>Ga0134126_10001286_pt1 | contig 31853 bp, 33 predicted proteins | sample KB31752_FD_96881 | JGI IMG/M metagenome (GOLD analysis project Ga0134126, IMG submission 96881) | Terrestrial soil microbial communities with excess Nitrogen fertilizer from Kellogg Biological Station, Michigan, USA - KB3-175-2 | ecosystem: Environmental > Terrestrial > Soil > Unclassified ... | reverse complement strand
GGCGCCGGGCGGATTCTGGGGCAACATGGAGGCCTACACGGTCAGCCTGCTCAAGGCCTACTGGGGCGACAAAGCCACCGCCGAGAACGGCTACTGCTTCGACTACCTGCCCCGCATCAGCGGGGACCACTCCATCTATGCATCCGTGCTGGGCATGCTCGACGGCACGGTCGACGGCATGATCGTGGCCGGCCAGAACCCGGCGGTCGGTTCCGCCAACTCTCGCCTGCACCGCTTCGCGATGGCCGAGCTGGACTGGCTCGTGGTGCGTGATCTGTTCGAGGTCGAGACCGCCAGCTTCTGGAAGGACGGGCCCGAGATCGAGCGCGGCGAGCTCCGCACCGAGGACATCGGCACCGAGGTGTTCTTCATGCCGGCGGCCGCCCACACCGAGAAGGACGGCAGCTTCACGAACACGCAACGGCTGCTGCAGTGGCACCACAAGGCGGTCGAGCCGGCCGGCGACTGCCGCTCGGAGCTGTGGTTCTACTACCACCTGGGCCGCATCATCCGCGAGAAGCTGGCCGGATCGGCCGACCAGATCGACCGTCCCGTGCTCGATCTGCAGTGGGACTACCCGACTGCGGGCGAGATCGCCGAGCCGAGCGCGGAGGCGGTGCTCCGCGAGATCAACGGCACCGGCCCCGACGGCGAGCTCTCCGCCTACACCGACCTCAAGCCGGACGGCTCCACCTCGTGCGGCTGCTGGATCTACTGCGGCGTGTTCGCCGACGCGACCAACCAGGCCGCCCGCCGCGTGCCCGGATCCGAGCAGACGTGGGTGGCGCCGGAGTGGGGATGGGCGTGGCCGGCGAACCGGCGCATCCTCTACAACCGCGCCTCCGCCGACCCCGAGGGCCGGCCCTGGTCGCAGCGCAAGCGCTACGTATGGTGGGACGAGTGCGAGAGGAAGTGGACGGGCGACGACGTGCCCGACTTCGAGCCGGCCAAGCGCCCGGACTACGTCCCGCCGGACGATGCCAAGGCCCAGGACATGATCGCCGGCAACCACCCGTTCATCATGCAGGCCGACGGCCGCGCCTGGCTGTACGCGCCGGCCGGCCTGGTCGACGGCCCGTTCCCGACTCACTTCGAACCGGAGGAGTCGCCGTTTCCGAACGGGCTCTACGGCCAGCGATCGAATCCGGCCCGCCAGCGGTTCCCGCGGCCGGGCAACGAGTACAACGACGACGCCGACGGCGACCGCTTCCCGTTCGTATTCACCACCTACCGCCTCACCGAGCACCACACCGCAGGCGGCATGAGCCGAACGCTCGAGTACCTGTCCGAGCTGCAACCGGCCATGTTCTGCGAGGTCAGCCCGCAGCTGGCGGCTGAACGTGGCCTGGAGCACGGCGGCTGGGCGACCGTGGTCACCCGCAGATCCGCGATCGAGGCGCGCGTCCTTGTGACCGATCGGCTGCGCCCGCTGCGGGTGCAGGACAGGATCGTCCACCAGGTGGGGCTGCCCTATCACTGGGGCTGGCGCGGGCTCAGCACCGGCGGCGCCGCCAACGACCTGGTGTCGATCACGCTCGACCCGAACGTGCACATCCAGGAGGCGAAGGCGGCCACCTGCGACGTGCGCCCGGGCAGGTTGCAGCCGGGCACGGGAGGTGGTGAGCGGCCATGAGCAATCCCCGGGCCGACGGCATCGAGACCTACCAGAACGAGCAGCAGCGCATGGGGTTCTTCACCGACACCAGCGTCTGCATCGGCTGCAAGGCCTGCGAAGTGGCCTGCAAGGAGTGGAACGCCGTCCCTGAGGACGGGCTGGTGTTCACGGCCCAGTCGTATGACAACACGGGCGAGTTGGGTGCGAACACCTGGCGCCACGTCGCCTTCGTCGAGCAGCAGGTCGAGGCTCATGACGGCACCACCGACGCCATGCGCTGGCTGATGAGCTCGGACGTGTGCAAGCACTGCACGCACGCCGCCTGCCTGGACGTGTGCCCGACCGGCGCGCTGTTTCGCACCGAGTTCGGCACGGTGGTGGTGCAGGAGGACGTGTGCAACGGCTGCGGATACTGCATCCCGGCGTGCCCGTTCGGGGTGCTCGACCGCCGCGAGATCGAGGACGACGGCCGCGTCTGGAAGTGCACGCTCTGCTACGACCGGGTCGGAGACGGCATGACGCCCGCCTGCGCCAAGGCCTGCCCCACCGAGTCGATCCAGTTCGGACCGCTGGACGAGCTGCGCGAGCGCGCGGACGCCCGGGTCGCGGAGCTGCGTGACGCCGGCGAGCGGGACGCGCGCCTCTACGGCGCCGACCCCTCAGACGGCGTGGGCGGCTTCGGTGCGTTCTTCCTGCTGCTGGACGAGCCCGAGGTGTACGGCCTGCCTCCCGATCCCGTGGTCACCACCCGCGACCTTCCCGAGATGTGGCGGGCGGTGGGGGCGGCGGCGCTGGGCCTGGCGGGAGCGGTCGCGCTCTCGATGCTGGGATGGCGGGGATGACCTCAACCGACCGCGCCGGCAGCGACTCCTCCTACTACGGCCGGCCGATCCTGAAGGAGCCGGTCTGGAAGCCCGAGGTGGGCTGGTACCTGTTCACCGGCGGCCTGGCCGGAGCGTCGGCCAGCCTGTCGCTGGCCGCCCGGCTGACCGGCAACCGCTCCCTGGCGCGCACCTCCTCGCTGGTGGCCGCCGCGGCCGTGAACGTCAGCCCGCTGCTGCTGGTCAAGGACCTGGGCAGGCCCGAGCGGTTCCTGAACATGCTGCGTGTGTTCAAGCCGACCTCCCCGATGAGCGTCGGCTCCTGGCTGCTGGCCGCCACCGGCACCGCCCAGAGCGCGGCCACGACCTGTGAGTTGCTGGACGCTCTGCCGCGGGTGGGGGGCGCTGCGCAGGTCTGCTCCGGGATGCTCGGGCCTGCCCTTGCCACCTACACCGGGGCGCTGCTCTCAGACACCGCCGTGCCGGTCTGGCACGAGGCTCGTCGTGAGCTGCCGGCGGTGTTCGCCGCCTCGTCCTGCGCCAGCGCGGGCGCCGCCGCGACGCTGGTCGGGGACGAGCGCGCGACCGGCCCGGCGCGGAGGCTGGCCGTGCTGGGGGCGGGAGCTGAGCTGGTCGCGACGGGCATCATGGAGCGCCGGCTGGGGGCTTTGGGTGAGCCGTACCGAGAGGGTCGGGCGGGCGCCTATGCGAGGGCTGCCAAGCCGGCGACGGCTCTGGGCCTGGCGGTCACGGCGTTGGGACGGAGCCGTCTCCGGGGCGCGGGCGCCGCACTGATCCTGGGCGGGGCCGTCCTGCAACGCTTCGCGATCTTCGAGGCGGGCAAAGCCTCCGCTCGTGATCCGCGCTACACCCTCGCGCTGCAGAAGCAGCAGGTCGGTTAGCGCGACGTGGTCACGGGGAAGGTTCCCCACGCGCGCGGGCTGGCCTTCCCAACCCTCGCTCGGCGCGCAGCATCACCGCCTCGGCCGGCCGCCGTGGCCGGCCGGTGAACCAGGAGGTTGTTGATGTCGTCGCAGAAGCAGAAGCAGGCCGCCCGGAAGAACATCAAGAAGGCTCAGGCCGCTGGACACGACCAGGGCGGGAACCGGTCGTCGGGGATGTCGACCGCGGAAAAGGACCGGCTCAAGGACACGCAGTTCGCGTTTCCGGATCAGCGCAAGGAACCGCTGAACGACGCCGCTCACGTGCGAAACGCGATCGCCCGGTTCGATCAGGTCGAGGGCGTGTCGGACGCAGAGCGCGACGAGGCGTGGAAGCGGATCCTGCGGGCGGCGGACCGTTTCGACGTCGAGGTCGAGGCGCGCAGCTGGAGACAGCTGACCAAGAACTAGCTGGAGGATCCGCGTTCCGTCAGGTCTTGGTGATGAAACTGATCTGACCCGACGTCTCCAGCACCGCGTAACGAACCACGTCCAGCGTGGCGATGTTGTTCTGACGGGCCTGGGCAGCCAGCTCTGCGAGCGTGATCCGCTGTCGTCTCAGATTCCGCTCGATCGGCCGCCCGTCCTCGAGCAGGATGATCGGCTCCCCTTCCAGCGTCAACCGCAGGATGGGGAGCCGCCAGTTGAGGTAGGCGGTGCCCAGCGACAGCAGTGAGATCGTGGTGATCACGATCGCAGCGCCGGTCACCGAGTAGTCGCTCTGGGTGATTCCCTGCTGGAGCAGGTCGCCGATGACGACCAGCAACACCAGATCGAACGGTTCCAGCGACGAGAGCTGCCGGCGATTGACGACACGTACCAGCACGACCACCAGCGGAAACAGCACGAGACATCGCAGCACGAGATCCATCAGGGGTATACCGTCACCGTCGATCGCTGACCGACCAGTGTCCTACCGCCGTCTGTTATCTCCGTCACGGTGGGCCGCTGCCAGGCCAGGTTGGTGGGGTTGACCGACCATTCGAACCAGACCGTCATCGTCCGCCCCGCCGCCAGCGGCGGATAGGTGAACGTCACGCCCTGGCCGGCACTGGCCTGCTTGGCCGGGCCCGGCTGCACGGAGTTCAGCGTCATGCCGTCGAACCATCCGCCGCTCAGCGTCACCGTCGGGGCGGCGATGTCTGTGTGTGCGGTGACGTCGACGCGCGTCTGAAAGATCAACCCGCCCCGCAGATGGGCGGGGGTGCTCACGGTGAGCGTGGCCGCCGGAGAGACCGACGTGTGCGATGAGGGACGCTGACCGAATGCATTGCCTGCGGCCAGCACGACGAACAGCACCAGCAGCCCGGTGATCACCTGCCGGACCCGTGGCGCCCATACCCAGTGGCGGCCCTCCAGGTCTCGATGTCGTGCCAGGGAGAGTTCCGTCAGAGGCTCGCGCTGTTCCTGTGTGTTCATCGTCCTTCAGGCCGTGTGCAGTGCCTGCGACCTCCATGGCTTGCGAACCGAAGAGTGCGACACAGCGGCCGCGCAAGGAGAGACACGCGATTCGACGTGCGATACCCGCACCTGCCCTGGTGCAAACGCCGGCTCCTTCTTCGGATCGCGCCGGTGGCCTGTGTCGGAGCGCCCGATTCCGGGTAGTCACCCGAGATCGCTGGTTCCTCCAACCCAAGCCGCGGGGAGCCCCTCCGCTCCTCATTCGATCGAGCCGAGACGTTCACCATCGGAGTCGAGGAGGAGCTACTGCTGGTCGACCGCTCCCATTCGCCGAGCCCGGTCGCCGCTCGGCTCCTTTCCTTTCTCGGAGACGATGACCGGTTTCATCCCGAGCTCTCGCCGTCGCAGATCGAGATCGTGTCGGGCGTCCATCTCGATGCCGCCGCGGCGGTGGCGGATCTCGTTCAGGGACGCCGCCGCGTCGTCGCCGCACTGAACGGAGAGGCACGGCTCGTGGGTCTTGCGGCACACCCCACCTGCGACCTGCTGCCCGCGGTGTCACCGGGATCCCGGTACGCCGCCATCGAGCAGCGGTACCGGTGGGCGGCGCACCGCGCAGGGCTGGCCGCCGGGGTGCACGTCCATCTCGGGGTTCCCTGCGCCGACCGGCTGCTGGCCGTGTACAACGCGCTGCGCGGGCTGATGCCGCAGATAGCCGCCCTGGCGGCATCCGCGCCGTATTTTGCCGGACGCGACAGCGGACTTGCCAGCGTCCGGCCCAAGCTTTCCGATGCGCTGCCGCGCCAGGGCGTGGGGCCGGCATTCGCCACCTGGGACGACGTTGCCGACCTGCTGGCGTGGGGGGCTCGATCAGGCGCCTTCCTCGATCACACCGAGCTCTGGTGGGAGTGCCGTCTGCATCCCGGGTTTGGCACGATCGAGGTGCGCGTGCCCGACGCGCAATCGTCGGCCGGCGAGGTGGAGGCGCTGGCCACGGTGGTGCACTGCACGGTGCGATGGCTGGCCGCCCGCCATGATGCCGGACAGCCGCTGCCCGCGCATGCGTCGTTTGCGATATCGGAGAACCGGTGGCGTGCGGCCACGGACGGAGTCGAAGGCGAGCTGATCGATCTCGACCGGATGCGAATCGCTCGCACGCGGAGCCTGCTCGAAGAGCTACTCGACCAGATCGGCGAGCACGCACAGTCTGCGGCCGAAACGCGGGCACTGGAACGGGCCGGTCGGCGGTTGGATTCGCCACACCCTCGCCGGCAGCGGGCCACCGTTCTGCGCGGCGGCCTGGAGGCGCTGATCGAGGAGTCCGCCGACGTGACCGAAGAACAACGGGAATACGCCCAGCCTGCAGCGGGTAGGAGGTCGCTATGAGTGAGCAGCCGGCCGAGATCGTCCCCTACAAGGACGGCCCACTGGTGATCCGAGGCGCGTTCGCGCTCCGCGACGAGCAGGGCCGTGACATCGACGCGGGACGGCGCACCATTGCGCTCTGTCGCTGCGGGCGCTCGCAACTTCGCCCGTTCTGCGATGGGTCCCATCGGCTGGCCGGATTTCGCGCCGAGGGCGGTCTAAGCGCCGCGGCCGCCCGCCGCCACGAGCTCGTGGCGAGCATCGATGCCGAGCGGCACCAGTAACGAGCAACGGCCGGCGTCCCACGCCTGCAGGATGGCGCCGGCGAACCGCGTCTCGAGCATCAACAGCGCCCGGGCGCCGAACACGATGTCGCCGGCCAGTTCGGGCTCCAGCTGGGCGAGACCGCCGGCCAGGTCGTGAGCTGCGATCGCCTCATGCACCGCGTCGGCCTCCACGTGCTCGTCGAAGAACTCCGTGGCGGCCTCACCAAGGCCAAGCCTGCGCAAGCCACGTGCATAGCGGCCGTTGGGACCCGGCGAGGTCATCTCGAACACGGCGAGGTGGCCGACGATGGCACCCCGTAACCGGCGATGCAGGCCGAACAGCGACATCAGATTGACCGTCGCCAGAGTCGAGCCGGGTATCCGATCCAGGTAGGCGCCATAGGAGCTATCGAGCCCGAGCTCGCGCATCGCATTGGCAAACAGCGTGGCATGCATGCGACCGGGACGCCCTCCCCCATACTCGTCCGCCTGTACCTCCACCAGCGCCTCCTTGGGGCGGCCGGACAGGCGCGGAACCGCCCACGAGTGTGGATCGGCTTCCTTCAGCTGGTAGGCGGACCGGTGGACGGCGAACTCGCGGAACTGCTCGATGCCGGCTCGCCGTTCCAGCGTACGGGCGAGCGGTGGGCCGTAATCCTCGGCGACCAGCTCGCGCAGCGTCGGCTCGACCTCTGGCGGCGCCACCGTCGCGGCGGGCAACGCCTCGCGGAGGCTGTCTTCGAACAGGTACTCCAGCCGCCCACGCGTCGCGATCAGCTCGGGGTTCCACTCCCAGTATGGGTCGACGCCGCGGAACGACCGGTAGTGCAGCTCGTAACAGCAGTACAGGGCCAGCTGCAGGTCGTCGTCGGCCAGGACGTCGTCCACCGAGACGTTCGGTTGGTGGATCGGTCCCGGCGCCCGTCTCAGGGCCGACAGGACGGCGTCGGAGATGGGACCTCGCGGCTCGGGAAGTGGGGGCTGAGTGGGGGAAGCCATCACCACGCACGTACCCCGGCCGGCCGACCGTGTAACGATGGCGGTTCGGTCGCTCGAACCGCCGAGCACCGCAAGGCGCTCGCGCGGGCGATCACCCGCGCGAGCGCCAACCGGCTCGTCACTGCGCTAGCTGTCGCTCGTCATCGTCTCGCGCGCCGACTCACGAAGCTCGTCCGCGTGCTCCTGCCCGGACTGCTTGGCCGCATCGGTGGCCGCATGGGCGGCGTCCTGAGCGACCTGCTTTCCGTGCTCGACGGCGTCCGAGGCGACCTCGGTCACCTGCTCGCGCACGTGCGTGGCGGCAGGGCCGATCCGCTCCTCCTCGACCCGGGTGCCCGGCAGCAGGGATCCCACCACGAACCCGGCCGCAGCGGCGCCGATCGCCAGCCCCAGCGGGTTTTCCTGAGCGATGCCGATCACCCGCTTGGAGCCGTCCTGAGCGCCGCTTGCAGCGTCTCCCGCCGATCCCATGACCGCGTCCTTCGCGGAGGAGAGCTTGCCGGTGACCGTGTCCTTCTTGTCCGACACCGAGTCCTTCATGCGACTGGGGACGTCGGCCCTGTAGGAGAGCGCGGCGACGGTGTCGCCCATCCGCTCGCGGGTGTCCTCTATCTGTCCTTCGATTGCGCGCGTGTCTTCGCCCACTGGATGTCCTCCTTGACGGACTGCTTGGTGCGCTCCGGAATGGGAGCGCCGGTTTCCTTCAACTCGTCACGGCCGCGTAGCGCCAGCACCGCAGCGGCGGCGGCGTACAGGACGGTCGTGATCAGGCTCGCGAGCCAGAGCGGCATCACCAGGTCGAGCAGGATGATGACCGTTGCCATCGAGCCGCCGACCACCGCCATGCCGAGCACCGCCGCGCCGCCGAACATGCCGACGCCGAGCCCGGCCTTCTTGCCCTTCTCGGTCATCTCCACGCGTGCCAGCTCGATCTCCTGGCGCACGAGCTCGGAGATGTCACGCGTCAGCTCCTTGACCAACTCCGGCACGGATTCCTGACGCTTTTCACGTTCACCACTGGCCAGGTCGAGGTCACGACTCACGGCTGGGCTCCCCGACCGCGCTCGTCATGCTGTTTCCTCCGTACACCGAAGACTGGTGTGAAACATCACCATACGGCGGGCGATTGGCGGATGTATACAACCGCGCAGACCGCCGCCCGCTCGAAGCCTTCAGCGAGCGTGCTACCACGAACCCGGTGATCAGGCCGACGCCTGCCACCAGCCACGGCTGCCGCCGGGCGAAATCCTCGGCGTCTGCCATGAGACGCTCGGGGTCGACCTCACCCAGGTAGGTACCTACCCGCTCTGCTCGCTTGGCGGCCTCCTCGGCGAGACGCGCCTGCTGATCGTTCCCCTCCAGGCGCGCCTGATTCGCCACCTGGCGAATCGTGTGTGACGCGGCCCCGATCTGGTCGCCCAGCTGCGCGGACCGCTGCCCGACCTGGCGTTGCACGGCGCCGCGTCCCTGCTCGACAGCATCGCTGGTGCGAGCCGAGATAACGTCTGTGGCCTGGTCCATCTTCTCTGTGACCGCTGACCCGGTTGACTGTTCCTGTTGCATGCCGTTCCTCTCGATTGATGGGCCCGAGCACGTCGCTCGGCGCCGGTTTGCGAACCGTCGTACGTACCTAACAGGCGGTCAAGATCCTTAAAGCCGTTCCCTCGCAGCCTCGGACAGGCGCTTGTCGGCGCCGGCCGGCGGAGCCAGCTTGATCTTGTCCTTGGAGTACGGCACGACCAGCTCGTCGCCCGCCTCGCGGACATCGTTCAGCGGCACCAAGCGGCGTATCGTGCCGAACAGCCCGGACTTCACGAGTGCGAACTCCAGCCCGTCGTCGGTGAACACCGACTCGATATCGCCGATCTTGTACCCGTTCGAATCGAAGAGCTCGCGCCCTTCGAAACTATCCATGCTACGCGTGTTCAACGAGGGTCCTTCCGAAGATGGTGTCCGCCCTAGCCAACGCGCTATTGCGGCGTATGACTCCGTGTCCCATCTCCGTGGCCCGGGGACGCGTATCGTCTCTCCCACCGTACCCGTGGCGGTCGATCCCAAACGCTCAGCCAGCCACGTCATCGGCACGGCAGCGTCAGTCGTACCTTGGTGCCGCCAGATGCTCGAGACGTAACTTGTACCTGGGCCAGGCCGCGCATGAGGTTGAACCCCATGCCCCGGCCGCTCGAGCATGACCCGGCGCCCAACCCGACGCCGTCGTCGACCACATCCATCGTCAGCAGGCCATCTGTTACCTGTGCCTCGACCTCGATCCAGCCGTGCGAGTCGCCGGGGTAGGCGTGTATCACCGCATTCGAGCACGCCTCGGTGAAGACGAGGGCAAGGTCGTCGGCGAACTGCTGCGAGCAGCATCCGCGGCATTCACGGCGGACGAACAGGAGCATCGTCTTACGAAACCGCCGAACCTCTGTGGGTATCGCTTGAAACCGCTCATGCAGCGTTGATCCCATCGAGAGCGTGTGCCCCTCCGTGTCACCGCCGAAACGTCGGCGTCACTGCGGCGGCCGGCTGTACCGATCGCGGAGCGCTTCCAGCGCGGCGTCGCGAGACGCATAGGTGGGCACATCGCCGATGATCGGCCTGGCGATTTCGAGCACCCGCCGCAGGTGGCTCTGCTCGACATCGACGATCAGCGCGAACCGCTCATTAGGATCGGTCGCTGCGTGCGCCGCCGCCCACTCGATGGCGGAGGCGAACACGCCCAGCGTCTGGGAGTCGAGGAACGTGGTCTCACGGATGTCCGCGACCACGAATGCCCCCGAAGCGAACAGCAGCTCGAAGGCCTGGGAGAGCATCGGCGCCGTGGTCAGGTCGTGCTCGCCGCGAATCGAGACGAGCCAGCCCTCGCCTTAAAACCGCTCCACCCGAACTCCGTCATCCACGCGAGCCGCTACGTCCGCTTGCCCGCTTCGACTGCGGCCAGCTGTCCCTCGAGCCTCCGCAGCGCTCGGCTGTTGCGCACGTGCAGCGGACCTTCGAGCAGGCGTCCCAGCCGGCTCACGGGACCTCCGATCGGCACCTCGTCCATCGTGATCAGCGTGCCCCGTGACAGCGATTCGAGCGTGAGCGTCACCTGAGCGGTCAACAGCGGACGGATCTTCGCTTCCAGGACGATCCTGTCGGGCGCGTCCAGTTCGCGCACCACCGTGACATCCTCGATGTGCAGCGGCCCGGCTCCCTGCTGGTGGGCGAAACGGCTGCCGGGCCGCGGCCACTCCGGATCGATCGTGCGCGTCTTGGTCGCGCCCACGACCCATCCCGCGTACCGTTCCGGATCGCTCAGCACGGCGAACACCTGATCCTGGGTGTAGGGAACGAGACGCAGGTTGGTTGCCACGGTCTCGACAGTGCCCGTTCGGCGAGACGCTCAAACGCCGCCGGTTCGCAAACGGGCGGGAAGGGTAACTCTGCAGGATGGACGTCGACGCGATCGTGATCGGCTCGGGGCCCAACGGCCTGGTGGCCGCCAACGTGCTGGCGGACGCCGGCTGGAGCGTTATCGTGCTGGAAGCATCCGATAGCCCCGGCGGCGCCGTGCGAAGCGGCCGGCTGACGGCGGACGGCTTCGTCAACGACCTCTTCTCCAGCTTCTATCCGCTCGCCGCGGCTTCGCCGGCCATCCGCCGGCTCTCACTCGAGGACTGGGGCCTGCGCTGGATGCGCGGGCCGATGGTGGTTGCGCACCCGGCGCTCGACGGAAGCTGCCCGGCGCTGGGGACGTTCGAGCAGACGATGGACACCCTCGACCCGTCCGATCGCCAGGGGTGGGCCGAGATGATCGACCTGTGGGACCGGGTCGGTGACGCCGTGCTCGGCGGCCTCACCGCCCCGTTTCCGCCGGTGCGCGCCGCTGCCACGGTCGCGCGCCGTTTGCGTCTCGCCGGGGCGATGGACTTTGCCCGGTTCACGGCGCTGCCGCTTCGCCGCATGGTCGCGGAGCTGAAGCTCAGCCCACTGGCCGCCCGGCTGATCGCCGGCAACGCGCTGCACGCGGACCTGTCGCCCGAGTCTCCGGGGAGCGGGATGTTCGGGTGGGTGCTGGTCGGCCTGGCACGGAGCGTCGGGTTCCCCGTGCCGGAGGGGGGCGCGGGGCAGCTGACCGCGGCCCTCGTCGCACGGCTCGAGGCGAAGGGCGGACGCGTGGTCTGCGGGACGCCGGTCGAGCGGATCGAGGTGCGGAACGGCCGCGCCACCGGCGTGCGCACCCTGGCCGGAGACCTCGTGTCTGCGCACCGCGCCGTGCTTGCCGCGGTCGGCGCACCGCAGCTCTACCAGAGCCTGATCGAGCCGCCGTGGGTACCTGATGCCGTGTCCCGTCGCATCGAGCGCTTCGAGTACGACAGCGCCACGGTCAAGGTCGACTGGGCGCTGCGGGCGCCGATCCCGTGGACGGCTGAGAACGCCCGCCAAGCGCCAACCATTCACGTCGCCGAGAGCATGGACGAGCTGACCCGAAACGCCGCGACGATGGCGACCGGACGGGTGCCGGCCGAGCCGTACCTGGTGATGGGCCAGTACTCGATAGTTGACGCGACGCGGCAGCCGGCAGGTGCCGAGTCGGCGTGGGCCTACACGCACGTGCCCCAGACCATCACCGCCGATGAGGCCGGCGTGGTCACCGGCGCCTGGGATGAGGCCGACGAGTCGGCGATGTGCGAGCGCGTCGAGCACCGCATCGAGCGGCTCGCGCCCCGGTTCCGCGACCTCATCATCGAGCGGCACGTGTTCACGCCGCGCACGATCGAGCAGGCGGACCGGAACCTGGTCGGCGGCGCCGTGAACGGTGGCACCGCACAGCTGCACCAGCAGTTCGTGTTCAGGCCGATGGCCGGTGTGCGGCGCTACGCGACCCCGGTCGCCGACCTGTTCCTGGCAAGCGCGAGCGCCCACCCGGGCGGGGGCGTCCACGGAGCCTGCGGAGCCAACGCGGCGGCCGCGGCGCTCTCAATGAGGCGTCGCGTACGGCGGGCCATTGGATCTCGCGGATCGAGTTCGACCGAAGGCTGATCAGGCTGCGTCGAGCTCGACCTGGTCGTCGAGTCCGAGCACCGCGAGCAGCGCGTCGACCACGGCCGGGTCGAAGTGGGAGCCGGCGCTTCGGCGCAGCTCGGCCGTGGCCTCCTGCGCCGTGCGCGCCGGCGAGTAGGGCCGGTCGGCCGTCATCGTCGCGTAGGCATCCGCGGCGGCGATGATGCGGGCCTCGATCGGGATGGCCTGCCCTGCGAGGCCATCCGGGTAGCCGTCGCCGCTGTAGCGCTCGTGGTGGTGACGCACGGCAGGCGCGACCTGCCGCAGCGTAGGGATCCGGTGAACGATGTCGGCCCCCACAGCGGAGTGCGTCCGCATCACGTCCGACTCGGCATCATCCAGCGGCCCCGGCTTGTTCAGGATCTGTTCGGGCACCGCGAGCTTGCCGACGTCGTGCAGCCATCCGGCCAGCCGGCAGCGCTGCACGACGCGACCGGGCAGCGCCAGACGTTCGGCCGTGAGGCCGGCCAGCCGGGAGACCTCCTCGGCGTGTTCCTGCGGGATGCCGTCCCGGAGGCTGCACGTGAACGCCAGGGCTCGTGCCAGCTCGACCGCGTTGGGAGCGGCGTTCGGCGCGTCGGCAGAGCGTGTCTTGCCGGGGCGCAGTGAAACGCAGTTACGCCCGCGGTGCTTGGCTTCGTACAGGCAGCTGTCCGCCCGTTCCAGGAGCGCATCGAGGGTCGCGCCATGGTTCGGTGCGAGGGCGCCGCCGACCGAGATGGTGAGGTCGAGATGGACGTCGTCGCGAACGATCGGCGAGTCGTTGACGGCGAGGCGGAAGCGCTCGGCCCGTTGGACGAGCTGCTCGGCTGAGCAGGCGCCGGGCAGCAGGATGGCGAACTCCTCACCGCCCCAGCGGGCTAGGACGTCTCCGGGTTCGAGGCCGGCGCTCAGCCGGTGGGCGAGGTCGATCAGGACGGCGTCGCCCACGGCGTGGCCGTAGGCGTCGTTGATCTGCTTGAAGTGATCGGCGTCGAGCAGCAGCAGGCCGCACACGGGGGCACCCGTTGCGAGCATCTCCGTGGCGATCTGAGCGAAGTGGCGCCGGTTGAACGTGCCCGTGAGCTCGTCGGTGCCCGCGCGCACCTCGGCGTCCGCACGAGCGCGCTCCAGCTCGCGGTGGGCGATCTTCATGTCTCGCATGCTCCGTTGCAGCTCGTCCTCGAGCCGCCGCCGCTCGGTCACGTCGGACACGATCCCGCTCACCTCGAACGTGCCGTCCGGGCGCGGGCGGCATGCGCCACGGTCGTGCACCCAGCGGGTGACCCCGTCGGCCCCGATCAGCCGGTAGGTGACCTCCGAGTCCTCGCCCCGGGCCAGCGCGCGGTTGAAGGCGTCGTACGCGGGCCGATCGTCGGCGTGCACGGCCGCGTCCCAGTTGGTCATCTCGGGGTCGGGCTCTGCGCCGCCGAGCAGCCGGTCGCCGCCGGGGCCCTGAAACAGCTCCTGCATCCTGCCGTCGGGGTGCCCGAGCGCGAGGTAGACGTGGGCGCCGACCACATCCAGGAGGCTGGTGAAGCGGTAGCTGGCCTCGTCAAGGCGGGCGGCGGTCTCCTCGCGCGCGGTGATGTCGGAGATGATGCCCTCGACGCGGACGCTGCCGTCGGGCAGGCGACGCGGGCGGGCGCGATCGTGCAGAACCCGCGTGGCGCCGTCCAGGCCGGCGAGGCGATACGTCACCTCGGCGTCGTCGCCGTCCAGCAGGGAACGGTTGAACGCCGCGTACTGCGCCCAGTCGGCGGGCGCGATGCGCGACTCCCAGAAGCGGCCGGCCTCGACGTCGGGCGGGGCGGAGCCGCCGATCAGGCCTTCGATGGTCGACATCGACGCGTGGTGCACGTAACGTCCGTCCGGGGTGATCGCGCCGGCGTAGACGTACTCCTCGAATAGGTCGAGGATCCGGGCCAGCTCCACCTCCCGCCGGCGCCGGCTCCCCGCTTCGGGGCTCCAGAGGGCGCGCGCAGCGTCCCACAGGCTCCGAACCCGGCCAGGGCGCGCCGACACGCCGATGGCGGGCACGGGTGAATCCTCGGCGCTTTGTGGCAAATCGGTCATGGCCTTCGTACTTGTCATCGGCGCAGCGATCCGGCCGCTTGACCCCGCCGCACGCCGCGCCGCCGGTCAGGCGAAGTAGTCGGCGAAGTCCCAGGCACGCAGCTCGCCGGGCTCGAGGCGGATCAGCAGGTCATCGTCGGCGGTCTCGGCGTACCGCTCACCCGCCTCCTGCCCGAGATACCGGGCGGCGATCCGGGAGACAACCGATCCATCTTCCAGCATGCTGAGACGCGCCGTCGTGCGGATCTCTATGCCGCGATAGGGAGGGCCGTCGTCACAAACCACGATGCTCGCGCGTGGATCGCGACGCAGATGTCCCGCTTTGCCGTCCCGCGACGCGGTCATCACCTGAAAGCCGCCATCGCGCCACTCGTGCCAGACGGGCGAGAGCAGCACCGTGCCATCACGCCGGTAGGTCGCGAGTACGGCCAAGAGCGGTAGCTCCAGCAGGTCTCCCAGGTCCTCGGGCGTCAGCTCTTTGCGCATGCGCGCGAGTCAGCCTGGACAGCCCTACTTCGTCTGCTTGCTCTTACCGGCTGATGACAGCACGCCGGCAGCCAGCTTCCTGTCCTTGACCGTAGATCTCGGATTGGCGAGCACCCTGCCGGCGAGCGTCTTTCCCGCTCGGGCCGACTCCTTCTTTGCCTTCTTTGCAGCCTTCTTGGCGCCCTTGGCCATGTCATCCCGCCTTGGTCGAGTGGAGTCCCGCAGGGCTGGTATCGCGATCTGCCCGTACGGAGCGTGTGAACGACAGCTACCCCATGCCGCGAGTCACGCAAACACGCCGATCCATGCCGCCCTCGACCAGGCGCGCGTTTCGCAGACAGCTGCATGGGGCAGTCGTAGGGGGACCGAGTAACCGATGAGAGGAACCTATGAACGATCCCCGAGAACTGTTCATGCACGAGCTAGGCGACATTCTCTACGCGGAACGCACGCTGGTGAAAGTGCTTCCCAAGTTGGCTCAGGAAGCAACTGATTCGACGCTCCGCGACGCGTTCGAGAAGCACCTCAGCGAGACCGAGCAGCACGTCACCAACATCGAGAAGGCGTTCGAGATGGTCGGTGAGCCTGCCAAGGCCGAGAAGTGCCCTGGCATCGACGGCCTCAAGAAGGAGCACGACGAGTTCGTGACCAACGAGGAGCCGAGCACGGACGTGCTCGACATGTTCCTGACCGGCGCAGCCGCTCGCACCGAGCACTACGAGATGGCGGCGTACACCGGCCTGATCACGATGGCAAAGGCGCTCGGCGAGACAGACGCCGCCAAGCTGCTCGGTGAGAACCTGAAGCAGGAGAAGGCCGCGCTGGAGACGGTCACCACCATCTCCGAGAAGCTGGCCAGCAAGATCCCCGCCAGCGCGTAGTCAGCGGCGGAGACGCGTTGAACTGGGGGGTGTCGCGCGTGGGCAGGGCGCGGCACCCCTCTTGCAAGCGGCGGTGTAGCCGAACCGCGCCGGTCAGTGAGGAGGCTTCCCGCCTCCGTTGCCGTTACCGCCTCCGTTGCCATTGCCATTGCCGTTGCCGTTGCCGTTTCCGGTGTTGTGTTTGCCACCATTGCCGGTGGTGGGCGGGGGGGCCGGCGCCGTGTACAACTGGAACTGTGAGGTGAACGGTTTGTAGGCGCCCAGCGGTGCGGAGACGACCGGGAACGACGTGGCCGGGAACTTGGTTGGCTCAGCGGCTAGCGCGGCGGTCATGAAGCTGTGCCAGATCAGCGCGGGGTAGCCGCCGCCGAACGAGTAGGCCGATCCGACCGCGGGAATCATCGAGATCTCGCCCTGCGGGAAGCCCATCCAGACGCAGGTCGTGAGGTTGGGCGTGTAGCCGCAGAACCAGGCGTCAAGGTGTGCCTCGACGGTACCGGTCTTGCCGGCCGCTGGGCGGTAGGGGCTGAGGGCAGCTGCGCTGCCGGTGCAAAGGCCGCTGGGGCAGACGTAGATGTTGTCGTAGAGGATCTGGTTCATCTCCGAGGCCGCCCAGGCGGGAAGCGCCCGCCGCCCGGGATTCTTTGAGGCGGGGGTGGAGGCGATGGTGGCGCCGGTGGGAGCAGTCACGTCGGTGATCGCCAGCGGATCGTGGTGGATGCCGGTGGCGGCGAAGGTGGAGTAGGCGCTGGTCATGTCGAGCGGCGAGACCAGGCCGGTGCCAAGGATGATCGAATAGACCTTGGGCAGGTGGTCGGATCGCGGGATGCCGAGGTTGTAGGCCATGTTGACGGTGCGGGTGGGGCCGATGTCGGCGGAGAGCCGGGCGAACACGGCGTTGATCGAGCCGTCCATCGCCACGTGCAGGTTGAAGTTGCCGGCCAGGTTCGACTCGGCGTTGTTGACCGTCCAGATGCATGACGGCGCACCCACGCATCCCGGGATCGGATAGTTGAACGGCGCCTGGCTCGAGTACTCCGTCGTCTCGGGGTCGATGCCGAGGTCGACCATGGCCGCAGCCAGCCCGTACGGCTTGAAGCTCGAGCCGGCCTGCCTTCGTGCCTGCGCCGGCAGGTCGAACTTGGTCTTGCGGTAGTTGGTCGAGGCGTCGAAGGCCAGGATCTCACCGGTGCGGGGATCGATCGAGACCAGCGCCGCCGCCGGCAGCCCCGGCCGGTCCAGGTAGGCGTGGAACGCCTGCTGCGCCGCGGCCTGGAGTTTCGGGTCGATCGTGGTGTCCACGCGCAGCCCGCCCGTGGCCAGCGCCGCAGCGCCGTAGCGCTTCGTGATCAGGTGCTTGACGTACTGCACGAAGTAGGGCTGCTTGACCTCGCCGTAGGGATAGCTCGGGTGCAGGCGCAGGCAGCGTTTGGCGGCGCGCGAGCTGACCGTGGCAGGCGCGCCTGCCAGACCGGCGCTACAGGCACGTTTCCGGCCGACCGCCTGCTGGAGCTGGATCGAGGAGATGTAGCCGATCGATTGCATGGCGGTCAGCACCTCGTTACGGCGCACGAGCGCAGCCGCCGGATAGTCGGTGGGGTTGTAGTTTGTGGGCGACTGCGGGAGACCGGCGATCATCGCCGACTGGCGGATGTTGAGATGCTTGCAGTGGACGCCGAAGAAGGCCTCAGCCGCGGCCTCGCAGCCGTAGGTGACGGCGCCGTACTGGACGACGTCAATGTAGGTACTGAGGATCTTGTCACGCGACCACTGGTTAGCTAACTGGTCGGCCAGGTATGCCTCCTTGACCTTGCGCGACAGCGTCTGGGAATCGTTCAGGTAGAGCTGCCTGACCAGCTGCTGCTCGATCGTCGACGCGCCCTGCACGACGTGGCCTGCGTTGATGTTGTCCAGGATCGCACGCAGGACGCCCACGTAGTCGACGCCGCCGTGCTGATAGAACCGGCGGTCCTCGATCGCCACCGTCGCCTCCTTCAGCCACGGCGAGATCTGGCTGGAGGTGACATGGGTGCGGTTCTCCACCGAGGCAACGGTTGCGAGCTTGCCGCCGTAGCGGTCATAGATGATCGTGTTCTGGCCCGGATAGTCAGGCTTCAGCTTCTTGATGTCCAAACCGTGCACCTGGCTGTAGATGTAGATTCCGGCCGTGACCGTGGCGGCGCTGACCGCCCCACCGACGATCAACGCGCAGGCAAGCGCGACGCTCGCCCAGAACGAGCGGCGGCTACGGCGACGACTCATTCGTCCCCGCTTGCGGCGGCGCAAGGCGACGTGTGCCGCCAGTTCGTCCTGGTCAAACGGCGGCGGAGTCACGCCACCCACCCACGACACCCGGTCGTCATGGCATCCTCTCTACCGCCCGGCGAGACAGCGCTTCGACACCCGTCCCGCGCGCAACGGCCCACGAATCGTAACCGCACTGCCCATCGGTCAGCGACCCTCAGCGGGCTCGGTGATTGCCGTCACAGCCCCACCTTTTCGGCCGCTGACGGCTGCGGGAGCGTCCGCTTGTATCGCCCAGTCGGCGGGGCTACGCTCTCGAACGTGGCGGAGCCGATCTCCTCGCAGCACGCCGACTACCGCCTGGCCGCCGCAGGCAGGGAGTCCGCCGAGGATGAACGGCTGGACCTGCTGGAGCAGATCTACGATCCGTCGTCGCGCCGTCGGCGCTCCTTCGTGCAGCCGGGTTGGCGATGTCTGGAGGTGGGTGCGGGGCGTGGCTCGATGGCGGTGTGGCTGGCCGAGCAGGTGGGCCCGACAGGCCACGTTGTTGCGACCGACATCGACACCCGCTACCTGACGAGGCTGGACGTCCCCAATCTCGAGGTGATCCAGCACAGCATTCTCGACGACCCGCTCGATCAGCTGGGGGAGCCATTCGATCTCGTCTGTTCGCGGCTGATGTTGTTTCATCTCAAAGGCGTCCAGGAGCAGGCGATCAGGCGGATGGCGGAGTCCCTGCGTCCCGGTGGCTGGCTGTTCGACGAGGATTGCGATTGGGGGACGGCCGCTCCCGTTGATCCTGCGCACCCGTGCTACGACGACTATCAGCGGGTCTGGCGAGACGGCGACTGGTGGACGCCTCGCGGCTACGACAAGGTGTTTGGCCAGAAGCTGCCGGTGTTGTTCGAGCGCTGTGGGCTCCAGGGGCTACGCAATGAGGCATCCACCGAGGTGGTGCGAGGAGGATCGCCCTGGGCGAGATGGTGGATCCCGACCCTGGAGGTGATCAACGAGCTCGGCGGTGCTGATGAGGCGTCTCGACGCGAGGTCGAGGTGATGACCGCGGCGCTTGCCGATCCAACGTTCTGGCTCCAGCGAGAGGTGTTGCACGCCTGCTGGGGCAGGCGAGCTCCGTAGGTATCAGGGCGCTCTGCGCCAGATCACGAGCTCGATGTCCCGTGCCCGCTCGTAGAAGCGGCCGGAGGGGGATGATCTGCGCAGGAGCTCTCGCATGTCAGCCTCGAAGGCGGCTTGGCGGTCGCCGAAGAGGTGCGGCGCAGCCGACGACAGCGAGTAGACGGAGGCGACGATGTCGTCCTCGCTGCGGCTGAACACCTCGCCGCGCGGCACCATCACCCTCAGCGGTTCGGGGTAGCCGGCGGCACGCATCACCGCTTCCTCGTCCCCGGCGGTGCCGCCGGGAAGTGTTTGGCGTCCGGCGCGGCGATCCCGGCCGAGGTAGCGGCGAACGAGCGCTGCGATCTGCGCGCGCGGCGGCGAGGGCTCGGGCGGATGCTCTTCCTCGACCCCCCGGTGGGTGGTGGCGCCGACGTGCACCCACGCTCCGGCGGGTTCGATCATGGCGCTCACGACCTGAGCGACGCGGGGCCGGTCCATCCAGTGAAACGACTGAGCGAACGTCGCGACCCGGAAGCGACCGAGCTCGGCCGGCAACTGCTCGGCGCGCGCGACGACCCACTCGGCGTTCACCACGCCCCGTCCTGCGGCCTCGCGACGGGCCGCCTCGATCATCTCCCTATCAGCGTCGACGCCGACGACCTGCTCAAACAGCGGGGCGAGCAGGAGCGCCAGGCTGCCGGGCCCGCACCCCACGTCCAGCAGCCGGCCGTGCCCATCCAGGCCGAGCTCGACCGCGAGCGCCTCGGCCATCGCCTGCGGATAGGGCAGCCGCCCCGTCGCGTAGTAGGCGGCACTGCCGCCGTAGAGAGACTCGTCCCACTCGAACTCGCCGGCCGTCACCGAGCCACGATACAACCAGACCCGCACAATCACGCGCCGCCGAGAGCGTCGCGCCGGTTCTGGCAGGCGGGATGATCGGCCCCACCGAATCGGCGCGGGTCACTCGTCCGAGTGATTGGCGTTAGTCGTCCGCCCCGGACGACTATCGCGGCCCCGAGTCCAGGATCTCGACGTAGCCCTCGGTGGCGTGCAGGCGGATGCGTTGTCCATCACGGATCCGCCGGGTGGCGTTGTCCACGCCGACGATCGCGGGCAGGCCGTACTCGCGCGCGATCACGGAGCCATGCGTCATCAGGCCTCCCACCTCGGTCACGAGGCCGCTGGCAGCGACGAAGGCGGGCGTCCAGCTGGGGTCGGTGTAGGCGGTGACCAGGATGTCGCCCGCCTCGAGGTCGGCGTCCGCCAGGTCGAGGACGACGCGCGCCCGGCCCTCGACGATACCGGCTGAGGCCGGCAGGCCCACCAGCGCGTCGGGCGGCAGATCGCCCCGCCGGTGGCTTCCCATCAGGCACTCGCCGTCTGAGGTCAGCACGCGCGGCGGCGTCAGCGCGGCGTACGACCGGAACGCCTGCTCGCGCTCGTCGATCAGCTGGTAGTCCACCTGGTTCGCGCGCGCCACGTCGTGGAGCTCCTCGAACGTGAGGTAGAAGATGTCCTGCTTCTCACGGAGCACGCCGGCACCTACGAGGCGCTCGGCCTCTCGCAGCAGCGCCTGCTTGTAGATGAAGTAGCGGCTGATCATGCCGTACTTCGGATACTCGCGGTACCCCATGAACGTCCGCACGAGGTCGATCCTGCGCTTCGCCTCGCCGGCCTTCCGCTCGCCGTCCGGCAGCGCCCGCAGGCGCTCCAGCAGTTCCCGCTCCTTTTCGGCGGCCTCTTTGCGACCGTGCTCGAAGCGACGCCTGCCCGCACCGGGCTCGAAGCTCCTGACGTTGCCGAGGATCAGCGGCATCAGCGTGGAAGGCCGCTCGCTCCAGCGCGGCCTGGTGATGTCCACCTCGCCGGTGCAGCGCATCCCGTAGCGCTCGAGGTAGGCCTCGATCGCGTTGCGCGCCGCGGCCCCGCCCTCCAGCGCCGCGAGCTCGTCCAGGAAGCCGTCGTCGTCGCCCACCTGCTCCAGGAACTCGACCACCTGCGGGTGCGGGCGGATCACGTCGGCCACGTCCAGCAGCGCCAGCCCCATCTCGGAGGTGACGTTGTTCGGCACCGACTGCGAGAGCTTGTCGGCGGCGTTCTTCTCGCCCAGCCAGTCCTCGAGCTGCTCGTTCAGCCACCAGGCAGCGTCCATCGCCGACATGAAGGTCCGGTGGCTGCGCGGATCGAACAGCAGGCGCCTCAGCTCCTGCAGGTCGGCGAGGATGAACTCGAACAGCTCCGGCCCGGATCTGCCGCGGATGTCGTGCCGCAAACGCGCGAGCGAAGCCTGGGTCTCTGCGATCAGCTCGGTGACCCTGGCCGGGTCGGGCTCGATCGACTCGGCAGGGGCGGCGGCTGGCAGCGGCGCGGCTGGCGCAGCACCGAAGCCTTCGGGCGGGGAGGGCAGGAAGTCGCCGCGCTCGATCACGGTCTCGAGCGCATCTCGCAGCAGCGGATCACCCTTGCCGAACAGCTCGAGCAGGGTTGCCCGGCTTGCGGGTGCGGCCAGGATCTGGGTGACGTCGACGAACAGCCTGCCCCCGGCGATGCTCATCGGCCGCGGTGTGGTGAGCTGCCAGATGGAGAGCCCGAGCGGCTTCATCGGGTCGGTCATCATCTGCTGGTGACCGACCGAGACGTAGACGCGGTTGGTGTCGTCGCCGGCCGGCGGGATCGGAAACAGCGTGGTGATCGGCCGGCTCTGCACCACGAAGAACTCACCGCCCGCGAGGCACCACTCGATGTCCTGGGGACAGCCGAAGTGCGCCTCGATCCGCCCGCCCAGCCGGGCCAGCTCCACCACCTGGGTGTCGGTCAAGGCGGGCTGTTGCCGGCGCTCGAGAGCGATCGCGTGCTCGTGCGTCCCGCCCGTCGGCGCGGCCTGGATCGCGAGCCGCTTGGCCGAGATCGTCCGCTCGACGACCTCGCCGCCGCGCACCTTGTAGACGTCCGGGGTGACGCGGCCGGAGACCAGCGCCTCGCCGAGGCCGAAGCTCGCCTCCACCGAGGAGACCGTGCGGTTGCAGGTGACCGGGTCGGCCGTGAACAGCACGCCCGCCCCGTCCGAGGGCACCATCTGCTGGATCACCACGGCCATGGAGACGTTGCGGTGGTCGATGCCGCCCCGCAGCCGGTAGGTGACCGCCCGCTCCGTGAACAGCGAGGCCCAGCACCGGCTGACGTGCTGCAGTATGGCAGCCGGTCCCACGGCGTTCAGGTAGGTGTCCTGCTGCCCCGCGAAGGACGCCGACGGAAGATCCTCCGCCGTCGCGCTTGAGCGGACGGCGTAGGCGACGTCGTCGCCGAGCTCCGCCAGCCGGCGGGTGATCGCGTCGGCCACGTCGTCGGGAATCGCGGTCCGCTCGATCCTCTGGCGGACGTCGGTGCTGATCGTGCCGATCGCGTCGCGGTCATCCGGCTCGACTTTCGACAGGGCGTCCAGCCGAGCCGGGAGCGACGGCGCCTCCGCCGCCATCCGGCGAAACGCCTCCGTCGTGACGCAGAAGCCGGCCGGCACGCGGATGCCCTTGACGCTCAAGAGCTCGCCGAGGTGCGCGCCCTTACCACCGACCAGCGCGACCCGCGTCCGGTCGGTTTCCTCGAGGCCCACCACGTAGCGGCTCACCCGCTCAGATTCCTCCGCTTCGCATGCGGGCATCATGGTCCAGGGGACATCCTGCCGCCCCAATGGCGTCGGGGTCCGTGGTGGTGCAAGGCATCGGGCGGCCGGTGTCTTTCCCCGCCAAGTCTGGCCGGCCGCCCCTGAATGCCCTGCTGCCGATTCGTCCGGGAGTCAGCCGCCTAAGAAGACTCCCGCCGGTTCGGCTACTGAAGTGATCGGTTGCAACGCTCGTGGCCGGATCGCCGGTCGTGCAGCTCGGAGCTTGCGTTTCGCTCGATCGAGCCACCCGTTCGGGGGAGCGCTGCCGCACAAAATGCGCGTGCTGGGTGTCGGCCTGGGGGTTCTGGCGCCGGAGGCCTTGGGGTTGCTACTGGCAGTGCCGATCCAAGTCTTGTCGTAACTGATTTCGTGCTACATCCGGGAGAGAACGTGTCTGTAACGCGGGAAAAGAGACAGGTCTGGAGGGAGTCCGTTTGTGTGGGCATCCTCGTAGTCGACGACGATCCAGCGGCTGCCTCGAGTGTGTCCCAGGTGCTTCGGCAGCAGGGCTATCGGACAGTGCTGGCCAGCGATACCGAAGACGCCCGTCGCCGACTGCGCCAGGGTGGCGTCAATCTGGTGGTGTGTGACGTGCGGTTACCGAGCGAGTCGGGGCTGTCGCTCGCCCAGGAGATCGCATGCGACCATCCCGAGGTGGGCGTGGTGATGATGAGTGGATGGGGCGATCTACGCACCGCGGACGCTGCGTTCGAATCGGGCGCCGATACGTTCCTGGCCAAGCCGTTTCGTGCTGAGGAGCTGGTGATTGCGGTATCAACCGCGCTTCGGCAGCTGCGCTCGCGTGTCGAATCGCAGGTCACGCATTCGCGGTTGGAGGAGGACGTCGCGCATCTTCGGATCGCACTGAGCGAGGTCAACTCATCGCTCGCCGACGCTCGACGCGACATGCTCACCCGGCTCGCATTCGCGGCCGAATGTCGCATACCGGGGATGGGCGGTCACCTGGGCCGGGTGGGCGCAATGGTGAAGGCCCTGACTGCGCACATGGGATGGGAGCCGGAACGAGCCGAGCTGGTGGGGGCTGCCGCGACGCTGCACGATGTCGGCAAGATCGCAATCCCTGACCAGGTGCTCCTGAAGCGAGGGCCGCTGACCGACGACGAACGGCGCGCGATGCAGCGCCACGCGCTGATCGGCCACGAGATGCTGGCAGGGTCCGACGACCCGCTGCTCGAGATGGCGGCGACGATCGCCCTGGCTCACCACGAGCGGGCGGATGGGACCGGCTATCCGTACGGCCTCTCCGGCGACGCGATTCCCGTGGAGGCGGGTGTGGTGGCGGTGGTCGACGTGTTCGACGCGCTTCTCAGCACCCGTCCACACCGCGACTCGATGACGGTGCCCGAGGCACTCGACGAGATCACGTCCGGCCGCGGCGGTCTGCTTCATGAGCAGCCGTTGGCGGCGCTGGTCGAAAACGTGGATCACCTGCTGGTGGTCCGGCAGGGAAGCGACGTCAGCATCACTGGCGATTGACCGCCTCCCGCTCGCGCCCGCTGCGAGCTTCGTATCCGCGCTTATGCGGCCGACCGAGTGTCGAGCCGCCGCCGGATCTCCTGTGCCAGCTGGCCGGGTGTGAATGGTTTCTGGAGCAGTGCCCAGGCGCCCTCTTCGCCACGCTCATTCAGGAGCTCAAGGGAGCGCTCGGGGTAGCCGGAGACGTAGAGGACGGGCAGTCCGGGATGGGTCCGGCGCAGCTCGTCAACGAGCTGGGGACCGCTCATGTACGGCATCACCACGTCTGTCACGACCAGGTCGATGCGGGGCTCTGCCGAGGCGAAGGCCCCGAGCGCATCATCACCGTTTGATGCCGCCACGACCCGATAGCCGTGCCGTTCAAGCGCCAGTTGCAACGGTTCGCGCACGCGAGTGTCGTCCTCGACGAGCAGGATCGTCTCGCTTCCGCGACCGTCGCCCTTCGGTTGCAGCGCTCGTGGCTCGGGCGCTTCCGCGGCGAGCGGCAGGCGGATCGTGATCGTCGTACCGCGGCCGGGCCGGCTCGCGACGTCGATCGTGCCGCGGCTGGCGGTGACGATGCCATACACGGTGGCGAGGCCGAATCCTGCCCCGTCTCGGTCGGGCTTGGTTGTGTAGAAGGGTTCGAATATATGCCGGAGATGGTCCGGATCGATTCCGCGGCCGGTGTCGGTGACCTGGAGCACCACAGATTCGCTCATCTCGTCGTATTCGACGCCCACGTTGATCGACAACAGCCCGCCGTCGACCATCGCGTCTCGACTGTTGACCGCGAGGTTGAGGAGTACCTGTTCGACCTGGCTGCGATCGGCCTTCACCGGGATTGGCGCGCGGTCTACGCCAATCTCGAGATCGACGTCCTCGGGGATGAGGGTGCGAAGCAGGTCGCGCATGCCAAGCACAGTTTCTGCGAGGTCGATGACTTCGACGCGTCTGAGTTCGGGCTGTCCGAACACGAGCAGCTGTCGGGTGAGGGTGGCTGCACGATCGATGGCGCGATCGATCTGGGTAACGCTGTGGATGTGTTCGGGCGCCTCGGGGTCTCGTGATTGGCCCAGCAGCCAGTTGTAGCTTCTGATCGCCAGGAGGATGTTGTTGAAGTCGTGGGCAACGCCGGCCGCCAGACGGCCAATCGCCTCCATCTTCTGCGTTTCGCGGAGCTGCTGTTCGAGGCGGCGTCGCTCGGTGACATCGACAGCGATGATCATGCTTCCGGTCTCGTTGCCGGCTGGGTCTCTCAGCACCGATGCGCTGAACGCAACGATCCGCTCTGAGCCATCGGAGTGGCGGATCGTCCAACTTGGACGGGTTGATTGAGCGTCTGAATCGGCGATCTGGAATGTGACTTCCTGCGGCAAGGGGTTGTTGAGGACGGCGCTTGCGGGGCGGCCGAACAGGTGCTCGGCTGTGCGGTTCCAGGTAACGACGCGGCCGTCGTTCTCGACCTCGATGACCGCGACCGGCGCTGCGTCGATCAGCGCGCCCAGGCGGGTGGCGGCGTGGTGTGACTCCTCCACGCTCGCGGTCGCGATCGCGAGCGCCCTGCCAAGCCGGTCGGACAGCAGGTAGATCAGCACCACCGGCACCATCATCGTGCCGATCGGGATCAGCCAGGCCATCGCTGTCAGGTCGGCCCGCGCATCCAGGATCCAGGCGAACGCCAGGCCCACCGCGAGGATCTGGAGCAGCAAGGCACGAATGCCGAAGAAGTACGCCGAGAAGATCAGCACCCACAGGTACAGGAAGGCGTAGATGTGGGCACTGTGGCCGACGTAGTACGTGCCCGCAGTGACCAAGGCCGTGCCCGTGGTTGCGAGCAGACCGAACGCCCACAGCGGGAAGCGCGCGCCGCGGAGGGTCGTGAGGCCAGCGATCACGATCGCGATCACCGAGATCAGGAACACGGCGCGTTCATTCCGATCGGGGGATCCCTGGAAGGCGAGCGATGCCAGGCCAATGCCGCCCCCGGCAACGAACAGTGCCGCGCAGACCCGCGCGATCGTCGGCTGGGCGGTTGCGGGCTGGGCAGTCGGATCGCCGCTCATCAGACGATCCATCCGTCGCGGATCGCGACGCCCACGGCCTGCGCGCGTGTGTCGGCGTTCAGCTTTCGCATCACGTCGGCGATCCGCGCCTGCGCCGTTGTTCGCGACGCCGACAGTGCCAACGCGATGTCCTCGGTGGTCAGTCCGTCGGCCAGCATCCGCATCAACGTACGCTCGTCACCCGTGAGGCCGGCCGGCTTTGCCCCCATCCCGCTGAGCAGCGGGGTTGCCAGGGTCGGGTCGATGTAGGGGGCGCCGCCGGACACCATCCGGATCGCTTGAATCAACTCGCTGAGTGGCGCGTCCTTGACCAGGAACCCGCTGATTCCCGCGTCGACCGCGTCGGTCAGCCGCGCCACGTCGCCGTACCCGGTATACAGGAGGATGGCGGTGCCGCGCCCGTTCTTCTCGATCACCCGCCGAGCGAGTTCGATCCCGTCGATGTCCGGCAGGTGCAGATCGACCACGGCGACGGCCGGCCGCAGCCGCTCGATCTCGTCGACCGCGGCGGTGCCGTTCGAGAGCGCGGCGACCACAGTGACGCCGCTTGACTCGAGGAAGCGGCTGACGGCGTCAAGCACCGCCGGGTGGTCGTCAACGAGCACGCAGGTGAGCCCATGGTCATGCGTGAGAGCCTCGGATACATCCACCACTGGATCGGTTCGACCATCGATCGGGATCGCCTCCCCGGCGACACCGGCGCTCGCGTCGCCGGCAACCTGCGGGCCGTTCCTGACCGCAGGGTGAGCGTGTAGGGCTTTATCGACTCGACCTCCGATTCCCTTAGCCGTACCTCGAACAGGGGACACCGGCCGCGCGTTTCGCCGCTGACCGATGCTCCCCCGGGGGAACGTCCGGGAGCCGGATGGGCCGATGAACGGAGCAATGTGGCGCAACCGCGACGGTCGTGATCGCCGGGATTGGGAAAGGTCCGGGCAGCGACGTTGGAGCGTTAAGGCCGCTCCATCACACGGCGGGTTGGTGGCCGGTCTCTCGGGGGGGAGGCCGGCCATGCGCCACCACTCGGTGGGCCGTCGACGATGACGGCGTTCAGCTGGGACCGCAAGTGCCTGTTGTTCACCAACCATGCACTTGTGCTGGGAGTGATCGCGGCCGATCCCGCCGTGCGGATCCGTGACATCGCCGAACGCGTCGAGATCACGGAACGGGCGGTTGAGATCCTGCTCAGGGACCTGATCCAGGTCGGGTTCCTGACACGGAAGCGGGTCGGACGGCGAAACGTCTACGAGGTCCACCGGCACGAAAGCTCCGCCATCCACTGATCGACGAGCGCGACGTCGGCGGTGTGGTCCGCGCAATGCTCCCGGTGAAGAAGCAGCAGCCGAAACCGGACGTCGCGTTCGCCAATGCGCGCATCTCGCCTGCAATACCCGAACAAAGTTTCGCTCGTGCCGCAAGCATCGTGCACCCGATGAATATGTCGACGGTAACGTCGACGAAGAAGGGGGTCACGATGAAACAGGTCCTGGCGTACGCGGTGGTCGCCGTGCTGCTGTTGTTCGCATCGGCAGCGCTCGCTGCGGCCACCAGGTGGCACCGCGCCCAGCACCACCCGGCACCGGTGCACCACACGCCAGGAACCCAGAAGCAAGGACGCGCGCAGGGCGCGCAGGGACCGGCTACCAGCGCTTTCTCGAATCCAGCCTCAACATCACAGCTACCTGCGGATCGGATACGACACCGATACCCCGCGAACCTGCGCACGGGCATACACCGAGCCACCGCAGATGCGGGAGGTAGCCAGCCGGCTGGAGGCCGAACATCCGATACGTCGCAAGGCGCGACGGCTACGGTCGCAGGCGCCACGGTTGGCGTAACGACATCCGGCGACGGCATCAACGTCGGGATCGGCGAGAAGCGCACGGGAACCCAGGTGCACGTCGGCGTCGGTAGCGGTGGGATCACCGTCACCGCCGACCCCGGCGCACCCGATCACCCCCCGGACACCGGCAGCACCCAGCCCGTGCTCGGGAACCTCCCGATCCACGTCGGTCTCTAACAGCGATTGATTCGCTAACCGCTGACACTGGGCGAATGCCCAGAGCGATGCGGCCCTGGAAGACCCTGGACCCACCCATGGCGGGTGCGCGACGCGGCACCCGCCAGGGGCCGGCCCACAGATGATTACTCCGACACATCGAGACACATCACTTATGACCACACGGGCGACCACCAACCTCAGCGATGTCGCACTTACCGCTCCGATTGAATCGCGGCGGGTCGCGCGCAAAGCGTCGCTCGTGACAATGACACGACGCGCGACGATGTATCGACTCGCCCTCGCCGCGCAAGTCCGTCACCCTCACCTGGTCGGCCATCTGGAGCGAGTCGATCACCTGCTTGCAGCCCCTGCGAACGAGCTGGACTTCGGCAAGATCATCGCCGGCGACAAGCGCTAGATCCGGAGGGCTCGCTGCCGCTGGTTTCAAGGCCGGGCCGGCTCGAGAGGGACGCGGTACGGGCCGCGGGCCGTACACCAGTCGTGAAATGGGTAGCGACACTCGTGCTGGCCGTATGGCTGCTGCTGAGCGCGTCGTGCACGGGCTCAGCCCAACCGGGCACTGAGCCCTCGACCGCACGTACCGGTACGTCGACGACGTCACCGAGCGGCGTGTTGGCTCGGCCGACGACACTAAAGCGGCACCGCCCTCGCACTCAGGTTGCGCTGGTCACGGCCGAGCTGAGAAACGAGCTGGTCGTCGTAGCGCTGCCGGGCGGGCGCGTGGTTCGCCGCATCCCGGTCGCCCCCGATCCAAAGACGGTCTCAGCCGCCCCCGGTGGCCCCGTTGCGGTTGTCAGTCCTGGATCCGGGACGGTCACGGTGTTCGGTGCCGGTTTGCGTCGGCTGGCCGTGTTTCGGGACTTCCGCTCCCCACAGCTCGCGACCTTTACGCCGGATGGGGAGTACCTGCTCGTCACCGACGCGGCGGAGGGCACGCTGACCAGTCTCGAACTGGCACGGATGCGGGTGGTGGGACGCGTCGCCGTGGGCAGCGGCGCCCATCATCTCGCCGTCAGCCCCAACGATCGGCGGGCCTGGGTGGCACTGGGCGAGTCGGCGAACACGATCGTGGTGGTGGGCGTGGCCGATCCACGACACATGCGGGTGCTGCGACGGCTTCACCCAGCCGCCCAGGCGCACGACATCGCCTTCGATCCGGATGGGCGAACGGTGTGGGTCAGCTCGGCCTCACAGCCGTACATCTCGGTGTACGGGGCGGCGAGTGGCCGCCTGATCGACACGGTGCCGGCCGGACGCGCGCCGCAGCATGTGCTATTCGCGGCAGGGCACGCCTTCGTGACAAGCGGCTACGGCTCCTCGATCGAGGTGGTCGATCCCGCCCGTCGCGCCGTAGTCCGACGCGTCGAGTTGCCCTACGGCTCGTTCAACCTTGCATCAGCCGGTCGTTGGCTCGTAACGGCGTCGGTGCTAAATGGCGAGGTCACGGTCCTGCGGGCGTCTACTCTGCGCCGCCGCGCCCGAACGACGGTCGCATCGGTCGCGCGATCCGTGGCGGTACTGTCGCGCTGATCCACGCGAAGCGGCGGGGTGGGACTCGAACCCTCGACTGACCCTGACGAACGTCGTGGCGCGGCCGCGTCTAGAGGAAGGGCGAAACCGGCAAGGGAACCGCGCCGTGCGGGCCGTGTGTCCTGGTAAATCCCCTGGGAATCACGGGCTGCAGCATGGCCAGGTTGGCCGGCGTGGGAGGAAGCAGCCGATAGTCGGCGGTGACCGCGAAGAAGGGGCCGGGCGAGCCGCTACCCAGCTGAATGCGCTGGCGGATCGGTAGGTAGGTGTGGGCGTCCACCCACAGCGTGCGCCGAAGCGCACCGTTGCGGCCCGGACTGCCCACCGGCCAGGCGCCCGTCGCCGGGGACGCTTTCCACACGAGCTCGAGGGCCGGGCGGCCGTCGATGGTCACGTGCCCCGACACCCGCCACAGACCCAGGGCGACCTCGCGACGCAGCAGCGCAGGGTCGTCGGCGAGCGAGACGATCGCGTCCTGGCGCGTCGGCCGCGACGTCCACGTTCGCGTGGAGTAGTTCACTGTGGTGATGCGCCGGGTCACGCCGCCGCTGCCCACGAACCTCGCTCCGAGCCCGCTGAAGTCCGGACGCCGCGCCGTGTACAGCTCGCTTAGCTCGGACCGCGGGTGGCCGCCCGGAGTCGTGGAGACGAACCGGTAGCGCGCCGTTGTGCCGGGCCGAGGCAACGTCGGCCCCATCCACGACACGGTGCGGCCGGTGACGGTGCCATCCCCGCTGACCGTCGCCCGAGACTCGAGCACCATTCCCGCCGCGGAGTCGAACGCCGTCAGGATCGCCTGCTGAAGCGCCGGATGTGTGTCCGTGCGGCCGGGCGTGGTCGCGGTGTGGGTCGATAGCTCGACCACGGCCGCGGCGACCGCCAGCATGCAGGCGGCTGCGGCTACGACGCGGAGTCGCGCTGCGGCGCGCCGCCGGGGCCGGGTCCGCGGGCCGAGCACCGACTCCCTGCTCGGCGCGAGCTGCTCCAGCGAGGCGAGCGCGGCTCTCAGGTCGTCTTCGGATCGCCGGGTCTGCGACTCGGTCATGTGGGGGTTCCGGGTGGACATGTCCCTGCCTCCGTTCTGAGCTGTCGTCGAGGTCGCGGTGCGGCCGAGTCGACCCGCAGGGCAGCGAGCGCCCTAGCGGCGTATCCGCGCACCGTGGCCGGGCGGCAGCCCAGCACATGTGCGACCTCCGCATCGGGGAGCCCCTCGTAGTAGCGAAGCACGATCACCGCGCGCTGGCGCCCGGGTAGCCGGGCAAGTTCGGCGAGCAACGCGTGGCGCTGGACCACCTCGGCGCCGATGTCCGGCGCCTGTCTGTCGCTCACGTCCTCCCCTGTGCCGGCCGGTACCGACCGCCAGGAGCGCCTGCGCCACGACAGATATTCGTTCACGATCATCCTGCGCACGTAACCCCGAGGCTGATCCATGCGCCCGATGCTGTCCCACCGCGCGGTCGCCCGGAACAGGACTTCCTGGAGGACGTCTTCAGCCAGCCCCGCGTCACCCGTGAGCACCGCCGCGAAGCGAAGCAACGACCCGAGCTCCGCCTCCAAGAACGCCTCGAATGTCACCCTCGGCTCTGTCATGGCTCTCGCATCAGAAACGCAGCGAGTACCCCGTTGCGTGGTCTCCAATTGTGCGCGCCGCCAGCCTCAGCGGGCGTGCACAGCGAGCTCAACGCGGCTCGTTTAGCTCGCAATCGGCTCACCAAGCGGGATTCAGCTCTGTTAACGGCGGGGGTGGGATTCGAACCCACGAGTGACCTTGACGACCACTGCCGGTTTTCAAGACCGGTGCGTTCAACCGCTCCGCCACCCCGCCGGGCGGCTCGAAGATAGCAAGGAACGCGCAGGC
>Ga0134126_10001285_pt1 | contig 31857 bp, 23 predicted proteins | sample KB31752_FD_96881 | JGI IMG/M metagenome (GOLD analysis project Ga0134126, IMG submission 96881) | Terrestrial soil microbial communities with excess Nitrogen fertilizer from Kellogg Biological Station, Michigan, USA - KB3-175-2 | ecosystem: Environmental > Terrestrial > Soil > Unclassified ... | reverse complement strand
TTTGTTTTCAAATAAATAGCACCTGTTACATAAGTGCCGGGATTAAAAGAAACAATACCACCGCCACTCTTTGCGCATTTATCTATCGCGTCCTGTATTTGTTTGGAAATAACTTTTGACGTATCACTCTTCGCTTTTACCATAAAGACTTTGGTTGAAGAAGGGAACTCTTTAGCACCCGTATCTTTCGCCCAAATCAAATCATTATCAGAATGAATCTGTGCAAAAGAATTATTACAAATCACAAGAAATGCGACAGTAAACAAAGAAATAAAATGGCTTTTTATTTTCATAATCCAATCGTTATAAATGAAGAAATTCAAGATGACAAAAAAAATTGGTTTATGCGTCCTGTACCGACATGGTATCGTTCACTTAATAATTCCATTGAATTCATTCTTGGTAAAAATAAAAACAGTTCCCAGTTTTGCCCTTTAAGTCAATGTATTTATCAAAACATAAATCCAACTATTACCAATTATAATTACTGTAGGGCCTGCAGTCAATAATTACCTGTCTCCAACTACTGGTAAGATGAATACTAAAACCTACGCGGCTATTTTTTAACGGCAGCGTCTGCCTTTCATCTTTGAAAAACATTACATACTTGTTCCCGTTTTTTCAATAGTGGCTTTTCATTTAGCAAGTGGGATTAACTTAACAAAGCCATCAATACCAGAAGGCTGCACCTTCCAATTACTGGCATCAAAATTTTTATAGTCAATATTTACAAAGTTTATCTCGTGATACTTACGCCAAATTATTTTATGCCTATCCATGTAGCGGATACGATTGGCCATTAAATTACATACTTCAATGCTAATAGTATTTTGCCCTTCACGTAAATACTTTCCAATTTTAATTTCAAAGGGAAGGCTCCAAATTAATCCCGCATCTTTTCCATTAATTATTACTCTTGCACTTTCGTATAATTTATCAAGTTGCAATAAATAATCAGCCGCTTTATTTTTTATAGTAAATGTCGTGCTATAAACCCCGGTGCCGCTAAAAAATTGCGTGGTACTGTCTTCTGTAAATTTAGTCCAGGGTTGAATTGTATTCATTTCTTTATCAGCAGGGAGATATGGACCGCCCTTGACAAAATGTAACTGCCATTTATTGTTTTGTAAATTAATTTCTTTGCCGGATGGATTTGTATAATTCCATTTGACAGTTGTTATTGCATCAGTACAATTTACTAAAATGCTTTGCCCTGATTTTAACTGTAATCTAAATTGACTCGTCTTGTTTAGTTTTTTAAAAGTCACGCCGCCGGTTTGATTATTTAGTGGATTGGTAAAAGAAATATTCTTAGCGGTGACGTTTAAAACAACAGAATCATCGAAATCATTTGCTGTGTTGTTTACTATAAAATAATATTCTTCATTACGCTGTTTTCTCCTGATAAACTGTAACCCTTTATTGGCAATACTTTCAGGAACTATATTTATTTTTTCCAAAGCAGTCTTTACATCACCCAGGATAATCATGCCTTTACCATAATTATTTATCTCAGGATTCTGGCCATTTTTATCCAGTAAAAATTTCGGGATGCTGTTGATAAATTCTGACCGTTCTTTATTTAAATCAAAAAAGCCTTTTACATCTTTCGGCAATGATTGAATAATTACTGTTCCGCCATTATGCGCTATTCGTAAAATATTTTTAAACGTTTCAACAGAAATCTTATCGCAGCCCGGTATAATTAGTACCTTATGTTTGGCTCCAATTTCATTGATGCTTATTTCGCCATTTTTAGTAATTGCTTCCCCTAACATTCTATCGCTTACAAAATCAAGGGAGTAGCCTAATAACTGTAATTGCTTCACAACTTTGTAAAAAGCTGAAGGATGTAACCACTTATCTATAGTGCCGACAGCCAGGGGCATATCCATTCCTTTGGCATTATTCCAAACGTCATAAATTGGCCAATATATTAATAACTCATTATCGGGTTCGCCATTTTGCAGGACAGCCTGGCAATTGGCTATATAATTATTTAATCCCTTTAAATGCGGCCACAAACTGTTATATGGCACAAAACCTACTGAAGCATAAAACAACCATCCCGGAAATTTTACATCACGAGGCGTGTAGGTAGTTCCATGATAAAAAACGTGATTGATGCCTGATAAAAAAACCTGGTCAACTTCCGGTTTGCATTGGCTCCAACTTACTTTAAAATGTTCTCCCAGCCAGGTAAATGTTTCGCAACTGGTTAATTTTTTTCCATAAGCATGTGCTGCACTGCTTGCGAATTTCAGCATCACCGGATCAGGTTCTACATTTCGGATATCAGCACTATCGTGCCTTAAACCTTTCACTGCAAATGCACTGTTGCCAAAGGTTTCACACTCCGGTATGTCAAAAGCAGCATATAAATCCAACAGGTTTCCCGGGCTGCCATGTGCCTGGTCCACGGATTGTGACTTTCGCTTATCTGCCCATGATGTAAATACCTTACAAAAGTTTTGTAACATCAAATCTGAAATCGTTTCCCTGTAATCACTTTTTAGTCTTGCTACGGTATCACTTAAAGAATTACTTACAAATAAGTTTAGATATTTTTTTAAATCGTAGCCCCTGCGTTTTTGAAACTGGTTAAACAAATCTGGTGTCCAATCGGCGCCAAAAACTTCGTAGCTATCATTAAAAAAACCCTTTACACCATGAGAAGAGTTGCCAAACGCTGTATCAAATATTTTAAAATAATCTGCAGTTGCTGTTTTACTAAAATGGTCAATGGTGTATCCTTCCCCGCCGGGTGCAGCACGTTTTACCATTTGTAACGTTTTGCCAACAAAAGCAGCGATTAACTCTGCATCTTCATTGCTTGTAAAATTTAAAATGCCGTCCGCTCCAACTTTATCAGTAAGATTAACAGCTTCACCATTTTTTTTGAACATCATCAAAGCAGAAAGACTTGCGTATTTTTTTTGCTTCACATCGTTAACTACAATTTTATCAGCCAGTTTTTTTTTGGCTTTTAAAAAATATTTCTGCGTTATCAATTTTGTGGCAGCATCATCTATAGTAACATCAGTACCACCAATTGGCCACCCGGTGCCGACAGAAATATACACACCCATATTTAATGCCTTGGCTTCAGACACAGTGTAGTCAAGCATTTTCATCCATTGGGGTGATAAATATTTTATATACTTGTTTTCAAAACCAATGGCTCCATAAATCGGCACAATTTCAACACCACCAAAGCCAACACCCGCTAATTGTGTTAATTGATTTTTTATTCCCTGGCTGTCAACAGCGCTGCCCATCCACCACCATCTGGTCCAGGGCTTGATTTCATTCGTTTCTACAGCCTCCCGATGTTGTGCAAAAGAAGTTTGCAAAAAGCAAATTAAAAGAATTGAAAAAAGGCACTTTTTATTCATTGGAATTTTTATGATCTTTTATTTCAACTGCATACACCCACTCCTTCAAAGTTAGCCCTAAAAAGAAGATACCGCTCCGTTACATCTCTTCTCTTTGAAGCCCCGTAACCAATAACCACAACATCTGTAAACACTGTTGCGATATTTCCATGGTTACATTTATTATGGCTTTGGCACCCATCGAAACTTCTTTATAAAAGATGAATTTGTTTGAGCGTGTAAGCCCTGGGTACTTCAAAAAATAAATAGATAAACGGTATTAAAAACCATTTGAAAAAGAATAATTTGATTTCATAACAGCAATTTTAATCAGGGGTGTAAAAGTATAAGGGTGTAAATGTATCGTGATAAAAAATGAACATCATCCTGTACCGTCCTGTACTACTAAAAATAATTGCATTTTTTATCGACCTTAATTCCTTGATGCGTAAAGTTTAATTGTATTAAATATTTATGCATTAACACAAGCAATTCTTCAATTAAAGATTCAGACATTTATAGTTGGGAAAAATTAATATCTTGCTGAACAAAATATTTATTCCACAATTTAAAATGATTGCCATAATGAATGAGAACAAACCGAAAGATTCTTCAAGAAGAAGTTTTATTAAGAACAGCTCTTTAGTTGCCGCAGGTATTACCATTGTACCCCGTCACGTTCTGGGGAGGGGATTTGTTGCTCCCAGTGATAAATTGAACATCGGATCCATCGGAGCCGGTGGTAAAGGCCAAAGTGATATAGCCAATTTCTTCAAATCCGGTAATGCAAATATTGTAGCCTTATGCGATGTAGATAACCGGGCGTCTGCTAAAACAAGAACCAATTTTCCAAAGGCTACTTACTACAGAGATTTCAGAGAAATGCTCGATAAAGAAAAGAAAAATATTGACGCTGTTTCCGTTTCCATTCCCGACCATTGCCATGCGGTAGCGGCGTTGATGGCCATGCAAATGGGAAAACATGTGTATGTTCAAAAACCAATGACACACGATATTTACGAAGCCAGGATGCTAACTGAAGCAGCCAGAAAATATAAAGTGGTAACGCAAATGGGCAACCAGGGATCCTCAGGTGATGGCGTGCGCCTTATGGAAGATTGGTATAAGGCAGGATTAATTGGAGATGCACATACAGTTCGTTGTTGGACTAACAGACCGGTGTGGCCACAGGGTATCGGATACCCCACCACTAAAGACACCATACCAACCGAACTGGATTGGAATTTATGGCTTGGGCCTACAGCATTTCATGAATATCACGATGGCTTTGTTCCTTTTAGCTGGCGTGGCTACTGGGATTTTGGAACCGGCGCTCTGGGCGATATGGGTTGCCATATTATTGATCCTGCTTTTAAAGTAGCAGGCCTCGGCTATCCTTCCGAAGTAGAATGCAGTGTAGCAGATATATATGAGAAAATGTGGACACCGGCTTATCATCCTGAAAGCTGCCCGGTAGCTTCTTCTATTAAAATGAAATTTCCGGGAAAGAACGGGAAGCCTGATGTTACACTAACATGGATGGATGGCAACATCAGACCTGAACGTCCGGAAGAATTGGGGGCCGATGAGCAAATGGGTAACGATGATGGGGGCGCCATTATAGAAGGAACGAAAGGAAAAATGATGTGCGGATGTTATGGTGCAGACCCAACACTTTTGCCGACATCAAGAACGAAAGAAGTAGGACAGGTTCCCCAAACCGTAGATCGTGTGCCGGGCGGGCAGGAAGGCCACTATGCACAATGGGTGAATGCTGCAATAGCTGGCTACGGCAAAGGAAAGACTAGTTCTAACTTTGACTATGCAGGTCCACTTACTGAAACCGTTCTTTTTGCAAACCTTGCATTGCGTAGCTGGAATGTAAAAGATGCATCGGGTAATTTCCCCGGAAGGAAAAAACTTTTGTGGGACGCTGAAAATATGAAGATTACTAATTTTGATGAGGCCAATCAATTTGTAAGAAGGCAGTACAGAGATGGTTATTCATTCAAAGTGTAAGCAGAATATAAAAGGAGGGCTGCCTTAAATAATAGGGCAGCCCTTTTTTTTGTTTAAAAATATTATCGCATTTAATTAAACATCATTGTCCGACCAATTCATCGAAAACAGCGCTGGTATTGGCCTCACGCCCAACCGCCCTCCGGGGGAGAGGGCCGTGAAACTTAATGTTAGCACGTGTTTCATTAAATTTTATAATTTTTAGCCGGCCAATAAAGATAATTAAAATTCAATAAGAACTTCTCAATACAACAACTATTCTGATCATTGCCCCAAACAATATTGGTGCGTCTCAACAAAAGAATTTAACCTAAAAACCTGCAATTCCATTTACGTTTATGCTTAATTGTTATAACACGCAAAAAGAAATCCGGATTATTTGTTCGCTTGCTGTATTGCCAGGGCTACTTGTGAAATTTGCTACAATCATTCAATCCAACAATTTCTCCATCACCAGTTGTTCGGGATATTAAAAATTGCATGGATGCAGACATTTCGACAGAAATTGAAAGAATGCATCCCACGAAGTATCGTCTTCAATTTGCAGCTATCCATATTATAAGCTACTTTTAGGGCACAAAATGAATTATTATGTCAACCAAAGCTCATATTCCGAGAAAAGCTACGGCCGTATTAGCCATACTTTTTTTATTACCTGCTTTAATACTTTTCATTATGTGGTCATCCATAGGTTTGAGATATAGCGGCATCAGCGCAGTGGACCAAATGAATATTTATCTGAGTAATTTCCCAAAATGGCTTGGCGATATAAATACAATCCATATCATCTCGCTCGTGTGTTGCATAATTGCAATCATACTGGCGGCAAGAAGTTTTAAAAAGCACTTGTTATCTATACGTGTCATGATGTTACTCATCGTGATAGTTGCCATCTTTATTATTTTATTTGACATCTACCAACTGGTATGAGAATAATTACTGCATGTAGTCAAATTGAATGGTGCCAAGTAAATCTTTTTCTTTTGAATAGCATTTCTGTATTTCCGGCAGTTGCTTATCATCATAGGCATATCTCCAGATAAAATAATTTCTTCCTGTTTCATCAACAGAAATCTTTTGGATAGGCTTATTACCGTTATCATATTCAAACATATAATCCGGTAACAATCTTTTTGCAATAACATTATAATGTACCACATCGGTAAGCCGGTTGTGATCATCGTAATAATAGTAATATTTTTTGTCATCCCTGGTACCTGTAGCATCTTCTTCGATGATGTTGCCTTTATCGTCAGCAACAAAAGTAATGGTGGAAACCAATACGCTATTTATCTTGCGGAGCATCTTTTCAGGCTTTCCATTCTTATAGAAATATTGATGAGTTTCAGTTATTCCTGTGCTGTCGCCATCCCCAATCGTTTTAGTACTTATCATTGAAAGAAGCCCTGCACTATCATATTTAAATTCCATAGTATTAGTGGTTGTAGGCGTAGTTGTAGTGGTCTCGATGACTTTTCCGTTTTCATCATACTTTGTCACCAATAGGGATTGGTCTGTGATATTCGATTTAGAAATCATTTGAGATTCGGAAAAATCTTTATTAATTCTTTTTTCACAGAAAAAGCCCTTACTGGGTTGATCTTTTTCATCGAAGCTCTTTACTTTTATAATCTTAATATTCCCATTCTTTAATGTCGAAAATTCCTGATTCTGTTCAATATTGTTAAGAATATCTTTATAATAGTATTGTGCCTTTACAGAAACTATACTAAAAAAAGTAAACCCAAGAAACAAAAATGTAATCCGGAAAATATATTTATTCATTTGAAAATATAGGTAAGAAATGATTGGATTTAAAATAATAAAAGTGTAAAATAATTCATTAATCTTTAAAGCAGTTTTTGTTTATTATTTTTAACCGGAAATTATAAAAAAAAAATCCCGTTTCGCGTCTTTCCGAAGAAAAGAAAAACACTGCCGCAATTGTGGAACGGTAGTTATGGTCAAATATTGTTGTAACTGCAAACAGGAGGACATCGATCAGGAAGACATTTTTAACACTAAAAACATGATATGAATCAAGTTGCAGATTTTAGTAAACTAATCCAAATAATGGATGAACTTCGCGATAAATGCCCCTGGGACAAAAAGCAAACCATCCATTCTCTGCGACAACAGACTATTGAGGAAACTTATGAGCTTGCAGACGCGATTACAGATAAAGACTGGAGCGGAATAAAAGAAGAATTAGGCGATCTTTTATTACACATAATTTTTTATGCCAAAATAGGACTTGAAGAAAATAAATTTACCTTACAGGAAGTAATAGACGGCATTTGTGATAAACTGATAAAAAGGCATCCACACATTTATGGAAATGTGAAAGTGAAAGATGAAGAAGATGTGAAAAAAAACTGGGAACAAATAAAACTATCTGAAGGGAAAAAATCCGTTTTGAGTGGGGTTCCCAAATCTTTGCCCGCAATGGTTAAAGCCATGCGTATCCAGGAAAAAGCGAAGCAGGTAGGATTTGAATGGGCAAATAAAGAACAGGTTTGGGAAAAAGTAGAAGAAGAAAAAGCGGAGTTGCTGGAAGCTGTCGATTCAGGCAACACGGGACATATAGAAGAGGAAGCGGGAGACCTTTTCTTTTCGGTAATTAACTATGTACGATTTTTAAAAGTAGATGCAGAAAATGCTTTGGAGCTAACCAACAAAAAATTCATGAAAAGATTTACGCAGATGGAAGATGCAGTTCACCAAAATGGAATGAGCCTGGGAAATATGACGCTCGCAGAAATGGACGCTATCTGGGATAAAATCAAAAAACAAAGCCGCTAAATTTGAATCTTTATAATCACGATACTTTCTTTAAAAGAAATTCCTTTCTGCTCATAATAGCCGCATGGCTCCTGACTTTTGCTTTTATAATTAACAACTATTTGAGTGGAAGCTCTTCCCCGAATGCTGCACAAAAGGCCATACAAAAAGACATTAACAGGCAGCAAAGAGAAATTGATGCCTTCTACATGGATAGTGCATTAATCAACAATATAGTGGAAGGGAAATATGATCAAGAAGAGCTGCAAAGAGAAGTTGAAAAAAAATATTTCATATTTTTTTATAAAATTGCTGAACCAGGAAAACTGATTCCTGTTTTTTGGAATACGCAAGTAATCGAGCCCGATTCAGCTTTGACCAATAGCGTTAATGGAATCAGCTTCCAAAAATTAGTGAATGGTTGGTATGTCGTTAACGCAAAAACATTCCGGAGTTCAAAGGGTGCCTATTACAAATCCATCTTCTTAATTCCCGTAAAATGGAATTATTACATCGAAAATAAATATTTACACAATTCATTTGTAGCCGAAGGCAGTATTGAAAAAACCTACGACATCAGCATTACTCCTACAAGACATGTAATAAAAGATGAAAAAGGCAACCCACTTTTTTATCTACGCCAACTTAGTAACCCGGTAGCCCATGATAATGTATTCGCAATATGGTTAAGGATTTTAGCTTCTGTCCTGATCCTTTTTTTCCTTCATAAGCTTGCCAATTTTTATGTTGAGAAAAAGGGATTTTGGTTTGGATTTATGGTTTTGATCATACCTGTTATTTCCCTTAGGATTTTAAGCTACCATTTTCCGATACCCCTTAATTTTCAACAATTACAATTGTTTAATCCATCTATTTATGGAGCTAATTTTATTTTGAGGTCATTAGGAGATTTGCTTATTAATTCGATTCTGTTTATTTGGATTGTTCTTTTTATAAGATATTATTTTAATTATAAATTTTCTAAAGTTATATTTAAAAACGACGCCTATAAATACGCCGCTATTCTTTTCATATCTGTGCTGATGACCTTAATTACAATGACAGCGGGCTTTACGGTGCAAAGCCTGGTAGCTGATTCGCAGATTTCTTTTGATGTAATCAATTTCTTCACTTTGGATATTTACAGTGTTATTGGTTTTATTGTTTTAAGTTGTATCGCTACGGGCTATTTTTTCCTTATACAGATATTACTACAACCTTTGAATGCCTTTGTTGGGAAAAAGAAAAGGTATAATCTTTATTTAACCGTCGCCATCGTCGGGCTTCTTTTTTTAACCTTAAAGAGGCATTCTTCCTATGTAAGTTTCAATTTATTTCTCTTGCTTTGGCTACTGGCTTTCATATATCTTTTAAATTTTAAATCTTTGCTGCTCCAGGCGTACAACCTGGTGTCATCAAAGTTTATTTTTTGGGTTTTCTTTTTTTCTGTTTCAATTACCGCGGTAATTGTTTTTCAGAACAGAACCAAAGAACTGGACGAAAGAAAGCATTTTGCCGAAAACCTGGCCAATAAAGCGGATCCTTCAGGACCTGTAATTGTAAGTATTATCTTAAAAGATTTTAGTAACGATTACCTCTCAGGTATTTTTGACAGGTTTAACAACCCTTATCAAAACAGGTTTTTAAAGGACAGCCTGATTAATGAAAATTTCTCCGGGTACCTGAATAAATATGATACCAAAATATACACGTTTAACAGTGCCGAGCTACCATTATTTAATGAGGATTCCACTACCTACAATTCCCTGAACGCAATTATACAAACACAAGGCAAACCCACGTCTATTCCTGATCTTTTTTATTATGATATCTCTTATGACAGGTTTAATTATATCAGTAAAAAAACAATTAAAGATTCCTTAAACGATACGCTGGGTTTTGTTTTTATTATTTCCAAGCCAAAAAGATATAAAAATGACGCCTTGTATCCTGAACTTTTTTCAAAAGGGAACGGCAATTCCATAGAAAGTTCGCCGGTATACGCCTTTGCCGTTTACAATAACAACCAACTCAGTAACAGTTATAACGATTATCCTTTCACTACAGAAATTGACAATAACAATTTTACATACAATGAATTTAAGACAGTGCAAAAAAACGGATACGAAGAATTGTGGTATAAAGCCAGTGCTGATAAGGTAATTGTAATAGCCCGGCAGGATAGATTCTTCATTGAGTCCGTTACATTATTTGCCTATCTTTTTTGTTCGTTCTTATTGATTGCTATATTTTTCAACCTGGCACATCATTTCCTGACGGAAAGAAAATCAATGACAAATGTCAGAACGTTTTTTCAGTTGACGATTCGCAACCAGGTTCACGGTATTATTATCCTCGTTAGTGTGCTTTCATTTATCATTATTGGCGTTACCACTATCCTTTTTTTTATAAGTCGTTATCATAGTAATAACCGCGAAAAACTGAGCCGCACGATTCATGTTATGGAGAATGAGTTGCGTAGCGCCATGGATACTATGTCTATCAATAATTATGAATTGATACATTTCGAAAGCCTATCTCATAATAAACTGGACGATATTATCAATAAGGTTTCTAATATCCATGCTACAGACATCAACCTTTATGACCTGAACGGCAATCTAAAAGTTTCTTCTGTTCCGTTGCCTTACAATAAAGGAATCGTCAGCGAAAAAATGGATCCGGTCGCCTTCTATCAACTAAGTAAACTAAAAGATGTTCAATATTTCCAGGAACAGAAAATCGGGAGCCTCATTTATTTAAGCAATTATCTTCCGGTAAGAGATGAAAGTGGCAGAGAATATGCGTACCTCAATATTCCTTATTTTGAATCTCAAAATAAACTGCAGGATGAGATTTCAAACTTTCTTGTCACTATCATTAATCTGAATGCATTTATATTCCTGGTCGCAGGAATTATCGCCCTGTTTATTACCAATCGCATCACCCGCTCGTTTTCTCTTATTAGTGACAAAATGAAAAAAATTAATCTTGCGACAGGTAACGAAGAAATAGTATGGAAAAGAAAAGACGAAATTGGCGACCTCGTGAAAGAGTATAATAAAATGGTCAAAAAATTAGACGTAAGTGCTGAAATGCTTGCCAAGAGCGAAAGAGAAGGAGCGTGGCGCGAAATGGCAAGGCAGGTGGCCCATGAAATTAAGAACCCGCTCACCCCAATGAAATTAAACTTGCAATATTTACAAATGGCCATAGATACCAACTCGCCGGATGTAAAAAACATTTCTTTGTACGTAGCAGGAATTTTATTAGAACAAATAGAACACCTGTCGCAAATTGCCGGAGACTTTGCCCAGTTTGCAAAAATCGGAAGCACAAAAAATCAAATATTCGATCTTAACAGAACGCTCGAAAATGTAATAACACTTTATTCTACAAATGATGAAATTAACATTGAAGGCAATTTATATCCAAATGAGATACTAATAGAAGCAGACAAAACACAAGTCAATCGCCTCTTTACGAATCTGCTTCAAAACGCTGTTCAATCAGTTCCGGACCATAGGGAAACAATTATAAAAATCAAAAGCGAATTGCATGATCAAAAAGTCCTTATTTCAATCAGAGATAACGGAAATGGAATTCAGGCTGTTATGTTCAATAAAATATTTACCCCAAATTTCACCACTAAAACATCCGGTACGGGTCTCGGCCTTGCTATGTGCAAAGGAATCGTTGAAAAACTAAATGGTAAAATATGGTTTGAAACCAAGGAAGGTGAATGGACAATATTCTATGTAGAACTGCCTGTTTTTGTTGAAGAATAATTTACCAGGATGCTCCTCAATTTAGGTTACTCAGTTTCATAAAACTCTTTAATCTAAACCTATTTAAAATGTTTTCCTGCGTCGCAAAATATCCACCCATGGTTTTATCATTGTTGAGAAAATAATTATTGAAAAAAAACAAAATCTATATCAAGTGGCTCTGGCTGCACAAAAACAATTCTCTCAAATAAAAGCGAACCGACTCTATCATGTTACCCTTTGCTTTATTAAAACCTTTATAAAACTTTACACAATTTTCTTTGAATGCGTTTCATATCTCAGTGACTTTGCGTGTCTATTTCTTCGGTATCAAAAAAATTTTTGGAGTTTATATTTTTTAATATTTAACATTTCAAAAAATGCATTCCGGCGTTTTTAAAATGAATTTTTCAAAGATTTTAATTTTCGCTGGCGGCATAAGATCAAATATTTTTCCCATTACGAAATCACTAAGCTTGTTTTCTTTCTAAAATTTTTTAAGGAAAAAGCGTGTACAGCTGTACTGTTAGTTAACCAATTTTACATGTGGCTAAATCATACATTAACGATTTGAAATTAATCAATTTTTTCATCTTCATCCATTTCGGTTGCTTCTAAAATTGATCTGCCATCCGTTATTGTTCGTGTTTTAAAAAATAGAATGAAAAATAAGATCAACGCTTTTAAAATTCCACTACAAACCTTTGCTGGCCTTCATTTTGACAAAAAAAAAGTCCCGAAATTTCGGGACTTAGAACTTATTCTTAAAGAAAAATATTTATTATTTTTTCTTTTTTGCAGCAGCTTTTTTAGGAGCGGCTTTTTTTGCAGCGGCTTTTTTAGGAGCAGCTTTTTTTGCAGCGGCTTTTTTAGGAGCAGCTTTTTTTGCAGCGGCTTTTTTAGGAGCGGCCTTTTTTGCAGCGGCTTTTTTAGGAGCGGCTTTTTTTGCAGTTGCCATGTTTTTAGAATTTAATTGTTAGTAAATAAAAACTAAAAATATAAACATTTTGTTAACTGTCAAAACTTATTTGATTTTTTTTATGCAGTTGCTTCTGCAGCATTAACTGAAACGATTGTTTTATCTCCTTTACTCTTTCTGAATTGAACAGTGCCATCTGCAGTTGCAAAGATGGTAAAGTCTTTTCCAAGACCAACATTTTTCCCTGGATGATAAACCGTTCCGCGTTGACGAAGTATGATATTCCCTGAGGTCGCTGCCTGCCCGCCGAATATTTTTACGCCTAATCTTTTGCTTTGTGAGTCACGTCCGTTTTTTACAGAACCTTCACCTTTTTTATGTGCCATATTCTTTTAATTAAAAAGTTTTCATTTTCTGAAATGTCACTTGCATTTCATATTTTTTTGAAAAGTATTCTTATGCAATACCGGTCACTTTTATATGAGTGTATTGAGTACGATGCCCATGCTTTTTTCTAAAGCCTTTTCTTCTTTTCATTTTAAAAGCGATTACCTTTTCACCTTTGACCAATTCATTCAATATTTCTGCTTTTACTTTTACACCTGCATCGCCACCAACAGAAACTTTTCCATCGTTGTCGTGCAAGAGCACATCAGAAAATTCCAATTCATCACCTTGTTTTCCGGCAAGATGCGGAACATATAAACTTTGGCCGGGAGTAACCTTAAATTGTTGACCAGCGATTTTTACTATAGCAAACATACTTTTCCAATTTTTTTTGGAGTGCAAATGTAAGATAATTCCAAATAATTTCACCCACTAAAATCTTTAAAAAGAATCAATTTTTCATTTTTTATGTAAATCGTTGCTGTACAATGCATAAAATGAGAGCTTTGTAGTAAATCTCTGTTTTTTTGCCCGGATTCGCCTAATTTTCCCAAATGAATGTATTCAAAAGAATTTTTAGTTTTTGCTTTAGTATCTATGGATTTTCTATTTTTTTATTGTTGATGTTCATCCTTTTACCTCTATTTGTATACGCGTTTTTGCAAAAACCAATTAGAAGCGGAAACCTTATCTATAAAATCTCCCGTTTTTGGGCGGATGTATTTTTTTTTCTTACAGGAATAAGACATTGGAATATCTATGAAGAAGCACATGACAGGAGAAAAGAATACATTTTCGTAAGTAACCATATTTCTTATCTTGATATTCCTATGATGATGAAAGTGATAAGGAAACAGAATATTCGTATTCTTGGAAAGGCCGAAATGAATAAGATTCCCGTTTTCGGTTCTATTTATAAAAGAGGAACCGTATCGGTAGATCGTGAGAGTGCAAACGCACGGGCGAAAAGTGTCCACAGACTAATTGCATTTATTCAGAAAGAAATTTCTGTTTTCATATGCCCCGAAGGCACTTTTAATACGACTCATCGACCGCTGAAAAGTTTTTACGATGGCGCTTTTAAAATTGCCATTGAAACCCAAAAACCAATCCGGCCGATTCTATTTTTAGATACTTATGAAAGATTGAATTATAAAAGTGTTTTTTCATTGACACCGGGAAAATGCCGCGGAGTTTATCTTGCCCAAACGATTACGGAAGGACTCACATTGAAAGATATTTCTATGCTAAGAAAAAAGATTTTTGACCAAATGGAAGAAGCATTAGTGAGATATAAAGCAAGCTGGATTGAGGAAAATTAAAAAATTTTTATCGTGGAATTTGCTCATTTTTTTTCAATTATCTTCCTACGCAATCCTGTTTCACAAATAATAAAGTTATTTTGCAATAATAATAATAAAGGAAAATAATGTGTGGTATTGCAGGTGCAATAAATGCCGGTTTCTCATATGAAAATGTAATTCAAAGCCTGGGACACAGGGGGCCTGATGAACAAACCGGCTATAAAAATAACAATGTAGATTTTTTTCATTTACGATTATCTATCCTGGATATAGCTTGCGGCAAACAACCCATGCAACTTGGCGAAAAATATACTATCATTTTCAATGGAGAAATTTATAATCACCAGGAAATAAGAGATGAATTTGGCCTTTCGGGTCATACGTCATCTGATACAGAAACCTTACTTCTATTATACGATCGCTTTGGAACTGACTTCCTTCAATATCTTGACGGAATGTTTGCATTTGTAATACATGATAGAATAAAAAATCAATTATTTATTGCGCGCGACCGTGCAGGAGAAAAACCTTTTTATTATTATTCCAATCAGAAAAAATTTGTTTTTGCCAGCGAACTAAATTGTTTAAAAAGTATGATACCCCTGGAAATTGAGGTGGCAAATTTTTATCATTATCTGCGTTTGGGATCATTTTACCGGCAGTTTACTCCCTATAAAAATGTGTTGGAATTAAAAGCAGGAACATTTTTAACCATTGATTGTAGTACTCTGTTAATAAATGAAACGCGCTGGTGGAACATTAATGATTACTATCGAAAAGAAAGGAAAGATTTATTCGAAGATAGTTTGGAAAAAACAAACAGCTATCTACATAAAGCGGTAAAAAGAAGATTGGAGTCAAGTGATTTGGAAGTAGGATGTTTTTTAAGCGGTGGCATAGATAGTGGATTGGTAACAGCTATTGCCAGTGAATACAATAAGAACTTAAAAACATTTACCGTATCGTTTGAAGGAGAGTATGATGAGGCGCCACTAGCCAGGCTAGTTGCTGAAAAATATAATACAAAACATACTGAGATAAATATATCGTTTGCAAATCTTAAAAATGATTTGGAAAAAATACTGTGTAATTATGGTGAACCGTTCTTTGACAGCTCAGCTATCCCAAGCTATTATGTAAGCAGGGAAGCAAAAAAATATGTAACTGTGATCCTGACAGGAGATGGAGCTGATGAACTTTTTGGAGGATACAGGCGATATGTACCATTTGCAAAATATGATTTTTTTAAAAAAAATCTTTTAATGAAGGAAGCTGCATCATTCGTTAAGAATGTATTTCCGCAATCAAACAATAAAAAATCTCTGTACAACTATCTTTACCGCCTTGCATCATTGGCTTCAAATTCAGACCTGGAAATTTATCTTTCTGCCGGTGTGGATATTTTTGAAAATTATGAACAATATATAATCAATCCGGGTTACGATTACCTTGAGGAAGTAAGAAACGATTTTGCTAAAATCGCTGAAAGTAATTTGTCAGGATTAAAAAAAATAATGAACCTCGATTTTGATACCAACTTGTTCGGCGACTTGCTGGTAAAGATGGATATAGCGACCATGGCCAATTCACAGGAAGGAAGAAGCCCTTTCCTTTCCAAAGAAATATTGGAATACATTCCGTCGCTGCCGGATAAATATAAAATAGACGGTAAAAGCACTAAATTCATTTTGAGACAACTCGCAAAGAAATATCTTCCCGGCGCCTTAATAAATCAACCTAAAAGGGGATTTGAAATCCCTTTAAAAAAATGGATTGATAGTGAATTAAACGAGCCGGTTTTTGATTATCTTTCATCTTCTAATAATTTTTATTCAAATTTTGTTCAACCTCAATTTGTAAAAGATCTTTTAACAGGAAAAATTAAAATTGCTGATGAGAAAAGAGCAAAGATTCTGTGGACTCTTTTGTCATTGGAGGTTTGGTACAAAAAAGTTTACCAATGAATACTGCTGAACCAAAAAAGAAAAAAATAGCGGTTATCGAAAACGGTCTTTTCTCCACTTATACTATGAGAGATGGCCTTATGCAACGTCTTTTGAAAGAAGGCTATGAGGTGACTATTCTTACTCACACCAATAGCTTCGAGTCCCAGGTAGAAAAAACCGGATTAAGGGTAGTTAATATCGGCTCTGGAAATTTGAATCCTATAAAAGTTTCAAAGTATATTTTCAATTTATATACAGCTTTGAAAAGATTACAACCCGACGTCTGTCTTACATTTAGTATAAGGCCGGCAATTTGGGGTAATTTTCTGACGCGGTATTTCAAAATACCAACAATCACAAATATCACAGGTGTTGGCCCATTGTTCACCAGCCAAAACTTTGCCTACCGGATTGCCCGTTTAATATATCGTTTTGCACTACAAAAAACGATAAAAGTTTTTTTTCAGAACTTTGATGACATGAATTTATTCATTGAAAAAAAATTTGTCAGAAGAGAAATCGCAGAAAGAATTCCAGGTTCGGGTGTAGATTATAAAAAATTTCAGCCAATATATTCAGAAGAAAATTCGCATCGCGACTATTCATCCGACGGATTTAGTTTTCTGTTTATTGGTAGATTAATAAAGGATAAAGGCATATTCGAATTTGTAGATGCGGCAAGAATAGTTCGGAAGAAATATCCGAATGTCATTTTCAATGTAATAGGTCCATTCTGGCATCAAAATCTAAAATCAAATACTATTAGGGAATCAGATCTTAAAAACTGGATCATAGAAGGAATTATAGATTATGAGGGAGAAAAAAAAGATGTAAGGAAATTTATTGCCGCCGCTGATTGTGTGGTCCTGCCGTCTTATCGCGAAGGAACTTCTAATATTTTGCTGGAAGCGGCAAGTATGGAAAGACCTATCATCACCTCAAATACCACAGGATGCAAAGAAATAGTGGACGATAACATAACAGGATTTTTATGCAGGGTAAAAGACAGTATTGATTTAGCAGAGAAAATGGAAAAGATGCTTTTATTATCTCCTGAGGAAAGAGAAAAAATGGGCAAAAAAGCAAGAGCGAAAATTATTAAAGAATTTGATAAAGAAATTGTTCTTGATGCCTATTTAAAAGTAATCGAGCAAGTATTAAGAAATAACAAGCGTGTTAAGGTTTTGCAAATCCATTAATTTAAACCTTTTGATTAATAATAAGTCTTATAGACAACCATAATTTTGTTGCAGAGATAAATTAATTTATGACCCAAATCCAGAATGACCCGGAGCTTTTAGAGCTTTTCAGGAATCCTGCAACAAAAGAGCAGGGGTTTACAGGTATTTTAAAAAAATACCAGGAAAAACTATATTGGCATATAAGAAGGATGGTGATAAGTCATGACGATACCGACGATGTTTTGCAGAATATGTTTATAAAAGTATGGAAAGGTTTAGATAATTTTAGAGAGGACAGCCAACTATATACCTGGCTTTATCGGATTGCCACAAATGAATCACTTACTTTTTTAAACCAGCAGAAAAAAAGAAATACCGTTTCATTAAGCAATGATGAAAACGGGTTGAGCAACAAACTAAAAAGCGATAATAACTTTGATGCCAATAAACTTGAATGGAAACTCCAATTAGGAATCCAATCGTTGCCTGAAAAACAAAGGTTGGTTTTTAATCTTAGGTATTATGATGAAATGCCTTATGAAGAAATGAGCCGCGTTTTGGATACCAGCGAGGGCGCCTTAAAAGCGAGTTATCACCATGCGGCAAAAAAAATTGAGGAATTTATATTAAATCGTTAAACTAAGTACACTATAAAACGTCTGAGAACTGTGATGGAAAAAACATCAGAAATATTGAACGAATTACAGGCTATCAGTCCCTTCCTGGCCAATATAGACAAGAAAAATATTTTCGAAGTGCCGGAAAATTATTTTCAGTTTCTTGATAGAAGGATCATTACCACTGTTCTTCTTACCGCCAATGGTAAAAATGAAGTACAAACGGTTCCCAAAGGATATTTTGAGGCATTGAGTAGTAAAATTCTTTTAGCAATTAAAAAATCAGAAAACGTTGATGGACGAACAGACGACGCTAAAGATGAAATTAAAAATATCTCACCTGTTTTATTTTCTTTAAAAGATAAACGCACATTTACAGTTCCGTACCGTTATTTCGAAAATTTTAGTGATACTATTTTCACGAAATTAAAGCCTAAGAAAGCTAAAGTTATTTCTATCAATAGAAGTGCAAGATGGTGGAGATATGCAGCGGCAGTTGTGATTGCTTGTATCATAATGATTGGGGCTTTACAGCTTTTCAATGAAAAATCTTCTGGCGATAAATTTTCATTGGCTTCGGCTAATGCTCCGGATTATATAAAATTATCTTTGCAATACAAAACGCCTCAGCAATTAAATAATGGTATAGCTTCATTAAGTGATGCGGATATTGTCAATTACCTGCAACAGCATGGCAATGTTTTGGACGATGACTTAATTAGTAATAATATTGATACCACGGAACTGCCGGATGCAGCCGATTACTTAATCAACGAAAATACCCTGAACAATTTTTTAAAAATGGATAATGCTAATGCTCAAGGTCAATAATAATGTAATAATGAAGAAATATTTACTCATAATTTTAGCGCTGGTTGGAAGTATTTCATTTGCGAATGCACAGCAGGAAGGTGGCCAGAGATCAGAAAAAATACAGGCATTAAAAATTGCATTTATTACACAAAAACTTCATCTTACCGCTGCTGAAGCAGAAAAATTTTGGCCGGTTTACAATGAATATACCAACGAAATTAGAAATTTGAGACTTAATAATAAAGAAGGAGATGTACTGGATAATGAACAAAGACTTTTAGACATCAGAAAAAAATACAAACCTTCATTTGAAAACATTTTAGGCCCACAAAGGATAAATGATCTCTTTAACGCTGAACGAGAATTCAGAAATGTACTAATAAAAAGGCTTAAAGAGCAACGGCAACAAAACAATAGGTAGACAAAGTCCCGTTCAAAGCAATACCTTCATAAAAGGTATTGTGCTAAAAATACCAATCTTAGATATTTATTTGTTTACTATTCTATTCTTAAATTATTTTGAAGTCAGATTTAAGAGAAAAACTGTATGTATTCTTTTAGTCTGGACGTCTTGTCACTCTCTTTATAGACTATAGTTTCCCTTTTTAAAGGTTTTTTCGGTCTAGAGGTCCGGATATTGCTATATTATAAATTTTTTTTTATTAAAAAATTGAAGAAAGTAAAATTTCTACTACATTTGTCATTAGGTGTTTTTCATAGGTTAGCAACGGCCGGCCCTTTTTAGGGCAGGCCTTTTTTATATATAGCATTAAAATTGATAAGAAGGATATTTTATATCATGATAAAAAAGAAAAGTCCACTTTTCTTTTTCTCCCTGTTGCCACCATTTCTGTCTTAATTGTAATGCCGCGGCTCCATCATAGTCATACTTAGCTTTGAAGCGGCTTTTCATCTGGTGCAATTGTGGTGCAACATCACCACCAAAAAAAATAATTTTCCCGTCTTCGTTTATTTTAAAAACCTGGTGAAAAGGACAATGGGCACCGGTAACCTCATACTGAATATAATCATCAATGCTGCCATCTCCCTCGGTAAAATTTACTTTTCCGTTTTTCTCCAGCAATAGAAAATCATTTTTATGATAAGAGCTGCCGCCTTTTTCCATTGCATAATTCCACTCATCCTTATTAATATAATAGGTGGCATTTTCAAAACTAACAATCCTCTTATTGGGTTGAGCGATACCTCCTGTATGGTCTTTATGGAGGTGAGAGAGAAGTACCTTGGTCACATCTGACGGGTTAAGTCCATTCTCAGACAAATTTTTATGAATTTGCAATTTGCCGGTTTCATCTGATAATCCAAGTCCGGTATCCAACAACAGGATATCTTTCGAAGTAATAATTATAAAAGGCTGTATCTCTACTAAAATGCTTCCTTTATTTCTTTGTTGGAGATCATCTTTTTCGGTGTTAAAGGGAATAAATTTTTTTGTTTGATCTATTGTGAATGCACCTTCGCTAAGTGGAATTATTTTCATTTAAAAATTTTTAATCTTCACTTTTTCTACTGTCTAAATGTATAAACCATTTCTAAAAAGGCATTCACAGCAAACGAACTTATAAACTTGTTTCCTATTTTCTTCAACGTTTACTAAACTTATAAACTCCTTTAAAAAAGTCATTCACAGTAAACCAATGAATAACGTTGTTTCTCACTTTCTTTAAAGCAATCTAAGCCCTAAACTTCTAAACTATCGCAATACCATTTGCCTGTCTGCATCGAGCCTTACCAATATAAAAATCAGAATCGTAAAAGTTAATAACGACGAGCCACCGTAGCTCATTAATGGCAATGTAATACCGATAACCGGCGCTAAACCAATCGTCATACAAATATTGATAGTTACGTGAAAAAAAATAATTGCCGCCACGCTATAGGCATATACTCTGCTAAAAGTGCTTCGCTGCCGTTCCGCCAAAAAAACAATTCTAAGCATGAATAATACATACAAGATAATAATCAGACTGCTTCCCCAGAAGCCAAAATTTTCACCAACTGAAGTAAAAATAAAATCTGTGTGTTGTTCTGGAACAAAATCTCCCTGTGTTTGAGTTCCTTTTAAAAAACCCTTACCCCAAAGGCCTCCGGAACCTATTGCAATTTTTGATTGTTTTACATTATAATTTTCTTTCGCCTTTGTGTCTTTCTTTATTTTGGTTTGTTCGGCCAGATCATCCTTGTTTAGCTTTGCAGTCTCCGCATCCGGCACATAATCAACACCAAATGTGTTCATTATTCTTTCTACCTGGTACTCATGTAATACGTGTTTGAAAATATAGGGTACGGCAAAGCGTTGGATTCCTACACACAATCCCCATAATCCTAAAACAATTATTAAAATCCCTTTATCCCGTTTTATTTGCCTGCGTAAAAAATAGATGGCGCCGATTGCAATAGCTGTAAGAGTAAGCGCCAAAGTATTTTTTTCGACTAATATGGTGGCTATTACCAGCACGGCAAATGAAAAACCAATAATCAGATAAACAGGCGGCAGGCCTTCGCGATACATGGGAATAAGAAAAGCAAAATAAACTAATGCCAATCCGGTTTCATTTTGGAAAAGGGAGAATACAGCGGGCGTCAAAGCTATAGCTGCCGCAACTAATTGCGACTTCGTATTTTTAAAATTTGTCTCCGGCCTGGATAAATATTTCGCCAAGGCAAGCGCGGTAAATATTTTACAGGTTTCTACTGGTTGTAAATTAAAAAACCCTAACGGAATCCATGATTTTGAACCATTGATGTCTTTTCCTAAAACGAAAGTAGCCATCATGAGAAGAATTCCTAAAACGTAGCTGAGATTAGCTGTTGCGGTAAATAATTTGCTGTCAGTAAGTAAAATAAAAATAGCGACAACTGACGATATGCCCAGAAACAATAGCTGCCTGGAATAATTCTTTTTAAGACCGACGATATTGGCCCAGATGTCGTTACTACCATGATATTCTACAGAAAAAATACAAAGAACACCGATAGAGACAATAATGATATACATCCAAACTGTTACCCAGTCTATTCCTTTAGATATAATTGCCTGATCCCGCATTAAAATAAAAAAAAGTTTTAGTGTAAAGAATCATTTTTCGGCCCTTTTTGCTCATCAGGCAACACTGCATTTAAAGAGTGACTTTTGATGGCTTCCTTTTTCCCCGGCAATGTATCATTATTTGATTGGTCTTCCTTATTAATTTTGTTCAGTTCATCCAATGTGGTGCGATTATCATCTTGTTCTATCCCCATAGTATCATTTAAAGGTTCTATATCCGATTCCTTTAAAAGGTTTTTAGAGCTCTTCGCACGTGTAATGGAATCCTGCTTTCTAATTTCGTCTAAAATCTGGGGCGGCATCAGATTTAGTTTTGAAATAGTTTCTATCCTGGCCTTTCTATCAGGCTCTGTAATAGAATCTTTCAGATATTGTTCAATCATGAGACTCGCAATTGGTGCAGAAGAATTGGACCCGAAACCGGCATTTTCACATATAACAGCAATGGCTATCCGGGGGTTCTCTCTCGGCGCAAAAGCTGCAAATAGTGCATGATCTTTTTGCTTTATTCCTTTATAATAATTTTCTGCTGTACCTGTCTTACCACAAACTATAATCCCCGGAACTTTCGCTGCCGCCCCAGTTCCGCGTTCCATTACGCCCTGCATTCCATCCGCAACGGCCTCAAATATCGAATCCGGAATATTTAGGGGATGATGACGCAGTTTGAATGAATCAAGCATTCCAAATTTATCTCCGCCATCAATTGAATCTATCATGTGGGGAGTTATGTACCATCCCCGGTTGGCAAGATAAGCCATCTCATTGGCTATCTGCAGAGGCGTCACACTTACCTCTCCCTGGCCTATGCTAACTGAGCGAAAAGTACAAAAATTCCAATGCCCTTCACCATAAATTCGATTATAAGTTTTGGGAGTAGGTATTATTCCACCTCGTTCTGAAGGCATATCTATTCCTAACCGATTCCCAAGTCCGAAAGCATACATATAATGATCCCATACTTTCAAAGCGCTGTCTGAAGACCCATAAGCCGGGTTGTTAATACAGCGCTGCATTACATTTGCGAAATACGTATTGCATGATACGGTAATACCTTCTTTCAAATTAAAATTACCGGGATCGAGACATCCCATTGGCTTGCCGCACCCATAAAATGCACCAGTACATAAAAATCTTGTTTGCGGCGTAATAACTCCTTCCTGCAATCCAATTAATGCCTGTAAAGTTTTAAACGTAGAGCCAGGGGGATAAGTAGCACTAACAGCCCTGTTAAACAATGGAAGCCGGGGATCCAAAAATAATTGTGAAAAATGCTTTCTCCTTTCCGAACCCGTTAACAGATTGGGTTTATAAGTAGGGCTGCTTACCATTGAAAGAACACCGCCTGTCTTAGGATCTATGGCCACTATAGCTCCAACTTTATTTTCCATCAAATGTTCGCCCAACATTTGTAAATTAATATCAAGCGACATGTGCAGATTTTGTCCCGGAATTGGTGCCGTGTCATACCTTCCGTCGTCGAGGTGGCCGGTCAGACGGTTTTTATTATCCCTTTTCCAATATTCTATTCCCCTCTGTCCCATTAACACTTTTTCATAAGTACGTTCTAAACCTGTTTGTCCCGCATAATCCCCTATTTGATAGCCTGAGCCCTCATGCTTTTTTAGAAATGCAGGACTTACTTCTGATAAATAACCAAGCACATTTCCTGCTGCGTCATACGGATAATCCCTTACGGGCCTTTCCTGCAAATAAAAGGCAGGCACCAGCTTGTACATACTCTCATTTATCCTTGCTATTTTTTCTTCCGAAAGCGACGATTCAAATACTGAAGGCCGATAGCTCCTGTTTTTAATAATCGCTGTGATAATCCTTTCTCTAAACTCGGCTGTGTCTATATTTAAAATCCGGCATAAGTCCGCCGTGTCAAGATGCATGCTGTACAACTTTGATGGAGTTACCATCAAATCATAAATAACTGTATTCCTTAAGACAGCACGTCCTTTTCTGTCAAAAAGAATCCCCCTGTTCGGATAGACTACCTTTCTGAATCTGCCCTGCTCATTAGCCATTACAGAATATTTCTTATCAATTACCTGGAGACTAAAAAGCCTTGCAATAATGATTAGTCCCATAATCAGGATCATCGCGATAATAATATTTTTCCGGGATTGGTTAAACACAGCTAAAATTAAATGAGATTGTGAGGGGGTAACAAAGATTTTTAAATTACAAAATTAATAAGTCTAAGCCGTATTTGTCCTAAATCTTTGCTTCCTAACAAATATTAACTCTATCAACAAAACCAACAATAAACTTATTGCGGTGGAAGATAGAGATTTTACGATAAAATAAAAAAATCCGCCGGTTTGAAGTGCCTCCAAAAAGAAAAGAAAGCTGTTATGTATAAAAGTTAGAATGGCTACGTAAGTAAAATAAGGTGTGAAGCCTAAACTTTGTATAGATGGTTCATTGTAATTCTTTTCTACACCTTCCTGCGAAATAAGGAGATTAATCAAAAAGGGACGCACATAAGCTATCAAAACGCAGGAAGCAGCATGCAGGCCAAAAGAATTTGTAAAGCAATCAAGCGTGAAGCCTAAAACAAATGCCAATACCATTTGCATTAGCCGGTTCATTTTAAAAGGAAGCCATAAAATAAACAGGAAATAAATATATGGCGTTATTAATTGGTGCAATGGAGGTATTTGATCAAGCACATATACCTGTGCCAATATGAAAAGGCAAAACCGGACAATATTTTTAATTAAGTTGCTCATTTGCTCTTTACCTTCTTTAATAGTTTTTGAGGCTCCTCTTTTTGAAGGTTATTGATTATATATGAATACTGCAAGGTTTCAAAATTTGCCGCCGGATTTAACCTGACTGTGTAAGTATTACTGCTTCTGTCATTAATGATATCTTTCACATATCCTATCAGCAATCCATTTGGAAATTTATCAGAAAAACCACTAGTGATCACTGTATCACCAGTGGAGATTTTTGCAGATTTTGAAACATCTTTCAGATATAAGATGCGCGGGGTTTTACTATCATAAATAACGGTGCCCGTTTCGCCACCTTTTTTCAACCTCGCACTGAGGTTGCTTTGCTCATGTAGTAAGCTCATCACCACGGCATAGTTATTACTCACATCTACTACCGTTCCTATCACTGCATTATTTAAATCAATAACACCCATATCAGGAGCAACGCCCTGCAGTGAGCCACGATGTAATTCAATATAATTATTGGTTTGATTTACAGAATTATAAATCACTTTAGCCTGCATATACAAATACTTCCTTTGGGTTTGAATTGAATCCACCTTCAACGTGTCAATGGCTATTTTATTTAAAGTGTCGGGTATCTCATAATCTTGTTTTAAACGATTGTATAATGCCTCATTGGCTTTTACCAATGAGTCATTTGTCCTTTTTAACTGAAAATAGTATTGAACACTATTGAATTTCTTATCGATGGCACCCGTAACTTCACTGGCTGTGGCCGAATAAACGGCATGGTGATAGCGATTATAGCTGAATATCATATAGAATGATAATCCCATCAGAAATAAGAAGAAAATGAATGTGAAGTAAATGCGGATAAAAATAAAAATGTTGCGCATGATTTTATCCCTGCTGCTGCATTTAAAAAGACAGCGATTTAATAGAATTCAAAATAATTATCCTGCAAATTTAATATTCATTGAAGTAAAAAACCGGATAGGTCAATTAATATTTCAAAAAATTATCTCATTACAAATGGATATCTGTCATAATGTTTCAAAGCCAGCCCTGTACCCCGAACAACACTTTTTAAAGGATCGTCTGCAATGTGAACCGGTAATTTAATTTTCGCAGCCAATCTTTTATCAAGTCCGCGAAGCAAAGCGCCACCGCCGGTAAGATACAAACCTCTTCTATAAATATCTGAAGCCAGTTCAGGAGGAGTAGTTTCCAGGGCTTTCAAGATTCCTTCCTCTATTTTGAAAATTGATTTATCAAGCGCTTCGGCTATTTCCTGGTAGCTGACCATTATTTGTTTAGGAATACCTGTTACGAGGTCGCGCCCGTTTACCGGCATATCATCCGGAGGATTATCAATATCTTTCATAGCCGCCCCGATCTGAATTTTTATTTGCTCTGCAGTACGTTCCCCAATCAAAAGACTATGATAGCGGCGCAACGCTTCCATAATATCTGCCGTAAACTCATCTCCTGCAACCCTGATAGACTGATCGCACACAATACCAGCTAAGGCGATTACCGTAATTCCGGTAGTGCCTCCTCCAATATCAATAATCATATTTCCCACGGGCTCTTCCACATCAATACCGATTCCAAGCGCGGCAGCCATCGGCTCGTGCAAAAGATATACTTCTTTAGCACCCGCCTGTTCAGCGCTATCTCTTACGGCGCGTTTCTCTACTTCGGTGATGCTGCTGGGTATGCAAATCATCATCCGCCAGCTTGGAGGAAATAAAGGTTTTTTAGGATATATTTTTTTGATCATCTCACGGATCATCAATTCCGCAGCGTTGAAATCAGCGATCACACCGTCTTTTAGCGGACGAACGGTACGAATGCTTTCATGGGTTTTTTCATGCATCATTAATGCCTTTTTACCCACGGCCAGAATGTTTTTGGGGTTGTTTCGGTCCAATGCTACAATGGAGGGCTCATTTACAACCACTACATCATTATGAATTATAAGGGTATTCGCAGTGCCAAGATCAATGGCAATTTCCTGCGTGAAAAAATTAAAAAGGCCCATGTTTTATTTGAGGTATTGAAAAATTACTAATGCCTGCAAAGTTGTGGAAATAATTTGGAATTACAACCTTTTACTATTGAAGGTTTTTATATGAAACGCAATTAGAAATTGCAAATTGTTTTAAAGTAAAATTTATTTATATACTGATTTTTGACGTTTATAAGATTACTACAAAAATAAATGTTGAATGAGATTTCAAACTCCATCTATGCTGTTTTGCAGTAAACAAACAATTTATAAAGATTTCGGTTGGAAACTGCATTTTAAAATAGAGCCAGAATAATCAGAACGTTGACGAAATATTTGGTAAAGCCTCATTTGATGAATGTCCAATTATATTTTTTCACTCTACAAACTCATACCCAATATCACCGCGATAATACATGCCGTCAAAAAAAATCTCCTCTAAAATAGATTTTGATAATTCTATTGCATCTCCAAGCGAGCCGGCAACAGAGGAAACAGCCAATACCCTTCCGCCATTAGTTACCACCTGGTCATCTACTTGTTTTGTTCCGGAATGAAAAACGAAAACGCCACCATTTTCATCAATGTGTTTTATCGCTTCAGGATTTTCCAAATATCCAAAATCAATTGGTATCCCTTTTTTGTAATCATTAGGATAGCCTCCACTTACAGCAACAACCGTAGCCGCCACGTCTTTCTTAATTTCTATTTTTTCCTCACTCAATTTTTGGTGTTCCATTGCAACAAATAACTCTGCCAGGTCGTTGTTCAAACGAAGCAACACCACTTCTGTTTCCGGATCTCCCATGCGACAATTATACTCAATTACCATTGGCTCGTCGCCTACTTTTATCAAACCAAAAAATATGAAACCTTTGTAATCAATTCTCTCGGCCTGCAATCCATTTATTGTTGGTTCAATAATTTGATCTTTAACTTTTTGCATGAAATGCTCCGTAGCAAAAGGAACCGGGCTTATGGCACCCATTCCGCCAGTATTCAATCCTTCATCGCCTTCACCGATTTTTTTATAATCTTTGGCCTCAGGCAACAACACATAGCTTTTGCCATCAGTAAGCACAAAAACACTCAATTCTATTCCATCTAAAAATTCTTCAATTACTACTTTTTTTCCGGCGTCGCCAAATTTTGATTGCTGTATCATCAGCTCAAATTCACCCAAAGCTTCTATCCTGTTGTGACAAATGATAACGCCTTTGCCCGCCGCTAATCCATCGGCTTTTAATACAATCGGTAAGGGATGTTTCTTTATATACTCAACACCCTCAGCAAAATTGGCAACACCAAATTCACCATACTTCGCTGTTGGTATCTTATGTCTTTCCATAAAGGCTTTTGCAAAAGCCTTGCTGCCTTCTAACTGCGCCCCATAAGCAGAAGGGCCGGTAATACATATATTTTTCAAATCCTCATCATTTTTAAAGAAATCATAAACTCCTTTTACCAGGGGCTCTTCCGGGCCCACGACTACCATTTCTATATTCTTTGCAATGCATATTTCTTTTACCTTCTCAAAATCATTTATGTCAATAGCTATGTTTTCTCCAAACTGCGCTGTACCGGCATTTCCGGGCGCAATAAATAATTGATCACACAATTTGCTTTGACTTATTTTCCAGCAATAAGCATGTTCCCTGCCACCTGAACCGAGGATAAGAATTTTCAAAATGATTTTTTATTTAAAGTGATTTAAAAAGAGTTGGCAAGTTATGAAACTTACTGTTTTATTTCTGTTCAAAAAACACCTTTACGGTCAATTTTATGATAACAGGCAGCGCTTTTAAAATTTATTGGTATTTTCCGATCTTTTACATCCGTATTCTTAATAATACCTAAAAATCTACTTATGCAGAAAACACTTGAAAACACAGGCCATCCACCATCGCTATTCATTCTATTTTTTACGGAAATGTGGGAAAGATTTAGTTATTACGGTATGCGTGCCTTACTGGTATTATTTCTTGTAACTTCTTTAGTTGGTGGAGGATGGGGATGGGATAGAAAAGAAGCGCTTCAGCTTTACGCAATGTATACAGGCCTTGTTTATTTAACACCGATAGTCGGAGGATGGATAGCAGATAAATTTACCGGCTACAGAAAGGCGGTGATACTTGGCGCAATAATTATGACCATTGGGCATGCCTGCATGGCAGCAGAAACACATGCATTTTTTTATACCGGGCTTGCTTGTCTCATTTTTGGAAATGGCTTATTTAAACCAAATATTTCTTCAATTGTAGGGCAGCTATACACCAACGAGGACGCTAAAAAGGATTCTGCCTATACTATTTTTTATATGGGCGTTAATGCAGGTGCATTTCTGGGCATTTTATTATGTGGATATATTGGTGAAAAAATTGGCTGGAGCTATGGATTTGGCCTAGCGGGCATCTTTATGTTTTTGGGTATGCTGCAATTTGCATTCGCACAAACAATATTCGGCACCATAGGCCTCGCGCCTAGAAAAGAAGAAGCGTTGGCAGCGATCAATCCGCATGAAAATCCGGTGACCGAAGAAATAATAGAAGAAAGCCATTTATCTAAAAAAATTATTCGCGACAGAATTATTGTAATCGTTGTTTTTTCAATTTCTACCATATTTTTCTGGATGGCCTTTGAACAAGCCGGCGGTTCGATGACGATTTTTGCAAAAGATTATACCAACAGGGTTTTGTCGGGTAATAGCGCCTCCATTTTTAAATGGGTAAACACATTTTTGGTGGTAGTTCCGATGATCATTCTCACCGTCGTACTAATCAATCTTTTCAAGAAGACTTTTAAAAAATATGCATTGGCAAATATTTTCCTCGGAACAAGTTTTATAATTATTTGGGGATTGATTTTCTGGATGCTAAACAAAGAATTTGAAACTCCGGTTGCCGAGGTTCCTGCTTCGTGGTTTGGAATCCTGAATTCATTTTTCATCATCACGTTTGCGCCATTATTTTCTAAAATATGGGAAAGCAAATTCAACCCGTCCGGCCCGATAAAATTTGGGATTGGACTTATCTTGCTCGGAATCGGTTTCGCAATCCTCGCTTACGGGGGAATGTCCATCGAACAGGGAGCCCACACTGCTTCTGTGAGCATGGTATGGCTAATCCTTGCTTATCTTTTTCATACTTTGGGCGAACTTTGTGTTTCCCCCGTCGGGCTTTCTTATATCAGCAAACTTTCTCCTCTAAAAATTGTAGGATTGATGTTCGGGATTTGGTTTGTGGCTACCTTCATTGCCAATACGCTGGCGGGCCTTACCGGCAGCCTGATAGACGGAATCACCCAACAATATTCTATCTCAACGTTTTTCATGATCTTCACTATCATTCCAATTGCGGCGGGTTTTATTATGTTTGGACTGAATAAAACTTTGATAAAGAAAATGCATGGTATTCATTAATTACCATTAAAAAATCAATTTATCATCTTATAAAAAAGCGGCTTATAAGCCGCTTTTTTAATCTGCAAATCGATGTGTTTCAAAAAATAGAAAAAGAGATTATTTATTTGTTCACTGCAGCGTTAAGTACTTGAGAAAAAACAGAATCAGAAATTCGCCCGGTCTGTTTATATAAAGAAAAGTAAATTTTGGCGCCTGTTCTTTTTTACTTGAAAGAATTTACATAGATCCTTTTAAATTGAATTTGGAGGCTTCGGCTCTAAAAAAAATAATACTTTTTTTTTAAAATCTGTGTACTTTACAAACTGTTAAAAAAATTTATTCAAATAATTTTAAACCCAAAACATTTTATGGAAGATCAGATAATTCCGGTTGATCTTGCTGAACACAAAAAAGGCAAGCATCCTAAAGCGCTGTATGTACTTTTCATGACTGAAATGTGGGAAAGGTTTGCTTATTATTTAATGGTGGGCATTTTATTGCTTTATCTGATTGACGATAAAACCGGTGGCAAAGGAATGACCGAAAAAATGGGCGCTGATTTGGTGGGAAGTTTTATCGCCCTTGTTTACTTAACGCCTTTCATTGGTGGCTTAATTGCAGACCGGTATTTGGGTTATATCAGGTCTATTTTTTTGGGAGGTTCACTTATGGCTCTCGGCTATTTTGGACTTGCTCTTCCCGGAAATACAGCGTTATATATTTCATTGCTGTTAATCATTATTGGGAATGGCTTTTTTAAGCCAAACATTTCTACTATTCTTGGAAACATTTATAACAGGGAAGACCTGAAACCCTTGAAGGACAATGCTTACAACATTTTTTATATGGGTATCAATATAGGAGCGCTGTTCTGCAATTTTGTGGCTGCCTATTTAAGAAATCAATATGGATGGGGCTACGCATTTGCTGCGGCCGGTGTAGGATTGGTAATAGGAATGATCATACTCGCCAGTTCTCTAAAAGGAGTAAGAATAGGAGAAGTAAAAAAGGAGAAAAGAACGGAAGACATGCCATTGAGTAAAATTTTTGGCTATGTATTTTTGCCGGCCATTGTTGCAGCGATTATTGGATGGATTCTTCCTTCAATGATTTTTGGCGCCACGCTGCTGGGCAGCAAGTCTAATGATGCGTTTATCTTCGCATGCATTCCTATCATTGCTTTCTATGTTTCACTCTATGTAAAAGCTTCGGGTCAGGAAAAAAGAGGAATTGGAGCTTTGCTATTTATTTTTGGAATCTCTATTATTTTCTGGACCATCTATAATCAAAATTCTACAGCACTCACTCTGTGGGCGCAGAATCAGACCGATCGGACTGTTTCTCCCACGGCACAGAAAATTGCGGGGTCGCTTGGTTTTTTACAAACAGTTAGCGATACACCAAGACTTGTAAATAAAGTTGATGAACATTTTGTGGATATAAAAGACAACTCAGAAGTTGCCGCTCCTTATGATGAACACAATGTAAAGCTTGTAGACGGAAATATTGTGGATGCAAAAACAAAAGTAGTACAGGTAATGGGGCCAGACCCCTACTTCAACAATGTGCCTAAGA
>Ga0134126_10001284_pt1 | contig 31858 bp, 24 predicted proteins | sample KB31752_FD_96881 | JGI IMG/M metagenome (GOLD analysis project Ga0134126, IMG submission 96881) | Terrestrial soil microbial communities with excess Nitrogen fertilizer from Kellogg Biological Station, Michigan, USA - KB3-175-2 | ecosystem: Environmental > Terrestrial > Soil > Unclassified ... | reverse complement strand
TTCCCTGCATCTCGCTCAGCGCGTGACGGTTGCCGGTGCGGGCGGCACAACTGATTCCAGCCTTGAGGCGGGTGATGGCTTCCGGGGTGCGTCCGGCCTTGGAGAGCGTTTGCGCGGCCATGAAGTAGCCCGCTGTGTAGTCGGGATCTTTTTCGAGCAACTGGTCGAACTCGGCCATCGCCGCATCTATTTCCCCGCGGTTGGCGAGTTCCACTGCAATGCCATAGCGGGCAAAGCTGTTTTTGGGATCCAAGGCGAGAATCTCACGTAATCCTGCGATTTTGTCCACGGTGCTCATTTAGGTATCTCGGCCACCCTTATACGTTTCGCGTACGATTTGCGTAATTGAGAGGGATTGCCGAAACTGGAACAGTGGCCCGTTGATCGGCCCCTCATGCTTCATTGTAGCTGGAGGGAAGCTTTTCAGGTTGCCTCGCATAAAGATTGGAGCTGGTAAGTAATGAGCGAAAACCTGCCCGCGGCCGCGCGCTCGGTGGCCGAATCGCAGTCGGAGATGAGCGAGATCGTCCTCCCCAACGATGCGAACATCCTGGGCAACCTGCTCGGCGGGCGTCTCATGCACTTTATTGACCTGGTGGGCGCCATGGCGGCCTACCGGCACTCGCGCACCCACGTGGTCACCGCGGCCATGGACCACATCGATTTCATCCAGCCGGTGCACGTGGGCGATCTGCTCACGCTCAAATCCAGCGTCAACCGGGCCTTTTCCACCTCGATGGAGGTCGGCGTCAAAGTGTGGGTGGAAAACACGCAGACCCAGGCCATGCTGCACGTCGCCAGCGCGTACCTCGTGTTTGTAGCGGTGGACCAGAATGGACGCCGCGTGCACGTGCCCGAACTTAAGCCCGTTACCGCAGACGAGGAACGCCGATATCATGACGCTCTGCTGCGCCGCGAACATCGCGAGCGCGAACATGCGCGTCGCAAGGCCGCAAGGCAGGCAACTGCCACCGCATAGTTTCCCCACCGCTGCCGCCGATCGGCTGCGCGAACCAGATTCAATGAAGGAGTGAACACGATTATGGCACATGGACAAGCCATGCCGCAGCCCGTTGCGCTGCCCGGGGTTTCAAAAATCATTGCGGTAGGATCGGGCAAGGGCGGAGTGGGTAAAACCACCATCGCCGTTAATCTCGCCATCGCTCTCTCCAAGCTCGGCCAGCGCGTCGGCCTCATCGACGCCGACATCTACGGCCCCAACGTGCCGCTCATGATGGGCTCCACCCAGTCGCCCCGCGTGGGCGCCGGCAATGTCATCGAGCCCAATGAGACTCACGGCATTAAGACCATCTCCATCGGCTACATCTCGCCGGGCGACAAGCCGATGGTGATGCGCGGTCCCATGCTGCACCAGATTATTCGCCAGTTCCTGCAGCAGGTAAACTGGGGCGAACTCGACTATCTCGTCATCGACCTGCCCCCAGGCACCGGCGACGTGGTCATCTCACTGGTGCAAACGGTTCCGCTTACGGGCGCGGTCGTTGTCTCAACGCCCAGCGACGTAAGCCTGCAGGATGCCCGCAAGGCGCTCGAAATGTTCGCACAGGTCAACGTGGAAGTGCTGGGCATCGTCGAGAACATGAGCCACTTCACCTGCCCGCACTGCCACGAGGTCATTGACATCTTCTCCAAAGGCGGCGCCGAACGCACCGCGAAACAATTCAACGTGCCGTTCCTCGGCTCCATCGAGTTGATTCCCGCCATTCGCGAAGGCGGCGACAAGGGCCTTCCCGTGGCGCTCGCCGGACCGAAAAGCCCGCAGGCACAAGGGTTCTATGATGCCGCGCAAAAGGTAATGGAGCGCGCCGAAGCCGCAGCAGCAGCGAACAAGGACGTGTTCGAAATCAGCTAATGCTGGCCGAAATCTCCTGACCCTGACCTCTGTGTCATCCCGAGAGGCCGCGCGCTTTCGATCGGGCTCCCCGCGGACAGGTCCTGGTCGGCGGGGTGATCTCCAGCGGCCCGAGGGACCCGCAGTTGCCTTTGCTTTTCTCGTCCGTCATCCACGCAGGGGATCTGCTGTTCTCATGTCCCCCCTGTAGCGGACTATAATCCGGCGCAGTGAAATCCTCCTTGGCACGGTCGGTTCTCAATGACAAAACGTGTTCTTCTATCCTGGAGCAGCGGTAAAGACTGCGCCTGGGCACTGCGTGTGCTAAGGCAGCAGCCCGGCATTGACGTCGTTGGCTTGCTCACCACCCTCAACGCCGAATTCGATCGCGTCGCCATGCACGGAACACGGAGTTCCATCCTGCAGGCACAGGCCGAGGCGGCGGGCCTTCCGCTCTGGACCGTTCCCCTGCCCTGGCCCTGTTCGAATGAAGTCTACGAGCAACGAATGACCAAAGCCTGCGATCGCGCCGTTCGCGAGCGCATCGACGCCATTGCGTTCGGCGATCTTTTCCTGCGTGACGTGCGTGAATATCGCGAACGCCAGTTGACCGGCACCGGACTCGAACCGCTCTTCCCTCTGTGGGAGATTCCTACCGACGAACTGGCCCGCACAATGATCGACGGTGGCCTGCGCGCGAAACTGGTGTGCGTGGATTCGGGCCAACTACCCGCAGCCTTTGCAGGACGCAATTTCGACGCGGATCTGCTGCGCGACCTGCCTGCGCATGTAGACCCGTGCGGCGAACGGGGAGAGTTTCACTCTTGCGTCTATGACGGACCCATGTTCACGAAGCCAATCGAGCTTGAGTCCGGCGAAATTGTGGATCGCGACGGATTCATTTATGCGGACTTTTCCCCACAGCAGGAAGCCATAATCAGGTAATCTGGCTGCGAGTCGATTCGCCCTCCCGGAGAATCCGTATGAGCACTCTTGGCAACGCTCCCCGCATCACGCCGTTTCTCTGGTTCGACAACAACGCCGAAGAGGCGGTTGATTTCTACCTCTCCGTATTCCCCAACTCCCGCAAGCTCGATGAACTGCGCCATCCCAGCGACGCTCCCGGCCCGAAAGGCAGCGTCCTCACCGTCTCTTTTGAGCTGAACGGCCTCCGCTTCACCGCGCTCAACGGCGGCCCGGACCACCCGTTCACCGATGCCGTATCGTTCGTCGTCCACTGTGACGACCAGCAGGAGATCGATCATTACTGGTCGAAGCTCCTCGAAGGCGGCGGCAGCGAAATCGCCTGCGGCTGGCTAAAGGATAAGTACGGCCTTCGCTGGCAGGTATGGGCTCCGCGCATCCTTGAGCTCATCCGCCATCCCAAGGCCATGCAGGCCATGATGCAGATGACCAAGTTCGACCTTGCCGAGTTGGAGCGCGCCGCGGCCGAGTCTTAGGTGTCGGTTCATGCGCTTTTCAAGGAAAGGGTGAAAAGGGCCTGGCAAGGCCGGTGGGGATCATCGCGTCGCGTTCCGAAATGCGGTGAAACCCCCGGCGTCCGCAACTGAGTAACGTTCCCTAGCAGATCGGCGCCACCCGCCCGACGAATGCTTCCGTTCGGAACGCCATCTATTGACGAGTCACGGGTTCTTTGTACACAGGGACCGGGCGGTTCGGTGGTGTCAGCAGCAAGTAAGTCTGTCCGTTGGTGCGGTCTTGCAGATCTTTCTTCGCGGCCTCGACTAGTGCCGGGCGTTTGAAACAGTCGATGGCGGTGGCCGCAAGCGTCTTTGCGGCAATGGGCATAGACCTCAGGCCGACAGATGCCGAGGCCGCGGCGAATTGCCAACTGTGTGGAATCAAAGCATAAGGCGCGAGCGCAACGGACAGCCGTCCTGTCGGAATCCTCCAGCTGACGTTCCCCAGGTCGGTGGAGTAGGCCTCTTGTCTGGGCGCGTCAGGCAGCGGAGTAACCTCCGGACGGATTGCATGAGGCTCTCCTTTCTCTTCCGACAACATCTTGCGAACGTAAGCTTTGTCGTCTGCGCTGAAATCCGGCGTACCAACCAGGCGCAAATTATCCTGGATATCCTTCGCGAGTGGCCCGTTCGGCAGAACCTCGGCTTCGTCATTGTCGACTCGAACTGTCACGTGCGTGCGCGTCATCATGGCTGCGCCGTTTGCGATTTCTGAAATCCACTGAACGATGTCCGCCAGTTCCTCATGCTTGTTGGCGCGGATGTTATACCAGGACTCGGCTTCGGCTGGAATGACGTTTGGCTGCCCGCCACCATTGGAGATCACATACGAGACGCGTGCATCTTCCTTCAACTGCTCCCGCAAGAAGTTCACACCGGTGTCCATCAGCTCGACAGCGTGAAGGGCATTTCGTCCCTGGTCGGGTGAAACCGAGGCATGAGAAGAAACGCCTTGGAAATGAACGTGCAGCTCTGCAGCCGCCTTGGTGTACTCGAACTGGGATCGCGTGTCGCTCGAAGGGTGCCAGCCCAGCATGATATCTACCTCTTTGAATAGACCTGCCTCCCGCATGTATTCCTTGCCGCCGCCCGCTTCCTCAGCAGGCGTTCCATAAACCCGAATCGTGCCTTTCGTGCCCGTGCGTTGTAGAAAGTTCTTTACCGCCACGGCCGCTGTAGCCGTGCTTGCGGCGATAAGGTTGTGGCCGCAGGCGTGACCCGGCGCGCCGGGAGTGATGGGTTCGCGGACAGTATCCGGCTTTTGCGAAAGCCCCATCAGGGCGTCTTCTTCCAGCCAAAACGCGACGACCGGTTTGCCACTTCCGAAAGTCGCTACGAACGCCGTGGGCATGGCTGCAGCATTCTTTTCCACGGCAAAACCGTTCTGCTGGAGATATTGCATGACTGCGCGGCTTGTCTTGAATTCGCGAAAGGAAAGCTCCGGGGTACTCCAGATCTCAAGGCCGAGCTTATTCATTCCGGTATCGTTCGACTCGATCCAACGAAACATATCTGTCTTATCTGGATCAACGGGAACCGGCGCTGCCGAGGCACTGACCGGGTGCGTCGAACTCGCGGTTGGTTGCGCCTGCGTTTTGCTCGTTGCCAACGCAAGGACAAAGACAGTGAAAAACCTGGCGCCCCGTCTCATTTTGCGTCCTCCACTGGGTTCTACTCTCCGCGCAGAATCCCGGGTTGATGCGGATCAGATGGTCAAACATCGTATCATGCACGTCCCACCACGAGTAGAACGGGCGGACTTGCAGCTTCCCTGCGGGGTCGCCAAGCGCGGGGGGTTCGGGCCCCACCTTAGTACTGGAATGCGCATACACGCTCGGGTCACCGACCCATCTCACATTTCGGGAACATTCCCGGCCTGCCCGGTGTCTAACCCGGCAGATATCTTTATGCTCGAACTCCGTCGTGTTTCCAAGCACTACTCGGGAATCGCCGCCGTCGAGGACGTCAGCTTTTCCGCGCGCCCTGGTGAAGTTACCGGCTACCTCGGCCCCAACGGCTCTGGCAAATCCACCACCATCAAGATGATCACAGGCTTGCTTGAGCGCACTTCGGGCCAGATTCTCTTCGATGGCCGGCCCGTCGACGCCGACCTCATCGCATACAAGCGCCGCATGGGTTACGTGCCAGAGGAACCGCATCTCTACACGCACCTCTCCGGCCTCGAATACCTCACCATGGTCGCGCAGCTTCGCGAGCTGCCCTGGCGCCGCGCCTCCGAGCGCATCGACGGACTGCTGCGCCTGCTCTCGCTCCACGAGGACCGCCATGCCGGCATTGCCGGCTACTCCAAAGGCATGCGTCAAAAGGTGCTCATCGCCGGCGCGCTCCTGCACAACCCCGACCTCATACTGCTCGACGAGCCCTTCAGCGGACTCGACGTTGCCTCGGCCCTCGTCCTGCGCAGCCTCATCCTGCAACTGGCCGCACGCGGCAAAACCGTTCTCTTCAGCTCCCATGAACTCGACACGGTCGAACGAATCAGCCATCGTGTCGTCATTCTCCATCGCGCCAGACTCGTCGCCGACGACTCCGTCGAGCACCTGCGCTCGCTGATGGAACTACCCACGCTCGAAGCCATCTTCTCGCAACTTGCGGTCGAGCAGGATTCCGATTCGATGGCGCGCAGTATTGCGGATCTCATCGATGCGTAGACTCATCGCTGCCCTTGGCAAAACTATTGGCGACCGCCTGCCGATGCAATTCCGCGTCCTGCACCGCCAGTTCCTGCTGCGCGTCATCGACCTCGAAGCCCTCTCCATCGAAGCCGACATCCCCCGGTTCCTCGGCCAGTTCGCCGGGGTGCTCATCATGATCAGCTTCCTGCACGCGTTCGCCGTCTACGTGGCGATCGTCCAATACCCATGGCGTTTGGAGCACTACCTCATCTCCACCATGATGCTCGTCGCAGGTCTGGTCACCGTCGTCGGCTGGGATGCCATTTTCCCCGACCGGCGTGACATCATGGTGCTCGCGCCCTTACCCATTCGCCCCACCGTGATTCTGATTGCCAAGGTCTGCGCCTCAGCCACTCTGCTGGGCATCGCCATCCTCGCCCTCAACACCGCTCCCGCGCTTGTCGCCTCGCTCCTGCTGGGCGGGCTGCACACCACCGCGTTCGGCTTTTTTCAGGTCCTCGCGGCCTACGCCATCGCGATGCTGGCGGCCACGCTCTTCCTGTATTGCACGGTCCTCACAGTACAGGGCATTGCCGCTCTGCTGCTCCCCCGCAAAGCGTTTCTGGTTTTTTCCTCGATCCTGCAACTGGGCGCGTTCGCACTGTTCGTCAGCGTCTACTTCCTCGAGCCCGCGCTGGGCACAGTGCCCGAACTGCTCGCTCCATCCAGCCGCCCGGTCCTGGCTGTCTCGCCCCAATTCTGGTTCACCTGCGTGTTCAACCAGCTCAACGGCACGCTTCCGCCGGAGCTTTCCTGGCTCGCGATTCGGGCCTGGATCGCTCTCTCCGCCGTGGTGCTCGGCGCCGCCGTATCGTTGCTGCTCTCCTACCTGCGGACCATGAAAAAAACCATCGAGGCGCCGGACCTCGTTCCTGGCGCATCGGGACTTCACTTCACCCCGCGACGCGGCGGCCTTCGCACCGCCATCGCCCTCTTCTCGCTGCGCTCCATCCTGCGCAGTCGCCAGCACCGCGTCGCACTGGCGTTCTTCCTGGCGATCGTGTTCGCCATCGGTCTTACTTGCCTGCGCCGCGAGCTGTTCACGCCCGGCCATGAGCCCGTTCCCAGCGACTTCCTCATTTCGACCCTGATGATGCTCAGCCTTACCGTATTCGGCCTCCGCGCGGTCTTCGCTCTGCCGATCTCGCTCAAAGCCAACTGGCTTCTCCAACTTACCCAGCTCCGCCCCACGGCAAAATACATTGCCGCCACCCGCACCACCCTGTTCGCGTTCGCCGCCGCGCCAGTCCTCATCGTTACCGCGCTGCTCGCGCTCAACTACCGGCCCTGGCAGCACATCGCCGCGCATATCCTCATGCTCGCCCTGTTCGGCCTGTTGTTCGTCGAGCTCGCTCTCGTCCGTTTCGACAAGGTCCCCTTCACGTGCTCCTGGATGCCCGGCAAGGCGAACGTGCAGGTCATCTTCTGGGGCGCCGTCTTTATCTGGATCATTTTCGGGGCGCTGGCTGGTATGTACGAGCACAGCGCGCTCCATCACCCATCGCAATTCGTAATCATGGCCGCGGTGCTCCTTGCGTTTACCGCCGCAACCGCCTCATACAATCGCGCGCGTGCCCGCACCGCCACCCTTGACTTCGAAGACCAGGCCCCCGAACTCATCACCACCCTCGGCCTCCTCGTCATTCCCGAGCCCCGCGCGGACGACATCAGCAAATCGAAGATGGGCTGAGTCACGTGCGCGGTAAACAACAAAGGCGAGACCAGTGGCCTCGCCTTGTTCTGCCGATGATCCGAACTATACGCTCGCCGGATGCGCGGCCTCGATCACTTCCGTCAGGATCTCCGCCGCCCGTACGCAATCCCCTCGCCCCACATCGCGATGCGTCACCAGCCGCACAAGCTGCGGGCCCACTGAACTGGCCAGCACACCGCGCGCCTTCAGCCGCGCAACAAGCTCGCCGGGCGTGAGCGCTCCGGTGAGCCGGAAGATCACGATGTTGGTCTCAACCGTCTCCGGATCAATCTCGACACCCTCGATATTCGCCAGCGCCTCAGCCAGCAGGCGGGCGTTTGCGTGGTCCTCGGGCAGACGCTTCGGCATTTGTTCCAGAGCGATCAACCCCGCGGCCGCCAGCACTCCCGCCTGCCGCATCCCGCCGCCCAGCGCTTTGCGGAAAATCCGCGCACGCGCAATCAACTCCGCCGATGCCACCACCAGCGAACCCACCGGCGCGCACAGTCCCTTCGACAGGCAGAACATCACCGTATCGAACCCCCGCGTCAGCGTCTTCACGTCAGTGTTCAGCGCCGCCGCCGCATTAAAAACCCGCGCGCCATCCAGATGCACAGGCAGGTTGTGCGACTTCGCGCCCGCCCAGATCTCTTCCATCACGGCCAGCGGCGTCACGCGGCCTCCCGCCATGTTGTGTGTGTTCTCCATTTCGACGGCGCCCGTGGCCGCGCGAAATCCGCCCCACTTGTAGATGACCGGTTCAATGTCCTTCCACGTGAGAATGCCGTTCCGCGTGGGCACCGCGCGAATCATGCAGCCGGAGAACACCGCCGCCGTCGCCATCTCCCAATCGAGAATGTGCGCCTTCGCCTCGCAAATAATCTCCTGCCCCGGCTGCGTGAGGCAGCGCAGCGCCACCTGGTTTCCCATCGTCCCTGTAGGCACAAACAGCCCTGCCTCGCGCCCGAAAATCTCGGCCGCGCGCCGCTCCAGCAGGTTGATGGTAGGGTCCTCCCCGTACACGTCGTCGCCCACCTCGGCCGCAGCCATAGCCGCGCGCATCTCCGGCGTTGGCCGGGTCACAGTATCAGAGCGAAGGTCGATCAAGTCCGGTACTTCGTACAATTCGCATACCTCGAAATCAATTTCAGTTGTCAGTTTTCAGTTTCAGTTGTCAGTTGGAACTTGCGAAACTCAGTCCCGTTTCATCGTTGTCGTTGCTCAGTCCAATCACCTGTCCAGGCAATCAGCGAACCGCATCGGGAAACTGATAACTGAAAATGGTGGACTATGAACTGTGAACTGTGAACTACGAACTGTGAACTGTCTTTAAGGAATCTTATCCATTGGCAATTCCATCACCGGCGTCACGCGCCCATTATTCGACGCATACGCCCACAGCCCATGGAACGCCTGCCGCAGTGCCGGTTGCGCCTTGAGCAGAGCTCCCAGCACCGCAATCGCCTCAGTTCGTTGCGCCGCCGGATCCGTGACACCCGTCGTCTCATACGTCACGCCTAGATCCGGCTCGTGCAGCGCTGCGTCGAATCGCACCCCGTCAATCTTCCAGGTCCGGTCTCCTTCGGTGACCGAATACGGAAACTGCGGCGCGTGCGGAACCTGCGCCAGCTCCTGGTCTAACTTTTCGAGGTTAGGCGACGTGATGAAGTCCACCGGCAGCAGCAGGTAGCGCGCAGCCTGATAGCAGTAATAGGCCGCCCACGGCGAATCGGACTTTGTCAGCTCGCGCGCACGCTGCCAATACCACACGCCGTCGTGCCCGCCCAGCATCGCCGGCCGAATGAACACGCCGCCCAGCTTCCAGGCGCCCCCGTCCTGCCCAAGAATGAACACGATCTGCCCGATGATCGAGTGCGTGGACCCCGGTGTCGGCCCCCCCATCGCGTACGCCTGCACCACCGCGAACCTTCCCGGCGGCAAGCTCGACAGCGTGATCGTCACAGTCATCGATCCGTCGGCGTTCGAGCAGAAAAACTGTGCGTCGCCGGTTCCGGTCTGCCCCGTGTTGTCGAGCAGATACATGCTGTTGAGCTGCGGCTGGCCTCCCTTGACATCGGCGGCGCCCTGCTCGATTGCGTTGTGGATTCCGTCCCATTGTGCGGCCACCGCGGGCAGCAGCGCAGACTGCATGGTGGCCATGTCCTGCTGGACCACCGCAACCGCCAGCCTCTGCCCGGTACTCGCCAGGGCGCTGCGATCCACCGAGTTCATCTCCGCCTGCGATGTACAGCTTGAAGCATGACCGGCCGCGGAGGCAGCTACGAAACCGCCGAGAATCAGCGGGAAAGCCCAGTTCCTGCAGAGATGCATCGACAATCGCTCCGCCCCGGCACGCGGGGTATGTTGGACGATAAAAGGCCCTCGGTTGTGAGCGTTTACGGGCCACTGCTAGTCTAGTACATGGAGAGGCGCGGACTTTCGGGTCCGCTGCAGACCTCGTCCTTATGCGGCATTCGAAGAACAATGCGATGAGAAACTCCGCTTGCCACGGCGGATCTGGTGCACTGCGCTTTGCCTGCCTCGCCCTGCTGGTGGCCGGCTCCTTCGCCGCCGCGCAACCGGCCTCTCATCCCGCTAAAGCTCCCCGCCCGCGCGCCGGTCACCCAGCCGTGACCACTCCCGCGGAAGCCGCACCCACGGCGCCGCAAGCTCCCGAACCGCCCAAATGGCCCGCGAACGAAGCCGCCAAACAGCCCTCCATCACCTGGAACAGCGAAGGACTGCACATTCAGGCATCGAACGCGAACCTGAGCCAGATCCTCAACCAGATCTCCACGCAAACCGGCGCAAAGATCGAAGGCCTCAGCAAGGACGAGCGTGTGTTTGGCAATTATGGGCCAGGGCAGGCGAAAGATGTTCTCGCCCAGCTTCTGCACGGCTCCGGCTACGACTACCTGATGCTCGGCGATGAAGGCCAGGGAACCCCGCGAACCGTGATCCTGACCGTCCGGCGCAATGCTCCGCCTCCCAACCAGAATCCCGCCGCCAACGCGCCAGACCAGCAGCCCGATGACGATTCCGTTGTGGAACCCGACACTGATGAGCCGGAACAGCAGCCGCAGGTCTTTCAGCCTCCCCAACCACAGCCCCAGCAACCGGAGAATCCGCAAGGTCCCATGACACCCCAGCAGCGCATGCAGCTCATGCAGCAGCAGCGCCTGCAGCAGATGCAGCAAATGCAGCAGCAGTATCAGCAACAGCAACAACAGCAGCCGCAATAGATTCGGCAGCGTTCAAATCTGTTTTGCTTGAGTTGTGCCTCTCTATTTCCTGGCGTTTGCTTTTGCCGCGGCCTCGCGACGCTCGGCGAATTCCCTCGGCGTGGGAATCGGCGTGAGCGACCGCCCTGCGAACATGTCCCGGAACATGCTCAGCAGTTCCTCGTGGATCCTGCCATTCGAGGCCAGCACTTCGCGGCTGTCCAGGCGGAACTGCCCCCCGGCAAAGTCGCTCATCCGCCCCCCTGCCTCTTCCACCAGCAGGGTGCCGGCAGCGGTGTCCCACGGATTCAGATTGAACTCCCAGAATGCCTCATACCGGCCGCAGGCCACATAAGCAAGATCGAGCGCGGCCGAGCCGGCGCGCCGCACTCCATGCGAACGCAGCGTGAACTCGTGGTAAAAGTGAATGTTCGGGCTATCGTGACGCTTGCGGCTCGGAAAGCCGGTGGCGACAAGCGATTCTGCCAAATCGGCCACGGGTGATACATGGATGGGCCGGCCGTTCAGCCGCGCACCCTTACCGCGCTCGGCCGAAAAAAGCTCGTCCAGCATGGGGTTGTAGATTACGCCGGCAACGATCTCCCCGTCCTGCCCCGCATCCCCCGCCGGTTTCCGTTGTTCCAGCCCCATGGACACGCAAAAATGCGGTATCCCGTGCGCGAAGTTCGTCGTTCCATCCAGCGGATCCACATACCAGCGAAACTCCTGCTCAAGGCGCTCTCGCGTCCCCTCTTCGCCATAGATACCGTGATCAGGAAACACCTCGCCCAGCCGCCCCCGGATCAACTTCTCCACCGTGCGGTCGGCTACGGTCACCAGGTCCACGTCGCCCTTGTACTCGGTCTCCACCCCCTGGGCCAGAAACTCGCGCAGCCGCGCTCCGGCTTCGCGTGCTATCCCAGAGGCTTTGGCAACCCACTCAAGCTGGCTTGCGGATTCGTTCACAGGGCCGGTCCGGCTGATGCTCCGGCGTGCGCCGAAGATTCCACTGGCCCGCGGCGTTTGCCCACCTCGGTAACGGTGCGGATCTGGTGCTTGTAGATGAACAGGTTCGGCTTGCCCTCGCGGGTCAGGCGCAGCATGCCGTCATCAAAATACTCAATCCAGCCCTTCACCACTTCCCCATCGCGCAGCTTCACGCTAACCGGAATCTTGCGTTCGCTCAGGGACTTGAGATAGAGCGCTTCCTGCCCGGTTTCCCCAGGCGGAGGCATCTTGGAACGGCGGCGGTTCGGCAGAGGAGGCGTCATAGATGCCATTTTAGATGCGCCGTAAAGGGCGATGGGCATATGCTTTACGAACTGTAAGGATTCCGCTGCGAAGTGGGCCTTGACAGAAGGGCGAAGAGTTTATATCAACGTATCCAGGCCCTTTCCCCCTCCGGAGGTCACGTCCATGCCATTTCTTCGCGATTTGAGGATTGCCATCCGCTCGCTGTCGCGCGTGCCCGCCGTCTGGTTCACGGTCGCCCTCACCCTCGCCCTGGGCATTGGTGCCAATGCGGCCATTTTCACCGTTGTACGAGCTGTGCTGCTGCGGCCCCTCGCGAATCGCGACGAGGACAAGCTGCTTTACGTGCGCCAGAGCGCGCCCGGCATCGGCGCCGAGAATACGACCTTCTCCGTTCCTGAAATCAAGGACCTCGGCACCGGGCTTAAGACCGTGAAGGAGCTTGGCACGTTTTCCGAGATCGATTTCACCGTCGTCGGACTGGGTACCCCGCGCGAAATCCCCGCCGGCGTGGTCGACGGAAACTACTTTGACGTGATGGGCCTCAAGCCTGTGCTCGGCCGCCTGCTGGGTCCCTCGGACGACGGGCCGAACGCGTCGGGCGCCGTCGTGCTTACCTATGGATTCTGGCGGACAGAACTGCACTCCGATCCCAACGTCCTTGGCAAAACGGTGCGCCTTGAGGGCGGCGAGGGAGCGCGCGGCGCGACCATCGTCGGCGTTCTGGAGCCCTCCGTGCCCTACCCCGTGGCAACCGAGATCATCGCCAACGTGGTGACCAGCCCGCATCATCTTTCGGCCACCATGGTGACCGGCCGCGAACATCGCATGACCGAGGTGTTTGCACGGCTCGCTCCCGGCGCCACGCTCGAACAGGCGCGCGCGGAACTCACGCGCTCTTATGGCGCGATGCTGGCCGCTCATCCTGAGGTCTACAAGACCAGCGACCGCTACCAGATCGCGGTCACACGCATGCACGAGCAGATCAATGCGCGCGCCAACACCGTTCTCTGGCTGCTCTTCGCTGCATCGGGACTGCTGTTCGTTATTGCCAGTTCTAACGTGGCCAACCTGGTGCTCGCGCGGACTGTGCGCCGCGAGTCCGAATTGGCAGTACGCTCGGCGCTGGGCGCGAGCACCACCACTTTGCGCAGGTCGCTGCTGGCTGAAAGCCTGGTGCTGTGCGGAACCGGCGCGGTTGCCGCCGTCCTGCTCGCGATTCCAATGGTGGCGATCCTCGGCCGCTATGCCGCGCGCTTCAGCGTGCGGGCCAAAGACCTGTCGCTCGATTTTAGCCTGGTGTGGTTCGGCATTGTTCTGGCTCTCGCCGCGGCGGTGTTCCTGGCGTTTGTTCCGCGCTTGCCTTCACCCAATGGCACGCAAGGCGGCCTGACCGGCCGCGGCAGACGCGTCGCCGGGGGAAGCAGCCGGCGGTTGCGCGTGTTTGCCGTAACGCAGATTGCGGCATCGTTCCTGCTGCTGGTGGGCGCCTGCGTACTGATGAAGACCCTGTTCCTGCTGGAACAGACCCGGCCGCCGTTCGATTCCGCCAAGGTGCTGGCGGTGAATCTGCCCGTGATGTCTTACGGCAAAACACCGCAGCAGATTGGCGAATTCTATCGCGACGTGAAGCAGCGGATCAGCACGCTTCCGGGCGTGGAGAGCGTAGCGGAAGGCTTCAGCGTGCCCTGGCGTGATTCCCGCGAACAAAACATCAGCTTCACCTTTGCGGCCCAGGGCGCTCACCGCCTCGACGGACAGGACTTCCGCGCCAGCTTCCGGTCGGTGTCCCCTGGATGGTTCAAGACCCTCGGTATGCCGATTCTGGATGGCCGCGATTTCAATGATGGCGATAAGGACGGCAACGAGAGGGTGGTCATCATCAGCCAGAGTCTCGCCAACCAGCTCTATCCCGGGCAGAATGCCGTGAACCGGAAAATGTGGTGGACCGACGGCGTGATCAAATTCATCGGGATCAGTCCCGCACCGCGCCGGATCATCGCCGTGGTGCCCGACATCGACGATGAGAACATCATTCCCGCGCCCCAGATGACTGTTTACCAGCCGGTGGATCAGGAAGGCTGGAGCGGGCGGCTGTTCGTGCGCGCGCACCAGGATCCCTACGCGCTGGTGCCGGCGATTACGCAGGCGATTCACCGGATGTCAAGCGATCAGCCTGTGGAGAAGGCCTCCACGCTGGGGGATGTCCGCGCCGAAGTGCTTTCGCCCGACAAGCTGAACGCAATCGTGTTTGGCGGTTTCGCGGCGGTCGCTCTGCTGATCTCGGTAGTGGGCGTGGCCGGAGTGCTGGCGTTCAATGTGAGCGGCCGCACGCGCGAATTCGGAATCCGCATGGCGCTCGGCGCAATGCCGCGCAATATCTTGACCGGAGTGCTGTCTGAGGGCGCCGCAATGGCGGGCATCGGAGTGGGGGCCGGCGTCCTGATCGGATTCGTGCTGACTCGAACCATCAGCCGCACGATTGCGCCCATCGATCAGCCGGGGGTGCTGGTCTTCGCGGCGTCCGCCGTGGTGATTCTGGCAGCGGCGGTGATCGCGTCGGCTGTTCCTGCCGCGCGCGCGGCGCGCGTCAACGCCGCCGAGGCGCTGCGCACCGAGTAATTCACAGCGCGTGATCGAGATTGAACACTGGCGTACTGCACGGCTCAATCCACCGGCACATGCCGCTTGGGCGGCGCCGGTGGTTCGGAGTAGTATCCCGTCTTGCAGCGGATGTCGAACGCATCCGCTCCAGCCCGCGGCACCGTCACACCGATGCGGTGAAAGCTCAAGCCCGGCACCTGGTTGCGCGGATAATAGCCAATCAGGTATTGCGTGCGCAGGTCGTCGCTCACCTTCGCAAACGCCTTCTCCAGGTCGCCCGCTTCCACATAGAAGCTCTTCCCGCCGGTCTGCTCGGATAGCGTAATCATGGCATGCTCGCCACCGATATCGCGGCCCGCGCTCGCCGCAATGGGCACGTCGATCACCGAGTAAATCATGACCTCATCGCGCAAAGCTTCTTCCAGGGCGTCCTCGTACGACCTACCCTTCACCGTATCGCCGCCGTCCGACACCATCACCAGCACCTTCCGCCCCGGCCGCGTCGCGAGATTGTCAGACGCAAGATAGATCGCGTCGTAAAACGCCGTTGCTTCGCCACCTTGCAACGAATTCAGCCCGCGATCGAGGTTCGAAACCTTGTTGGTGAACGGCACCAGTTCCGTGACGTCATTCGAAAACTGAAACAGGCTCATGCGGTCCTGCTGGCGCATTAAAGCATGGATGAACGTCTTCGACGCATCCCGTTCGTGGTTGCGGTCCTTGAACGTGCTGGCACTCGTATCGATGGCAAGAATGAGGTTGAGCGGCATACCCAGATCGCGCTCGAATAGCTTGATCTCCTGCGGACGCCCGTCCTCTGTCACGCGAAAGTCGTCTTTGGTGAGCCCGCCGATCACCGCGCCATTCTTGTCCGTGACGCTGACGAACACGTTAACGAGCTTCGATTCAATCCGGAAAGTTGCACCCGAGTCTTCTTGCGCAAAGGCGGCCGGCATCATCAGCAGCAGCAACGAACACCACAACGCGCAGGGGCGGAACTTCAGTCCCGCGACGGTGCTTGCGGCTCGCGCGCCGGACGCCTTCTCCTTCCGCGGAATTCGCCACTCGTGGTTGGCTGCACGCCGCCTAGGCCCCATTCGATTTCTCCACCGCTCGAATTGCAATGTTTTCGGGGAACGGTTCCCCGTCGGCCCACACCGCCCCGTCCACAAACGTCTCCTTCTTCCAGATCGGCACCGTCTTTTTGAGCGTGTCAATCAACCAGCGTGATGCTTCATACGCATGCGACCGATGCGCCGACGCCACCGCGATCAGCACGCTCGTCTCGCCCACCAGCAGCCGCCCCAGCCGATGCACGATCGTCACATGCCGCACGCCGAAGCGCTCTCGCGCCTGCGCGGCCAGCTCGCGCATCTGCTTCAGCGCCATCTCTTCATACGCTTCGTAGTCCAGGTGCAGCGTCTTCCGCCCGCGCGTGTTGTCGCGCACAATCCCGTCGAACACCACAACCGCGCCGTCGCTGCCATCCTTCGCCGCGGTAACCAGAGACACCGCATCGATCACTTCCCGAACCAGCGCAATCCGGCCCTCGCCGGCGGCCTCGTCGTCCACACCGCCTGAAACCGGCGGCAGCAGGCCAACCTCATCGCCTTCCCTCAGCACCTGACCCGCGCCCGCGTATTCGTGATTCACGCTCACGGCAATGCTCGACCACGTTCCCGCCGGAATCCCGTCCCGTCGCATTGCAAGCCGGTCCAGCAGCGCACCCACGGTCGCGCCCTCGGGCAGCTCCAGCGTCGATCCGTCGAGCCAGTCTTTCAAAATTCCAAATGGAAGTATGTGAACCTGCATCGCTTCGAGAATATCGCCTCAATGCTCTTAGACGCAGAACAACTCGCGCCGCGTCGGCAATTCGCCTTCCCGGCGGAAGGCCTCGATTCGCAACCTTGGCCCAACAAAAAAGCCGGCAGGTTTGCCGGCCTTCCTGTGCCGCGGCACCGGCTTTTACGCCGCGGCCGTAGCGGGCTGTTCGGTTGCCGCCGCCATGGTCACCGCACGCGAGTTGAACTGCGGCAGCGCCACATCGAGCACGTCGTCGATCGTGCGGGCGTAATGAACGGAGACGCCTTCCATCATCTCCGCCGTCAGGTCCTCTTCCACGTCCTGCTTGTTGTCCGCCGGCAAGATCACCGTCCGCACTCCGGCGCGCCGTGCCGCCAGGAACTTCTCCTTGATGCCGCCCACCGGCAGCACGTTCCCGCTCAGCGTAATCTCTCCCGTCATGGCGGTCAGCGGTTTCACCGGCGTATCCTTCAGCAGCGACGCCAGCACCGTAGCCATCGTCACCCCCGCCGAAGGGCCGTCCTTGGGAATGGCTCCCGATGGCACGTGAATGTGGATGTCGATGTCCTTCGTAAAGTCTTCCTGCAATCCCAGCCGGGCCGCATTCGATCGCACCCAGGTCAGCGCGGCCTGCATGGATTCCTGCATCACCTCGCCGATCTGCCCCGTGATGGTGAAGCCTCCCTTGCCTTTCATCTTGTTCGCTTCGATGAACAGAATGTCCCCGCCGGCAGGTGTCCAGGCCAGGCCCACCGCCACGCCGGGCCGCTTCACGCGCTCGGCCACTTCGGTCTCCACGCGCACCTGAATATTGCCCAGGAACTCCTTCACAATCTCGCGCGTGACAACCAGCTTCTCCTTCTTTCCTTCCACCACCCGCCGCGCTTCCTTCCGGCAAATCGTCCCCATCACCTGTTCCAGCTTGCGCACGCCGGCTTCCCGCGTGTAGTGCCGGATCACGTGGCGCACCGACTCCTCGGGGAACTCGATCTGCTCCGGCGTGATGCCGTTTTCCTTGATCTGCCGCGGGATGAGATAGCGATTGGCGATGTGCACCTTCTCCTCTTCGCTGTAGCCCTGCAGCGGAATCAGTTCCATGCGGTCCAGCAGCGGCGGGGGCACCGTGTCCAGCATGTTCGCCGTGCAGATGAACAGCGTCTTCGACAAGTCGAACGGCACGTCGAGATAGTTATCGCGGAATGTGTTGTTCTGTTCCGGGTCCAGCGTCTCCAGCAGCGCCGACGCCGGATCGCCGCGAAAATCGCGCCCCAGCTTGTCGATCTCGTCCAGCATGATCACCGGATCGCACGTCTCTGCCCGCCGGATACTCTGAATGATCTGCCCCGGCAGCGCGCCGATGTAAGTGCGCCGGTGCCCGCGGATTTCTGCCTCATCGTGCATGCCGCCCAGCGATATGCGCTGGAACTTCCGCCCAAGCGCCCGCGCGATCGACCGCCCCAGCGACGTCTTGCCCACGCCCGGAGGCCCTACAAAGCACAGGATCGGCCCCTTCATGTCAGGCTTCAGCTCCAACACCGACAGGTAGTCCAGAATGCGGTCCTTCACCTTTTTCAGCTCATAGTGATCCTCGTCCAGGATTTCCCGCGCCTTGTTGATGTCGATTTGCGAACCAGACGACTTCGACCACGGCAACACCGCAAGCCAGTCAATATAGTTCCGCGTCAGCGAGTAGTCGGCGGCCATCGGGGACATGCGTCCCAGGCGCGAAAGTTCTTTCAACGCCTCTTTCTTCACCTCTTCGGGCATCCCCGCTTCGTCGATCCGGTTGCGCAGATCCTCGATCTCGCGCTGCCCCTCGTCCTGCTCGCCCAACTCCTTCTGGATCGCCTTCATCTGCTCGCGCAGATAATAGTCGCGCTGCGACTGCTGCACCTGATCCTGAACTTCGTTCTGGATCTTGGCGCGCAACTGCTGCACCTCGATCTCCTTCGCCAGATGTGTGTTGATCAGCTCCAGCCTCGACCCAACCCCCGGCGTCTCCAGCAGCATCTGCTTGTCGTCCGTGGTCAGGAACGGCAGCGACGAGGCGACAAAATCCACCAGCCGGCTCGGCTCTTCAATGTTCGCCGCGATCGTCCGCAACTCGTCGGAAAGCGTCGGCGACTCGGAAACAATCTGCTGGAACTGCCCGATAACGATCCGCACCAGCGCTTCAATACTCGACGTCGTCTCGCCTTCCTCGGCCTGCAGTGTTTCCACCTCGGCAACCAGGAACGGCTCGGTCTGCACATAGCGGACCAGCCGAACCCGCTCCACACCCTCGGTGAACACGAACCGGCTCTGGTTCGGCATGCGAACCACCTTGTGAACGGTGGCCAGCGTTCCCACTTTATGCATGTCGTCCGGACTCGGCGCATCCAGCCGCGGATCGATCTGTGCCGTTACGGCAATGGTCCGCTCGTCCCCAAGCGATTCAATTAACTGGATCGAACTCTCCCGTCCCACCGTCAGCGGCAACACAGCATGAGGGAATAAGACCGTATCCCGCACCGGAAGTACGGGCACACGCCGCAGCCCACCGCCGGATTGGGCGATGGCCGGTTGCGGCGGAACAATAGGATTCTGGTTAGACATTGAGTGTCCTCTTATCAACTTCTCTTACATTAGAGAGCGCAGTATACCAAAAGTTGCGCAGTTTCTGCGAAGCCCCACTCCCCGGTTACGCTACCCGCGCCTCCACTGTTCCGTTAGAGCGCGGCTCCCCCGCCTTGCGGTTGCCGAGTTCCCATCCGGCTGGCCACATTTCTGCCATTTCTCGCTGCAAACCCCCGGCCGCGCAATTTGCCTCCAAACGTTATCGGCCACGCTCCCTGAAGGGTGAGCGTGGCCGACATTGGAAGGAAAATGCAGGAGTGCGACCCTGGCGCCATGCACTGGATCCCCGAAATCCGGTAAGGAAAGAAGATGGCAGCCACGCTGGGGCTAGCCGCGGCTGGGCTCCTGTTGCTTGATCGCGGATTCGATCTGTTCCCACAGGCGATCGGGCGGATCTTCCACCGGAAAGAGCTGCCGGGCTGCTTCGGCAATGGTCTCGAGGTCTTGCAGAAGAGCGCGGCAAAGATCGCATTCCCGCACGTGAGGATGTTCCGACGCGTTTTCGCCGGACGCAATCAGTTCAGGCATCTGCGACTGAAATTCTTCGCATGTCATTTTCGTCGTGTGGTCGTTCATCGCCGCCCCTCCCTTCGGGGCATGGTGCGCATCGCGTCACGAAGCTTTAGACGGGCTTTGTGCAATTGCGATTTGCTGTTGCCGATGGAGCAGTCGAGCATCGCGGCGATTTCGTTATGCTCATAGCCTTCGATGTCATGCAGGACAAAGATCAAGCGATAACCCGCCGGCAGGTCAGAGATCGCGCGCTCCAGCGCCAGACGGTCGATCGATCCGGCCAGCGACAGGTCCGGAGCTCCAAAACTCCGCCCGGGCCCCTCTTCCGGCGTCGGCTCCATCGCCTCGTCCAGGCTGATCACTGACAGGCCCTTCTTGCGCAGGTGCATCAGCACCACGTTGATCGCCAGCCGGTGCAGCCATGTGGAAAACGCCGAATCGCCGCGGAACGTCGCAATCTTGCGGTGCAACTGCAGGAATGCTTCCTGGGTCAGATCCTCGGCTTCCGCCACGTTGCCCACCATGCGCAGGCAAAGCGAGTAGATTCGCCGCTTGTGCATTGCGTAAAGCTGCGCGAAGGCATAATGGTCGCCGCCTTGCGCCCGAGCCAGAATGTCGGCATCGCTGCCCGGAACCGGCGGAGGTGGAGGCACCGCTTGCGGTGCGGAACTTTCCTGGGCGGCCGGGGTTTCTGCTTGCGTCGAGGCAAGCTCCGGCGAAGTCTCGGGGTCCGGTTCGGCGGCGGTTACCGCGGCCGATCGTAGCGAGCTTCCTTCAGGAGTGTGCATGGATAACCTGCTTGGCGTCATTCGTTTCCTTGGGGGATCGACCGAAAGGCCGCGAAGGGCTGCGCCGCTCATGGATTCCTCGTTAGTATAAGGGGCAGCGGTTTGAAGTGGCAGAAGATCGGCTGAATAGCCGGAGTCGTAGCCTCGCTGATGTCTAATTAGATGCAGCTTCTGTCACATGTGTTAATTCTCAGGCGGCTGGGAGCAAGATCTTGAAGTGGATCATGGGGGATTGGTGCGGCAGGGCTCGCATGAGCGCTCGCGTGTGGGCGTGCCTGGCCGTCGCTCTCTGCTTGTCTCTTCGATGCGCCGCCGCGCCGGACGTTCCCGAAAATCCTCCCCGCGACCCAATCGCACAATTTCAGGGGCAAACCGTTCGCCGCATCTCCTTTGAAGGCGTGGCTGCCGAGCGCGTATCGGTCTTCCGGTCAACCCTGCCCCAGATCGTCGGTTCTCCTCTCACCCGCGAAAACATCGCCGCCAGTCTGCGCCAGCTCTTCGCCACCGGCCTCTTCAACTCGGTAGAAGTCGCCGCCCAGGACGACCCCGACGGCCTCACCCTCATCTTCCGCGGCACGCCCCGTAACTTCATTGGCACTGTGGCTGTGAACGGCGCAAAAGGCGCCACCATGAATACCCAGCTCGACCGCGCCTCCCGCCTCAATCCCGGTACCCGCCTCACCGACCGGAAACTGGCCCAGGCGCTCACCTCCATGCGCCAAGTCCTGGCACAGAACGGGTACAACGAGCCTAAAATCGACCGCAAACTTACCGCCAAACCAAAGGAGCTGCTGACCGACATCTCCTTCGATGTCACTTCCGGCCCTCACGCGCGCATTGGAACGGTCGAACTGACCGGCGACTCTGGTCTTACTGTTGAGGAATTCCGCCATTACGCCCACCTTCGCCCCGGCGCGCTGGTCGACCGCGACACCGTCACCCGCGCCCTCTCCGGCGTTCTCAAGTACTACCGCAAGCAGAACCGGCTCGAGGCCGAAATCAAGCTCGAGTTCCAGCAGTATGCAGCCCACCGGGTCGACTATCGCTTCACCGCCAATCGCGGTCCTCTGGTCAGGGTGCTCATCGAAGGCGCTCCTCTCACTGAAGACCGCCTGAAACGCCTGATCCCCATCTGGGAGGAAGGCAGCGTCGATGACGACTTGCTCAATGAGGGCAACCGGCGCCTCCGCGACTACTACCAGAGTCTCGGCTACTTCGACGTCAAGATCGACCACCAGATCGTGTCCCCGCAAACCGGCGAAGTCCACATCGTTTACAACGTCAATCTCGGCAATCGCCGCAAGGTGGAACGCGTCTCCATTGAAGGCAACCGTTACTTCGACTCCGCCACGCTCGAAGGGCTCCTCAACGTACACGCTGCCGGCGCCACCGAGCGCCACGGCATTTACAGCCAGGCGCTGGTCGCAGCCGACGTCGCAGCCCTGAAGGACGTCTACCAGAACAACGGATTCTCCGACGTAAAGGTGACGCCGGAAACCCTCGGCGGCGGCGCACTTCCCGGCTCCGACTCCGCCGGCCCCCGCAACACCGATGAGCCCCTCGTCGTCCTCTATCACATCGACGAAGGCCGCCAGCAGCGCGTCGGCTCGGTCCGCTTTGATGGCAACACTCATACCGATTCCGCGGCGCTCCAGTCACTGCTCAACACCGAAGCGGGGCAGTTGCTCTCTCCGCGCAACCTGGCGGGCGACCGCGACACCATCGCCACCGACTACATGAGCCGCGGATTCGAACAGGTCCGCATCGATTTCGATGTGAAGACAAGCGCCGGCGATCCGGCGAAGGCCGACGTCGTCTTCCACATCAGCGAAGGTCCGCAGATCTTCGTCCGTAATGTCCTCATCACCGGGCTGCACTATACCCGCCCTGCCACCATTGCACAGGCCATCAAGCTGCACGCCGGAGATCCCCTCAGCCAGTCGGCCCTCGAAGAGACGCAGCGGAATCTCTACGATTACGCGCTCTTCAACGAGATCAACGCTGCCGTGCAGAACCCCAACGGCGGAGAGACCCACAAAACCGTTTTGCTGCAGGCCTCAGAGGCCCGGCGCTGGACTTTTACCTATGGCGCTGGCGTTGAGGTCCAGACCGGCACCCCGGTCAACGGGTGCCAGGGGTTAAGCGCAAGCGGGGTCAAAGGATGTACGCCCAATGGCAAGACCGGCATCAGCCCCCGCATCCTGCTCGCCCTTACCCGCAACAACCTCTTCGGCCGCGAACAGTCCGCCTCGGTACAGGGCACCTATGGCCTGCTGGAACAGCGCGTCGACCTCATCTACCAGAACCCCAACCTGCTCGGCCATCACAAGCTCGGCCTCACGTTTACGGGGGGCTACGCCAATTCTCAGGACGTCACGACCTATGTCGCCTCGCGTCTCGAAGCCGGCTTTCGTTTTACCCAGGCCTTCAACCGCCCCGGTGGCAGCCTTTCCCGCGCCAACACGTTCGTCTACGGCTTCGACTTCCGCCGCGTAAAGGTCGCCGAGGAGAGCCTCGAGGTCTTTCCCCGATTTGTCCAGACGCTTGCCGCGGCCGTGCGCGTCGGCGGTCCCAGCTTCACCTGGATCCGCGACACGCGTGACAACCCCGTCGATGCCCATCGCGGCACTTACACCAGCTTCCAGGAATTCCTCTCCGCAGCGCCGTTCGGCGCCGAAGCCCATTTCAACCGCATCGACGTCTCCAACTCCAGCTACTACGGCTTTGACAAAGGCCGCTTCGTGCTCGCGCGCAACACCCGCTACGGCCAGGAACGCGCCTTCGGTCAGGGCAGCAGCAGACTGCTTCCTCTCCCCGAACGCCTCTACGCCGGCGGACCCACCTCCCTGCGCGGCTTCTCCATTAATGCCGCGGGCCCGCGCGATCCCGATACCGGCTTTCCCATTGGCGGCGCCGCCGCCTTCGTCAACAACGTCGAACTAAGGCTGCCCTCGCCAGAGCTGCCCTACTTCGGAAACGCCGTCAGCTTCGTCCTGTTCCACGACATGGGCAACGTCTTCAATAATTCGCGCGACGTTTGGCCAAGCCTGCTCCGCGTTACCCAGCCGGACCGCGCCGCATGCAAAAATCTCACTCAGGCCACCGGAGATCCTCTGGCTTTGCCCTATCCCGACGGACCCACCTATTCCACAGGCCCAACCCGCACCTGCAGATTTGATTACGACTCCCAGACTCCCGGCCTCGGCGTGCGCTACCACACCCCAGTCGGCCCCATTCGGCTCGACTTCAGCTACAACCTGAACCCACCCATCTACCCCATCAACGTCGATTACTCGAAAACGCAGCCCTTCTCAGATCAGCACGTCGGCGAAGCCGGCCACTTCAACTTCTTTTTCAGCCTGGGGCAGACCTTCTGATGCGCCGCGCACTCCCAATCCGCCTCGCCACCGCTCTCGGCGCATTCCTTTGCGTCGCGCTGCAGTGCGCCGCCGCGTCTGCCCAGTCCGCTCCATCGACCCCCGTCGTCATTGATCGCGTAGTCGCCGTCGTCAATAATCGCCCCATCCTCCTGAGCGATCTCAACGACGAAATGCGTCTCTCCATCCTCGAGCCCGGCACCACCGGCGACAAGCCCGACCCGCGAAGCGCCCTGGAACGCCTGGTCAGCCGCACCCTCATCCAGCAGCAGATTCGCCGCGAAGAAGAGCAGGCCGCCGACCCCTCAGCCAAGCAGGTGAGCGATCGCATCCAGGAACTCCGCCGCCAGCTTCCCGCCTGCCTCCGCGCGGACTGCGCCTCCAACGCCGGATGGGACCGCTTCCTCACCGATAACGGGCTCACCCAGGACGAGGTCAGCGCCTACATGCGGCTGCGCCTTGAAATCCTCAACTTCATCGAGGATCGGTTCCAGCAGGGCATCCGCATCTCGCAGGAGGAAATCGAGAACTACTACAACAAAACGCTGCTTCCCCAATATCCCGCTGGCCAGCCCAAGCCCACACTGGAATCCGTCTCCCACCGCATCGAAGAAGTTCTCCTGCAGGAAAAGGTGAACACGCTTTTCGGTGCCTGGCTCGACAATCTCCGCCGCCAGGGCGACGTCGAAATCCTCGATCCCGCCCTCGAATCCCCCAACCTGCCGTCCAGCAACGACGAAGGCGGAGCGTGACCGTGGCCGAAGCCGAACAACCAACGCGCAGCCCGCGCAAGCGCCGCCTTCTCCTGAATGCGGCGGGAATCCTCGTCGCCATCGCGGCCATCGTCGGCGCGCTTGCCCTGTGGGCCAACTCCGCCCAGTTCGAGCACATGATGCGTCAGCGCCTCGAATCCGAAATCGAAAACGCCACCGGCGGCCGCGCCGAAATCGCGTCCTTCCAATGGAAATTATTCGACCTCGAATTGGAAGCCGGCGGTATCGTCATTCACGGGGACGAGCCCGCCGACGAAGCCCCCTACGCCCGCATCAATCGTCTCCGCGCCCGCATCAACCTCCTCGGCTTCTGGTGGAGTCCCCGCATTCAGCTTCGCGAGCTTATCGTCACCCGGCCGCGGCTCCATCTCATCCTCTATCGCGACGGCGCCACCAACCAGCCGCACCCCGCGCGTCGCGCGAAATCCTCCGGCGGCTCGCCCATGCAGACCCTCTTCAACCTCCAGGCCGGCCACGTCGCCATCGAGCAGGGCCTCATCGACATCGATGATCGCGCAGCCGATGTTCTCGACGCGCGCAATCGATACCAGCCCCTCGATATCGACGGCAATGACGTCTCCGTCTCATTGGCCTGGGTGCCTGCTGCGCCGCACCGCCAGGAGAGCTACCACATCGACGCCGCCGTTCGCGACCTCGCGCTCACTCACGGAGGCTCCCTCGCCAGGACTCCCGCCGTCCACGCATACCTGCAGGCCTCGCTCGACCTGTTGCACGATTCCGCCGAACTCCGCTCTCTGCGCCTCACCGCCCGCACGAAAAACGCGCCCGACCGCACCTTGGACATCGCCGGGTCCCTCAGCCACTTCTCGGCGCCTGCCTGGCACGCCACCGTGCGCGGCGACCTCGATCTGCACCTGCTCGATCCCGTGCTCGGCTATTCCGACGCCCCCGAAGGTATCGCACATCTCGACCTCACTTCCGGAGGCGAAAATCGAGCCTTCCGCATCGACGGCACCGTCAACGTCCAAAAGGCCGCTTACGTCGGCACCGGGGTCACCGCGCGCGGAATCGACTTGGCCACCAAGGTCCACGCCGACAATCGCGAACTGCACATCACCTCCATCGCCGCCCGCCTGCAGCAGGGCGGTGAAATCGACGGCGAGCTCCTGCTCGAAAATTGGCTGCCCGCTTCCGCCTCCCCGGTCGTCATCGAAGCCGCTACCCCGTCCTCGCCAAAACTGTCCTTGCGCAAGCGCCTTGCCCGCCGCCTGCATCCCGAACCACCTCCTGCTCCGCCGCCGCATGCTCCGCCGCATTCCACGCTCGTGACCAGTCCCATCTCCGTCATTCCACTCAACGGAAAAGTCAACGCCGTCTTCCGCAATGTGTCAGTCAACACGGTGCTCGACCTGGTCAGCCGTCCGCCCTTCCAGCGCCTCGGCATCGCCGCCCTGCTCAACGGACCCGCGGACGCAGTCTGGACGCATGGCGACGTCCGGACCCTCTCCGTCACGTCCAACTTCGCTCTTTCTCCAGCCGCTCCCGCCGCGAATGAGGCTCCCGGCAGCGGCGTCATTGACGCCACGTACACCCAGCGGGACGGCGCGGTCGATCTGCGTCAGCTCGATCTCCATCTCCCCGCAAGTCACTTCGCCGCCCGCGGACGCTTCACCGCCTACCCACTCACCGATCCCGCGTCCCTCACCGTCGATTTCCACTCCGGCAAACTATCGGAATTCGACACCGTTTTTCGCGACCTCGGCCTCGCACGCGATGGCAAGACCGGCGTTGCCGCGCTGCCCGTCAACCTCGACGGCCAGGCCGACTTCCGCGGCAACTGGACCGGCTCTCTGGCCGTACCTCGCCTGAACGGTCAGCTTCAGGCCACCCAGGTCTCCTTCGAACTTCCGCCGCCCGCCACCGCCGGCTCCTCTCCCCATGTCTTCCGCTGGGACTCGATCGAAGCGGAAGGCGCCTACGACGCCGAGCACATCGCCATCGTTCACGGTCAGTTGCAGCACGGGCAGGCTCAAATTCTCCTCGACGGCACGCTCACGGCGGCTCCGTCTGACACTTCCCAATCGGGCGTCCATGTCTCGGAATTAAGCGCCAATTCCATCCTGCACATGACCGCCCGCGCGCATGATCTCGACGCCGCAGAAGTTTTACCGCTGGCCGGCATCGACGCGCCCATCACCGGTGCACTCGACGCTCGCATCACCGCGGACGGTCCGCTCAACGCTCTCGGCGGCGCCGGCTGGCTGCAGCTCAACAAGGGCACGCTTTACCAGGAGCCCGTGTCGGCCGTTCGCGTAGAGGGCGCCCTCAAGGGACACCTCGTCACCATCGAGTCCGCCTCAGCCACCGGTCCCGCCGGCGCCGCCGGTTTTCATGGCTCTTACGACCTCCAGTCGCGGCGCTTCGATATTCAGGCAAACTCCGCCGCGCTCGATCTCGCCAGGATCAAGCGTGTCGAAACATCCATGCCGGAAGTCGCCGGCCATCTCGGCTTCGCCCTTGCCGCCACCGGGACCGTCGACGATCCCAGCATCGAAGGCCACGGAGCCGTCGATGGCCTCTCCGTCCGCGGCCAGTCGTTCGGCCGCCTCGCGTTTACCGCTCGCACCGCCAATCACGCGCTCGTCTATACGGCAAACACAGGGTATGACTCGGCGGAGCTCTCCATTCAGGGCCAGACCGGCCTCCGTACTCCCTACTCCACCCAGGCGCGCCTCGACTTCTCGCGTTTCGATATCGCCACCATTTTTCGCGTCGCCAACATCCAGAGCATCCCGGCCCAGTCCGCCCTCAACGGCACCGCTCAGGTAGCCGGTCCCCTCGCCCACCCTGAACAGATGCGCGGCGACTTCCGCGTGCAACAGGTCGCCGCTACCGTTGCCGGAGTCCACCTGCAGAGCGAAGGCGTACTCCACGCCGCCCTTGACGGGGGACGCCTCACCCTCGACCCCCTGCACATCACCGGCGACAACACTGACCTGCGCGCCCAGGGAACCGTCGGGCTCACCGGCGCAGCACGCATCGACTTCGCTGCCAGCGGCTCCATCAATTTCAAGCTCGTCGAGACCCTTGACCCCGATGTCACCGCCAGCGGCAACTCCCGGTTCCAGATCGAAGCCCATGGCCCCCTCACAGATCCTGACCTGCGCGGACAGGTCGAATTCCAGAACGGCGCCCTCGCTCTCGAAGACCTGCCCAACGGCCTTAGCCAGATCCAGGGCACGCTCGAGTTCAGCCAGAACCGCCTTGAAGTCCGCTCCCTCACCGCAATGACCGGCGGCGGAAAGCTGTCCCTCGGCGGCTTCCTTGCTTATCAGCACGGAATCTATGCCAGTCTCACCGTCTCCGGCCAATCCATCCGCATCCGCTATCCCCAGGGCATAAGCTCTCTCGCCGATGCGCGACTTCAACTCCAGGGCACGCAATCCAGCCTGCTCCTCTCCGGCAATATCCTGATCACGCGCTTCAGCGTCAGCCCCGATCTCGACATCGCTGCCCTCGCCCAGCAGGCGAACGCCGTCCAGCCCGTCGCTTCTCCCAACGCTCCCTCCAAACACGTCCGCCTGGATGTGCGTATCCTCTCCTCGCCCCAGCTCAATTTCCAGAACGCCTACGCCAAGCTCGCCGGCGACGTCGATCTGCGCCTCCGCGGCACGGTCGCCTCTCCCTCGCTGCAGGGCCGCATCTCCGTCACGGAAGGCGCCGCCACCATCGCCGGTACCCGCTACGAGCTGCAGCGCGGCGACATCACCTTCACCAACCCCGTTCGCATCCAGCCCAATATCGATCTCAGCGCCACCGCCCGCGTCGAAGACTACGACATCAGCCTCGGCCTCCACGGCACCCCCGACAAGCTCGCCGTCAGCTATCGCAGCGACCCGCCTCTGCCTGAAGCTGACGTCATCGCCCTGCTCGCTCTCGGCCGCACACAGAGCTCGCAAGGCCTCTACACCCAGCAGCAACAGGAAACCGCCGGCCTTAACCCCTCCACCGATGTGCTCCTCGGCGGCGCCTTGAACGCCACCGTCAGCAGCCGAGTGCAAAAACTCTTCGGAGCGGGCTCCGTCAAGGTCGATCCGAGTTATCTCACCGCCCTCGGCAACTCCACCACCCGCATCACCGTCGAAGAGCAGCTTGGCAAATATGTAACCATCACCTACGCCACTAACGTCGACACCACCGCCCAGCAGCTCCTCCAGGCCGACATCGCCATCAACCGCCATGTCTCCCTGCAATTGACCCGTGATGAATCTGGCGTGGTTTCAATGGTCGTCAAGGCCATTCGTCGCTATCGGTAATGAGCAGCGCCTCCACAGAGCGTTTTGCCCACCATGCAACCCTCATCCCGGCCGTCGCATCCGAGAGTGAAGCCGGAGGGTGCTTTTTTGAAGACTAGTTCCCATTCGATCAACGCCGAACGCCGATCCACGCCTCTCGCCCTGACTGCGTTGCTCTCCACCCATCCGCAGGCTGCTCCGATCCCGGCACATTCCATCTTCGTTCCCCACCTTCGCGACCGGGTCCGCATGGCAGGCTCGGCAGAGATCTTCTTCGTCGTTTTTGTGGATCTGCGCCGCGGTGTCGCTGACCTGGCGTGCGCGCAACGCGTCGGCTTCGTCAGCCACGTACCGTTCAAATCCCTGTTCCCCGCCATCCGCTAGGGCACCACCCCCCCAGTCCAGGCCTTCCTCCTCTTTCTCGAGCTTCCGCGAGTTCCCTGCTGCGCGCCCCGTCGGCGGTTCTTTCGCCCGCGCCCGAAGCACGCAAACCCGTCGACAACCCCACTTGCCTGTGGTAGCCTGCCATTGTCAAACGACAATATCTCCGAGAAGGATGGGATCATGCGCTTCCCCGTCGTACGTGAGCGTGTCCGTGTGCAGGGCCGGAACGGCACGTTCCTGGTGCTCTCCGTCGATCGCGCCCGGGGCGTGGCCGACGTGATTTCCACCACACGCGGCGGTCACGTCGAGGAAAACGTCCCTATCTCCTCCATCCTCCCGCTCTCCGGCCCCGACTCGGACACCGATACCGACCCGAAGCCCCGAAAATCCGCCTGACCCCGGGAGTCCCCGCGCCGCCTACTCTGAGGCCGCCCGCTTTCGAGCATCAATCATTACTACCGGATGCCTCTCCCTTCGCGAGCCGCCGCCGTTCGCCTTTTCCGCCATCTTTCTGCCGCCGCTGAATTTCACCAGCCGCAGACCGAGCTTTCGCGCCATTTGTCGCAGCCGCTCGCGTTCATATACCCGGTAAACCGTCTCTCCGCCAAACTGTTGCTCTCGCATCCTCGGCTCCCTGCTGGTCTTCCGCCCTGCTATGACGCATCATTTCCTCCAAGGGGATGCACCGCGCTCTCAGATCGCATCCCGCGGTCGCGCAGAACATGTGAGGATCGAATGCGCAACTCTGCGGGCCGCCGCGTCAAATAGCCGACATAACAAGTACGGCTGCACCTTGCGGATGCAGCCGTCGTATGGGCGAATGGCAGAACAAGCGTCAGAAAGCAGCGATGGTTGGACGAAGACTATAAGAGCTGAGGGTCTTGATATAGTTGCCGCGATCGAACGGTGAGGTGTCTGGAACCGAGCGGCGGCTGAGGCAGCCCCGGGTCTCCGTCAGCGAGGTGTACTCGCGCCGTTCAAGCCAGTACACCAGATCGGACAGGACGCGCTCGATGTGCTCGATCCCGTGAATGTGCAGCGCGGAAGCCATCATCGCAACCGTGCCGCCGGCCATGATGGATTTCAGCACATCCTCGGCAGAGTGCACCCCGCCCGTAATGCCGATATCCATGTTGGTGTGCCCGTAAAGAATCGCCGCCCAGTGCACCCGGGGCAGCAGCTCCGAGGGGGTGGAAAAGTGCAGAGACGGCCGGACTTCCAGCGCCTCAATGTCGAAATCGGGCTGGTAGAAGCGATTAAAGAGCACCACGCCACGGGCCCCCGCGTCTTCCAGGCACGCCACAAGGTGCGGCACAGAGGTGAACGACTGCGACAGCTTGACCGAAACCGGCACCTGGACAGCTCGGCACACGCCTTCCACCAGGTCCAGTAATTGCAGTTCCACCTCGCGTGCGGTCTGGCTGCGATCGGTGGCCAGCGCATACGTGTTCAGTTCGATGGCATCGGCGCCGGCCTGTTCCATTTCCTTGGCATAGCGTACCCATCCTCCACTGGTAGCACCGTTCAGGCTGGCAAGGATCGGAATGCCGACGGCTCCCTTCGCCCGACGCAGGTAGCCCAGGTAGACCTCGTGCGTCATACGATAGTCGGCCTGCTCCGGCAGAAAGTGCAGCGACTCGGCAAACGAATCAGTGCCGCGCGAGAGATCCTCATCCAGCGCATGCGACTCCAGCGCCAGTTGCTCTTCAAAGAGTGACGTCAGCACGACCGCCGATGCGCCGGCCGCTTCCATCCGGCGCAAATTCTCAAGTGATTCCGACAGCGGCGTTGAGCTCACCACGATGGGTCCGTTGATCGGCAGGCCCAGGTAGGTCGTTTTCAGGTCAATCATTCGGCTCCTCCGGCAAGTACCGGCTCCGGCTTCGCTTCAGGCTTTTCCGCCGGAGCGATGTGCGGTGTTTCGCCGCGGCCCGCCATGGCGGCGCGCGCGCTGTACACACGCCACTGCCGCTCGACATCGTCCTGCGCTTCCTTCAGCAGCTCTTCGGCCAGTTCCGGGTTCCCGCGCGCAAGCATGGTGTAGCGCGCTTCGCGATAGGCGTATTCTTTCAGCCGGATCGAAGGCGCCTTCGAATCCAACTGGAAGGGATTCTTCCCCGCTTCGCGCAGCGCAGGGTTGTAGCGCATGAGCGGCCAGTAGCCTGACTGCACAGCCAGCTTCTGCTGTTCCAGCCCGTGCACAAGGTCGTATCCATGCGCAATGCAGCTTGAATACGCGATGATGATCGATGGCCCTTCGTGCGCCTCGGCTTCCTGGAACGCCTTGATCACATGCGTATCGTTGGCGCCCATGGCCACCTGCGCCACATATACATAGCCGTAACTCACGGCCTCCATCGCCAGGTCTTTGCGGCTGCTGCCCTTGCCGCTGGCGGCGAACTTTGCCACCGCGCCGCGCGGCGTCGCCTTTGAAGCCTGGCCGCCGGTGTTCGAGTACACCTCGGTGTCGAGGACCAGCACGTTGACGTTCTTGCCTGACCCCAGAACGTGATCGAGGCCGCCGAATCCGATGTCGAAAGCCCATCCGTC
>Ga0134126_10001283_pt1 | contig 31872 bp, 27 predicted proteins | sample KB31752_FD_96881 | JGI IMG/M metagenome (GOLD analysis project Ga0134126, IMG submission 96881) | Terrestrial soil microbial communities with excess Nitrogen fertilizer from Kellogg Biological Station, Michigan, USA - KB3-175-2 | ecosystem: Environmental > Terrestrial > Soil > Unclassified ... | reverse complement strand
TTTTTTCTTAATTTGTTAGTCATTGTAATATATTTTAAAATTTATAAACTCTACCATTCATTCACCGAAGAGTTATGCGGTATAGCGTAGAATCTCTGGAAGGGAGTAAAATCAAAGTCTTTAGCTGCTACATGAATTCAACGTCTTTTGCGTTTACTGTTAGTCGGTGAGCTACTCCTTTTATTCACTATTCCCTACTAGCAAAGTCTTCGGAACTTCAGTTTCCCGTTCATACGGATGGTTTTCTTGCAACCCACCTACCTTAAAGGACGATTACTACGTAGACTTCATTTCGTGGACTCCTTAAGCACAGGAATAGCTTCTTAACTAAAGTTTCAATTAGCCAGGGTAACGAACATCTCCAACTTGCAACTGTACCTCCTATTACTTTAATCAGAGGAGAACGCTAGATTATACTTTTATTTTATTCAAAGAAACCGTAAAGAAAGATTAGACTGCTACTTCGTTTTTATCTCTTACCTAGCCAATAAGTTTTAGAAATAATTATTAAACGACTTGTATTTGTTTAACTCTTTTTTCATTTATAATAGACTTATTATTTAAAGGGTTTAATTCTAAAGGAATTTCTGAAGCATCATTTATTTGATTTCAATTGTAATTATGTATTAATATTAGATCTTCCTACACCTAATGGAAATTTACTCATTTTATCACTTATTAAAGCTCTGGTTTTTTCACTATGTGTTTTACCATACATAGGGTTTAATTTACCAGGCTTACTAATTAATTTTTTAGCTTCCTCTGTATGAGTTTTACCATACATAGGGTGATTATTCTTGTTTTCATATCACTTAATCATTTTTTTTATGGCTTCTTCTGTATGTTTATAACCTAATGAGCTAGTAGCTGAGGATTTCATATTATAAAGAGTTTTTATATCAAATCTTTGTATGTAATTTGTTTCTAAATCAGTTAATTCTTTATTACTTAAACTTTTATTAATATAAGAAAATCACTCGTAAACACAGAAACTAAAACTATCTAAGCCGTATTTATTAAAAGCTAATTGTAAAGATGAATTAGATTTTTTTTACCTTACAAATATATTTTAAGAAGATACTTTTCTTCCTCTGTTCATTCCGGCTTTGATCTTACGAATTTCATTTAAACCTGCTTCTGTCAGATGAGCTTTGTTCTGCATTAATTCTACGACTTTGCAGAAATCCTCTAAATCTATAGCTTTTACCCCTACGATAGGAGACTTTTTAAAAAAGGGAAGAATTTTCTCTTTAATATCTGAAAACTTTACGACTTCATAGACAAATACCTCTTTATTTTCATAGACTTTCCCGCAATCTAAATAGTCAATTAAACTTCTCATTAATTGCTCTTCTCTAGAATGTTGAGTAAGTTGAAATCTTAGTGCTACAGCTTCGCCTAATTTTGTCTTAGATTTCTGAATTTTTACATAAAAACAACCCTCAGCGGCTGTGAATCCTGCTAATCAATTCGGACTTCGTATTTCAGGATTTTTCACTATAGGTCGAACCGTAGGAATAATATTTGGAAAGGCTATTTTAATTTCTTCAGATAATCCTAAATTCATTGATGCTTTTATTGCTATAATTTTATTTAATCCATCAATAGTCAGATGTTCTTGATTTATTATTAGATTATAGGCTTCTTTAAATAATTTGTAGTCTGCGAATTTTTTTGTTAACAAAGGAAATTGATCAAAATGATTTATTACAGCACCTAAATCTTTGACTGATTGAACTATAAATCTTATTTTTTCAGGTCCTTGTTTAAAAATTTGGCCGACAGAAAAATAATTCTGAAGCTGCTCTAATAAAGCTTTATCTTTTTCATGTAAATTTAATTTAAATTCAAGCTTAACCTGTCAACCCGTTTTATGAGTATTACTTTTAAAAATGGTTATAGAGAAACAGCCTTCCCCATCAATAAAGCCCGTAATAAACCAAGGATTAAGTGCTGGAAATGAAGTAGAGGTATGGATCAATTTTGCATAAGTAGAATTCGTCTCAGGTCTCTTAATTCAAGAAACAATTGTGTAACATTTCATTGTATTTATATTTTTCATTATTTATTTAAAAATTCCCATTTACGCAGGGTTCACGTCACTTGACTCCTGCCTTCACGAGCGGGAACAATTTAAACTGCTGATAGAAAAGTCAGAAGCGGCTCACTAAAAAACCTAGTTCAAACTTCCATTGTGAAGACTCGACGCAAAGTTCGCAAGCATTTTCTTCACCAGAGCTGTCCGACCCTAAGGTCACCCATGGAAGGATTGAACGCTTTGTCATTCCGTCAGTTAAATCAGAGCCTATCTATTAACCTCGTTACCGTCACCAGAAACCACGGTTCATTCTTTCAAACCCGAGATTCAACATAATTATATTATGAATTGTTTAAGATGTTTTACAGTACATCTTTACTGGCTAGTGAAGCCATTGTAAAAGAAATATGCGGGAAAATTTAAAGCCTTACTTACTATTCTATTTATGCAATTCGACCGTAAACCTGTAACTCGCATAGTTTAAATTCCTATTTTTCGTGAAGCGCCTGTTGAACTTTAGAAGAATAGAATCTTCTATTTTTGATATTATGTTCTTGGAATCTCAAATATAAATCTTTAGCACTACCAATATATCTTTTATCGTTAGTATTATTAATAAAACAATAAACACCTGATTTACCTCTTAAAAGATTTATATCTTCAGATATTGCATCTTGATCTTCTAAGTTTTTGATAATAAATACTGGATTAGGATCATTATTACTATTACTACTGTTGTTACCAAAAATAAATTTAACTCCTTTGGTTTCAATAGATTTTTTTACAGAATTAGGTGTATCGTTATCTGAAACTAATATTTTTACATCAGAATTCTTATCGTTTAAGCGTATATATACAATTGATTTTCTTCAGGAATATAAAATAGATTTCTATTATATAATATTAAAATATATATATATAAATTTGGACTATATTTTATTTAATTTTTATAAAATTAAATGACCACGTATAGCCTCTGAAGAAACTAAAAAAAATATGTACACTTCTATTAGTTTCCTGCTGATTGTCCATTGTTGCATCCTTAAAATTTTCACTGCTACATACAAAGCTGCAACAGGAATATAACTAAAAATTTAAAGCACTAGAGGTTTCAGCAATTAGTGATCTTTAAAGAGACCAAATCTAGCTTTGTTAATTTGTTATTAGCCTCTGCCAAATCGAACGGAGCTCGGTTAGTTTCTGCAACAGATCCAATAAAAAATATTAAAAGTATTGGAAATAAAGGAAATATAAATCAAACAGCTCTTTGAGCTTCTATATCTATGCTTAAATTAAAATTACTTGTCAACATAACAACTAATAATATAGCAGAAGTTAAAACTAATTCATAACTAATTAATTGGGCTGTACTTCTTAAAGATCCTAAGAAAGCATATTTAGAATTTGCAGATCATCCGGCAAGCAAAATTCCATAAGTAGCTAAAGAAGATACAGCTAACATATATAATATACCTAAACTAAAATCACTAATGAATAAACTAGGTCCGTAAGGTATTACGGCATAACCTAGTAATGAAAAGACTAAAGTTATTACTGGACCTAAAAAAAATAATACTATATTAGATTGCGTTGGTGCTACATATTCTTTTAAAAGAAGTTTTAAGGCGTCTGCAAATGCTTGCAGAAGGCCATAATAACCTACGGCATTGGGACCTAATCTTCTTTGCATACTTGCCATTGTTTTTCTTTCAGCTACAGTTATATAAGCTACAGCTAATAACATTGGTACAATTTCTAAAAGAACTTCAAATACTGATATTAAGGTTAAAGAATAAAACATTTATATTAAATTTAAATAGTAATTACAATATAATTCCTATTTTTAGCATTAAGTACAGTGTTAGTGCTACCTTGCTATTCCGGCTGTTGCTTGCTTTGCATAATTTTTTTTAGTAAATTTTTCCGCTGCGGAAAAAAACCCGGCGCGCCTGGCGCGCCTGGCCTATATTTTTTCCTTTTCTTTTGGCTGACTGCCTTTATTTTGCCTTATTTTTTTCCTTTTTTTTCCCTTTTTTACGTATATACTTATATTTATTTTCCTTCTTTTTTTTTACGTATATTAAAACAGCACTATTGTTGCTAGTTTTATACGTAAAAAAGGAGGGGTGCCGGTCCCCGGAAAAAATAAAGCAGAAAAAAACAACAAAAAAAAATTAGGCAGGCTGCCGCCCCCATAAATTACTTGTATCTAATATAATAAAAAACTAAATACTAACTAAAACCACCTACATATTATCACCAGGAAGATAAACAGAAAGGAACATATTACAGAAAAATAAACTAGTACATATTATTACGATAAGTAAGAAGGAATACATAGTAATACACTAGCACTGCTTACTTGCTTTCCTTGCTTGCCTCTCCTCTCCTTTATTTTTATTTGTTTTTTATAAGATAAGATAATTACTGCTAGCTTCTTGAAATTATGGATTATTAAAATAAAAAAAAAATAAAAATAAAGCAGCAAGATAAGCAGTTATTTTCTCGTTACGCTTAGCGCTACGCTTAGCGCTACGCACCAATTTTTATTTTTTTCCTTTTTTGTTTTTTTTATAAATAATTAAAAAAAAAGGAAAAATAAAAAAAAGAGGGGGGATATAAAGGCAAGCCGCAGCGCTACTGAGCAAAAATAAAGAATAAAAACTATATTATAACTATGATTACCTTCCTGTTTAGAGGTCTATGTAAGCTTTATTAAACCTGAGAATTATAACACCTTAATCAAGAGAAGCTAATGTATATTATTTTAAAAATACCATTCATACTTTAATTTAATGACCTTAAATAATATCATTTATATCTTGATTGGGTGGGTACCCGGCCTAAAAAAGCGCAGCGCGCAGCGCGCAGCACCCCCCGATATAAATGATATTATTCGTGGGCTGCGTAGCCGCCCTAATTTAAAATATAAACAATATTTATTATATAGATAGCCCCACCCTGGATTCGAACCAGAATGGGGCGCCTAAAAAATCGGGTGGGGGTCCCCCTTTACGGACCCGCCCTCCTTTAAGGTCAGGCTCGTCATGAATATAATTAACCTTTGAAGACCACACTATATTCAACAGATTCCTAAATATTATATTCACCACCAACCACACATGTGTGTGGTGAATTAGTGGGGCGGCCCTCCTAACACAGTGTTACAGGAGCACTAATTTTGGTGCGGAGCGCGGAGCGCGGAGCGCGGAGCGGGCTCCTAAAAAATCCCTCTAAATGTCTACACCCCCCCAAAAGTATGCTTCGCGCTTCCTTCAGGCGCTTCCTTCAGTGGGTGGGGTACCCCCTACGGACCCAAGCAACCCTTTGGGACGATATTGAATACAGCCTAGTGTAAGTAACGCTCTTACTTCGACCGGAATTTTTTCAAATTCCGGTTGCATTTCTTTTATGCTAACCAGGCAAGGGGGTAGAAGTGAATATTGTTGAGATAACAAAGTGAATTGATTTTGACTTAATAAATATCTAAACAAAAGCAACTTCCGCCCCCGGCCCCGCGTAACACTGTGTTAGGGGGGCTCCGCTCCGCGCTCCGCACGGAGGGAGCTAAATCTCTTAGTGTATTTTCTCCAGGTCCCTCTTAAAACCGAAATACCTTAGTGTATTTTCCTCTCGAATTTATTCGAGAGGAAATACCTTAAGAGTTATATCTTTTATTCGACTAGAAATAAAAATGTATAGATCGATCAAGCTTCCTTCAGCTTCAGCTTCAGCTTCAGGCTTGATTGATCGTTTAATTAAAAATTAGCCGAAATATCTTAAGAGTTATATCTTTTATTCGCTAAATCTCTTAAGAGTTATATCTTTTATTCGCTAAATCTCTTAGTGTATTTTCTAATACAGAAACAACCGGTGTAATAAATAAGAATCATGCAAAATAAAATGCTGTTGAAACTTGCCCTAAGAAAAGATAAGGATCCTCAACGTGTTTGGCTCCTAATTGCATTAAAACGGTCCCCTAAGAAATTAGCTACAAACATTCAGAAGAATATTTTACTAATAGGTCTGAATTGATATCCTTTTAAATAACTTAGGTCTACAATCCACAAAATCATTCATAAAAATTATGATCCCTTGAAGTAGTACTATAATTATGAGTACTAGCTACCGCCCTTGAAGTAGTACTATAATTACGAGTACTAGCTATAAAATTAGTAAAATTTATATTACTACTACTACTCTTTACTAACATTCTTAGAATTAAAGTTAAACCCCTTCTGGTTTAAATCAATGAAAGTATTTTCTAAAATACTAATAGCAGGAACTATAAAGATAAAATAACTAAAGTATAAAAATGTAGAAAGTTGTCCTAATTCTATAAATGGACTTTCCACGTGTTTAGCACCTAATGTCATTAAAATTAAGAAATTAATTATAAAAAATCAGAAAGCTACTTTACCTAAAGGTCTAAATGGTAAACCTTTTCATTTACTTAAATCTGTAATAGGTAATATTAATATTATTAAAAGAGCAGAAAACATAGCAATAACACCTAATAATTTATTTGGGATAGATCTTAATATAGCGTAGTAGGGGAGTAGGTACCATTCAGGAACAATCGCAGCGGGTGTTTGCATTGGATTTGCCATAATGTAGTTCTCGCTATCACCTAACAGATTAGGCATGAAGAATACAAATAAACTTAAACCTATGATAAATAAAAAGATTGTTACTAAATCTTTAAATAAAAAGTAAGGAGCAAAAGGTAATCTATCGTAATTACCTGAAACTCCAAGAGGATTGGATGAACCGGCACCGTCGTGAAGTGCTATAACGTGCATTAAAACTAAAGCGGCTAAGACAAAGGGCAATACAAAATGTAGAGAAAAAAATCTATTTAAAGTAGCATTATTAACAGAGAAACCTCCTCAAATGACATAGTAGCTTTAAAAAATTAAAAAAAAATCTTTTAAAGGAGAAAATATTTTTCTTTCCTCTAAAAACTTTACAGTTTTAATTAGACTATATAATCAACCTATATAAATTTTATCTTTAGGTTGCGGGCACTCATGACAAGATTATTGCTTAGTATGCTCACTCGTTAGTCGTTGAACGTTTTTAATACAATTAATATTACTATATATTAAATTACGCTGCAGATAATATAAATATAATGGAGGTAAATTCTATTATATGTCTCTGCAATCCACCCTATTTATCTTTTAAGTCTTACGACTTAAAGGAGCCCTTTCATACAGAATTATTAACATTCAGGAAATCTTAAATTTCCATAACGAGAACTATTACGTAAATTATTTATTCAAGTTGCATATTGAATACCTTTAAGACCAATCAGAGGATGAAGACCTATAAAAGAGAAAAAATCAATTACAGTTTGTATATCTTTTTTAGAACTTACACTAAATTGAATATATTGATCTTTATTTATATCCAATTTTCTATTAGTATCAAATACTAATTTAATGGCATCAAATAATACTATATGTAGTCTTTGTCTTAATTGATAGCAAGCATCATTATTATTTTTAATAAAGAAAGAACCTTCAGACATAGTAAATCCGACTATTCAATTTTTAAAAAAATGTAAATTTACATAACCTTCAGGAGTACTTGGTAATTTAAATATTATTTCAGGAGATTGTGGTATATCTGAAAATAATTTTATACTATTTTTCATAATACACATCGCCCTATTAAATTGATCTCTTCTTGTTTCAGTTAAAAAGAAAATCTTATGATGTAATAATAATGGAAATAAAACTTCTTGTAAATCTGTTTTATTAAAAACTAATCTACATACTGGGCTTTTCAGATGTGCATATGTTTTTAATTTTCCTATTTTCAATACAGATTGTATATAATTTAATACAGAAATATCTTCTATATGAAAAGATATTGTTAATTTAACTGCAATAAAACCTTTTTCTGTTTTAGATACTTGGATATAACCATCCCCATCTATAATACCAACTAAAAAAGCTAGAAAAGATTTAGGAATATTAAGATATTCCTTTTCACTTAATCTATTTTTTCTATTAATATGTACTCTTGAACTAATTATACCTATAATAGGCAATCCTGTTGCTAATATGAAATTATTTATTGTTAATAATTCTGTATTTATTGTTACTGACTCAACAATATCTTGTCCAATTCATGGTATAGCACTAATAAGGTTTGTAATAACTGTAGCACCTCAAAGTGACATCTGCCCGTAGGGCAGGACATACAAACTTACTTATTTTTATGGTAAGTGTGTTTTTTCTTGTTATCAAATATCAGGCTAATTGGAAGTAGATTCAAATCTGTATCTTCCTTTATATAATTTATCTGTATCTATTTTTTTAGATATAGCAGAAGAAATATTGATGTTACCTAAAGCTAATGCAGCTTGAGTATAAGAAGAGAAAGGAGAACCCTTTACTAATACACCGTTATCATAAACATTTACACCATAACCTAAATTACCTTTATTAGATACTTTTACAATATCTGATAAAGCTTTATAAGATAATCCTGAATATAAATCATACACAGGAGGACTATTTAATAATTCATAAATACTTTTTAAATTAGGAGCTTCTATTAATTGAGTACTTGTAGTATAACGTTTATTAATATATTTATTTATTTCTACGAAACATTTTTTACCTTCAGGTTTTGTTGTATAACCTAAAGCTTTTAGTTTTACTGCCAATTCTCATAATTGGAAATCCACAGCTTTTCTAGATCTAAAAGTCAATGATTTAAAAAATGGTAATACGTAGTTATAAAGTTGTAATATATTTGTTACACTTAAAATACTTGTATTAAGACCTGAATTTGATACTCCTGCTGTAGGTCTAGTATTTAGATTATCTTCTGTTGGTCCAATTTCAGGATTAAAAGGTATAGTGTTTAAATATTCGGCTATTGCGTATAAGAAGTGAACATTTTTAGAATGTTGTTTAATAGTAAGAGTTGGAATCATATTTGATATACCGAATGATCCGTCTCCTTCTATAAACCCTAATAATCTATTAGGTGTTAAAGGACGATTTTTGATATCATTAACATTAAATTGAGCTCTTTGACTATTCATTCCTGATTTTATATTTAATATTTTTTTTAATTCATCTTCACTTAATTTTCTTTTATCTAAAACAGAAGAATTTTTAATCTCAGCAGCTAAGATAAAATCTTGAAAATCTAAGTATTTTGAAGTAGTAAAGTGATATTTTTTGAAGATAGGAATTATAATTTCTTGAATATCTTGGAATTTAGCCACCGTAAAGTAAGATTCATGATAGTCTTTAGAATCAACAATAACACCAATATCACGGCCCGCCAATTCACTCAATAAGTTTTTAATATACAGTAAGGTTTGTCTATCATCTCAATGTAATTTAATTTTAAATGATAAAGCACCTGTTTTAGAAATAAAAAACAGAGATTCTGCTTCTGAAAATCCAACAAATCATTCTAATTCTTGTTCTCTTTCTTCTAATCATATTTCGTTTGATGAGTTATCTTGATTATTTCTAAGTGTTTTTGCTTCAGAGGTTACGTTATTGTTTTCCTCTACACTTAAACCTTTAGAGTATACTCATGCTAAATCTATATTGCTCAAATAGAACATTATAATAAATACAAACATAAATTGAATGCCTTCATAATAACAGTCCGGTAAAACATACAAACTTACTTATCAGGGGGACTCCCCAAATAAGCCGAAATAACTTTAAATTCGTATATCTCGTTAATTATTTTTTTTATAATTAATAGTTCCGACTATGCATTAAGCAGCATTTCAGCTACCCATTAGTGACCTAGCCTGTCGCGATTATCTAAATAACCGACGACCTATTATTATTATTAAAATAATAATATTTTGGTCGTTTTCACTAATATTGCCAAAGAAAAATTCTTTTTCTTCAATAACCCTGTCAGGTTATTTCACTTTATTCTTATTTTCTTTTAGAAGTTGCATAAGAATTTAAACTTGTGAGACTATTATTCAATATATTTATTTATATTTTACAAACATTTCAATGAAAAAATATTTTTTCAATTTATTATTAAGCTAGAATAAAAGAAATTTTAATCTCTTCCTTTATTCATTTTTGATTTTATTAATTTAATCTCTTCAACTCCCTCTGTAGTCAGATGTAATTTATTTTCCATAAGATTAGCTACTTTTACAAAATCGTAAAAATCTTTAACTTTATTTCCTTGAATAGGATTTTTATAAAAAAATGGTATAATGATATTAATAAGATCAGAGAATTTAGTTACCTCAAATTCCACAGTTGAAACATTAGAACGAGTAACAAATTTACCACAACCGAGTTCTTTTATCAAAACTTGTAATAATTCGGAATCTCGTATATTTTGAGTTATAGTAAAAACTAATTTAACCCCTGCTCCAGCAACATAAGCTTTAGAATTTCATATCTTTACTGAAAAACAACCTTCTGCCGCAGTAAAACCTGCTATTCATCCTGGAGCTATATATTTAGGAGGTAATACTTTAACTCTTTCTGTAGGTATTATAGAAGGGAAAGCTTCTTTTAATCTGTTTGGTAGGCCTTGATTTATGTTAGCTTTTAAACTTACTAATTTATGGATTCCATCCATTGTTAAATGTTCTTTATTTTTAATTATATTAAAAGCTTGCTTAAATAAAATATAATCTGTATTTTTTTGAGTCAAAAGTGGGTATTTATCAAAATGTTTAATTATTATTTCTAGATCGGCTATAGAATTAACCATATAAGAAACACTATTATTTTCTTTATATAAATTACCTACATTAAAATAATATTTAATATTCTCTAAAAGAGCTTGATCTTTTGAGTGTAAACCTATTTTAAAAGTAAGTCAACAAAGTCAATTTGTGGAATATCTTTTATTTTTACTCATCCCTACGTGGAAACACCCTTCACCGTCTGTAAACCCTGTAATTCAGAAAGGTTCCAAATTTCATTTTGAATGTATCGTCATAAATTTTAAAATTTAAATTAATAATTTATATCTGAATGATATATTTAGATGTTACTGTGCGAAAATATTAATAGCCTATTTAGAAATAAACTAAGAATACTACACTATATACCATGCATGGTATATGCATCTTCTAAAATTTTTTGCTATGTAATATACTATTAAAACAAGGAAATATACTATTAAAATAAGGGAAATATAGGAAGTATTGCCAACCTAAAAGCAAGAAAAATACAATACCTGTCAGGGTCTTACTAAAGTAATTACATATACTACTTTATTAAAGTTGATAAAGAATATTCAATAAGATCTATTTAAGAGGTAATTCTCTGATTTTTCAACGTCTTAATAATATTTTTTTTTCTGTTTTTAGACATCTTCTAATAGTTTTTTGATCACAATTTATACTATTGGCTGCTTCAACAATACTAGAATATTCACCAAATACTGTATTATTATCAATATTGTATAATATAATACTTTTAGATCTTTTTTTCATATTTAATAAAGCTTCTTCTGAAAAATTACGAGTAGATCTAGATAAAGCACTTTTTTTCATTCGGCTACCGCTATTTTTTGTTAATTCACCTAAAGATTTACCTTTATTTAAATTGCCTATACGTTCACGTCGTTCTTCACTATAATTCGCTTTCATTTTTATACGATCTATTTCAGTATGTTTATATCCAAAGCTCGATCCAGCTTCAGTTAATATATTATAATTAGGTAATAATGATTTTAAATAAAAATCTTCTAAATCTAATAATTTTTTATTATTTTCTCTATTAACTTCTTCTGGAAATAATTCTAAAATTATAAAAGCAAAATTATCTAAACCATATTTTCTAACAGCTAGTTTAACTATTTGACTACCAGTTAAATTAATTAAATGTCTATAAAATCTAGTATGAAATTTATTGGTAGAAGCGGATCCTATATAATAATCGGTGGGTTTCACCCTATTTAATATTAGATAAACACCGCTTAAATTTTTAGTTTGATCTTTAATCTTATCTTTTACATCTTGATCTTTTAAATTTTCATAAATAAAGACAGGATTTAAATTTTTATCTGTTAAAAAATCTTGAACTACTTTAGTTATTGAATCCTTATCGTTATTACTATTAAAAGTACTATAATATCTTTTACTTTCCCGTTTAGGGAAAGAAGAAAAATTTTTTATTGAAACGTTAGATATTTTATTATTTTCATAAATATATTTGAATAATTTTGGGCTATGTACATAACCCAGGAAACCTATAGCCATCATTAATATAAGTATTACTGTACCTATAACTCAAGTTAGTACTCTTGGAGATCTATATGATCCGTAATACATACCTCTTCCTACGTGTAAATAACAAATCTACCCTTTAGCCATTTGTAAGATAAATCCTACAAAACAGGCTGAGTTAGGGTCCTTCTCCCTAAGTAGTAACACCGATGATCTGGCCATTTTTGATCACCATTACCACCCAATTTACGGACAATAAAAATATAAGAAGGAGTGATAAGGATATTTTTTTTTTCTTATTTTTATGAAGTATACACACCATAAAATTTTTTATATTTTATTCTCCTGTACTCTTTCGAGCAGGGTTTGACTATATCTTAAGCACGAAAATATAATATAAAGGAATTATTCGTACTTCGTACTTCTTCGTACTTCGTACTTCGCACCAACCAACATTTAGTCGATGAACTGCACACCATAAAATTATATTTTTATAATATAAAAATTAGATTAAATTTACATACCTTGTATACCGGTGCTTGGCTGCAGATTACCCATTTACTTTCGTATATCAATCTCGATTTTACCTTACCACGAGTCATTACCTGTGCCACAAGATATGTTACCATTCTTGCTTGGTTGAGAATTGCTTTAGGGTGTTCCCGCAATTTGATGGTTTATAGCAGGAGGTTCACTCCCACAAATTGGCCTAATAGAGATTTCTTACGTCTCTACTATTTCTTGTAATATTCATTTAAAACATAAAAACTGCTCATTATCTAAATATAGGAATTAAGAATAAATGAATATAAGGCCATTAATTAGATTTTTATTTATAAATCATTAGTTATTTCCCGTTTAAATATTAAATTTTTTCCGTTAAATTCTACAAAGTTACCATTATTCAGTCTTCTGTTAATAGTTCTACTATGAACATTAAAGAATAAAGCACAATCTTTTATAGAATTAAATTTATATACTAATACACCTTTATCGTCTAAGACTTTTACACCTATATTACCTCTACCTTTAAAATACGTTCCTGTAGATTTTATTAATACTCTTCCGTCAGGTTGTACTTCATAATTAGAAGGGCCAGATAAGAGTTTTAATACTCTTTCCCTGACATTATCTTCTTTTAAGTTCGAAGAATGGGCTTCATTATCTAACCCTTTTGCTTCTTCTTGAGAAGCTAAACTAGTAGATAATCTGTAATTATTCATTTCTTTAGAAATTAAAAATATTAACTCTTTACCTTCATCAGTAAAATGTTTACCCTGGTTAATAATAAATATTATTAATTTTCAGTCTTTATAATCTTGTTCTTTTTTACTTAATCAATTCAAAGTATCTAAAAAAGGTATTAAAACATTAATAATATAACTAGATTGACTTATTATCATTGTGCTCATTGGTTTATGATCTCTACCTTTGGCTTGATTATAAGTCTCTAGTTTTATAACCTCACTGTTTTTTCTTTTGACTGAATATTTACCAGGTAAATTTAATAAAAACTTTTTAATTTCTTCTAAAACATTTAATTCATAACAGGCCTGTGAAATACCAAATTTTAATGTGTAGTCAGATTGATTAACTGAAAAAAAACCGTCTCCTTCTATAAATCCTAACAGTCAATAACGAGTAATACGTATCGAATGACCTTCCGGTTGTTTAAAATCAACTCTATTTTTATTCATTTGACTTTTAAGATTAATAATTTTTTCTCTTAATTCTTTAGTAACAGTTGATTCACGATTAAAATAAAGATCATAGGCTTGTCTAAATGCTATGTAATTTAAATTTTTACTAGTATTAAGAGATTCTTTATCTAAAATATTAAAAATTTTTAATAAATGATCTTTTCTTGAAATAGAATAATTAACATTTTTCTTATTTACGTAGAGATTTCCTATTCCTAATCTTTGTGCAACATATTTTATTAAAGGAGCTTCATCTTTGTGTAAACAAAGTGTAAATATAAATTTAAAACGGTCTTCAAAAACTTGTATAAAAAAATTCCCCTCAGCGTCAATAAATCCTCTTAATCATTCAGAAAAATCTTCATCTGAAAGATCATCATGAGAATGATTTTGATTTTGGTTAGAAGTAAGATCTTTTTCATATAATGATTTAGAAAAAGAACCATCCCCTACTTCTTCTACGCTAAGACTACAAACTGATTTGACAATTAAATTATTAAAACCAGTATCAAAAAATCATTTTTTTAAAGGACGGAATATAACCAAAGTTATAAATATTACACACAAATAAAAGCATATTGAAATGCTAACCAAGAAGAAGAAAGCTGAAGCTGTATTACTATGTAAATAACGTACTAATCATCCATTATTTACGTCTCGCATAATCTTTATTATTTATTAATTATCTACTATAATCTAATCCCTAGACGTCCTATCTATGGGCTTAGATGAGAAAATATATTTATTTTTATATAATCTACCTGTATCTATATAACGATTGCATGTATTACTACTAGATTTTAACCCTAACGCTTTATGAGCAGAACTGAATGAAGCAAAAGGAGAACCTTTAACCATACCTTTACTTGTATATATATAAACAGTTTTAGGGTTTTCAGATTTATTTGCCATTCTAAATTTCCGAGCGTTATCTACATGAGGTATATTAGCTTGAACATCAAAAGGAGAATCTTTTTCTAAAATAATTTTAAATCTCTCAATGATATCTGTAATAATTTCATTTGTATTTCTAGTAGATCTTGTACTGTATCTTTTGTTTATAATGTCAGAAATGTCCAAAAATAATTTTTTACCTTCTGGTAAATAGTAATAACCATGTATTTTCAATAATAAGGCTATTCTTCATAATTTAAAATCTATAGCCTTACGGCTATACATTTTATAAGATTCAACAAAAGGTAAAAGATAATAATATAGAGCATCTACACTATGAACAACTAAAGATACTACATTTGTTTTAACATTCGTAGAACTTGTTACATTCAAAGGCAATATTTTACTATCGGGTAAAACATTGTTGGATAATCCGGTTAAGAAGGTTACTATAGCATTTAAACTTTCTTGACTTGTATTTTTTTGAGCTACTTGGAAATACATAGAAGATCCAGTTTTAATTCCAAAAGTACCTTCACCTTCTAAAAATCCCATGAATCAATTAGGGTTTATTATAATTTGAGGTTTTGAAATATTATATGTAAATATTTCTCTTTTAGTATTCATACTATTTTTAAGATATGTTATTCTTTCCATATCCGCACTAGATAGATCTTTTTTATCTTTTATAAGAACAGCCTCATAAAAATTTTCAAAATCTAATCTTTTACAGGTATGTAAAGGAAAATTATTAAATATAGGACATAATACATTTTTGATATCTGAATAAGCTTCTACAATAAAAGAACAACGATTTCTAGAGCTTTCAAGAGTAACTCTACCTATATTTAGATTAGACTTTATTACATTAAGAACCTCGACGTCATCTATGTGTAAACTAATTTTAAATCTAAATTTTACATATCTGCGATCTAAAGTAATTAAGAAATTACCCTCTGCATCTGTAAATCCTGAAAATCAATGTAAAAAATCCTTTTTGTCAGAAGAGCTTATTTCAGACTTTTTTTCTGCTTCGGCTTCGCTACAAAAGCTCTTTTTAGAAAACCCCATTTTATTTTTAATACCTGATACATAAGTAAATAATGATAAATTTATACCATTTAATTGGTATAGACAATTAATCTTTAATTATTGACATTTCCGTCAATATAGGACTATATCATCATCGTCTCATTATAAAATAAATGAGAAAATGTTAAGCGTATAGTCTCTGAGGATCCCCTAAGGTTTACTGGAATTCAGTATTGTTTTATTGTTAAGGATCAATAGGTTAGCCTTAGGCTCATACCCTTAAAACTTAGCAGCAAACAGGATTATACTGAGACACAGAAGAGTAAACTACTAACCTCCTATATAGGGTTTCCTGCGGATAGTCCATTGTAACATCTTTAAGATTTTTACTTTATGCTAAAACTCAGGCAGCAGGGGATGCACCTAATTGAATAAAAAGTACTTAAAGCTTTAGGAGTTTCCAGCATATAGCTTAATTTAAAGAACACATCATGCCTTATTTTAAATATGCTCTACAGAATTAAAAGCTTCTAATACACTAGGGTTGTAATGCCAATTTCTAGTGTTTAAACATTTTTCATCTTTTACTATTATATCAGTAAAACTATTTTAAACTTGATAACTCTTTTACCAATTTTTCTAATTCAATATCTCTTTGATCTGTTCGAACTTGATCGTTTAAAAGATAAACTATCTTTAATCATGCTGAGTATTGTAAATACTTATAACCAGCTAAAGAATAATTATTAAAGTGTGGTATTAATTTATTAATAATTTTATCTTTTGTACCTAATCTATATCTACTTATACCACTAGTTTCAGTATAAACATTACCTACATTAAAATAAGAAACAATTAGATTTAATATATGTAAATCTTGTGTTCTTTGACTTATTTCAAATACAAGAGAATAATCCTTAACTGTTTTACCTTCAGAATTTACACGAGTTCTTGTAAAATATGTAAAAGAACCTTCACCTGTAGCAAATCCGGATATTCATCATGGGTTTAAGATTTGCACTTTATTTGAAATATTTAAGCTAGAAGATGTTTCAAATTCTATTTTAGGTAAAGGACCTAATTCTACTAATTTAGTTAACAAAGATTCAGACAAAGGTTTATTTAATCTATTTATTAAAGAAGCTAATTTTAAAAAACCTGGGACATTAGTATGAACTTTATTATTAATAAGACTAAGAATTTCACAAAAATATGCAAAATTTAGAGCTTTAGTTGTTTGTAAGGGATATTTATTAAAATGAGTAATAATAACTTTAAGTTCTGATCTAGATCTAACTCTAAATCGTGCATCTTTACCTACTATTGAGACTGAACCTACAGAAAAGAAATTTTTAATGGAATTTAATAGCTCTAAATCTCTTTCATGTAAAGTTATAATAAAACAAGGCTCTATAGTTCAACCTATAGCAGCAGTTTTAGATTTAAATATAGACATATTAAAAGATCCCTCAGCATCAGAAAATCCAGTCACTCATCAAGGGTTTAAATTAAGTTTTTGGTTCATGTTAATTAATATTGATGTGAATAAGTTTATATCCTCAGATCTTATAGCCTACCTGTTACTTGAATAAGATCGATCAAGCTTCCTTCAGTGGGTACCCATTGATTGATCATCATCCAAGAATTTGGAAGCTGATCTTATATTTATGATATATTAATATGTTACTGTGCAAAAATATTAATAGATATTATATAAATATATATTTATATTTATATATATAAACAAATAATACTACACTATATATCATTCGTGCTGAGTTAAAATTTATTTTAACTTCACATGAAAGTATACTCATATTCTAAAATTTTTTGCTATATAAAAGCAACTAAAATAAATAGTATAAAGAATTCGGCAAGCTTTGCTTGTTGAAATCATCAAGCCTTTAGCTTGACGATTTCGTTTATACTTATTAAATCAATTCACTTTACTTTAAAGGAATTTAGATTAGCTACACTGAAATGATATACGATTATGCATATAAATTGTATATGTAGCAGGTAAAATAATAGAAGAATTAGTTCAAAAACCTAAAAATGGTAATCCTCAGTACGCTGCGCTGCTACGCACTGATGAGACCTAAATTCACTAAGCTATATGGACTGGGAACAATCAGACCCGCTCAAATTGGATTTTCAAGCAAAATAGTTAATTATTTAATTAGGCATAAAAAAGTTAACGTTATTAAAATAATAATAATAATAAAGTAAAAGGTTTTCCTTATTTTTTCAAATAAGGATGGACTATCTCTTTACATATTAAAGCATATATATAATATATAGATTTAAACAATATGTATTTTACATTTAGCCTCTGAAGATCCTACTAATAATTTTAAATTATTAAGGTTTCCTGCTGGTTGTCCTGTTAAGTGTCCTCAAAGTAAGCAGAGCAGCACATTTAAATTATTTAGAATGTTCCAGCAAATAGTAAAATTTTATAGCGACACATTAATCGCTAATGTAATACCAGTTATAATTTGAATAATAAGACAAACCAACAATAAAGAACCAAAATTTCATGCATAACTTATATTACATGGTTGAGATGCATCTATAAGATATGAATTAGCTAATTTTAATAATGAATTACTCTTTAATATTCTCATGTTTTTATTTAAAAATAGAAATTCCTAAGGTATCATTATGAAATGAAAAATTATTTCATAATGACTGATAGACTTGGTTAAACCAAAAACGAACAATAACAATTTTACTCTATCTACACTGTACCATGTACAACCTAATAATATTTGGAAATAAACATAAACAAGGTAGTATACAAACCATTGATACATACTATTATCCTCTTCAGCCTAAGAAATACCCTATAAAGAGGAAAATAAATAATGCTGAAATCCAATAGTATCTTGATTTTTTATCAAAATGCTCAGGAATTATTAACTACCTCAATTTTTAAAAATCAAAATTTTTAATATAAAATTTACGGTAAAAAGTAAGCAAAAGACCTTTAACATACAAATATTTTACAAAAAATTTCAATAAATTTGGCTGCTTTGTGGTGTTTAATAAAGGGTTTGCAAAATCAGAAAATCCCAACACTTTCTTACTAATTTTTCACAGTATTTCCAATAAATCCCAGCTAAAGTTATTAAAATAAAACTTGAAAATTGAGCTGAAACCAGAACTTTGGTTTGATTTGTATAGTAATCTTGAAAATAATTTGTTAATAAATAATTTGTTCAAAAAATTTGTTTAATATTTATAATAAATACCATGTAACTCTAGTTAAAATAAAAAACTTCTAAAGATACCGAATATGTGGAAATTACTAGATTATGTCTACGAGAACCCTAGCGTTAATTAGGACGTGGTATGGTCATTTAGAATTATAACTAGCAAAATTTAAAGTATTAATAAACTTTGACTTTGTACCGGATTCGAGGTAAGGGGTATCGAACTATCTGTAACATTCTGCGGGGATACTAAGACTAATTATAAATAATAGTGATTGGACTATTCAATGCTGAAGCTAGGATTCTGAGGCTGATCTGCTATTTCCTTTTCAAGGCGAACAGTACAATGTATGTCAGCTATGAGGAATGTAAAAATATCTTAATTTTAAAAATGAAATTTAATTTAATTAAACAAAAATACTTTGTTCAGATACCTTGTTTTATTGGTTTTAATTCTTATAAACGTCTTAATATATGCATATTAAATAAATTTTATTCATCCTCAACGATTGAAAATAATAATGATTTAATAAATGTTAAAAACTATTCTATTAGTAAAGGAAAATATAATTGAACGAATTACATTTCTTCAAATTTCGGGGGCCTGAAGGGAGCCCCGCTATTGATATGAATGTACTGAAAACAGAATTAAAATTATTCTTCGAGTTCTACTCGAGGAAATTACCCAAATCATGAATTTTTTGCTATTGTTTTTAAAATACAATTACCTAATAATAATATAAGATCATGTTCATCAACACAAATTTCAAGAATTAATGATGAGGACTTTGAAAAGCTTATTGCAATTTTCTTTTATATTTTTATGGTGGAAAATTTTCTTGAATATGTTTCTGAAGACGACAGAGCTTTATTTATATTGTGAAACTGATTGTATTGTATTACATCAGATACTTATTAAATATCACGAACAAATACATTCTCTTCTTAAAATCGATATTACAAAATACCCAACTTTACCTTCAATAGCTTTCTCGGGATACAGAGCTAATTTCATGAAAAAAGATAGTCATTCTTAAGACTGAAATTGCGAGTTCGAATCTTGCCTAATCTATTTTAATGATATTTTACCCTATTTAAGTTGATTTAATTTGATTTAATTTGATTTAAAGCAGAAGTTTAGTCGGGGGCGCTCCCCCAAACCAATTAATATTACTCTTAACAAAGCGTAAGATTAAAAACTTAACTTTATTTAGGTTAGGTGTACAAGAGACTCGAACTCCTATTTTAGTGTCCGTAGCACTAAGTTTTACCATTAAATTAATACACCTAGGGTGATTTATCATACACCCATTAAGCCTCAAATTTTCTTCCTGTGTTGATTCCTGCTTTGATTTTTCGAATTTCATGTAGACCTTCTTCCGTCAAATGAGCCTTATTTTGCATCAATTCAGCGACTTTACAAAAATTCAGGAAATCCTCAAACTTTACTCCCAGGATAGGGTATTTATCAAAAAACGGAATAATCTTTTGATTAAGGTCAGATAATTTACTTACATTAAATACTACTGCATCTTTAGAATGTTTAAAAACTTGTCCATATTTACAAAACTCAATTAAACTCTTCATTAAATAATCATCACGAGAATGTTGAGTAAGTTTAAATATTAATTGTACTTGGAATCCTATCCGATGACTATACGATTCACAGACCTTAACAAGAAAACATCCTTCCGCAGAAGTGAAACCAGCTAATCAGTGTGGATCCTTTATCTCCGGATCCTCAACTTGAGGTCTCGGAACAGGAATAATATCCGGGAAAGCAGTTTTTAATTCATCTGTGCGTAGCAGTCCTTTGTTAATTGACGTTTTAATTCCCACAATTTTTCCTATGCCCTCCTCAGTTAAATGTTCCTTACCCCTGCGGGGTCGAATTAGCGTAAATGCTTGCACCGCTCCGCGACGAAAAGTTCATAATCGGCTCGTTTTTGTGTAATTAGTGGATATCTATCAAAATGATTTATTACTGCAGACAATTCTTTAACAGATAAGACTCGATATTGAACTACATCCTTTCCATGCTCGGTTATTTTACCCACGTCACCCATTGTGGGTTTAATTAGTTCTAATAATGCTTTATCCTTTTTATGTAAACCGATTAAAAATGCAGGATAGACAGAATAGCCAGTTTTGGGGCTCTGCCCACGAATTTCTTGTTAAGGAAATATGAAAACAACTCTCACCATCCGCAAACCCGGATACAAATCAAGGGTGTAGAGAAGAAAAAAGAGCAGGATCAATTTTTAATAAATGTTTATTTTTTGGGTCACCAGAGGTAGAATAGAATCGACAAGCTATAAGCTTGTTGATTCAACAAATAGAATATTTCTCGAATCAATTAGAGATGCAAATATTAACTCCTCCCTTTTTATTAAAAAGGGATGAGTTATAACCAATAAAACAAGGTATCTGAACAAGTGATACTCCACTAACATAAAATTGGTGCGTAGCAATAAATCTATTATTTTTTTAGTTTAAAATTGGACATTATTATAAATTAAGTTAAACCTCTTTTGGATAACCCCAATCCCAATTAACTTCCTGATAATAGGTTCTTTGAGGCAGTTGGCATCTCCTCTCTACTTCCTATAGGGTGTTCCTTCAGGTTTGTGGAACAGTGATATTTATTATAAATTCTATTAACACTATTAACACTATTAACACTATTAACACTATTAATAAATTTTTATTCAATAATAAATATAGATTGGTAAGGAGTTGCACCTTACTATGTTTCATATGTTTTATAAATTGGCTGCACCTTTGTAATAAATGTATGAAGCAGTTTTCTAATCAACCTTTAGTATGTCAGATATCTCTGACAAACTAATTAAATAATTAATTGTACGATTAATTATTAATGATTCCCACAACCACCCGTCATAATTATATAGTGTTAGAAAAAATTATGACCTACCAGCGAAAAATGGAAAAATTCCATATAAATATATAATAATGTTTAATAATAAATTTAAATAATAGAAGGTTTGTTAATTCAAACCTTACTAATCAATCTATAAATATTAATGTAAATTTTTAATGTAGACTTACCGTCAAGATACAGTAACCACAATAATAACCAAAACTTAACCACTTTAATTGCCTGCTTCGCACAAAACTTGGCCGAATTATTTAAGCAAAATGTAATAATGATAAAAGAAGATCCAGATATGCTGCTAATCTATTACAATTAAGATCTATGCCTGCAGCTAATCTATTACAATTAAGATCCTCAGTAATAAATAGAAACATACAGGAAAATTCAAACTACATCTACAAACAAACTTAGTTATCTAAAATGGGTGGGAATCTTACCCATGGTGTTTTGTTTTAGTTTAGTGCTCTGTTCACTTCAACAGGGGGGGGGGCCCCGTAGACCCTGCACACCAATCAGCTAGCTTTAATAACCGATTCTAAGTTCCGACTGTACATTCGCGAGCATTTCAGCTCTACGTAGGTGATTCAGTCTGTAGCGATGTATTTAAGACACCGACGGTCTTCAACTAGGATGTCGTTAACCGTTTTCACCCTGTCCGGTCGTTATATTTACTCATGTTTCGCTTGATCGTTGCCATGATTTTAACGACTAAGTGAGATTAGATCCTCCCGGTACATTACTGTCTGGAGGGCTAAACAAAGTAAGCTTATTATTTTTCTTTAATAATAATTGAATACTTATTAAGATATAATTTATTAGCTTTTATACATCTACGTATTGTTTCCATATGGGTATCTAAAGCAGTAGCAGCTGAGCGAATAGAAGAATACTCTTCTGTACTATTAGTTTCAAGATTAAGTACTAAGACTTTCATACCTTTAGTTCTAATATTAAACTCGGATAAAGTTGCCTTTGCGACAATACTTTTAATCTTCTTTTGTTCTTCTGTCAACTTTCTATTCTTCTTTTGTTCTTCTGTCAACTTTCAGGTTCGTCCTCTAAGTTTGGCAAGAGTTTCCTCTGAATGATTCCATCTATAGCCAAAAGTCGATCCAGCTGTTTGTAGAATATTGTATTCAGGTTTTAAAGTATCTATATAATACTGCTCTCTTTCAATTACTTTTGCTACATCGCAATACTCTAAGATAGATAAGCTAAATGAAGAATGACCATATTTTAAGAGAGCTCTACAAATAATACTCTTACTTACTTGTTTATTTAAATACGTTAAGCTATAATACAGCGTAAACCTTTTAGCTAAATTAGTACTACTTCCCACATAACATTTGCGATTGTATAAATTTGTTCAACGATATACTCCTGTTTTTCCTCGGTTTTCTTTATATATTCTTTCTTTCATTGTATCAGCATTTTCATATGTAACCTCCTCTGAAGATTCTCCGGAGGAATTTAAAGAATATAAGAAAATATTTGAGGAAAATAATTGTCATTTACAAATTACTATTGTTTTTATAATAGCAAAAACTCAATCTTGGGCCATATTTTTCTGCGAAGCTATACATATGTTAACACGTTTAGAAGAATTAAAACCAATAAAACAAGACACATGTTCAAAGAAACTTTGTTTAATTAAATTAAATTTAAGCATATTTAAAAATTTGAGATCACATTTACGCAGTGTCACGTCACTTGACTCCTACCTTCACGAGCGAGAGGCCACGAATTCATTCCCTGTCCTCGTTACCGTTAACTCTGGACCCCAGTAGCGCGTTTCTCTTTCTAATCCGGTCCGGAAAATACTCACAGCTATCCGCAGGTACACAGAGATAGTACATCTTTACTGATTAGTGAAACCATTCACGTTTTATTCTGTTGTAACTCAGTCCTTTATTTATACAAACTCTGCAGCTCCTCGTGTGATCCCTCAAGCGGACATACGTGAGATCCTTAGGTTTAAGACAAGCATGTTCTTTATTATAAATAAACAATTTATAATAAAATTGACAATTTCTTGACAATTTCTTGACAATTTATTAACAAATTAATTTATCTAATAACAAATATAGATTGATAAGGAGTTGCACCTTACTAGCTCATATTAAAAAGAAAATATTAAATATGAAATTTTACTAATCAATCTTTAGTTTACTTTTAAATTGATCATATTTAAAAGCAAAACTATTTTATTAATTAATTGATCGATTAACTAATAATCCCACTAAACCACCCTATCATAATAAAATTGTCGAAAATTATGATCTACCCGCTAAATTTTAAATATATAATATGCTTGTCTATAAATTTAATTGAATTAAAAGATCCTTTTTTACACGATCTTACTAATTATATTATATTTAACTAAATTGTTAAATAAACTTTATAATAGTCCCAATAAAAACTTAACATTCTTTAGTCTAGGTGTACAAAATATTCGAACTCCTATTTTAGTGTCCGTAGCACTAAGTTTTACCATTAAATTAATACACCTAGTTCCTCCAAAGTATAATTTGCAGATTGAAAATCAGTTGTTGCTTTAATACCAGAATATTTTCCTCATTGTCCCCTGGTTGTTCAAGCAATAATTTCACGACACTTTATTAGATTTTTATGTCAATATAAAATACCCCCTTCAAAACCTACTTTACTTCAAATCTAATATACTAAAAAACAAGAAACACTGCATTAGACTAAATAATTAGGAATGCCATATATTTAATATATGTTCCTTAGCTTCCGGCTTTAAAACCTTTGCTCTACCTACTTTATCTAAGTGTTCCCCACTTTCTAAATATATCGCTATTTCTTGTAATTTTACAAGACGGACATTCTTAGATCCTTGTAACGGATACTCTAAGAAATGCTTTGAAATGGTATTTTTCCATAAATTTTTACCACCTATAGTAATTTGTATAGAATCTTTCCCATGTTTATATATATTTAAAGAAGGATCAAAATAATCAAGAATCTCACGCATAAAATGGGTATTATTTACATGTTGGCTAATTTGTATACCCATTGAACCAAAATTAGACTTAGTTCTTAGATATAAAGAACCGTCACCCGCTATAAACCCATTAATATAGTGACCATTAATAGGAATATAATCAGGATTTTCTTTTAAAACATGCGAAGGAGGAAACTCAGAAAAATCTTTTCTGAAGGAATTCATTCCCTCAGATAGGTTTTTAAGTAAATTAAACCCTTCCCCATTTCTATGCATTTTTTGTTCAATTATATTCATGGCTCGTGTAAAACTTAAGAAATCCAAGTACTTCGAACCTCTTAAAGGGTATTTTTGAAAATGTTCTCTAATTTCATAAAGATTAGTAAGATCTCTTACAATATAATCAACAGTACCATCTTTATTAATACTAAGAGTACCAAATCCAAAAAACGAATTAACTTTTTCAAGTAATTCCGTTTCATTAGCCAACATTGTAATTTTAAATCTCAAACCAATAGTCATACCAAATTTTGCCCTTGTGTCCTTGTGCTTAGTGATAGAAAAAGAACCCTCCGCTTCAGTTAAACCAGTAACAAAGTAGGGATTAAGATCATATTTATTATGTAATTTTTTAGTCATAATATATAAATTTAAAATATATAAACTCTACCACTCATTCACCGAAGAGTCATGCGGTATAACGTAGAATCTCTGGAAGGGAGTAAAATCAAAGTCTTTAGCTGCTACATGAATTAAATGTCTTTGCATTTACTGTTAGTCTTATTCACTATTCCCTACTGTTCGAAGTCATTCGGAACTTCAATTTCCTGTTCATACGGGTGGTTTTCTTGCAACCCACCTACCTTAGATGACGATTACTACGTAGACTTCATTTCGTGGACTCCTTAAGCACAGGAATAGCTTCTTAACTAAAGTTTCAATTAGCCAGGGTAACGAACATCTCCAACTCGCAACTGTACCTCCTATTACTTTAATCAGAGGAGAACACTAGATTTACTTTAATATTATCCAAAGAAATCGTAAAGAAATATTAGACTGCTACTGCGTTTTTATCTCTTACCCCAGTCAATAAGTTTTTGAGATATTTATTCTAAAATAATAGTTTAAAAATAGTTTAATAATTGTATTTAATAGTTTATTAAATCTTTTATTCTAAAACAAATATGAATTGGTAAGGAATTGCACCTTACTATTCCATATTTATAAGTGTTAATAAATATGAAATTATACTGATCAACCCTTAGTCAGCTTTAAACTCGGCCGGCCGAGTTTAAAGCAGACTATTTTATTAATTAATTTATCGATTCATTAATTAATGATCCCTCTAACCACCCTATCGTAATTAAACTATTAAATAAAACTTACGATCTATCATAATTAAAAGATTAAGAAAAATTATGAACCTGACATATTTAACTATACAAAGTTAAATGAAATATTAATATAATGAAAAATGTATTTAATTTATATCTTTCTAATAAGATTACATTTCAGTATATTATTTAATAACTTCGCGGCCCGCAACGAAGTGAGGCTGCTGGGGTAAAGTTAAACACAAAGCATAATAGACTTCTTAGCGTACCACTAGCCGCCCGGATAAAATTTGAATTTATTTTATTTTTTCCTTTAGAAACCTAAATAACTACCTAAAAGTTATGAACCTCAGTAGTAGATAGAAACATACAGAAAAATTCAAACTACATCCACAAAATGTCAATATAAAATACCACCCTCGAATCCTTGGTGGTGATTATCAGTTAAATGGTAGGCATATATTCTTCATAATGCTACCCCTAAAAAGATAGTACCTATAATAACGTGTAACCCATGGAACCCGGTTCCGAAGAAGAAACATGTACCAAAAATACCATCGCTAATTGTAAAAGATGACACGGTATACTCTATACCTTGGAATAGAGTAAATACTACAGCTAATATTATAGTAGCTATAGATCCATACAATGCTCCTTTTCTTTCACCAGCTATTAAAGAATGATGAGCGTATGTAACTGTTGCACCACTTGATAATAATATGACAGTGTTCAGTAATGGTAATTCAAACATCTTGTTAATTAATTTTGTATAACATTGAAGAGTGAAAGTGTGGTCTTACTAATTCAAGAAATTTACTTTTTGAAGCAGAATTTATATAAAGTCTATTCTTACTATGAATTGAAGTATCAAGAGCTCAGTTATTATTTAACGCAGCCTGTAACAATTTAACATCATTTAGTGTAAATCCACTTGTATTAAGAATAAACCCTGATATATGATTCTCTCCGTCATCCATTACTCAATAGGCTAAACTTTTTTCTGTTAATAAACTACCTATATTAAACGGAACTATTTTTCTACCTTCACGATAAAATAAAGTGTGAAGTTCTGTTATAGCTGTTAATTGACGAGTTGTAAAATAAACAGAAGATGTATTAAATTCTTTTCTGTTAGCTACTTTAATTAAAACATTTTTTGTTTGTACTTTTTTAGTTTTATACTTCAAAATACAAAATATTGATTTTTTTTTTATAATTAAACCCCTACATTCAAATTCAATGTATACTAAGTTTGATAAAAATTCCTTCTTACATGAATCCCCACTAATAAAGTGCCTATGATTAATTTAAACAATTCAATTTATTATCAGGCCTCTTAAAAAAAATACATAGTTACATTCCTAATATTTATCTATAAAGAAAGGTATTTCAAACAATCATCTTCAGCCCTGCGGGCTGATGATGAATTAAAGAGTGCAATATATAAGGAAAAGATATACTTATTTAATAAACTAAACATTTTTGTTCCTTTTACTAAGCTGCTTCTTTTCTATTTCTATTCATTTTTAATTTAATAGAACGTATTTGCTCTAATCCTTCTTTACTTAAATGAGCTTTCTTTTTCATTAATAAAGCTACTTCAACAAAACAATTAAAATCTTGAGATTTCGCACTAATTAAAGGATACTTTAGGAAGAACGGAATTATTTTTTCAAGAATATCCGATAATTTAGATACAATAAAACATACTATAGGTTTATTTGAGTTTACAAATATTCATCCACAATCAAAATAGTTAGCAAAAGTTTCTAATAGTTTGTGATCTCTAATATGTTGAGTTATAGTAAAGACTAGTCCCACTCTATATCCAACCGAGACCTGTGATTGGGCTATGTTAACTACAAAACAGCCTTCACCGTCCACAAATCCAGTTAATCAATCCATATTATCAATTTTTGTAAGCTCAACTATCGGTCTTTTTACTAAAATAAGATCAGTAAAAGATTTACTGAGAGTATCAGTTAAACCCTTATTCATTACCGCTTTAATGCTAACAATCTTACGTAAACCCTCATCAGTTCTTTTTTATTCATTAGTTCTATTACCATTTTGAACAAAAGAAAATCTGCTCTTTTTTGGGTTAATAAAGAATAATTATCAAAATGTGGAATAACTATCTCGATCAAATCTTTAAGAGAATTTACAGAATATATAGCAGAAAGATTTTTTTTATTAATCCTAATAGTACCTATTCCCTTAAAATAGGATTGAATACGGTACAATAAATCTGTCTCTCTACCCTGTAAATGAATTGAAAAATAAGGTGATACTACTCACCCTGTTTTTGCCTTACTGTTTTTATACATTGAAATTCCAAAACATGATTCCCCATCACTTAATCCTGTTATTCAATAATTTGATAATATCTTTACATTGTCTTTATTTATTAAAGCTAATGAATTTACTTCTCTAGTATTATTATTAATTGTTACTTGATGCCTTCCTTGTAAACCGTTACTTTTTAAGCAAATAAAATTTAAAAATGGTAAATTATATTTTATATCTAAATGAAATTCAAACAATCTAATATAAAGATTTCGTATACTAAGAGTTGATCTTCTATTTATTTCCCGTATAAGCAGCCGCACTTGCAAAAATAAAGAAAATAATTAAATTTTTCAAATAAATGTTCAAGATACTCTCTATGAATTATTGATTGCTCAAACCTTAAATAAGCATTTTCAGTATTTTTTCTTGAAATAAAAAGATCACCTAAAATTACAACAACACTTATCTACAACTATAAAGATTAATATTGGCACTTAATTATTAACTTAAGGATGAACTTACTTAAGATTTTCTCTTCTTATTCATTCCACTTTTGATTTTTTGAATCTGACCTATACCTTCTTGTGTTAAATGGGCTTTATTTTCCATAAGTTCAGCGACTTTTACAAAATCCAAATAATCAAGTCTTTTAGCTCCTTGTAAAGGGTTTTTCTGTAAAAAAGGTATAATAATATTTTGAATATCTGAAAGTCTTGTCACCATAATCTCAACAGAGGGTTGATTTTTTTTACTTTTAATAAAACCACATTTGAGAAAATCTTTAAGTAAAGTCATTAGCTCAATATCTCGGTTATGCTGGGTAATTGTAAATTGCAACTGAACAGATGCACCTGCTTTATGTAATTTAGAATTATAAACTAAAACATAGAAACAACCTTCTCCATCGATAAAACCAGCAAGTCATTCAGGAGATATTTGTTTAGGTAATTCAACATTAGGCCTTAAAGCAGGAGCAATATCCGGGAAAGCTTCTTTTAATACATCTGATAATCCTCAATTTAGTGAAGCTTTAATACTAATTAATTTAGAAATATATTCAGAAGTTAGAGATTTTTTATGCTCTTTGTTATGAATTATTTCCAAAGCAGATTTAAATAATAAAAAATCTGCTCTTTTTTGAGTTATTAAAGGAAACTTATCAAAATGAGGAATAATTACGTTAATTAAATCATTGACGGAACTTACATAATAGGTAACTGAGTTATTGTTACCTATAGAAATATTTCCGACCCCAAAAAAAGCCTGTATTTTTTCTAATAAAGGCAATTCTTTAGCATGTAAACCTATTATAAAGCTTGGCTCTACGCCTCAACCTAATTTATAACCAGCACGTCTGATAATTTTTAATGAAAAAGATGCTTCAGCATCTGTAAATCCTGAAACTCACCCTGGAGATAATCCTATAGGTGGTCTGAGTTGTGAATATAAGCGATAGTCAGATAAAATTTGAATATTTTTAAGACCAGTATTTTTAAATCTTTCACTTGTACCAGATATAGGCCGAATTATTGTAAAAAATATAAGATTCTCAAACTTTCTATTATAATATAACGATTTCATAATCTTCTTTATTAATTAAGGGTCAAATACTCTTGTTATAACCTCCTGGTTTTACAGTCCGAAATCTTTCACTTGTAGTAGATATAGAACGGATTCATGTAAAGAAGGTAAGTTTATCAAACTTTCTATCATTATATTATGATTAGATCATATCACATATAAATAAATCTAAAGGTAATCTATATGATTAACTTACTATTAATACAATATAAACTGGGATGACCAATTAAATATTTTAACGATCGACCTTCGAAAGATATATCTAGGGTATAAAAAAAAATATATAAATTTCACTTTAATCGAAGATCGGAAATAAAAAAAAAATAGACTTATGCCTTCTTTTGGTCCCTTTAAATAATTTACATAAGGACGTATGATCGTTGAAGTTCTACTTATACATTAAGACAAATAATAATAAATAATTATTATAAGATTTATAAGCATAACCTGCGGGTTACTTAAAAGGTATGTATATCTAATATATACAATGTATATCTAATATATACAATGTATCTAATATATACAATGTATACTACCACCACGTATACATTATTCTTTTTTAAGGTTCCCGCAATTAGCCCTTTTCGCATCGATCGTTTTCCGATGGCCCTTTGATATCACTTACACAAAAGGATTTACCACTTCGATACCCATAGGCGGTCATTGACCACCTAATTCAACAGTAGGTGTTAGCGCGCTATGAAAAAAAGCTCAAAATATTGATGCAAAAAATAACGCTTCTGAAACAATAAACAGAAGAACTCCTATATTTATACCTCTTTGGACAGACAATGTGTGGTCACCCAAGTATGTTCCTTCTGATACTACATCACGGAATCAAAATCACATTGAAGAAATAACTAATATAAGTCCTGAATAAAATAAATAATGAGCATTATAAAAACTATGCATAGATAATGCAGCACTAGTTGTTAAAATTAATAAACTAATACTTGTAAATATTGGTCAAGGGCTAGGTGAAACTAAATGAAAAGGATGATCTTGAAAATTACTTCTTCATTGCATTAAAAATGATTGCTGTTGCATAATATAATATTAACTTTTACTGATGTAATAATTTTTGAAATAATACCTATCCTCCTTTATTTTTTTTACATAATTACAGCTTCTTCTTTCTTGTACTTTATTTTTTCTTTATTTTTTCGGGGGCCTGAAGGCTGAAGGCTGAAGGGAGCCCCCTTTTTTCCTTTTTTGCTTAATTTTTTTGTTTTTTTTATATATATAAAAAAAGGAAAAAATTTAGTACGAAATACGAAGTTGTTATAAATTAAAAAAAAAACAACAAAAAAAATAGGATAGTATAGCCACATAAATCGAAACGCCTCTAAGACGAATCGAACATCTATCTTGATATTAACAGTATCTTGCTCTACCGTTGAGCTATAGAGGCTTAGGATTTGTCTTTATTTTTTCCTTTTTTTTGTTTATTTTTTCCTTTTTTTTTAGTAAAATAAACAATAGTCGTCTATATTTATATATTTTTTCCTTTTTTTATATAATATAAAGTTAAGCTACGCTGCTACGCTGCGGCTTTATTTTTTTTTGTTTTTTTTTCCCTTTCGTCCTTTTTTTATCCGAAAAAAAAAGTAAATTTAATATATTAAATTTCCTATCTCCTCTCCTTTTTTGTGCAAAAACACAAAAAAGGAAAGGAGGAGCGAAGACCAGCTATTATATAAAAAAAAGGCGGGAAAATAATACGCGAGCAA
>Ga0134126_10001282_pt1 | contig 31894 bp, 31 predicted proteins | sample KB31752_FD_96881 | JGI IMG/M metagenome (GOLD analysis project Ga0134126, IMG submission 96881) | Terrestrial soil microbial communities with excess Nitrogen fertilizer from Kellogg Biological Station, Michigan, USA - KB3-175-2 | ecosystem: Environmental > Terrestrial > Soil > Unclassified ... | reverse complement strand
GTTCATGCCGGGCATGATCACATCCATCAGCACCAGGTCGGGCTTGGTCTTGTGCGCGGCATCGATGCCGGCCTCGGCGCTCGCCACCGAAGTGACCTTGTGCCCCGCCCGCTCCAGCGCGCCGGAAAAAATCTTCACGTCGGTGGGCGAGTCGTCGATGATCAGGATGTTTGCCATTGTTTCCCCGTGTTTGATGCAGCAGACCGCTTGCGCGTTATTTGACGGTCGCGACGTGCTGCCGGATCGCGTCCAGCAATTCGTCGCGCGTGAAGGGTTTGGTGAGGTACTGCTCGGAACCGACGATGCGGCCGCGCGCCTTGTCGAACAGGCCATCCTTCGACGACAGCATGATCACCGGCGTCGAACGGAACACGTGGTTGTTCTTGATCAGCGCGCAGGTCTGATAGCCATCCAGCCGCGGCATCATGATGTCCACGAAGATGATGTCCGGCCGCAGGTCGGAAATCTTGGCCAGCGCCTCGAACCCGTCGACGGCGGTCAACACTTCCGCGCCCTCCTTTTTCAGCAGGGTTTCTGCGGTGCGGCGGATGGTCTTCGAATCGTCGATGACCATGACCTTCAATCCGGTCAGGCCATCGTGGTTGGCGTTGTCATTCACGGTCAGGATTCCACCTCTTGAGGAGGCGGTGAGAACCCATGCAACATGGATGCCACACCGCAGGTGATTGTGACGGCCGTCAATAAAATGCCCTTTCAACCCGTCCCCCTGCAAGACGGATTTCGGATGCCTTCCCTGGGGCCCCCTTGCGGCCGCGTATGCCAAGATACACCATGCACACGCCCGCGGAAGCCCCATGACCCTCACGGTTGCGGTGCTGATGGACCCCATCGGCACGATCCACCCCGAAAAGGACACTACCCTTGCCCTGATGCTGGAAGCGCAGCGGCGCGGCCATGCATTGCGCTACATGTTGCAGGGCCATCTTGCCGTGCGCGATGGCGCCGCGTGGGCACGGTTGGCGCCCGTGGAAGTGCGCGACAACACCACCGACTGGTTCACGCTGGGCGAAGCGCGCTGGCAGCCGCTGGCGGACGGCATCGACATCGTGCTGGCGCGCAAGGACCCGCCGTTCGACGCGCAATTCCTGTACGACACGCTGGTGCTGGACCTCGCCGCGCGCGCGGGCGTCCGGGTGATCAACAGTCCGCAGGCGCTGCGCGACTTCAATGAAAAGCTCGCGGCGCAATGGTTTCCGCAATGCTGCGCACCGGCACTGGTCGCACGCGACCGCGGCGAACTGCGACGCTTTGCGCGCGAGCACGGCGAAGTCGTGCTGAAGCCGCTGGATGGCATGGGCGGGCGCGGCATCTTCCGTTCGCGCGACGACGATCCCAATCTCAACTCCATTCTCGAAACCCTGGCGGGTGACGACCGCCGCTTCGTGATGGCGCAGAAGTTCATCCCGGAAATCGCCCAAGGCGACAAGCGGATCCTTGTCGTGAACGGCGAACCGATTCCGTATGCGCTGGCGCGCATCCCGCAGGGCACCGATTTCCGCGGCAATCTTGCGGTGGGCGGCCGCGGCGTCGGCCAACCGCTGTCCGACCGCGACCGCTGGATCGCGGCCGAAGTGGGACCGGAACTGGCGCGGCGCGGCATCGTGCTGGCAGGGCTGGACGTGATCGGCGATTACCTCACCGAAGTCAACGTCACTTCGCCGACGTGCGCGCGCGAACTCGATGCGCAATTCGGCCTCGACATCGCGGGCACCGTGTTCGATGCGATCGAGGCTGCGCGCGCGGCATGAATGCGGTGGCATCCAGTGAAGCGACAGATTTCGGCGCCAACCATTTCGGTGCGGCGTTGCTGTTTTCGTTGATGCTGCACGCCATCCTGATCCTCGGCATCGGCTTCCATTTCGCGAAGCCCGCACCCAGCCTGCCGACGCTGGACGTCACCCTGATCAACACCTCGAATGCCGAGGCGCCGGCGAAAGCGGATTTCCTCGCGCAAGCCAACAACGCCGGCGGCGGCAACAGCGACAAGGCGCATCGTCCGGGCGCGCCTTTCTCGGGCCCGCTGCCGGTCACGCAGTCGGGCATCGCGCCCAGGGAAATGCTGCCGGCCGCGCCCGCGCAGCAGACCGAAAGCGGTCCGCACATCATCACCACCGCGGGCCGCTCGAACACGAGCGTTGCGCAACAACGCGACACCCGCACCGAACCGCAGCCGCAGGCACAGGTCGCACCGCTTCCGTTGCAGCAAAGACTCGAGATGGCGCGGTTGGCGCAGGAAGTCCGCGACGAGCAGGAAGCGTATGCGAAGCGTCCGCGCCGCAAATTCGTCTCCGCGAATACCCGCAGCGTCGCCGATGCGGCGTACCAGGTCGCGTGGGTGCACCGGATCGAGCGTATCGGCAACCTCAACTACCCCGATGCGGCACGGCGCCGGCACCTGCACGGCGACGTCGTCCTCAGCGTGACGATTGCAGCAAGCGGACAGGTGCGTGACGTCAGCGTCTACACCAGTTCGGGCTACCGGGTTCTTGACGATGCGGCGATGCGCATCGTGCATCTGGCGGCGCCGTTTCCGCCGATTCCGCGCGAGAAGGACGCGCAAGGGCATCGCATCACCGAACTGGTGATCACGCGCACGTGGCAATTCCTGCCGGGCGACCGGCTGCAGACGCGCGGCACCGGTTCACAATAGCGCGCGTCGCCCGGCATACAATCGGCGCATGACGAAGGCGCCACGCAAAGACGACGAATCCGAAAAACCGACCATCCGCGAACCGGAATCGGACAAGCCGGCGCGGGTGCGCCGCAAAGCAGCGTCGCGCAAGAACGACGATCACGAAGCCGGCAAGCCGGTCGCGTCCGGCACATCCTCGCTGACCGGCCATTTCCTCATTGCCATGCCGGGCATGGGCGATCCCAATTTCGCGCGCGGCATCACCTTCATCTGCCAGCACGACGAGGCCGGGGCGATGGGTCTGGTGGTCAATCGCCTTTCCGACTACAAGCTCGGCGACGTGTTGCAACAGATGCACATGTCCTGTGAACGCGCGGAAGTTGCGGCCACGCCGGTCCTGACGGGCGGACCCGTGCAGCCGGAACGCGGTTTCGTGCTGCATGCGCCCGGCGAGCGCGAATGGGAATCGAGTTACCGCGTCAACGACACGCTCGCCGTGACCACCTCGCGCGACATCCTGGCCGCGATGGCCGACGGCGACGGCCCGCCCCGCGTGCTCATCACGCTCGGCTATGCAGGCTGGGGCGCGGGCCAACTGGAACAGGAATTGCGCGACAACGCGTGGCTGACGGTGCGTGCCGATCACCACATTCTTTTCGACACGCCCCTGGACGACCGCTGGAACGCGGCGATCGCGCTGGTGGGGATCAATCCGGCCAATTTGACTTCGTATTCCGGCCGCGCATGAGTTGTGTGCTCGGATTCGACTTTGGCGCGCGCTGCCTCGGTGTCGCCAGCGGCAATCGCATCAGCCGCTCCGCGCGCCCGCTGGCCGCGCTCACCGCACGCGCGGGTCAACCCGATTGGTCACGCGTCGATGCGTTATTGGCCGAATGGAAACCCGACGCGCTGATCGTCGGGCTGCCATTGACGCTGGACGGCGGTGAACAGGCAGTCACGCGCGGCGCGCGGGCATTCGCCGATGCGCTCGCTGAACGCAGCAAGCTGCCCGTGCACCTGGTGGACGAACGCCACACCTCGCAGGAAGCCGCGCGCCGCTTCGCCGCGCAGCGGGCGGCCGGTTCCGCACGCCGCCGCGATGCCGCGAATCTCGATTCGCTGGCCGCCGCCGTTATCCTAGAAGGCTGGCTGACCCAGACCAACCCGAACGCGAATCAATTTTGACAAGTTGGAGATTCAGGATCGAAGCGGCTGTCGTGAAAAGTCAGGCCAGGGAGCTCCTGGCCATGGATGGCGGCTGAAGGCCGTTCTGGTCTGCCGAGTTTTGAAACCCCTCATTACAACCATCGATTCGGCGAAGCAGCGATCAGGGATGATCGCAAAAGGAAAACATGCGGCACCTGCTGACCCTCGAAGAACTCGACCGCGCGGCACTCACCCGTCTGCTGGATCGCGCCGAACGCTTCCGTGCCGAAGGTGCGCCGCGTGAACTTCTGGCCGGCCGCACCGTACTGACGCTGTTCTTCGAACCCTCCACGCGCACGCGCACCTCGTTCGTGCTGGCATCGAAGCGCCTCGGCGCGGACACGCTCAACTTTAACCTGTCACATTCGTCCACCAGCAAGGGTGAAAGCCTGCTCGACACCCTGCACACGCTGGAAGCGATGAGCCTCGACGCGCTGGTGGTGCGCCACAGCGAAAACGGCATGCCCGCGTATCTCGCGCAACACGCAAATACGGACGTGTCGGTGATCAATGCGGGTGACGGTACGCACGCACATCCGACACAAGGCCTGCTCGACGCGCTGACGATCCGCCAGCGGCGCAGCGATTTCGAAAACCTGCACGTGGTCGTCTGCGGCGATGTCCGGCACTCGCGCGTCGCGCGTTCGGACGTGCGCGCGTTGCACACGCTGGGCGCGCGCGACATCCGCCTGTGCGCGCCGCGCGCGATGCTGCCCGAATCGCTGGATGATTTTCCGGGCTGTGCGTCCACGGAAAACTTCGACGGCGCGCTCGAAGACGCCGACGTCGTGATCATGCTGCGCATCCAGAAGGAACGCATGGCCGATGCGCAGTTTCCCGAGGCCGCCGATTACCACGCCCACTACGGCCTGGACAGGCGCCGGCTGGCTTTGGCAAATCCGCGTTGCCAGGTGCTGCATCCGGGTCCGATCAACCGCGGCATCGAGATCGCCCCGGAAGTCGCCGACGGTCCGCAATCGCGCATCCTCGACCAGGTCGCCAACGGCGTCGCGGTGCGCATGGCGGTGCTGGCGGAGCTGCTCGCGCCGCCTGCATAATCGAATCCTGTTTCGGGGAACCAAGGAGAAAACCATGCGTCCAGTCCTGCGCCGGGCCGCACTTGCGGCTGCCTGCGCTTCCGCACTCGTGCTCGCCGGCTGCGGCAATCACGTCGCTTCCAACGCGCCCATCACGTATGCGCCCGCGGACACGCCGTACCTGTTTGCCAACACCAAGGGCCTGCCCGAGGACATCGCGGACGCCTGGGGCCAGGCCAACGACAAGCTGATGTCCATGCGGATCCAGCAGCTCGGCCAATTCGCCACCAGCGTGGGCCAGAAGGATCCGGAGGTTGCGACGGTGCTGAACGCGATCAAGGACGAACTCGCCGACGTGCATTCCGCGAAGGAACTTGCGCAGGCCACCGGTTTTTCGCGGTCGGCCCTGTATGCGTTCTACGGCATCGGCGACGTGCCGGTGATGCGCGTCGAACTGGCGTCGCCGGACGCGTTCAGGACGTTCTGGTCGCGCGTGGAAAAACGCGCGGGCGTGACGACGCCGACGGCCAAAGTCGCCGAGCAAAGCTATTGGGTCATCGGCGGCAACGACACCAAGCTGCATTTGCTGGTGGCGATCGAAGGCAAGCAGCTGGTGGCGACCGCAGCACCCGCCAATGCCAGCGAAGATCTTCTGAAGCAGTTGCTCGGCCTGACCAAGCCTTCCAGCAGCGCGGTAGATCGGCTGGCGCGCATCGACCACGACAACGGCTACGGTGAATATGGTTCGGGTTACGTCGACCTGCCGAAGCTGTTCGCGAACGTCTTCGATGGCAAGGACACCGTCACCCGCGAATTCGCGAAAGACCTCGGCAGCGATGCCGCGGCCAATCCGGCGTGCGCCAGCGAATTCGCTTCATTGGCAGGCCAGGCCCCGCTCGCCAGCATCGGCTTCACTACGTATTCCGCGAAGGAAATCCGTGGCGGCCTCGACGTGCAGTTGTCGCCCGCCTTGCTGGGTGCGCTGACGGCACTGAAGCAGCCGGTGCCCGGCATGGGCGAGCAATCCGATCATTCCATGTTCGACATGGTGCTCGCACTGCCGCTGCAGAAGTGGCAGGCCTTCATCAAGGGGCGCGCGGAAGCGGCAGCGGCGAAAACCTACCAGTGCCCGGCGTTGCAGTCGCTCAACAAGTTCGCGCAGACCGCCGCCAATCCGCCGGTGCAGATGCCGCCGGAAGCGGCATCGATGCTGGGATTCCGCATGGTGCTGGACAAGTGGGACATCGGCCCGCAGATCGCCGGCCGCGTGCTGGTCGCCAGTTCCAATCCCGCCGAACTGGCACAGAAGATCCAGCAGACCATGCCGCAGTTCGCGTTGAAGACGATCCCGGCCGATGGCAAACCGGTGGCGTTCGACCTGCCGCCCAAGCTTCAGGCGATGCTCGGCGGTGGCAACCAGGGCTGGATCGCGGCCAACGCGAACGCGCTCGTGGTGGGCATCGGCAATGGCGAAGATGCCCAGCTCGGAAACGCGCTAGACGCACCTGCGGGCAATGGCGATGCGCTGTTGCGGATGCACTTCGACGGCAAGATGTATCCGCTCCTGGGCAGCTGGATTTCACGCTTCGCCGCGGCGATGCCGGCGACGAGCCAGGCGCAGGTGCAGCAGCAAGTCGCCGCGTTCAACCTGATGGGCGAGATCATCCAGTCGGCAGACATGGACGTGAAGGTCGACAACAAGGGCCTGCACATCGACAGCGTCGTGGAGCATCGCTGAGCGCATCGGCGGGTCTCGTTTTCGAAAAGCAAAACCCCGGCTCACGCCGGGTTTTTTCGTTTTGCGGCAGTGCCGCCGAGGGCGGGTTACAACCGATGCCCGCTCTCGCGCGTCTCGACCAATTCCACGTCGCCGAGACCCTGCGACAGCGAGTGCGCGTCGCCACCTTGCGCCAGCTTGATCGCGAGGCGCACCTCGTTGGCGGAGTCGGCGTGGCGCAGCGCGTCCTCGTAGCTGACGTGGCCGGCGTGATACAGCTCGACCAGGTTCTGGTCGAAGGTGCACATGCCGAGGTTGGTGGACTGCTTCATCACGTCCTTGATCTTGTGGATCTCGCCCTTGCGAATGTAATCCTGCACCAGCGGCGTGCCCAGCAGCACTTCCATGCACACGCGCCGGCCTTTGCCGTCGGGCGTCGGAATCAACTGCTGCGCGACGATGCCCTTCAGGTTCAATGAAAGATCCATATAGAGCTGCTCGCGCACGTCCTCGGGGAAGAAGTGGATGATTCGCTCCAGCGCCTGGTTGGCGTTGTTAGCGTGCAGCGTGCACAACACGAGGTGTCCCGTTTCGGAGAAGTGGATCGCGTATTCCATCGTCTCGCGCGTGCGCACCTCGCCGATCAGGATCACGTCCGGCGCCTGGCGCAGCGTGTTCTTGAGCGCGTTTTCCCAGCTGTCGGTGTCGATGCCGAGTTCGCGTTGGGTGATGATGCAGCCCTCGTGCTTGTGCACGTATTCGATCGGATCCTCGACCGTGATGATGTGGCCAGTCGAGTTCTGGTTGCGGTAGCCGACGATCGACGCCAGCGAGGTCGATTTGCCTGCGCCGGTGGCGCCCACGAAGATCACAATGCCGCGCTTGGTCATCGCCAATTGCTTGACGATGGGCAGCAGGTTCAGCTCTTCGATGGTCGGAATCTTCGACTCGATCCGGCGCAGCACCATGCCGACGCAGTTGCGCTGGTAGAAGCACGACACGCGGAAGCGGCCGACGCTTGCGACGCCGATCGCGAACTGGCATTCGTGGGTCTTTTCGAACTCCTCGCGCTGCAGCGGGTTCATCACGTTGAGCACCATGTCGCGTGCTTCCTGCGGACTCAGCGGCGTTTGCGTGATCGGCACGATGCGGCCGTGGACCTTGATCGACGGCGCCACGCCGGCGGTGATGAAAAGGTCCGACGCCTTCTTGTGCACCATCAGCTTGAGGAAGGATGTGAAATCGACTGCGCTCATTTGAAGGTCTCCTTCACCTTGGCGCGCGACAGCGCGTCCTGGCGCGTGATCAGGCCGCGCCGCACCAGGTCCTGCAGGCACTGGTCCATCGTCTGCATGCCGAACTGCTGGCCGGTCTGGATAGACGAATACATCTGCGCCACCTTGTCCTCACGGATCAGGTTCCGGATCGCGGGAATGCCGACCATGATTTCCCACGCGGGCACGCGGCCACCGCCGACCTTTTTCAACAAGGTCTGCGTGATCACGGCGCGCAGCGATTCCGACAACATCGAACGCACCATCGGTTTTTCGCCGGCGGGAAACACGTCGATGATGCGGTCGATGGTCTTGGCCGCCGAGTTGGTGTGCAGCGTCGCGAACACCAGGTGTCCGGTTTCCGCCGCAGTCAGCGCGAGGCGGATGGTTTCGATGTCGCGCATCTCGCCGACCAGGATGTAATCCGGGTCTTCGCGCAACGCCGAACGCAATGCCTCGTTGAAGCCGTGGGTGTCGCGGTGCACCTCGCGCTGGTTGATCACGCACTTCTGCGCGGTGTGCACGAATTCGATCGGGTCCTCGATGGAGAGGATGTGCCCGAAGTGGTTCTTGTTGACGTAATCGACCATCGCCGCGAGCGTGGTCGACTTGCCGGAACCGGTCGGGCCGGTGACCAGGATCAGGCCCTGCGGCTGCTCGATCAGGTCCTTGAAGATCTTGGGCGTGGCCAGGTCTTCCAGCGTCCACACTTCGGCGGGAATGGTGCGGAACACCGCGCCCGCGCCGCGGTTCTGGTTGAAGGCGTTGACGCGGAAACGCGCGAGGCCGGGAATCTCAAACGAGAAGTCGACTTCCAGGAATTCCTCGTAATCGCGGCGCTGCTTGTCCGACATGATGTCGTACACCAGCGCATGCACCTGCTTGTGCTCGAGCGCGGGGAGATTGATCCGGCGGATGTCGCCGTCGACCCGGATCATCGGCGGCAGGCCCGCCGACAAGTGCAAGTCCGAAGCCTTGTTCTTGACCGAAAAGGCCAACAGTTCGGCGATATCCATGAACCCCCTCCAAGAATGCGCGCACCGCCCGGCCGGATCGGCATCAGACGGCCCCACTGTACCCCAACACTTCCCACGAATCCTGCAAATTCCGTTCCAGCAAAGCCGCTGCAGGAGCCGCGTCGAGTATACGCCAGCACCGTTTCCGCAAACGCGCCGGAGGCGGCAGTTCCGGCGCCGTCCGGCTCAGGCGTGGGTTTCGCCGCCGGCGAAATCCAGGGTCGCGACAGTGCCGCGTTCGGCGCGCGGCGCCAATGACACCCGCCAGCCGTACAGCTCGCACAAGCGACGTACGATCGCGAGACCCAGACCGGCGCCCTTCACCGTCTCGCCCTCGCCACGCACGCCGCGCTCGAACAGGTGCTCGGCCTCTTCGGCCTTGATGCCCTGGCCGGTGTCCTCGATGCGCACGCGCCCGGCTTGCACGCGCACCACGATCTCGCCTTCCTGGGTGTATTTGCAGGCATTGCCCACCAAATTGCCCAGCGCCACCGCGACCACCGAAGACGGCGCTTCCACGGTGACCGGCGATTCGATTTCGGCGCGCAACGCAATGGACTTGCGTCCGAGATCCGGACGATGCGTGTCGACGACTTCCTCCACCACCCTGGCGACGTCGGTGGTTTCGCCATCCACCGGCCCCGAGCGTTCGGCGCGCGACAACAGCAGCAAGGCCTGGGTCAGTTCGGTGGACTGCCGCACGGCGCGTTCGATCCGCTGCAAACGCGTGTGCAGCTTTTCCGGAAGGTCGGGCGTCGTCATCAGCAGCTCGGTCGTACTGGCGATCACCGCCAGCGGCGTGCGCAGTTCGTGGCTGACGTCGGCATTGAACTCACGGTCGCGCTGGATCAATGCACTCTGGCGTTGCGCGTAGTCGTCGAGCGCCGCGGCCAGCTCACCGACCTCGTCCTCGGCGAAATGCGGCGCCAGCGGTTCCAGCTTGCGGCCGCTGCGGAACGCGCGCAGGCGCTGGGCCAGGTCGGTCACCGGACGCATCACGCGCCGCGAAAGCCAATAGCCGACCATGAGCGACAACAGCGTGAACACGATCACCGCCGCGACCAGGCCGGTGATCAGTTGCCGCTTGCCGAGACTCTCGCGGCTGGTGTCGTAGGTGAGGAAGGCATCGATGCCGTACTTGCGCGCCACGACCAGCTTGTATTGGCGCGGCAGGCCGCCCGTGCCGCCCTGCATGTCGTATACGCCCGGCTTCAATCCCTGCCAGGCCAGCGGCGCCTGGTAAACCGTCTGGTCATTCCACATCCACGCTTCGATCAACTGGAACCGCAACGGTTCGTCCGGATGCAGGTGCTTGCTGTCGACCGCCTGCTGGAGATCGGCCTCGAGGCTCTGGTTGATGAGCTGATTCTCCACCTTGGCGCGCACGTACAGCGACGCGGCCGCGAACAACGCGCTCAGCCCGAAGCCGAACAGCGTGAAGGTGACGATCAGCCGGAAGCGGAGCTTACGCCGGGACTGCATCCGGATCGACCATGCGGTAGCCGATGCCGTGGCGGGTGTGGATCAACGGCTTGTCGAACGGTTTGTCGATGGCCGCGCGCAAGCCGTGGATGTGCACGCGCAGCGAATCGGAATCGGGCAATTCCTCGCCCCACACTTTTTGTTCGAGATCCTGGCGCGTGACCACCGACGGACTGGCTTCCATCAGCGCCTGCAGCAGCTTCAGACCGATCGGATTCAACTGGATCGACTCGCCCGCACGCGTGACCACCAGCGTGTCGAGGTTGTAGGTGAGGTCGGCGATCTTCAGCACGCGGCTCTTCGGTCCCTTGCCGCGCCGCGCCAGCACCTCCAGCCGCGCCGCGAGTTCCTGCAGCGCGAACGGTTTGGTCATGTAGTCGTCGGCGCCGGACTCGAAGCCGGTGAGTTTCTGTTCCAGCGCATCGCGCGCCGTCAGCATCAGCACCGGCGTGTGCTTGTGCGCCTCGCCGCGCAATTTCTTGCACACCATGATGCCGTCCATGCCCGGCAAGGTCAGGTCCAGCACGATCACGTCGAAATCGTTGACCACCGCCAGATGCAGGCCGGTGACGCCGTCGCCGGCGAAATCGACGACGTGGCCGCGATCCTCAAGGTAATCACCGATGTTGGTGGCGATGTCATTGTTGTCCTCGATCACCAGCACGCGCATGGCATATCCCGGCTAACGCGCATTCGTGCGCCATTGCGCAAGCTTAGCGAGAAACGGATTTTCGCGCTGCAGCCGCGGCGCGGCGCATTCAGCCATTCGGCCGCGATACCTGCGCTTGATCGGCACTGCAGGTGGCGGCAGATATGTGTCCCGGTCGTGACGGTACTGGGCTGGGCCATCGCGGCATCATCCACCCGCGTCATTTTCGAGCCGGAAGGTGAACGCTTGCCGATAGCGTCGACCGGGCACCGCAGGCGGCGCGAATCGCCAATCCGCCACGGCCTTCAGCGCGGCCGTGTCGAATTGCCCGGAACTGGTACTTACGATTTCGAGGTCGTGCGGCATCGCTGCTGTCACCTGCTCACGCCAATGCAGCCTCGAGGTGCCCGATCACCGCATCCGCCACATCCACGCCGGATACTGTTTCGATGCCTTCCAGCCCGGGCGAAGCGTTGACCTCCAGCACCAGCGGTCCGCGCGCGGAACGCAGCAGGTCCACGCCGGCGATGCCGAGGCCCAGCACCTTGGCTGCGCGCAGCGCGATGCCGCGTTCCGCTGCGGACAACCTGACGGGGCTGCCGGTGCCGCCGCGGTGCAGGTTGGCGCGGAAATCGCCGTCGACCGCGGCGCGTTGCATCGCCGCGACCACGCGGTCGCCGACCACGAAGCAGCGGACGTCGCGCCCATCGGCTTCGCGCACGAATTGCTGGACCAGGAAGTTGGCGTACAGGCCACGGAACGCCTCGATCACGCTTTGCGACGCCGCGGCCTTCTCCGCCAGCACCACGCCGCTGCCCTGCGCGCCCTCATTGAGCTTGATCACGTGCGGTGCCGGGCCGAGCATGTTGAGAAGATCCGACGTGTCGTCCGGGTTGTCGCCGAACACCGTCACCGGCAGGTCGATGCCATGGCTGGCGAGTATCTGCAGGCTGCGTAGCTTGTCGCGCGCGCGCAGCACCGCGTCCGAACAGCTCGGGGTGTACACGCCCATCATCTCGAACTGGCGCAGCACGGCGGTGCCGTAGAACGTCACCGATGCGCCGATGCGCGGGATCACCGCGTCGATGCCTTTCAACGCGCGGCCACCGTAATGCACGACAAAACCGTCATTGGCGATCCGCATGTAGCAACGCAAGGGATCGAGCACGCGCACGCGATGCCCGCGCGCGCGCGCAGCGGCGACCAGCCGGGCCGTCGAATACAACCTCGCATTGCGGGACAGGATCGCAAGCTTCACTAAAGAGGCTCTGTAGAAGTATTTCGCTCGAAGCCGCTTTTGTTGAAAGTCAGGCCACGGAGCTCTTGGCCATGGATGGCGGCTCTAAAGGCCGTGATGTTGACGAAGCCAAGATCTTTTTCGGTTACGAGATCACCGGGGATGCAGCGATCATGGATGATCGCAAAAACCAAGCGGGTGAAGGGAATCGAACCCTCGTCAGTAGCTTGGGAAGCTACAGCTCTGCCATTGAGCTACACCCGCGCCGGGAAGGCGATGTTAGCGATGCGCGCGGCGGGCATGCAACGACCACCGAACGCCGGCTAAACGTTTTCTTAGGCCATGCTTAGGATACTCGGCGCAGCAGGCGCGCATTCAGCGCGGCTGGGTTGAGATGAGCGCGTCGGACGAGGGGCGCCGCACCGACGCAATCCATGAGCGCCCGTTTCGCCACGGGGGTTTCCCATGTCCCGTTTCCGCCTTTCGCGTCAGTTGCTCGTCGCCGCCGGCGTCTGTGCCTTGCTGCTCGGCGCGGCCACGGTCCAGGCGCAGCAGTACGACGATTCGCAGCCTTCCGATCAATCGCAGGCGCCCGACGATTCCGCTCAGGCACCCGGACGTGTCGCGCGGCTCGCGTACCTGTCCGGCCAGGTGCAGTTCGCGCCGGCCGGGGAAAACGACTGGGGTTCGGTGGAAGTCAATCGCCCGATGGTGATCGGCGATCGCCTGCTGACCGGCGACGACGGCCGCGCCGTGCTGGAACTCGGCGACGCCGCGATCCGCATCAACAACGACAGCGCGTTCGATTTCCTCAACCTCGACCAGGACAACGTGCAGGTCGAACTTTCGCAGGGCACGCTGAACATCGCGGTGCGCCAGCTTGCCCAAGGCGAAAACTTCGAGGTGGACACGCCGACGGTTGCCTTCGTCGCCTCCACCGCCGGAACCTATCGCATCGACGATGATCCCTCCGGCACCGGCAGCATGGTCACCGTGTTCCAAGGCTCGGGCACCGTCTACGGTGAGAACGGCGTCAGCCGGCAGGTGGCCGCGGGCACGTCCTATCGCTTCAACGATTCGACGCTCGCCAGCGTCGAAACCAACAGCCTGCCGCAGCCCGACGATTTCGATCGCTTCTGCGAGGCGCGCGACGCGAACTACAACCGCTATGCACAGCAACAGCAGCAATACGTGCCGCCCGACATGATCGGTGGCGATGATCTCGATCAATACGGCCAATGGGACAACACCCCCGACTACGGCACCGTGTGGTATCCGAGTTCGGTGCCGGCCGACTGGGCGCCTTACCGCAACGGCCATTGGGCGTGGATCGATCCCTGGGGCTGGACCTGGGTGGGCGATGAGCCGTGGGGTTTCGCGCCTTTCCATTACGGCCGCTGGGTTTACGTCCGCAGCCGTTGGGGCTGGATGCCGGGGCCGGTGCACGTGCGCCCGTTGTACGCGCCGGCGCTGGTCGCGTTCGTCGGCGGCTCGGGACTGTCGCTCTCGATCAACATCGGCGGTGGCGGCCCGGTGGGCTGGTTCCCGCTGGGCCCGCGCGACGTGTACGTGCCGTGGTTCCACGCCTCGCGCAATTACTTCACCAACGTCAACGTCACCAACATCCGCAACGTGTACGTCAACAAGACGGTCATCAACAATTTCTACGGCGATTACCGTGCGGGCCGGGTGCCGCCGCGCGGCGGGCATGACTATGCGTACCGTACGATGCCGGCCGCCGTGACGGCGGTGCCGCAGAACGTCTTCACCGGCGCGCGTCCCGTGCGTCCCGCCGTGTTGAAGCTCAACCGCACCCAACTCGCACGCACCGAAGTTGCGGTGCGCCCCACTGCCACCCCCGACCGGAGCAGCCTGGGCTTGGGCCACCCGACGGCGCGGCCGACCGCGATCAAGGGCCGCGAGCCGTTCGCGCGTCCGGTGGTCGCGCGCCACCAGCCGCCGCCGCGTCCGGTCGATTTCGCGGCGCGCCAGAAAGTCATCGCCAGCCAGCATGGCCAGCCGTTGACGCCGGCGCAGCTGCAGAACCTGCGCAAGACGCAGCCGGCGCCGCGCGAGGATCGCGTGAAGCTGGTTCGCGCAGCCACCGGCGCTGCAGCGATCGGCGCAGCACCTCGTGCGACGCCGCCGCCGCGACCGTCGGAACCGGCGGCGCGTACCCAACCGACACGCTCCGTCGTGGCACCGCGTCCAGGCGAACCGTCCGCGCGCCGTCCCAGTCCGACCGAGCCGTTCAAGAACACGGTGCATCCGATCCAGGCGCCGGTGAACCCCGTGCGGAACGCCCCCTCGCGCCCCAATGAATTGCCCTCCGCGCGCTTCGCACATCCCAATCAGCCCGCGACGTTGCCGCGCGCACCCGTGATCCGTCCCGCGGGCGAACCGCAACGGAACAGCGCGCCCACTTCGGGCCGCCTGCCCGTGGTGCGGCCGGTAGAACGCGCACCGCAACAGGTCGACAACCGCGCCGCGCAGCAACAGCAGCAAGCACAGGCCGAGGCGCAGCAACGCGCACGCGAGCAGCAAGCGCAACAGCAACGCCAAGCACAGGCACAGGCACAGCAGCGTGCACGCGACCAGCAAGCACAGCAGCAACGCCAGATGCAAGAGCAGCAACGCGCGCGCGATCAACAGGCACAGCAGGAACGGGCCCGCGAGCAGCAGATGCAACAGCAGCGTCAAGCGCAAATGCAGGAACAACAACGCGCGAGGGACCAACAGGCCCAGCAGCAACGCGCCACGCAAATGCAGCAGCAACAGCGCGAGATGCAAATGCGTCAGCAACAGGTGCAGCAGCGCCAGATGCAGCGTGCACCACAGCCGCGCAACAATCCGCCGCCGCAACGCCGTGAGCCACCGCCTAGGAAGCATCCTCCCGAAAGCAGCGGCAACCCGGTCCGCTGAGCGGCACGCAGCAAGACGCCCCGCGACGCGAGTCGCGGGGCATTAAACTTCGCGCATGAAGATTTTTCTCAACGGCGAGCCGCACGAATGCGACGCGGCCACCACGATAACCCGGCTGCTCGAAGGAACCGGGCACGGCGATCGCCGCGTTGCGGTGGAAGTGAACCGCGAAATCGTGTCGCGCAGCCGGCACGCCGAACACGCGCTGCACGAAGGCGATCGGGTGGAGATCGTGCAGGCCATGGGCGGCGGCTGAAGCACGACGCACTACAATTGCGTTTTGCATCCAGATGCGCCTGCCATGAATGCCCTGCCGCAAACCGTTTCACCCGACATCCCCGACCCGCTGATGATTGCCGGCCGCGCGTATCGCTCGCGCCTGCTGACCGGCACCGGAAAGTACAAGGACCTCGATGAAACCCGTCGCGCGACCGAAGCGGCGGGCTCGGAAATCATCACCTTCGCGGTGCGGCGGATGAACCTGGGGCAGAAACCCGGCGAACCGAACCTGCTCGATGCCTTGCCGCCCGAGTGCTACACCTTGCTGCCCAACACCGCGGGTTGCCACACCGCCGACGAATGCCTGCGCACCTGCCGGCTCGCACGCGAACTGCTGGACGGCCATTCGCTGGTCAAGCTGGAAACCATCGGCGATCAGAAAACCCTGTACCCCGACATCATCGAAACGCTCGCCGCCGCCGAAATGCTGGTGAAGGATGGCTTCGACGTGATGGTCTACACCACCGATGATCCGCTGCTCGCACGCCGTTTCGAGGAGCTGGGTTGCGTCGCCGTGATGCCGCTGGCTGCGCCGATCGGTTCGGGGCTCGGCATCCAGAACCGCTACACGATCATGGAAATCGTCGAGAACGCGAAAATTCCGGTGATCGTCGATGCCGGCGTCGGCACCGCATCGGACGCGGCGCTGGCGATGGAACTCGGATGCGATGGCGTGCTGATGAACACCGCGATCGCGCACGCCAAGGATCCGGTGCTGATGGCGCACGCCATGAAGTGCGCAATCGAAGCCGGGCGCGCCGCGTTCCGCGCCGGACGCATCCCGCGCAAGCGCTACGCGTCGGCATCCAGCCCCGTCGACGGATTGATCGCTTGAACCCCGGTTCGCGCGACAACGATCGATCCGAACATCCCCGCACCATCCGCAGCTTCGTCCTGCGTGAAGGACGCATAACCCCCGCGCAGCAGCGCGCGTTCGCGGAACACTGGGCGCGTTTCGGCATCGACTACCAGGGCGAGCTGCGTGATCTCGACGCAGTGTTCGGCCGAACGGCGCCGCACGTGCTGGAGATCGGCTTCGGCAATGGCGAAGCGCTGGCCTGGGCGGCGGAACACGATCCGGCGCGGGATTATCTCGGCATCGAAGTACATCGCCCCGGCGTCGGACGGCTGATGAATGCGCTGGCCGCGCGCGACGTGCGCAACGTGCGCCTGTGGAACCACGATGCGGGGGATGTGCTGCGGAACGAAATTCCCGAGGCCGCGCTCGACGAAGTCCGCATCTGGTTTCCCGATCCATGGCCCAAGAAGCGCCACCACAAGCGGCGGCTGATCCAGCTGGCGTTCGTCGAACTGTTGATGACGCGCATGAAAGCGGGCGGCCTGCTGCACCTCGCCACCGACTGGCCCGAGTATGCTTCGCACATGCGGGAAGTGCTGGCCATGCAACCGGGCTGGCGATTGCGGACAGGGGAAAGCGGTGAAGCGAAGCGTCCAGCGTGGCGGATCGAAACGCGTTTCGAGCGACGCGGGATCAATCTCGGCCACCCGGTTACTGATTTGTTGTATGACCGTGTGTAACGATTGCCAGTCGACCCACTGACCTGACCGGACCATGGCCCGATGGAGCTGACCCTCACCCCCGACATGCTGCTGGTGCTCGGGCTGGTCGGCTTCACGGTGATCATGCTGATCCTGGAATGGGTGCGCGCCGACATCGTGGCGCTGCTGGTGCTGGTGGTGATCGGCATCACCGGGCTGATGCCGGTGCAGCAGTTGTTCGATGGCTTCGCGTCCAACGCCGTGTTGTCGCTGATGGGCATCATGATCATGGGCGCCGGCCTCGATCGCACCGGCATGCTCAACAAGGCCGCGTCGTTCATCCTGCGCCTGTCCGGCGGCGTGGAAAGCCGGGTGTCACTGCTGCTCAACAGCACGGTCGGCAGCCTGTCGTCGATCATCCAGAGCCAGGCGCTGGCCGCGTTGTTCCTGCCGGTCGCCAGCCGCATTTCCGCGCGCACCGGCGTGCCGCTGAAGCGCCTGCTGCTGCCGATGGCGTTCTGCATCCTGGCCGGCACCAGCATGACGCTGATTTCCAATTCGCCGCTGATCCTGCTCAACGACCTGATCGCGAGTGCCGACCGCAACCTGCCGCCCGGCGCGCAGACCATCGAACCGTTTTCGCTGTTCTCGATCACGCCGATCGGCATTCCGTTGCTGCTGGTCGGCATCGGTTACTTCGCGCTGTTCACGCGACGCCTGATGCCGGACGAGGACGACAAGCCGAAGGTGACGCCGGGACGCACCGAGAGCTACTTCGCCGATACCTACGGCATCGATGGCGAGGTGCTGGAACTTACCGTCACCGCCGACAGCCCGCTGGTGGGCATGAGCATCGGTGAAGCCGAAACGCTGGAGAAGGCGCCGCTGATCCTCGCAGTCAAGAACGGCAACGAAGCGCGCCTCGCGCCACCTTCGGACCAGATGATCTGGGTCGGCACCGTGCTCGGCGTGCTCGGCGCACGCGCCGATGTCACCGCATTCGCGCAGGCGTTGCAGTGCCGCGTCGGCAACCGCATCCAGGCACTGGCCGACATGTTCAATCCCACCCGCGCCGGCATTTCCGAAGTGGTGATCCCGCCCAATTCGAAATGGGTCAAGCACCAGGTCGGCGAGCTGCGACTGCGCAAACGCTATGGGATTTCGGTGCTGGCATTGAACCGCGGCGACGAAGTCACACGCGGCGAGGATGTACGCAAGATGACCCTGCGCGCGGGCGACTCGCTGGTGCTGCACAGCTACTGGCGTGATCTCTCGCTGGCCGCCGAAAGCCGCGATTTGGTGCCCGTCACCGACATTCCCAGCGAGGAACAGCGGCCGGGCAAGGTGCGTTATGCGCTGGTGTTCTTCGCGCTGGCGATGGGGCTTGGGCTATTCACGGACTTGCGGCTTTCGGTGGCAATGCTGACCGGCGCGGTCGGCATGCTGCTGGCCGGCGTGCTCAACATGGACGAGGCCTACGGCGCGATCAACTGGAAGACCATCTTCGTGATGGCCTCGCTGATTCCGCTCGGCATCTCGATGGATTCGACCGGCACCGCGGCGTGGATGGCGCAGGAGATCATGCGCCACCTCGGCGGCCTGCCGCAGTGGCTGCTGCAGGCCTTCATCGCAATCCTGGCGTTGATCGCCTCGCAGGTGATGTCGAATGTCGGCGCAGCCGTGATGATGGTGCCGATGGCCATCAACGTCGCGCTGGCTTCGGGCGGCAATCCCGCCATGTACGCACTGATCGTCGCACTGTCGGTCTCCAACACCTTCCTGATGCCGGGCGCGAGCCCGGTGCTGTTGATCGTCGCCGGTCCCGGCGGTTACAAGTCGCGCGACTTCCTGCGCGTGGGCCTGCCGCTGACACTGGTGATGCTGGTCGTCACGTTGATCATGGTCAACGTGGTGTTCTAGGTTTTTGCGATCGTCCTGATCGCTGTTGCACGAAGCGCATCGAGCCGGTGTCGCTTTCCCATCGTGGACAGAACGGCCTTTGGAATCATCACCCCTGGCCAAGATCTCCGCGCCCTGGCGAGAAAGCCTTCGATCATTCCCACGTGTTGGCGTGAGGTCCAAGTTCGCCATTGTGCTGCGGGCGAACCACGCAGAAGCGCTGGCCGGTAGGCGCTTCCATCACCACCCAGGTCTTGATCGTAGCCACGCGCTTTGCGCCGAGCGTTTCGAGTCGTTTCACTTCCGCCTCGATGTCGTCGCTCTCGATATCCAGGTGCACGCGGCTTTCATGGTCGACTTTCTGCACCAGCACGATCGGCTCGTCGTCACCGGTCTGGATGTCGACATATTTCGGATCGTCGTCGGGCTTGTACGGCCGACCCAACGCCCGCGACCAGAATTGCGCGGCGGCTTCGAGATCATCGGTCTTGCAATCGATGACGATGCTGCACAGGCGGCTGCGGTGCATGGCGATGCTCCTTCAGGCGCGGCCGCGCGCGCGATCCGCGCTCAATGGACCCGGGCCCGCCGCGGACAGGTACAGGAACACGAAGCAGAACAGCACGGCACTCTCGCCGTGGTTGAGGTAAGGAAAGATGTGATTGGCGGGAAAGTGCGCCATGAAATAAGCAAACGCCATTTCACCGGACAGGATGAAGGCCACGGGACGCGAGAACAGGCCAAACAGCAGCAGCAAGCCACCGCCGAATTCCAGGATACCCGCGAGCCCGGGTACCAGCGTAAACAACTTCGCGCTGGAGATCAGCGTGAAAGGCCCGCCTGGAAGATGGAACAGTTTGTCGGCACCGTGGCACAGGAACAGGAAAGCGACCACGATGCGCAGGAGACTCAAGAGATAAGGCGAGGCTTTGCTCCACGAATTGCTTGCGGCCATGCGGATCTCCGATGGATGTCGATACGGCGCGGACGATCGATCGTCCTTTGGCGAACCATACATGAAACCGGATCGAGCGGACTGGGGGTAGCGCCGATCACGCTGTGCACAGCGCCTGCACGGCGTCGATGTCCTTGGGGAGGCCGGCCGTCAGCACTTCGTTGCCGCGCGCGGCAACAGCGACGACATCCTCGATCCGCACGCCGATTCCCCGCCATTTCGATGGCACAGTCGTGTCGTCCGGCGGAATGTAGATACCCGGCTCGACCGTCACCACCATGCCGGGCTCGAGCACGCGCGGCTGGTCATCGACGCGGTAATCCCCGACGTCGTGGACATCGAGGCCGATCCAGTGCCCGGTCTTGTGCGGGAAGTAGCGCTTGTACTTCCCGGATTTCAATGCCGCGCGCGCGCCGCCCTCCAGCAACTTCAGCGCACAAAGGCCGCGGACGATCACGCGCACCGCGGCATCGTGCGCAGCGGTGAACGGCTGCCCCGCCCGCACTTCGTCGATCGCCGCGTGTTGCGCATCGTGCGTCACTTCGTAGAGGGCGCGTTGTGACGCACTGAAGCGGCCACCGACCGGCCAGGTACGCGTGATATCCGACGCGTAGCACGCCATTTCGGCACCGGCGTCGATCAGCAACAAGCTGCCGCGCGCGAGCCGGCCCTGGTTGGCGGTGTAGTGCAACACGCAGGCGTTGACGCCACCAGCCACCGTCGGTGGATACGACGGCACCGCGCCACGCGCGCGCATGACCTGCAACAGCGCGGCTTCCACTTCGTACTCGGCTGCACCCGGCCGCGCCGCGCGCACCGCGGCCTGCTGCGCTTCCGCGGCGATGCTGGCCGCGCGCCGCATCAAGGCCAGCTCGGCGGGTGATTTGTACAAGCGCAATTCGTGCAGCAAATGGCCGAGCGCCACGAACTCGCGCGGCACCACCGCGCCGCCGCGGCTGCTGCGCAGCCGACGAAGCCAGCGCAGAAGCTGCGCATCGAAGTCGTTTTCGCGCCCGAAATGGCAGTACAGGCGCGTGCGCCCCTCCAGCATGCCGGGCAGGATGTCGTCGATGTCCTCGACCGGAAAGGCGTCGTCGACGCCGAAGCGGGCGACCGCCTCGTCCGGACCAACGCGCACGCCGTCGATGCGTTCGTGTTCGCGATCGCGTTCGCGGCAGAACAGCACCACCTCCCCGCGGTCGCGGCCCGGCAGCAACGCCAGCACGGCATCGGGCTCGGGAAATCCGGTGAGGTAGTGGAAATCGGAATCCTGCCGGTAAGGCCATGCGGCATCCGCGTTGCGCATGCGCCGTGGCGCGGCCGCCACCACCAGCGCCGCGCTGTCGCCCGCCATGCGCATCAACTCCCGGCGGCGTCGCGCGAATTCCGCCGGCGCGATCATGCCCGCTCCACGTGCATGCGACGGACGCTCAGATGCATCACCACACCCCCTCTGGCATTGCACGCTGCCATGCTCGGTCCATCCATCCGCGCGTCTCCCGAATGCGCGCACATTCTAGGGCACGCCGCTGATGTGGCGGTTGCGTGCGACGCGTGCTGACGGTTTGAGTAAACTTGGCGCGAAGTCCGGCACTTCGGCCATTCGCGCGAGCCGAAGCCGGCGATCCGTTCACAGGGGCCGCCCAATCATCATGAGCCGCATCACTCGGGGTCACCCGTGACCATCCAGCGACCAAGACGCTCCTGCGCGGCGCTGGCGTTCATGGCGGCGGGATTCTGGCTGGCGGCGACACCGGCGGTGCGCGCCGCGGCGCCGGCAACGGCGGTTTCGTCGGCAACGACATGGCGCGCCTACCAGCGCAACTTCCATTTCCAGCAGCTCGACGATAGCGACGGCCTCACGCAAAACTCCGTCACCCTGATTTTCCAGGACCACACCGGATTCATGTGGTTCGCCACGCAGGGCGGCCTGTTCCGTTACGACGGTTACAGCCTCAACCGCTACACCCACGATCCCAATCGTGCGAACAGCCTGCCGGAGGACTACAAGGTGACGTCGCTGGCCGACGCCGGCGAGGGGCGACTGTGGGTCGGATCCACCAGTGGCGGGCTGATTTTGTTCAATCCCGCCGACAACGCCACCGTTGCCTTGCCGCAATCGGTGCAGCGGAAGATGCTTCCCGTCACCGATTTGATGGCGCTTCCCGGCGGTGGCTTGCTGATCGGCAGCACGCGGGGCGTGGATCTTTTGACGGATGGCGAAACGCATCCATCGCTGAAGCCGATATGGGCCGAGCCCGCGGGACAGGACTGGGTTCAGTCCATGACCCGTTGCGGAAACACGGTATACGCCACCGCCGGCAACGAAGTGATCGCGCTGGACCACGCAAAAGCCAGCGGCCGCGTGCTCGCCAGCACCGGCGCTCCCATCAACGCGCTCCTCTGTGATCCGGGCGGAAGACTGCTGCTTGGCAACGCGGCCGGCCTTTTCAGCGTGAACCGCAACGACGGATCCGTCGCACCGCTGTGGCAGCACGGTGGCGGTGGCGCGGGCGAGATCGGCGTCGTGTCGATCGTTGCCGACGATGCCAATCGCCTGTGGATGGGGCTGACTGACCATACCTTGTTGCGCATCGGGCCTGATGGCGCCACGGTCAGGGTCGAACCCGCTCCGCTCGGGATCGGCGGCGGGCTGCCGGATTCGCCCATTACGAGCCTGTTCGTCGATCGGACCGGACTGCTGTGGGTCGGTACACTCACGTCCGGCGTGGTGTGGACCCACACCGACAACAGCCCGATCAGCTCGGTCCTGAATTTGACCGGCGATCCGCGCGTCAAGACTTTCGTCAGTGCGCTCCAGACCGCGCCAGGTGGGCAGTTCTGGGTCGCGATGAGTGGCCTTGGTCTCGTTCGTTACGATCCCGCGAGCCATGAAATCACCAGCTACAAGGCGGCACTGGAGGAAGCAATCGGAACGACAGGCGCCCACCCGGTCAAGCGCCCCGCCACTGCTCCCGTGTCGACGGCGCAGGCCGACAATTCATTGCATCCACCCGGATCAGTCAGTTCGCGTGACATACGGGTTTACGATATTTGGCAGGACGCAGACGGCCATCTATTGCTGCCGTCCAACTACGGCGTTCTGCAATTGGATCCGCGTACCGGAACGGCTGCGTATGCACAGCTTGCCGGGGAGGCGGCGACCACGCCGGTGCGGACACTGTTTCGCGCCCGCAACGGCGACCTTTGGGTCGCACCCTACGATGCCGGATTGATCCATTACCACGACGGGCAGGTGGTACATCGCTTCGACAACAAGCTTGGCCTCGCCAGCGACAGCGTCGTCGCACTCACGCAAGATCATGCAGGCAACATCTGGGCCGGCACGACCGATGGCGTATCCATGATCGACCCGGCCAGTGGAAAGATTCGCACCTTCCGTGAAGTTTCCGGCAACCGACATTCCTTGGCGGGAAATGCGGTGGCCAGCTTGCTGGTCGACAATCAGGGGCGAGTATGGATTGGCACGCTCTCCGGCATCAGCCAGCTGGAACGCATCGACGCGCATGGCGCGCAGTTCCGGCGTTACGGCGTGGGCGGCGGACTGCCCGATACCACAATCAACTGCTTGCTCGAGGGACTCGCGGGCCGCATCTGGTTCAGCACCAATCTCGGTCTCGGCCTGCTCGATCCGAAGACGGGCTCGATCCGCAGTTTCGGTGTCGCCGATGGAATCCAGGGCAACGAATACACCTCGGGCGCATGTCTGCGCACCACCAGCGGAACGCTTTTGTTCGGAGGCCACGGTTTCGACATCATTGAACCGGAGCGCCTGCGTTCCTCGAATCAAGCGGCACCGGTGGTGTTCACTGCCTTTTATGCCGGCGAAAGCCGGGTTCGCTTGCCGCAATCGCCGCAACAAACGCTCACCTTGGCCGCCGCCGACCGTGGCGTCCACGCAACGTTCAGCGCGCTCGATTATTCCGCGCCTGCCCACAACCGTTTTCGCGTGCGATTGCTGGGCTCGTCCCATCCGGAATGGAGCGCGCCAACACCCAACCATACCGCCGCATTCAGCGATCTCGCGCCCGGCACTCATCGCCTCGAAGTCCAGGCCGTCCTGCGCGACGGCACCCCGGGAAGCACCGCCAGCCTGCAGTTCCACATACCGATCGCGTGGTGGTGGAGCTGGCCCATGCGCATCGTCTATGCAGCCGCGTTGGTGCTGCTGGTGCTGATCGCGGTGCTGGGCTGGCGCAGCCATTACCAGGAGCAGACGCGCCACCGGCGGCAACTGCGGCTGCGTGAAAACCGGCTGCGTCAAGCCCTGTGGGGGTCCGGCGACGAGTTCTGGGACTGGAACCTGGAACACGGCACGATCCTGCGACTGGGCCCCGAAGGCGCACCCGGCGGACACCACGAGGAATCCATCGCCGCGGACGAATGGCGCGCGACCATGGTGCATCCCGATGACCTCGCCAACCTCAACCACGCGCTTGCGGAGCACATCGCCGGTCATACCGAACATTTCGAGGTCGAGCATCGGGTGCGCGCGCGTGATGGCGACTGGACCTGGGTCATTTCTCGCGGCCGCATCGTCGAGCGCGAGGCGGACGGCAAGCCGTTGCGGATATGCGGTACCGAACGCGACATCAGTGCACTGCGCGCTGCGGATCGCGACCGCCGCATCGCCATGGAGGTCATCCGCAACATGAGCGAAGCGGTGACGGTCACGGACCTCGACTTCCGTTTCGTGTCGGTGAACACCGCCTTCACCCGCATGACCGGTTATGCCGAGCACGAGGTGCTGGGACGTGACGCGTCCGTGCTCAACGGCAGCCGCCATGCGCCTGCCAGCTACAACCAGTTGCGCCAGACGCTCGCGGAATCCGGCCACTGGCGCGGCGAGCTGTGGCAGCGGCGCAAGGACGGCGAGGAATTCCTGTGCTGGGTCGAACTCAACGAGGTCTGTGATGCCTCGGGTCAGCGCACGCACATGATCGGCGTGCTCACCGACATCACCGACCGCAAGCGCGCCGAACAGGAACTGCGTTACCTCGCCAACTACGACACGCTGACGGGGCTGCCCAACCGCGCGCTCCTTGGCGAGCGTCTCGGCGCCGCCGTGATCAGCGCGCGCCGCACCGGGCAAAAAGTCGGGCTGCTGTTCCTCGACCTCGATCGCTTCAAGCACATCAACGACTCGATGGGCCACACCACGGGCGACCGCACCCTCAAGGCGGCCGGCGCACGCTTGCGCCAGTGCGTGCGGGAAACCGACGTGGTCGCGCGGCTTGGCGGCGACGAATTCACAGTGGTGCTGGAAGACCTGGCAGACGCGCGCGGTGCCGAGGAAATGGCCCAGCGGCTGATCCAGGCCTTCGCACGACCGCTGCCCATCGCAGGCACACAGGAAGCGGTGATCTCGCCCTCCATCGGCATTGCGCTGTATCCGGATCATGGGCAGACGCCCGCCGATCTTTTGAAATGCGCCGACACCGCGATGTACCAGGCCAAGGAACGCGGCCGCAACACCTGGGCGGTGTATCACGCCGGCATGGATGCGCGCGCGCGCGATCACGCCACGCTGGTCACCGCGCTGCGCCGCGCGCTGGAGCGCAAGGAACTGAGCATGGTCTACCAGCCCAAGCTCGCGATCCATGGCAACAACCAGGGCATCACCGGCATGGAAGCGCTGCTGCGCTGGCACAGCCGTGAACTCGGCGAAGTCCCGCCCAGTGTCTTCATTCCGCTGGCCGAGGAAACCGGCCAGATCCACGACATCAGCGCGTACGTGTTCGCGACCGCCTGCGCCGACCTGCGCCGCTTCCGCGAAGGCGGCCACCGCAACCTGACGATGGCGATCAATCTTTCGGTAGCGCAACTCAACCGCCCCGACCTCACCCTGCACATCTGCGACATGCTGGCCGAGCACGATGTCGCGCCCAACCAGGTGGAACTGGAGCTGACTGAAAGCATGGTGATGGCGAACGCCGAACAATCGGTGCGCCTGCTGGGCGAACTGAAATCCATCGGCGCGCGACTCGCGATCGACGATTTCGGCACCGGCTATTCATCGCTGGCCTATCTCAAGCGGCTGCCCATCGACACGCTGAAGATCGACCAGGAGTTCGTGGGTGACATCACCACCGATCCGGACGATGCGGCGATCACCTCCACCATTATCACCATGGCGCACTCGCTGCAATTGAAGGTGGTCGCCGAGGGCGTGGAAACCGCCGAACAGCTGGCGTTCCTGCGCGCGCAGCACTGCGACGAAATCCAGGGTTACTGGTTCTCGCGTCCGCTGACGGCCGACGCCTGCCTGGAGTTCCTGGATCGCCGTGCCGCCACCAGCTTCGACTTCGCCTGACGGGACATGCCACGCATCGCCTTTTGCCTTATAGTCGACGGCCATGGACACACGACACTTCGAAGAAGAGCTTGCCGCGTTGTCGCGCACCCTCGATGCAGCCCTCGAGCGCATGCGCCGGCTCGCCGAGGAAAACGCCAGCCTGCGCCGCGGGCGCGACCAGATGGCCGGCGAACGCGCCGCGCTGATGGCACGCAACGAGCAGGCGCGCACCCGTGTCGAAGCCATGATCGAGCGGCTCAAGTCGCTCGAAGCCGCAGGTTGAAAAATGAGCGACGAATCCGTCACCGTCACCGTGAAGCTGCTCGACCGTGAATTCCTGGTCGGCTGCAAACCCAGCGAACGCGAGGGCCTGCTGGGCGCAGTGGAACATCTCAATCAGAAGATGCGCGAAATCCGGCATGCATCGCGCAGTCCCGGCTACGACCGCATCGCCGTGCTGGCGGCACTCGACATCACGCATGAACTGTTGACGTTGCGGCGCAGCCAAAGCGCGCTCTCCGACAGCGCAGGCGAGCACATCGCGATGCTGCGGCGCAAGCTTGAAGATGCCCTCGCAGCACCTCTAGAATGACGGTGCTGGCGTCCCCTGCGATGAACGACAGCGCGCCCCCAGCAATGTGCCTTGTTCCTAATGTACGACCTGGGGCCGGTGGTTACCGGATCCTTGTGCAAGTCCGCCGCGTGCGGAAAGCCTGAAAATCCGGCCAGCCTGCCCACTTGATCCTCGGGATCAGGGTCGCTCGGCGCGCATCGGCATCGCGGAGGACGCTGGTTTGTTTTTTGCGTGGTTTGCTTTTGCGTTCGTCCATGAACGCTTCGTCGATTGGCGTTCGGATTCCCCTCGGTTGTCGCTGTCTGCTGCGCCACGACGCCCATCCATGGGCTGACTTCTCACAACAGCCGCTTCGACCAAGAGATCGACAGCCGCTTCGCATGGGAATTGATATCCGATAAGCCGGATAAAGCGAAGCGCAATCCGGGAACCTTCCTGCCAATGGCACCTATCGCATGAATGACGGCCGCGATTTGTTGCGTGCGCGCATGGCGGTGCAGCGTGAAGAGCTCGATGCCAAGCAGCGCATTACCGCTGCAGCCGGCGTACTGCGCAGTCTCGAGATGCTCCCCGAATTCATGGTCGACACGCGTATCGCGGGTTACTGGGCCGTGCGCGGCGAGCTGCCGCTGAATCTCGCCGTCGCATCGCTGGCGCGCCGCGAACAGCACTATTTCCTGCCGGTGCTCGGCACCACCCGGCAACTTTTTTTCGCCGAATATGCGACGGGCACACCCGTCACCCACAATCGTTTCGGGATTCCCGAGCCCGCCGTTCCCGCGGACCGGCGCCTGGCGCCGCAGGACGTGGACGTCATCCTGCTGCCGCTGCTGGCATTCGATCGCCTGGGCCACCGCCTCGGAACCGGCGGTGGCTGGTACGACTCCAGCCTTGCGTTCCTGCGCGAAGGCCCGCGTCCGGCTACGCCGCTGCTGGTCGGCATTGGCTACGCGTTCCAGGAAGTGGAAGCCATTCCAACCGAACCGTGGGATGTCGACCTCGACTACATCGCCACGGACGCGGAAATGATAGCCTGCGGCCCGGTCGACGCGACGGCCTGAGGGGACGCCATGCAGCACTGGTTGATGAAAACCGAACCGGACACCTTCTCGATCGACGACCTGCGCGCGCGCAAGATCGAACCCTGGAACGGCGTGCGCAACTATCAGGCGCGCAATTTCATCCGCACGATGCAGCGCGGCGACGAGGTGATGATTTGTCACTCGAGCTGCGCAGTGCCGGGCGTAGCGGGCCTCGCGAAAGTGGCGAGCGCGCCGTATCCCGATCCGGGTCAATTCGACCCGAAAGATGAATACTTCGACGCAGGCAGCGATCGCGGCAATCCGCGCTGGACACTCGTGGATGTGCGCTTCGTGCGCAAGCTGAAACGCGTGATTACGCTGGACGAGATCAAGGCCCTGCCCAGGCTGGGCGATTTCGCGCTGACCCGTCGCGGCAATCGCTTGTCGGTGCTGCCGGTGACGGAGCCCCAGTGGCATGCGATCCTCGCGCTCGAATAAACAGCGCGAGCAACCGGGGACACCATGGATATCGAAGCACAGAAGCGCGCGGCCGGCGAAGCCGCGATCGAGTTCATCGAAGACGGGAGCGTGGTCGGTGTCGGCACCGGCTCCACGGTCAAGTACTTCATCGATGCGCTGGCGAGGATCAAGCATCGCATCGATGCTGCGGTTTCGAGTTCAGAGCAGTCCAGTCAATTGTTGCGCGCACACGGCATCCAGGTGCTGGATCTCAACGCCGTGGGTACGCTGGATATCTACGTGGACGGTGCCGATGAGTGCGATCCGGCGCGCCGGCTGATCAAGGGTGGCGGCGGCGCACTGACACGCGAAAAGATCATCGCGGCGGCTTCAAGGAAATTCGTCTGCATCGTGGATGCGCACAAATGCGTCGATGTGCTGGGCACGTTCCCGTTGCCGGTCGAGGTGATCCCGATGGCACGCAGTTATGTTGCGCGGGAAATCCAGCAGCGCGGCGGCATGCCGGTGTGGCGCACGGATTGCGTCACCGACAATGGCAACTGGATCCTCGACGTGCACGGCTTGCGCATTGCCGATCCGGCGACCCTGGAATCGGAATGGAACCAGATCACCGGTGTGGTCACGGTGGGCCTGTTCGCGCACCGGCCAGCGGATGTCGTGCTGGTTGGCGACGGCCGACGGTTCTAGCGTTCCGGCGATGTACGCGCCGGTGATTGGCGAGCCACTGCGATGGAAAAGCCGGGTCCGGTTGTAGCCGGACCCGGCACCGGAGCATCATTTCTTCGGCGGTCTCGCCTCAGGCAGCCTTGTGCAGCGCTGCCAAGGCGCCGCGCATCCCCGCTACCAATTGGTCGCACGCGGATGCACCGATGGCTTCGCGGATTTCGTTCAGCACCTCGGTGCCGCTGTCATTGGCCGAGGCCAATGCATTGCGGCCGCTCTCGGTGATTTGCCATGTTTCGCCGTCCTGGGTCACCTGTCCCTGTTCGAGCATCTGGTGCAGAGTGTCGTCGATGATGCGCGGGTTCTGGCGCAGCTGTTCCGAAATTGAGGCAGTCGTCAGCGGACCCGCGAACGTGAGCCTCTTGGCGACGAGGTACATGTAGTAAGTCGCCAGTCCACTGGCTTGTATGCCTTGCTCCACACGCTGCATCAGGGCGCCGCGCAAAGCGGCCGTCATGGCCACCAGATCATGTTGCGGCGTGCGGGGTGCCTCCATCGAGACGTTCATCATTGTGCTCCGGGTTCTGTATGGGGGAGATGCCGCCAATGGCGACCCCTGCACGATACGTCCAACACGAAGACACAAATTTTGACATTCATCGCAAAACCGGCATCACGCAAAAACAAAAAGCCCGCCAAAGGCGGGCTTGTCGTCACTGCACGATCACCGAAGGCGATCGACGGAATTGGCAGCCCCGGATGGATTCGAACCACCGAATGCCTGAGTCAGAGTCAGGTGCCTTACCACTTGGCGACGGGGCTGTGCAAACTCAGATTTTAGAGCGAATCGCGAGGCGCCGCGAGCAAAGCAGTTTTGTGGAAAGTCAACCCGCGGAGTTCTTTACCATGGCTGGCGGCGCCAACAGGCGCGCTGATGATCGCTGGGCCGTGGGCTCCACGATCTGCCGCAGAGCCCATCGAAGCAGCGATCGAACAATCAGCGTTTGGAGAACTGCGTCGCGCGACGTGCCTTGTGCAGGCCGACCTTCTTGCGTTCCACCGCGCGGGCGTCGCGGGTCATGAAGCCGGCGCGGCGCAGCGGCGATTTCAGGGTTTCGTCGTACTCGACGAGCGCGCGCGCGATGCCGAGGCGGATCGCACCGGCTTGGCCGGTGATGCCGCCGCCGGCCACGTTGACCTTGATGTCGAACTTGTCGGCCATCTGGGTCAGCTCCAACGGCTGGCGCACGATCATGCGCGAAGTTTCACGTCCGAAAAATTCGTCCAGTGGCTTGCCATTGACGATGATCGCACCGCTGCCCTTGCGCAGGAACACACGCGCGGCGGAAGTCTTGCGGCGGCCGGTGCCGGTGTTTTGTTGCAGGGTCACCATGATCAGATCTCCAACGCCTTGGGCTGCTGAGCGGTATGCGGATGTTCTGCGCCGCGGTAGACCTTGAGCTTGCGGAACATCGCGCGGCCCAGCGGGTTCTTCGGCAGCATGCCCTTGACGGCGATCTCGATCGCGCGCTCGGGATGCGCAGCCAGCATGTCCTTCAGACTGGTGGTCTTGAGGTTGCCGACATAGCCGGTGAAGCGGTGGTAGTTCTTCGCTTCCAGCTTGTTGCCGGTCACCGTGATCTTTTCGGCGTTGACCACGACGATGTAGTCACCGGTGTCCACGTGCGGCGTGAACTCGGGCTTGTGCTTGCCGCGCAGGCGACGCGCGACTTCCGAACACAGCCGGCCGAGGGTCTTGCCGTTGGCGTCGACGATGTGCCAGTCACGCTTGACCGTCTCGGCCTTGGCGCTGAACGTCTTCATGGGAACGATCCGTAAAATTGTCTGATCCGCACGTGAGGCGGAGCCGCGCCACGAGGCGCGACAAGGGTTGGCAGCAACGAAAGACCGCCTAGGATACCGGCCTCAAGGGCCCCATGCAAGCAGGTCCGCCTGTCCGCGAAAAGGAATCGCGGCAGAAGATCAGCGACGGATTCAGGCGCAACCCGCTTCTCAGGACATCATCCGGTTCAATGCCGGTTTTCGCCACATCCGCCACAATGGACACCATGCATACGGACATTCGCCATCCTTCTCCGGTCGATCGCATCCTAGCCGGCGCGCAACGCGCCTTGGACACGGTCGCGGGAGTCCCGGTCGCGGCCCGCGCCTCGCCGGGCAGCCCGTTGCCGTTGCCCGACCTGGACGCCGCGCAGCGTCGCCACGCGGCCGGCCTGATGCGCGTGAACCACACGGGTGAAGTCTGTGCGCAGGCACTGTACGACGGGCAGGCTGCGCTGGCGCGCGACCCCGCCACGCGTACGCACCTGCAAGCCGCGGCCGCGGAGGAAACCGATCACCTGGCGTGGTGCGCGGAGCGGCTGCGTGAACTGGACGACCGCCCCAGTCTGTTCAATCCGCTGTGGTACGCCGGCAGTTTCGCGATCGGCGCGTTGGCGGCCCTGGCCGGCGATCGTTGGAGCCTTGGCTTCGTGGTCGAAACCGAGCGCCAAGTCGAGGCCCATCTCGGCGAACACCTCGAGCGGTTGCCGAAGGCCGACACGCGCTCGCGCGTCATCCTGGAAACCATGCAAACCGACGAAGCGCGCCACGCCGACAACGCGCGGGCGCGCGGCGGCGCAAGACTTCCGTTCCCGATCCCCCGCCTGATGCGTGGCGCGTCAGCGGTGATGAAAACCGTGGCGTACCGCCTGTAGGAGCGGGCCACACCCGCGACCTCGGCCGGTCGCGCACGGTGCACCCCTACATCAGATTCCGCCCGTGGAACAATTCCTCGATCTCCCGCTTCAGCAGCGCTTCAATGCGCTGGCGATCCTTGAATGACAGATCGTCCGCGTGGGCCTCGAACAGATAGGTGTCCAGATCGAAATCCTTCACGTGCATCTTGGTGTGGAACATGTTTTCCTGATACACGTTGACGTCGAACATCTCGTACTTCTGGCGGATGTGCTTGGCCAGGTAATCCTGGATCGAGTTGATCTTGTGGTCGATG
>Ga0134126_10001281_pt1 | contig 31939 bp, 18 predicted proteins | sample KB31752_FD_96881 | JGI IMG/M metagenome (GOLD analysis project Ga0134126, IMG submission 96881) | Terrestrial soil microbial communities with excess Nitrogen fertilizer from Kellogg Biological Station, Michigan, USA - KB3-175-2 | ecosystem: Environmental > Terrestrial > Soil > Unclassified ... | reverse complement strand
GCTGGCGCGGGAATGCTCCAGCATGCTTTTTACAATACTATCGGCACGTTTGCCATGCATGTTTATTTTCTGCTCGTTTTGCTTTAAATCGGCTGCTATAGCTTTCACCTCGCTAAAATTTCCTTTACCAATTTCGTCCTCCATCTCTTCAATCAATTCTGAATTAACCTCCGAAAAATTATTGACAAAGTTGAGCGGATTCTGTATCTCGTGTGCAATGCCAGCGGTCAATTCACCCAGGGAGGCCATCTTCTCGGATTGGATGAGCTGGGTTTGGGTTGCTTTTAAGTTGGTTAAGGATTGATTGAGCTCGGTAGTACGCTCAGCCACCTGTTGCTCCAGTAAAATATTCTGATCGGCCAATATTTGTTGTTTTTGTGCCGATAATGTTTGCACCTCGACCAATGAGGCCTCTAGTTGCCTGTTAGTTATAGAACTTTGAATACCAAGGTAGAATGCCATTCCCAGCGGGAAACAAACAATGCCCGCTCCCCATAGCAACTGTGCGAAGATGGTACCCTGGTCAAGTAAAGCGCTTACCGCGATTAATGTCACAAAACATACTGTGCCCGCAAGCACATATACAGCGTCTTTCTTTTTCTGTTTTATGGCCCACATGCAAACATGTACACCTTCAAACATAAAAAGCAGCGGTATAATGCTGGTGTTGAAAAAGAAAAAAGTTGTGCCATTAAAAAACATAAAGGTCACTGTTATTGCGCCTATGACACAAAGAATGCTGAAAATAACACGGCGCTGGTAGCCGAATACGGTGTAAATCGTTAGCAACAGGAATATCATTCCCAAAACAAAAGCTGACCCTTCGGCATAAACCGCCCACATTTCGGTAGCTAAAGGGCCAAAGCGATCAATACCGTAAACCTCGTTTGGCAATGTGATATAGCAGATGCAAAAGCAAAACAGGGCGTAATACAGGTATATCTTTTTGTTGCGATCGAACAGGAAATACACCATATAGGTGAAAAAAACTATCAAAACCATTCCGCCGAACAAACCAAAAACAATTACAAAGTTTTTTATGCCTTTGCTGTAATCATTGAAGCTGGCCACAGCTGCAGGATAATTATTGATATGCAGCGCAAAGGCCGAAAGCGGTTCGAATAATGATGATAAATAAGGTAAGCCCCGCTGGTAAGCTATCCTTACGGCGATCACATTATCTTTATCCGGATCCAGTTTGATAACAAACGGCTCTTTGGAAGGGAGATATCCCTCAATTTTCGATTGGTCGGAGCTAATCGTACCGTATTTGATAAGGAGCGCCCCATTCAGGTAAATTTCTGATGCTGTATACTGCGTGACACTAATGGCAAGCATTAGGCTAGCAAGCGAGCTGCCGAGCCGGATATGTATTCTTAGCCAACCCGTACCCGCATCTTTCAGTGCTGTGAAATGGGCAATGTCTATTCCCGGATCAACCGTTTTCCAGGTTTTATCGTCAAAACCAGGTTGGCGCCATTCGGCATTGTCGCCTGTGTGGAAAACCCAACCACTTAGTAAGGTATCATGTTTAGATAGCTTATTTAAATGGAAAACCCGCCCTGTTTGAGCAAGTGTTGTTGTCGTTATGATCAGTAATAAAAGACCCGAAAGGTATATTCTCTTCATTCGTATTAATTCAAAGGTAATTGAATAATAAACTCCGATCCTTCACCCTCAACACTATTAATCTGTATCGTTCCCCCATGCCCTTTTACCACAATGTCATAGCTCAATGATAAGCCCAGCCCCGTTCCCTCCCCCGTCGGCTTTGTCGTAAAAAACGGCTGCATAATTTTGTCTTTAATCGGATCAGGAATACCGGTACCGTTATCTTTTACTTTAATCGCTACATGGCCGTTTTCGGTCAGGGTAGTCACGGTTACTTCCGGCTTATACTCGCCGTTAAGCGCTTTCTTTTTTTGGTTTACCGCGTAAAAGGCGTTGTTAAAAAGGTTGAGCAGCACCCGGCCGATGTCCTGCTGTGATACATTTACGTTAGGCAGCTTCGGCTCAAAATGGGTCACCATCTCCGCATTGAACGATTTATCTTTTGCCCTCAAGCCGTGGTAGGACAATTTTAAAAACTCATCGCACAGCACATTCATATCCGTCAGCTGTTTTTCGCCGGTATTGGTGCGGCTGTGTTCCAGCATGCCTTTTACAATGAAGTCCGCGCGTTTGCCATGGTGGTTTATTTTCTCTTCGTTTTGCTCAATATCATCTGCGATGGCTAAAGCTTCATCTACATTACCACCTTTTAACTCCGTCTTTAATTCATCTATCATTTCGCGGTTTACTTCCGAAAAGTTATTGACAAAATTCAGCGGGTTCTGTATCTCATGGGCGATCCCTGCGGTCAGCTCCCCCAGCGAGGCCATTTTTTCGGATTGGATCAACTGCGTTTGTGTTTGCTTTAAATGCGTGAGCGATTGATTAAGTTCCGACGTTCTTTCATTCACCTTTTTTTCCAGGACGACGTTCTGATCGGCCAGTATCTGCTGTTTCTCCTGTTCTTTCAAAATATTTTGTGCTGAAAGTGTTTGCACTTCGGCAAGCGTTGTTTTTAATGCCCGGTTGGTGGAGGCCGTTTTAAGGCCCAGGTAAATAGCAAGCGCAATTGGCAGGCTCAAAAACACGAAATAAATAAGTAAAGTTGCCAATATTGTGGTTTGATCCAATAACCCTTCCCACACAAGCAGAATAATATACAGACAGATAACCGGGAAGATGATCGCTGCATCCTTTCTTTTTTGTTTAATTGCCAAAAAGCAAATCCTTGCTACCTCCAGCATGCACAGCACCGGAAATACGACACCGTCAATAAAGGTACTTATGATATCGTCCAGGAAAATGCCCAGCACCACCGCTAATGATAAAATGACCAATACTTTAAAAACGGTTCGTCCGTGATAGCCAAATAAGACATAAACTACCAGAACCAAAAACAGGAAAGCTGTACAAAAACAGATGATCCCGGCGTTAAATATCAACATATAGGTAGACAGCGTTTCCGAATGGCCCTGATAAAAGATGTAAACAAAGGTGAGGTAGATATAAAACACAGAAAGGCAATAGATCAAATAATATAGACTGATCTTTTGAGAACGGTCAAAAATGAAATACAGCAAATGGATAAGACAGAGGATCAGGAATATCCCCGCTGCTATCGAATACATAACTAACTGTTCCTGGTTTAACTTTGATAAATCTTCGGAATTGGCAGTTGCCGCCTTATAACCATTAATGTACATGCTAAAGGCGGGGAGAGGGACATACAGCGGAGAAACATATAAAATTCGACTTTGGTATCCTAAGCGCACTGCTACTACCTGGGTACCGCCTCCCTTTAATTTCAATTCAAATAGCTCCCCGGCGGGTGTTACCGCAATTGTTTTAGCCGGATCATGACTGATGTGACCATATTGCTGAATTAATTTACCATCCAGGTATATTTCAGAGGCCGAGTATTGTGACACCCACGCCAATATCCGCTGCCTTGCTACAGCGCTGTCGGCCCTGATGTGAAGCCTTAACCAGCCCACACCTGCATTTTTTACCTGACTGAACTTTGTAATGTCTGTCCCAGGGTCAGCCAGCTGCCATTTGCTGTCATCAAAACCCGCGTTGGCCCATTGCGGGTTATCGCCAGCCTGGAATTTCCACCCGCTTAACAGGGTATCCTGTTTCGACAGCTTTTTTAAATCAAATACCTGCCCGGTTTGTCCGAAAGTTTTAGCAACAATGAACAGCAATAGCAATGCAGAAAAATAAAATTTCCTCATCAGTTTTCATTTAAAGGCAATGAAACTATAAACTCGGTAAACTCACCCTCTTTTGTATTAACTTCAATTTTACCCCCATGCCCTTTTACTACCATATCATAAGTTAAAGATAAGCCTAAGCCAGTTCCTTCCCCCGTAGGTTTGGTTGTAAAAAATGGCTGCATGATTTTTTCTTTTATTGCGTCAGGCATGCCTATGCCGTTATCTTTTACTTTGATCATCACCCAGCCGTTTTTCGTTGATGTAGTTACCGATACTTCGGGTTTGTAATCTTGACCGGCTGTTTTTTTCTTCTGGTTCACCGCATAAAAAGCGTTGTTGAACAGGTTAAGCAGCACCCGGCCGATGTCCTGCTGCATCACGTTTATTTTTGGCAATTCCGGATCGAAATGAGCGGTCATTTCTGCGTTGAATGATTTATCCTTTGCCCGGAGCCCATGGTACGATAGTTTTATAAATTCATCGGCCAGGGCATTAATGTTTGTCAATTGTTTTTCGCCACTGCTGATCCGTGAATGCTCCAGCATGCTTTTTACGATGCTATCGGCACGTTTACCATGCATGTTTATCTTTTGTTCATTTTCTATCAAGTCATTTATCAGTTCAATTTCTAATTGCCCGTCTCTTTTTGCTTTTGGCTTTTTGCTTTCAGCTTTTAGCTCCTCCAGCATTTCTTTGTTGACTTCCGAAAAATTATTGACAAAGTTCAATGGGTTCTGTATTTCGTGGGCTATCCCGGCTGTAAGTTCACCAAGCGAAGCCATTTTTTCGGATTGGATGAGTTGGGTCTGGGTTGATTTGAGGTTAGAGAGGGTGCTTTCTAATACTTTATTTGCTTTCTGTTTCTGCTGATTATTGCGGTAAAGTATCAATGCAATGATGAAGAAAACGCCTAATCCGGCAAGCAAAGCGTACGTTCGGAGCTTGCTTTGGTAAAGCGCTTTCTCTTTTTCCAGGTCCTGCAAACGCAATTGCTCCTGGAAGGAAAGAGCCTGAAATTCGGCTAAATTGGTTATCCTTTTTTTATATAAGCTATCTGTTTTAACTAAGGCAATTTGAGCATATTTAAAAGCGCTGTCCGGTTGTTTTCTTAGTTTATAACTCTGGTAAAGATTCTCGTACGCCATACCAATATTAACCCGCTGGCTGGCTGTAGAACCTAAGGCTTTTAGAGCCCCCAATAGTTTTTTTGAAAAATAAAGGCTCGAATCCCTTTCGTTTTCAGCAAGGTAAAGATTAACCAGCTTACTATAATTCCATACCTCATTGGCTACGTTATTTTGCTCTGCAGCCAAATAAACGCCTTCGTAATAAAACCGCTTTGCATTTGTTTTATCGCCTTTTTTTAAAACAATATCTCCAAAGCATCCTAATATGTAGCCCAAGTATCTTTTCTGCCCGGTTTTAATCGCAATATCACGTGCCTCGTTTTCAAAAATCAATGCGGAATCAATCCAGTTAAGGCCTGTATAAGCACTTCCAAGGTCCATATCCGCAAGCATTATACGCTGCGAATTGTTAATTTTTAAGGCAATTTCTTTTGCTTCCTTGAAATGAAAGATCATCTGTCTCGTATTTTCAGTTCTGTCCATCAAAATGGCAAACATGTGATGGGTGAGCGAGAGCATTAAGAGCCTTGTTTTTTCGGGCGTCGACTGCTGATTCAGGAACCAGCTATTGCTGGCGCTTTTTGGATCGTTGACGATTGCAAATGCCTGGAGCAATACCTTTAGCGCTTCGGGGTATCTTGACGCGCCTGTTAGTTGATAGCCTTTAAAGGCAAGCGCCCGTGCAATCAGCAGTTGTTTATTATTTTTCTTTGCCAGCAAATAAAGCTGGTTAACGTAATAAAGCGCGCTATCCCTGTTTGTTTCTTCGAAATAGAAATAAGCATTTGTGCTTGCCTGATAACGAAGCGAGTCGTTTGAAGCATTTTTCAACGCCCTGGTAATACTATCAGGTAAATGTCGCTGGGCATTGGCAGATGCCGTAATCAACATCAGGAACAATACTTTTAGGTAAGGTTTCATGCTCATTTATGCTAACTAATTGGCAAATGGATAATAAACTCACATCGCTCCCCTTGTACGCTGTTGACCTGAATAGTCCCGCCATGCCCTTTCACCACCATATCATAACTCAATGATAATCCCAATCCGGTCCCTTCGCCCGTTGGTTTGGTAGTAAAAAAAGGCTGCATGATTTTATCCTTTATAGCATCAGGAATACCAATTCCATTATCTTTTACTTTAATAACCACCAGGCCGTTTTCTGCAGATGTTGTTACCGTCACTTCCGGCTTATAATCCGCGTCTGCGGTTTTTTGCTTTTGATTGACCGCATAAAACGCATTGTTAAACAGGTTGAGCAACACCCGGCCGATATCCTGCTGTACAACATTTATTTTTGGCAGGCCGGGATCAAAATGCGCAACCATTTCGGCATTGAATGATTTATCTTTTGCCCGCAGGCCGTGGTATGAGAGTTTGATAAATTCATCGCAAAGCACATTCATATCTGTTAACTGCGTTTCGCCGGTATTGGTGCGGCTGTGTTCCAACATGCCTTTTACAATAAAGTCGGCGCGCTTGCCATGGTAGTTTATTTTCCCTTCGTTCTGGCTAAGGTCACCCATTAATGCTAAGGCATCTTTTGTATTGCCGTTTTTTATTTCAATCTCAAGTTCGAGCAGCATTTCTTTATTCACTTCCGAAAAATTATTCACAAAATTTAACGGGTTTTGTATTTCATGGGCAATACCAGCCGTCAGTTCACCCAGCGATGCCATTTTTTCGCGTTGCACCAATTGTGCCTGCGTGGATCTAAGCTGTTCGAGCGCTCCGCCCAGGTGGTCACGCTGCGAGGTAATTTCTTCTTTCTGCTCGCTAAGCAGCTTGTTGGTATACTTTTGTTTCCGGTTGTTGCGCCAAAGGATGACACCAAGGGCCAGTAGCGCTACTGCCGCCCCAATCACCACGTAAAAACGCACAAGGGCGTTAAATTTATCGCGCTGGTCTTTCAAGTCACCTATGCGTTGTTGTTCCTTGTCGTTGATGAGTTGAAACTGGCGGGAAGCGCCAGCTGCATTCGTGCTGTCTTTGGCAGCCATTGCGGCCTTCAAATAGAATAACGCTTTTTTATCGTCCTTTCCCTCATAAATTTTTGCCAGTATTTCAGACGCATTATATATATAGTCCCACTGCCGGGTTTTTGATGCCCGGTCGTAAGATTCCCGGGCATATTTAAGGGCCGAATCGGCCTGCTTAAGTTTCAGGAACGTTTCCGCCATGTTATTCAGCATATAAGGAAAGATTTCGGTCTGGAAATTGATCTTTTCAGCAAGATCATAGACGCGCCGGTAGTATTTCAATGCCGAATCCGGACGGTTTGCAGCAGCAAACGCTTCAGCCAGATCACTTGTGCCCAGGCCATACATCATTGTTTTAGCTGTCGTTTTTAAGGTTGCCGACAGTTTAAGTTCAAGTTTTGCGTAATTGAGCGCCGAATCCGGCATTTTTAAGGCAGCATAATCTGATTCCAGGTTTGAAAAATTTATGATGGCTTGAATTATGTGACCTGTTTCAAACGCAGCATTAGCAGCCTGTAAGGAATAACCGGCGGATTTGCGGGTGTCGCCTGCATATCTATATGCCATAGCAGCCGCGTGAAAAAATTCGCTTAAAAAAAATTTGTCATTCGCACCACTGCTAAGGCGGATGCCTTTTAATGAAGTTTGGAGCAGCGCCGGTGAGTCATGAAGTTCGAAATAGGCGTCGCAGATCAGCCGCAGCGCGCGTTCCTGTTTTTTGTTATTTCCATCGGCCTTAGTGAGCGCGGCCTCTCCTCTTTTTAAAAGCACAGCGTCGCCTCCCTGTATTCCGGAAATTTCACTTAGGAACTGATCCCGACGACTTGTGTCATCAAGTTGATCTATCTTCGCCAGCAAGCTGTCCAGTCGGCGCGACTGTGCCTTGGTACCGGCACACATAACCAGTAAAACGATTGTGATAAATATTTTCTTCATCAGCTAATTGGTAAGGTAACTTTAAATTCTGTATAGACGCCCTGTCCGGTTTCAACTTCTATCTTCCCGCCGTGCCCCTTTACCACAATATCATAACTCAACGACAACCCCAAACCGGTTCCTTCGCCCGTGGGCTTGGTGGTAAAGAAGGGCTGCATAATTTTGTCTTTAATCGGATCAGGTATTCCGCTGCCGTTATCTTTTACTTTAATCGTTACATGGCCGTTTTCGGTCAGGGTAGTCACGGTTACTTCCGGCTTATACTCGCCGTTAAGCGCTTTCTTTTTTTGGTTCACCGCATAAAAAGCATTGTTGAACAAGTTGAGCAGCACCCGGCCGATGTCCTGCTGCACCACGTTTATTTTTGGCAATTCCGGATCGAAATGAGCGATCATTTCTGCGTTGAATGACTTATCCTTGGCCCGGAGCCCGTGGTACGATAGTTTTATAAACTCGTCGGCCAGGGCATTAATGTTTGTCAATTGTTTTTCGCCACTGCTAATCCGTGAATGCTCCAGCATGCTTTTTACAATGCTATCGGCACGTTTACCATGCATGCTTATCTTTTGTTCGTTTTCTTTTATATCGCCGGCTATCGCTAAACCATCATCAATATTGCCGTTCTGAATTTCTTCCTTCATTTCATCTATCAATTCTGAATTGACTTCGGAGAAATTATTAACAAAATTCAGTGGGTTTTGAATTTCGTGCGCAATACCGGCGGTAAGCTCACCGAGCGAAGCCATTTTTTCGGATTGGATGAGCTGTGTTTGGGCTGCTTTGAGGTCGGTTAACGTTTCCTCTACAACCTTTTTGGCTGCTTCCAGCTTATTAAAATCTTCGTAGCGTGCATATGCCGTCGAAAAAGCGTCGGCTAACGATTGTACCAGTTCTATTTCATCGTTATTAAGCGGCGTTGTGTTGCCCACATACAACATCCCCTGTAAAAAAGGCAGGAAATTGAGATGAACACCCTCATGGGGCAAGGTCCGCATATATTGCGCTTTTGAGGAAATGGCGCCTTGTTTTACGAGTGTGTCAGCAAATTGCGAAAAAGCCTCTTCTTTCCAATGAGCTATGTATGGCTCTTTATTTCGCCACTGGCCGACCATTATTTCAAAATTCCCCGAGGTATCAAAAGGTATGTGAAACGCGCCGATGGCCTTCCCGTCAGGTGTGGAGAGGAAGGTATGGATCAGCTCTTGCTCTTCGTCCATAATGAACACCCCGCAGCGGATAAAAGGAATGCCCAGGATGGTCAGCTCGTCCCAGATGAGTGGTGTGATACGTTCCAAGTCGTTTCGCTTGCGCATGGAGGCTATCTCGGCGCGTACCCTGTCGAGTGAGGCCTGCTTTACGGCCTCCTTCGTGTTTGATTCGGCTTTTTGCAGCTCAATATAACGCGTATAGGTGAGGCTGATAACCGAAGTAAAACGCTTAAGGGTCTTAACGGTTATTTCGCTTTCCTGCTTGCTTGACCAGGCATAGAGGCTGCCGTATGCAAACTGCAAAAAATAGCCGTATTGTTTTTCGCCGCTTTTCCATTCAGGGACCGCTATGCCGCTTTCATGAAGCTTTTGATAATAAGCCTTTAACGATTTCCCTTCAAGAACGGGGAAATAATCTTGGTTTTGCCGCCATTGGCTGTAAATACCTTCAAATACCGGGTGGATATTCATATCGATGTTCCCAAGCACCTCAAGACTTCCTCCTTCGTCCGAATTGGTCGCCGCATGTATGGTACTAATATGCGTTTCTTTCTCCATGAGTCCCAAACCGCAGCGCACCAGGTCGACACCCAGCTTCCTTAATTCAATAAATACGGTATTGGCTGTATCATTCAGATCACCGCTGCTGCGCATAGCCATAGCCTTGCTGCGCACACGCTCCAGCGCAGCTTCTATTTTAGCTTCCCGGGCGGCGGCTTCGGCTTTTTGCAGATCGAGATAGCGACGGTAGGTTTGGCCGAAAACACCGGCGAACCGTTTGAATATCGCTGCGATCTCAGCACTTAAAGGCTGGAAGGTAAAGGCAAATACCATCCCCTCGTGGAAAAAGAAGTCGTTGTGATATTGCTTTTCCCCCCATGCTCCTATCTCATATTTGATCGGATAACCGCGATAGTTATTAAGAGCTGTGATATAATTGGTGAGATCGTCGCCTTCCAATAGATATTCAAAATGTACTTGTTTGTTTTTCCAGGCATCGTATAACAAGGCAAGCATGGGATGAATAGCCGTATCAATATGCCCGATGATTATTTCTTCTTTTTCATCCTTACCAAGTTTAGCGGTCCACAGTTCTATTAACCCGTTGTTATCGGGTATAGCTATACCACACCTGGCGATTTTATCGACACCTAATTTGACGAGTTCATTAAACATCAGCGTTACCGTTTCCCCCACATCGGCGCTGTTATGCATCGCCATGGTTTTGCTCCGTACACGCTCCAGCGCGGCTTCTATTTGTGCTTCGCGGGCTTGTGCTTCGGCTTTTTGCAAATCCAGGTAACGGCGGTAGGTAAGACCAAAAACCGCGGTGAATTTTTCCAATACCTGGCTGATCTCAGGTGAACACGGGGTCTGCGTAAAAACAAAAACACAACCTTCGTTGAATAAAAAGCAGTTGCAATATTGCTTTGCATTTCGTGTATCGCCCGGCATTATATTAGCAATATAGCTTTCGGGCGCCTGGTAACCCGGAGCGTTCTTAATCGCGCTATAGTAGTCGGCTAATTCCTTGCCCGCCAATTCATAAGTAAAAGAAGATCTCTTCTGTTTCCAGGCATTCCAAAGTTGTATCCATAACGGATGAGTTGTCATATCCAGCTTGCCGGCGCCCCTGTTCACTTCTCCCTCCTGTGAAGAAGAGGCCGACCAAACTTCCATCTGCTGTTTTGCGCCGTCAACAATACAAACCCCGCACCTGATGGTAGTAATGCCCAGTTTATACAGTTCGCTAAACACAAGGGCCGTAGCATTGCCCACGTCATTGCTGTCATGCATAGCCATGGCTGCTGCGCGTACCCTTTCCAGCGAGGTTTCGATTCGCGCTTCCCGCGCCTGCGCCTCTGCCTGTTTCAAATCGTTGAAACGGGTGTAGCTCATGTCAAACACTTTGGCAAAGCGAAGCAGCAAATCAAAATGTTCATCAGACAAAGGCTCCAGGCTAACCAGCGTGAGACAGCCGAAATTGTTAAACGATGCCGACAGGATAACCTGTCCGGGTGCTTTCATGCCGGTGATGACCGGCTCCGGCAAAAGCGATAGTTCTGTTTCTGTAAACAGAAAATCGTCCCAGGTTTTTTTTACTTTTCCCTTCAGTGTGTACCGCCATTTTAAAACCCGCTGCTGCCATGCCTTGATATAGCTTGCATAAGCATCATGCTCATGGTATTGCACATAGTAGTTCATCGGTTCCGCAGGCAATTCGGAATTTGCCATCCACCAACGCGAAGCTTTTGTTTCCAGGTCAAATATCATGATCAGGCACCGGGTAAGCACGACATCGAGCTTCGTCAGTTCGCCAAATACGGTTCCTATCAATTCATTCAATTCCTCCGATGTTTGCATGGCCATTGCCTTCGCCCGTACGCGCTCGAGCCCCAATTGAATTTGTGACTCACGAGCTTGCTGTTCGGCTTGTTCCAGGTCCTTAAAGCGGGTGTAGGTTTGTTCGAATACCTGTCCAAACCGCAATAATGTGTTATTCTCTGCTTCGGAATATGAAATACCATCGTAATTGTGAATGGTGAGCGCTATATTCCTCATTAATACGGATGATCTGACAAAGCCGGGACGGCCAAATATCGAAGCTTTTGTCTCCTCGGATACCCCGGTTACATACTTAAAAAAATGTTCGAAAAAGCTGTCCTTTTCATCTTTCGTAAGGGTGTCGATAAGCAGGTTCCCGTTTTTCTTTGTTTTATTAAAACGGTCAAATACAGGATGCTTGAAATAAGGAACATGAATTTCCATCGGATATTTTCCGTTTGGCACAGCCAACAACAGATCAAAGTCATCCGTTTCCTTGTAATTCAAGGCAAAATTTGCAACATCGATATTAAAGTTCAATTGCTGAAGCTGGTCAAAGACCAACTGGATGACTTCATGAAGTTCCTCACTTTTTTGCATGGCCATAGTACGCGCGCGTACGCGCTCCAATGCCAGTTGGATTTGAGATTCTTTGGCTTGTGCCTCCGCTTGCTTAATATCAGTAAAACGGGTGTAACACAGCTCAAATACTTTCGCAAACCGGTAAACTATATCGAGATTATCTTCCGATAAACGGTCCGTAGTATCGGTGCGCAGATAGCCGAAATTGTTAAACGAGTGCGACAAAATAATATCATCGAACGCAGCCATTCCTTCCTTTACCGCATTGGGTACGTACATAGTTTCCCGGCTGCTTGCGTAATAATCATGCATGGCTTTTTTTTCAGCCCCTTTTAAGTGATACACCCATTTCGGGGTTCTTTTTTTCCATTCCTTATACGCCGCATTGGGATAAGGATGATCAAACGATTTCCTGTAAAAGGAAACCGGGGGCTGATCAGCTTCGGAATTGGCCTGCCAGAGCGTCAGGCCCACCGAACCGGCATCTGCAATAGCGATAGCACAATGCGTAAGCCCAAAATCGAGCTTGGTCAATTCTTTAAAAACCAAGTCAACCACTTCGGCCAGTTCGCCAGAACTTTGCATAGCCATGGCCCTTGCGCGCACACGTTCGAGCCCCAATTGGATCTGCGCTTCCCGCGCCTGTTCTTCCGCCTGTTCCAGGTCTTTAAAACGCGTGTAAGTTTGTTCGAATACTTTACCAAAACGCAGCAGCGTGGCATTGTCTGCATTCGCATATGGAACGCCGGAGTAGTTCATTATGCTTAGCGCAACGTTCGTCATGAGTACAGTAGAGATGGCCAGGCCCGTACCACTTAATATAAAGTCTTGTCTTTCCGCCGGAATGGTAGTAGGTGAAAATTTGAAATTATGTTTGAAATAAGTGTTTTTTTGGTCGGATGTGTAGCAATCCGCAATAACAGCCGGTACTTTTACTTTCGCCTTTACGATCCGGTTGAATAGGGGATGATCGATATAAGGAATATGCATTTTAGCCGGGTATGGCCGGCCGGGTACGCCCACCCATAGGTTAAAGTCATCACTATCACGATAATCCAGGTTAAAATCTGCGGAATCGATATTGAAATTCAGCTGGTATAATTGTTCGTAGATGACCTGGATAACGTCCTTTAGCTCATCGGAATGCTGCATCGCCATAGTGCGGCTGCGCACACGTTCGAGCGCGACCTCAATCATTGCCTGTGCTTTTTGCTCCTCGATTTCCTCTTTTTGCCGTTGCAACAGGATATAGGCTTTTTTTCGCTGACGGCTGTTACGCCATTGCAGCAGGGCGGCGACAACTAAAACAAGCAAACCGAAGATTAAAGCATACAGCCTCAGCTTGTTCTGATAGGCCTTTTGCGTGGCCTGTATTTCGTTTTGCCTGAGAAATTCATCGGTAGTTAAATTTTCCATTTCGCCCGATTTGGCCGCGTTATACAGGCTGTCCTTTGTTACACTGCTTAGTTTCAAATACTTAAACCCGCTGTCAGGCTGATGTTTTGCCTCATACAAATGCGCCAACAAGTCTGCGCTTTCAAAAACCGACTTCTTGTACGATGCCTTGTTGGCTGAGTAAAGCGCCCGTTGTGCATAATCGATAGCAGAATCCGGCTTGCCGGTTAGCGAATAGTATTTGGCCAGGCTAATACAGGTTATACTGGCGTCCCTGAAGTCGGCGTTTTTTTTATCCAGCTTGTAGGCGGCCTGGTAATACCCAAGCGCTTTTTGGTAATTTTTTAATTTCAGATATTCATCGCCTAAAGTGCTGAGTATATACCCCATGTAAAGTCGTGTGACCGGGCCGTTATCGTTAACAGCGAGCCGCGAATAATAAAGCGCCGAGTCGAGTACGTTGGTTTCTTTAAAAACAAATGCCATGTTAAAATAAACGGGGCCAAAGTAGAGCGCGTTATGCGAAGCCAAAGCAACTTGTTTGCTGCGCCGGTAATAATACAACGCTTTCGGGTAATTTTGCTGGCCCTTGTAGATATTGCCTACCAAGGAATAAACGCCCGCCAACATGCGGGTTTGTGTGCTGTTTTCGATTATCTTAAGCGATTGGAAAGCTATATTAAGCGCCGCCGGATAGTTCCCCTTAATATAAAGGGCATAAGAGTAGATATTAAGCCCGTCAGCGAGTATCCGCCGATCATTATTTTGTTTGCCATAAGTTATTAATTCCTTTGCGTAATAAATACCGCTGTCCGGATGATTTTGGACATAGGCGTTCATTGTAAACCGGTAACCGGTATCTGCTTTAATTTTAACGATCAAATCTTTTAAACGATGCGGGAATCCTGTTTGCCCCGCAACCGGGCCCAAAGCAAAAGCGAAACAAAAAAGCAATAAAAGTTTTTTCATAATCCGGATCAGGTAATTGGCAATTTAATTATAAATTCTGAACCCTGGCCTTCTGTACTGTCGACAGCGATACTGCCGCCATGTTCTTTCACCACCATATCATAACTTAGCGAAAGTCCTAAACCTGTTCCCTCGCCGGTTGGTTTGGTCGTAAAAAACGGCTGCATGATCTTGTCTTTTTCAGTATTCATTTGTATTGTAGTTAGGCTATTTATACATCCTTAATTATCTTTCATTTTTAAGTCCGCCAATTGGCGGACGAAACATCTTGTAACAACAGGTTTTAACCCGTTGATTACAGAACCTGAAATCAGCATAGTGTCGTAGGCACGGCCAATATTTTACACCGGATATTAATTAGGCCGTCCCACCTATTGGCTGACTCAGTACGCATGTTATAGGCCCTGCCGATAATTATATCATGTCCTGAAAAATATATTGCTCGTCATACGCTACTCTAACTTTTTTAAAAAAAGCAAATATTCATTTCTGAATGTTTGCTTTTTATGATGATCTTCTTGGTTCTGAATATACTTATAAACCTTATCGATCTGTGATTGGCTGTATGAAAATACACCATAGCCTTCCTGCCATTCAAAGCGTTCGGGGGTTAACGCATGGTCATTAATATATTTTGATGATTTTGCTTTTGCCGTCTTCATTAATTCAGAAACGGAAACTACTGGCTTTAAGCCAAAAAAGCAATGTACATGATCTTCTACGCCGTTTACAATAATGTTTTTGCAATTTGTTTCATTGATTAAATTACCAATGACAGCAAAGAGGTTGGTTTTCCATTCTTTTTCAATTGCAGCCTTACGGTATTTAACTGCGAAAACTGTTTGGAGGTAAGTCTGATGATACGTATTTGCCATTTACTTCTATTTATTAATTACCTTCTTGATTATATGGGTCGAACCTACGGTTCTCTTTATCAACCTTCGCTTCTCAACGGATTAAAATCCGTTGTTACAATATTAATCGAGGCTACGCCTCTGGCCAATTCGTTTACAAAGAGCCATCAGCCCGAAACAACTTGTAACAACCGGTTTTAACCCGTGGCAAGCAAACCCAACATAAATAAAGTGCCATCGGCACGACCATATTGGCCGGGGCCGCGCTTTTGCTTAAACAAACGGCAGTGTAACAATAAACTCCGTAAACCCACCTTCTTTTGTGTCAACCGTAATGCTTCCACCATGCCCCTTCACCACCATATCGTAACTCAGCGAAAGCCCCAAACCAGTCCCTTCGCCGGTGGGTTTGGTGGTGAAAAACGGCTGCATGATCTTTTCCTTTATGGCGTTGGGGATACCCATGCCATTATCTTTCACTTTTATTATAATAAGATTATCCTTTGCGGAAGTGCTTACTTCAACCGTTGGCTGATAGTTCTTATCTGCGGTTTTTTGTTTTTGGTGTACGGCATAAAAAGCGTTGTTGAATAGGTTAAGCAGCACCCTGCCTATATCTTGCTGAACGATATTTATTTTTGGAAGCGTTTCATCAAAATGGGTGATGAGTTCAGCGTTGAAAGAACTGTCCTTTGCCCGCAGGCCGTGGTAGGAGAGTTTTAAAAACTCATCAGCCAGTACATTGACATTGGTTGGCTGCCGTTCGCCGGTGCCTGTGCGGCTGTGCTGCAGCATGCCTTTTACGATGAAATCGGCCCGTTTGCCGTGATGATTGATTTTTTGCAGGTTTTGACTCAAATCTCCTGCAATCGCAACCACGTCTTCATTGTGCCCGGCCTTTGCTTCCGCCTGCAATTCTTCAAGCAATTCTATGCTTACCTCCGAAAAATTATTTACAAAGTTGAGCGGATTCTGGATCTCGTGGGCAATACCTGCAGTGAGCTCACCCAGCGAGGCCATTTTTTCGGATTGGATGAGCTGGGTTTGGGTCGATTTTAGTTGAATAAGGGTACTTTGAATTTCTTCTTTTTGTTGGTTCAGCAGCACATTGGCTTTTTGTTTTTGCCTGTTATTGCGCCAAAGGATTATCCCAACCAGGAAAAAAACAGCGACAATCCCTATCAGTACATATATCCTGATCCGGTTTATAATTTCCTGCTTTGCCGTGGCCAGCTCCTCCTGGCGCTGCGTCTCTTTATACACTATATCCTGGAACCCTAACACTTTTTCGCGGCTGAATAAACTATCTTTGGCAGCCAGCAACATTTCCTGGTATTTGAATGCGCTGTCTGTTTCGTGTTTCGCCGCATATATTTCTGTTAATGTCTGGCATGCTACAATTATCTCTGCGCCAATTGCTGCATGCTGCCCAAGCTCAATCGCTTTTTTAGCGTAATAAATGGCTGAATCTGTGACACCTGTTTTATGATATATGTCGGCAAATTCGGTATAACGCCCTATTTTCATGAAATTCGCAGCTGAAAATTTACGGCCCATGCGGATATAATAAAGCGCCTGTTTATATTGCCCCCTTTGGATATATAGTGCACCCGTAAGCGCATAAGGTAAATTGGAATGGACGTTAGATTTTATATCCAACCGGTATGACTGTTGTATATAATACCGGGCTGAGTCTAATTTATTTAAACGAAGGGAACACATGCCAATAAATGCATCGTCAACTATTTCATCATACATGTACCTTATATCCGTTTGTGTGTTATCTATATACTTTACCGCTTCTGCATCGTGTTTTATTACCCCGCCGGCCTTAACTTTGTAAAAATAATTTAATGCCGTCTGATAATTATGTGCATGAATATAGCTTGTTCCTGTAAAGAATAAACTCCTGTAAACCAAATATTTATCATTAATGCTTTCGGCAAGCTTCAATGCCCTTAGTTGCAGCGCTAAATTTTTTGCATAATCGCCCTTTACGCCCGTTGCTTCACCCATAGCGTTTAAAACGGTTATCTCGCCCGTTTTTAATTCATGTTCTCCCGTTATTAAACTATCTTTTTGGGCAAGCTGCAAAGCCTGTTCCCCATATTTTACTGAAGAGTCGGGATAGGCATACACATACGAAAGGCACAGGTACATTAAAAGCCGGCCTTTAACAGTGCCCTGTTTAGCAATATACAATTCGCGTTTAAGGCTATCAGCTTCTTTATACTGTGCAAATGAGAATTGTACAACAAAGAATAGTGAAAGTGTAAGGAAAAGATATTTCATGATAAAAAATTAAACTTCTTTTAATGGTAATTTAACTATAAACTCGGTAAACTCTCCCTCTTTGGTGTCTATGGCAATACTCCCGGCATGCCCCTTCACCACAATATCATAGCTTAACGATAAGCCAAGCCCGGTACCTTCGCCCGTAGGCTTGGTGGTAAAAAACGGCTGCATAATTTTTTCTTTTATATTATCCGGTATGCCGCTGCCATTGTCCTTTACAGTGATCTCGACGAAACTACTTTTATTGACCGTTGTGAGGGTAACCTGTGGTAAATATCCTTCGGGGTTCTGTTTCTTTTTTTGATGGACGGCGTAAAATGCGTTATTGAACAAGTTTAACAGCACGCGCCCAATATCCTGCGGTATTACACTTGCTTTCGGAAGATTGCTGTCCAGGTTTACCTCCATCGCCGAATTAAAGGACTTGTCTTTCGCTCTTAAACCGTGATAGCTTAAACGCATATATTCGTCGGCCAGGGCGTTGATGTCAGTCGGTTCCTTTTGACCGCTGCTGGCCCGGGAGTGCTCAAGCATGCTTTTTACAATGCTGCCGGCACGTTTGCCGTGCATGTTTATCTTTTGTTCGTTTTCTTTCAGATCAACAGCAATTGCCTTTACCTCCGTCAAATTTCCTTTATCAATCTCAACCTGCATTTCGTCAATCAACTCTGAATTTACTTCCGAAAAATTATTCACGAAATTCAGCGGGTTCTGTATCTCATGGGCTATACCCGCGGTCAGCTCACCAAGTGACGCCATTTTTTCCGACTGGATGAGTTGGGTTTGAGTGGCTGTAAGGTTTGCGAGAGTTTTTTCTAATAGCTTGTTGGCACTGTGTTTTTGCCTGTTATTGCGGTATAAAATAAACGCGGTGAGCAACAACATAGCTACACCAGCTAATAACGCATATTGCTTTGCCCGATTTTGATAGGCGATCTTTTGCGCTTCTATCTCTTTTTTACGATCATTATCCTGGGCTATTATTTCATTTATTGCCTGGATATTACCTGCCCCAAACAAACCTTCTTTTGTTTTTGCCGCAAACTCCTGGTAAAGCAAAGCATTTTTGAAATCGTTTTTGGCTTTATAGGCCCTTACAAGCAATTCAGCCGACATCAATACAAACCGGTTATATGGCCCAAATTTCGCCTCTTGCAAACCCAATTTTGAATAGAAGATAACAGAATCTGTTTGATGTGTTTTTTCGAACACCCTGGCAATTTGAGCGTCGGCATACGATGCATTGCGGTGATCATTCCTATGCAAAGCTATCTGGCTTGATTTTTTTAAATATCCTAAGGCGAGCGGGTAATTTCCTGATTTTAATTCAAGTCGTCCCATATCCCGCCACAGGTAGGTATCGGCAACGTGCAGTTTAACTAAACCACGATATGCAATCCGGAAACAGGAATCAGCGGAATTAAGTTTACCGAGTTCAAGATAACATGATGCGATATTGAGTGCGCCACCGCCTATACCTGCCTGGTCTTTTAATTCCTTAGCAATTTTTATTGTTTGCTGATAGTAATTTATTGCTTTTGTATAATCACCCAAATCAAAGTGAATCGTCCCCAATAAGTTAACGGCGTACCCTCTTTCTACCAGGTAATGATTTTGTTCGGATATTGCCAGTGATTTGATCGCCAAATCTAAAGCTTTAGGCAGGTTCCCTGTTTCACGGTATAAAGAGCCCAAACGACCTAATAGTCTTGCTTCGCCCCTTGGGTAGTTTGTTTTTTGAAGCAATTTTAACCCGGTTTCGCCATATTTAAACGCTGAGTCCGGTTTATTGTAAATATAGTAACTGATCAAATCTGAGATGAGTAATATTCGGCTGGTATCCTGCCTGGCAATAGCCAATCGGTGTTTTAGGCTATCGCCTTTGCTGTTTTGGGCAAAACCCCGGCCTGTACACGCTAAAAACAATATGAGGGCGGCCAGTTTTTTGAATAAATGGGTGTGGTTATTAAAGAGGCGCGAGCGGCAGGTGAAAAAAAAATGACATTTCGATAAGCTTGCCGGGAATAAGTCCATTATGATAAGTTTAAATTAACTTTTCCTAATATACTAAAGATTGTTGCCAGCACGCAAAAAGACAGCCATATTTTGCGCACCGGGGATGGCCTATTTAATTGCAATCCGGAAAAGAACCTGACTAAAATTACTCGCTAATTATTCACTGAAATTTTGATTAAATGTCGAAATTCAACAATCAGAAATCAACATGTTCATATCTTGAACATATTGTTAATCAGTAAGTAAGTAATTTTTCGTGAGTAAATTTTTCAATTGGGTTTACTACACGAATCACTCACTTTTTATATGCGTTTTTATGCATATTTTGGTTGTATTCCCAAAAACAAGAAAGCCTGTAATCGTATGATTTACAGTCTTTTGTTGGTTTTTGTTATGATTATTTGCGGTGAGGGAGGGATTAATTTCATTGATCCCCGAAGGGGGTGGCTACAACTTAAAATGCTGTCGCTGCGCTCCTGGCATGTTTTATTTTAGGGCGACTGGAATGCATTCCAGGGAGCCCTAAAATAAAACATGCCACCCGTCTATCGACGGGCAGCATTTCAAGTTGGCGGTGAGGGAGGGATTCGAACCCTCGGTACAGTTTCCCGTACGTCAGTTTAGCAAACTGATCCTTTCGGCCTCTCAGGCACCTCACCCTGTTAACTTACTAACCCGTTTTTTCGGGACTGCAAATATAGCAATTCGGCTAAGCCATCAAAAAAAATCCGGGTAATAGTTTATTGTCAGTTGTTCAGATCAAAAACATCATCCACCACCCACCTAATCAACTAAATCAACTACTCACCTAATAATCAATCCGCACATGATAAATGCTCATGAGCATACGTTTGAAGATGGATTTAATAGTTTCTATATCTTTTAGCGTAATGTCACTGTCTTTAAGCTGGTTTTGATCCAGCTTATATTTCACTATGCGGTCGACGAGGTTGCTGATCGAAAGCTCATCGGGCTCTTTTAACGATCGCGACGCGGCCTCGACCGAGTCGGCCAGCATCAGCACCCCGCCTTCCTTTGAGAATGGTATAGGCCCCGGATACCTGAACGTATTTTCGTTCACAATTTTTTCGGGGAAATTTTTCAGGAACGACTGGTAAAAATAATCCACCCTCGTGTCGCCATGATGTGTCCTGATAAAATCGATAACGATGTCCGGCAGGTTTGCCTTTTCGGCCATTTCTATCCCTTTGCTTACATGCCTGATGATGATCTGCGCGCTCTCTTCGTAGGGTAGTTTATCGTGCGGATTAAAGCCCGAGCTTTGGTTCTCGATAAAAAACAGGGGGTTTTCCATTTTGCCGATGTCGTGATATAAAGCCCCTGCCCTAACCAGCAAAGCATTACCACCGATGCTGTATATCGCATTCTCGGCGAGGTTAGCTACCTGTAGCGAGTGCTGAAAGGTGCCCGGCGCGGAAAACGCCATCTCGCGCAATAGCGGCGCGTTGGTATTGGTAAGTTCGATCAGGGTGATATCAGAGGTAATGGCAAATACCTTCTCGAATATATAGATAAGCGGATAAGCAAGCAAAGTAAGCAGTACGCTCACCACAAAGGGCAGGAAATCCATCCAGTCGATGCTGGTGAAACTGCCTTCGCGGATAAAGGATATTCCTAAAAATGAAATGAAATAAGTAAATGTGATGATGACCGCCGAAATAAGGAACTGCTCACGCCGTATCAGGTTTTTAATGCTATAGATGGAAACCATCCCCGCTGTAAGCTCAAAATAGGCGAACTCGAAGCTGTTAGGGACAAAAAAACCGGCGATGAGCACTACCAGCAAATGAATATTCAAGGCAAGGCGGGTATCAAACAAAATGCGGATGATGATGGGTACAATGCAATAGGGTATAAAATACAGGTTCGGCAGCTGAAATTTTATAGCCATGGATAAAGTGAACAGCATGGCTGTAATAACAAGCAGGATAAGGCTCACCAGGCGGTTATCTTCATAAATATCCCTGCGAAACAGGTATAAAAAAACCATCAGCAGCGTGATAGCAACTGCAACAAGCAGGTATTGGCCAAGCAGCACCAGGCGCGGGTCGCCATTTATTCGCGCATTATCTTCAAAAGCTTTTTTGAACGACTGTAATTTTTGATAAACCTCATCACTCACCACCGATCCCTTAGCCACTATAACTTCCCCTTTTTGCACCATGCCGCGGGTTGTGGACAGGCCGTCGACTGCTTCTTTCTCAAGCCGCGACGTTAACTTGCTGTCGAAGTTTAGATCAGGAAAAATGCGGTTGCTGATCAAATCCAATAAAAATGCTTTGTCAAGATCGCGGCGCGCGCTTAGGATTTTATCAACAAAAGCTATCGCCCGCTCCTTCGTAAACAGGTCGGCTGTATTTTTATCGGTGGCTATATTTTTGTTTAATACCGTTATCGCGTAATCCTGCGCGTTCTGCTGGTATGCCGCATTCAGTTTTAAAACGCCGCGGTCGTATATTTCCTTTAACAAATTATAACCGGCTGTAATATATTTAGCCTTTTGGCGGTCGCTTATACCGGCATTATGCCATTTTATTTCCAGGTCGCCTTTAAAACCGTCCAGTTCATGCCCTTCCACTTCATCATCAAGCTGGTATATCGGCGTGATGCTCGCCAACGCCGCTTTCTTATCGCTTTCAATTTCCTGCGGTGTTTTCAGGATTGCGAAATTATAGGGCGATACCAGGTCCTTTTGGTTCCATATGCGGCCTTTTTCTACATCGTAACTGAATTTGGCCTGTTTGGGGAGTGTAAAAACGATCAGGCAAACACTCGCGAACATCATTAAAAACTTAATCTTCCGGGAGTATTTTCGAAATAAAGCCTTTTGGCGCGAAGCGGATAATTTTGCCATCGATGTGTTTATCGGTTCAAAATTAATATAAGTTTCCGTTATCTATGGTTTTTCTTGCTTTTGTCGATTCAATTATGATATCTTTGTGATATCAATTTAAAATCATTGTAATCATGAATACTGAAAAAATTATAACCCCCCCTTCCGGCTATACAGCCTTTGTGCTGTTCCTGGCATTGTTAGTGGCAACCGTGCTATCGATCGCGGCCGAGGCCGTTGCCATTGCAGTTATCATCAGTGTGGTAAATTTTGTGTTGGTTTTACCCGGCCTCGTTATTGTAAATCCTAACGAGTCGAAAGTGCTCACCCTTTTTGGAAGCTACGTTGGCACTGTAAAAAAAGATGGCTTTTTTTGGGTTAATCCATTTACGGTAAAAAAGAAGGTATCGCTCCGGGCTTTTAACTTAAACGGGCAACAACTGAAGGTGAACGACAGTGTGGGTAACCCGATTGAGATTGCCGCAGTGATTGTTTGGCAGATAAAAGATACGGCAAATGCGGCTTTTGCCGTTGAAAATTACCTTCAGTATGTAAATATTCAAAGTGAGGCGGCCGTGCGGCACCTGGCTAATTCTTTTCCGTATGATAATATTGAGGATGAAGCCGCAAGCATTACCCTGCGGGGCGGCGCCGAGCAGGTAAGCCACTTGTTAGAAAAAGAATTGAACGAAAGATTAGACCGTGCCGGGATAGAGGTATTAGAGGCCCGTATTTCGCATTTGGCCTATGCGCCCGAAATTGCACATACCATGTTGCAGCGGCAGCAGGCGTCGGCTATTATATCTGCCCGGAGGCTAATTGTCGAGGGTGCGGTGGGCATGGTTGAAATGGCTTTGGCAAAGTTGTCCGAAAAGAAAATTGTCGAACTGGACGAAGAGCGCAAAGCGGCTATGGTAAGCAACCTGCTGGTGGTTTTATGCGGCGACCGCAGCGTTAACCCGGTGGTAAATACGGGTACTTTGTATCATTAAGAGCAGCAGGTTAATTATGGCTGAAAAAAAAGCATTTATTTTACGGATCAACCCGGATATTTTAAAAGAAATTGAAACCTGGGCGGGCGACGAATTCAGGAGCACCAACGGCCAGATCGAATACCTGCTGCAACAGGCTTTGAATCAGCGAAAAAAAATCAACAAAAAGCAAAAGGGGGCCTGAGCTTCGCCTTTTCCTATGCATGCATAATAAAAAAGCCTAAATTTGCTTTCCAGTTTACATCATTTATGAAAGAAGTAGTTATCGTTTCGGCCACCCGTACCCCCATCGGTAGTTTTGGAGGTAGCCTTGCGGGCTTGTCAGCCACACAACTTGGCGGTCTTATTATCAAATCGGCGATGGAAAAGGCCGGGTTAGAGCCGCAGCATATACAGGAAGTTTATATGGGCAATGTGTTGCCGGCAAATTTGGGCCAGGCGCCCGCAACACAAGCCGCCATATTTGCCGGATTGCCTTCCCTGCCGGCAACAACCGTCAATAAGGTATGCGCGTCGGGCATGAAGGCGATTATGCTGGCCGCGCAGAGTATAGCCCTGGGGCAGAATGGTATTGTGGTGGCTGGTGGAATGGAAAGCATGAGCAACGTGCCTTATTACCTGGATAAGGCCCGTAACGGCTACAGGCTGGGCAACGGCCAGCTTACCGACGGGCTTATAAAGGATGGCCTTTGGGATGTATACAATGATTATCACATGGGTTCGGCAGCGGAGCTATGCGCTGTGGAGTGCGATATCAGCCGTGAAGACCAGGATGCCTTCGCGATCGAATCCTACAAAAGGGCGCAAGGCGCACAAAAAACGGGGAAATTTAAAGACGAAATTACCCCTGTGGAATTAAAAGATAAAAAAGGAGAAGTGACGCTTTTTGCGGATGATGAAGAACCAAATGCCGTAAAGTTTGATAAGATCCCGTCCTTAAAACCGGTATTTAAAAAAGAGGGCACGGTGACCGCCGCCAATGCCTCTACCCTAAACGACGGTGCGGCGGCTCTGGTGCTGATGAGCCGGGACAAAGCGAAAGAAATGGGCATAAAGCCGCTCGCAAAAATAATTTCATACGCCGATGCGCAGCAGGCGCCCGAATGGTTCACCACGGCGCCGGCAAAGGCTTTGCCCTTCGCTTTGCAGCGCGGCGGCCTGTCGGCGGGTCAAATTGATTTTTTTGAGATCAATGAAGCTTTTTCCGTTGTTGCATTGGCGAATAACCAACTTTTAAAGCTCGATCCCGTAAAGGTGAATGTTAACGGCGGGGCGGTTGCGCTTGGCCACCCGCTGGGCGCGTCCGGTGCACGCATTATCGTAACTTTAATCCATGTACTGCAGCAAAATAAAGGGAAATACGGCGCGGCGGGAATTTGTAACGGAGGCGGTGGCGCCAGCGCAATGGTTATTGAAAATTTGCGTTAAGTATAAACAACTTTATTAACTTAGCATTATGATCATAGAAAGCAAAGACGATGAAATAGTCATAAGAATATCTGCGAATGTGAGTTTAGAAGACATCCAAAAATCGTTAGACTTTATAAGGTACAAAGAAATCTTATCAAAAAGCAAAGGGAGCCAGGCAGACGCCGATAACCTTGCCAAAAAGGTGAATAACGAATGGTGGAGAGATAATAAAAGTAAATATATCTCAGTTAGGTGAATTTGGTTGTCGATACTAATATCGTTTTTAGCGCGATTATTAGTGATAAAGGAAAAATTGGCGAATTACTTTTGAATAAGCCTGGCGACCTCCATTTTTTATCGCCTCTATTTTTATTGGAAGAGCTTGACAATCATACTGACAAGCTATTATCCATAACCGGATATAGCCTGGCCGAATATAAACAGATCAAATTGTTTGTAACAAGACATATTGAATTTGTTGATGTCAGAGACATTCATACTGAAAATTGGGAAACATCGTATCGATTATTAGCGAATATCGATGAAATGGATACTTCATTTTTAGCGTTAAATCTGGAAGCAGGCGGGGTTTTATGGACTGGCGATAAGAAGTTAATAAAGGGTTTACAAAATAAAAAATACCAGGACGTAATCACCACGGATGTGTTATATGCTCAATATTTCGGATTGTCATGAAAAACGTTCTTTTAACTGTAATTACACTATTTATCTGCTATAACACTTTCGCCCAGCATTCGGACGAAAACAGCCGGATTAAGCAATTAAAAGTTTACGAGGACAGCTTGAAATCGCTGGGCAAAAAATTTGTCAATAACGAAGAGGAACTTGAACGCAAAAACGCCAACTATACCTTTATCCGGACGCTGGTAAGCGCGTTAAAAATCCCGAACTCATTTCTTTATCCGTTCGATTCGCTTACCACCGTAAAGATCGTCAACTCGCCCGATAACCGGTTCCGGATTATCAGCTGGCCTGTTATTAACGACGATGGCAGCTACCGCTTTTACGGGACCATACAACTAAACACAGGAGGCAACCTGCAAATGTTTCCGCTGGATGATTATTCGCCATTTATGAAACACCCGGAGGATACCATCACCGACAACCGTAAATGGTACGGCGCCGAATATTATAAGATCATCCCGGTATATTCCCCTAAGCTCTATTATGTGCTCCTCGGCTGGAAGGGCAATACCGCTGTTTCCACAAAAAGAGTGATCGAGGTGCTCTCTTTTAAGGACGGCAAACCTGTGCTGGGGCTGCCGGTGTTTGACGGGAACGGCAAAACAAGGGAACGCTTGGTATTTGAATACACCCGCCAGGCATCGATGCTGCTGCGATATGACCCCGCTCAGAATTTAATCGTGTTCGATCATCTCTCCCCTCCGGATGCTAAATTAAAAGACCATCACGAAACGTATGGACCGGATATGAGCTATGACGGTTATAAGCTTAAAAATGGCAGGTGGGTATATGTAGTGGGCCTTGACATGAGGAATATGCCCGACAGTCGCGACGCCGATTACATCGACCCGAAAAAACAGGCGATCATTGACAAAACCACCAGTGGGAATTAGTTGCCCCCAACGACAATTCACATCCGGCTAACTTTTCCACATTGCGGCTAAACGCCGGTTAATCCATTAACTTTACCAGCCTGTTAAACTGATTAAACCGCTTGGCTAAAGATACCGTAAAAGAAACGCCGTTAATGCAGCAGTACAACGCCATCAAGGTAAAGTACCCCGGCGCACTGCTGCTGTTTCGCGTGGGCGATTTTTATGAAACCTTTGGCGAGGATGCCGTTAAAGCCGCGGGCATTTTGGGCATTGTTTTAACCCGCAGGGCAAACGGCGCGGCCACGCATATCGAGCTTGCCGGTTTTCCGCACCATTCGCTGGATACTTATCTGCCCAAATTGGTGCGGGCTGGTCAGCGGGTGGCTATATGCGATCAATTGGAAGACCCCAAAGCCACAAAAACCATTGTAAGACGCGGCGTTACCGAATTGGTTACCCCCGGCGTGGCCACGAATGACAACATCCTTCATCAAAAAAGCAATAATTATCTCGCATCGCTGTACTTCGAGAAAAACAGCATCGGCATAGCGCTCATCGATATCAGCACGGGAGAGTTCCTTACCGCACAGGGCAGCAGCGAATATATCGATAAGCTGCTGCAAAGCTATTCGCCCAGCGAGGTGATCTATCCAAAAAGCCGGCAGCACGATTTTAAAACGCAATATGGCGACCGTTTTTATACCTATACACTTGATGAATGGCCGTATAGTGGCGACTATGCCGGCGAAGTGCTGCTGAAACATTTCGGCGTTAAATCGCTAAAAGGTTTCGGTATCGACAGGCTAAATCTGGGGATCGTTGCCGCGGGCGTGGCATTGCATTACCTGAACGAAACCGAGCACCGCAACCTGCAGCATATATCTTCGATAAGCCGCATCGAGGAAGACCGCTACCTGTGGCTGGACAGGTACAGCGTGCGCAACCTGGAGCTGGTGGGTTCGGCTAATGAAAATGCCCATACGCTGGTGGAGGTGCTGGACCATACCTGCTCGCCGATGGGGGCCCGATTGCTGCGGCGATGGATAGTGATGCCGCTAAAAGAGATCAAGCCGATCAACGACCGCCTGAGCGTGGTTGAATACCTCATCGAACAGGAGGAACTCCGGGAAAACCTGAAACAAAATATCCGGCTCATCGGCGACCTGGAAAGATTGATATCTAAAATTGGCTTGCAAAAAGCCAATCCACGCGAGGTTTGCCAGATGAAAAAGGCGCTGATCGCGATTGAAACGATAAAAAAAGCAGGCGCAGCTTCTCCCAACTCATCACTGCAGTCTATCAGCGCACAGCTAAATCCCTGCACCATGCTTTGCGAAAGGATTGAAAGGGAGCTAAGCGCCGAGCCGCCGGTAATGGTGATAAAAGGCGGGGTGATCAATGAAGGCATTAACGAGGAGCTGGACAGGCTGCGAAAGATCGCCTTTGGGGGCAAAGGCTACCTGCTCGAAATACAGAAACGTGAAGCCGAATTGACGGGTATCCCCTCTCTGAAAGTTTCATTTAACAATGTTTTTGGCTATTACCTGGAGGTAACGCATAGCCATCGCGATAAGGTGCCTTCCGACTGGATACGCAAACAAACGCTGGTAAACGCCGAGCGCTATATAACACCTGAATTAAAGGAATATGAAGAACAGATTTTAGGCGCCGAGGAAAAGATACTCACGTTGGAAACGAAGCTCTACAACGACCTGATGTATTCTCTGTCGGAATACATTAAGCCGATACAATTAAATGCCCAGTTGATAGCGCGTTTGGATGTGCTGCTGAACTTTGCCACCATCACCATAAAAAATTACTACGTAAAACCCGAGATCAATGACAGCCGGGTGATCGATATTAAAGGCGGACGGCACCCGGTGATAGAAAAAAACCTGCCGCTGGGCGAAGAGTATATCACCAATGATGTGTACCTCGATTCGGAAACGCAGCAGATCATCATTATAACGGGCCCGAACATGGCGGGCAAATCGGCGCTGCTCAGGCAAACAGGACTCATCGTCCTGATGGCGCAAATGGGCTGTTTTGTTCCGGCGAAAGCCGCCTCCATCGGCGTAGTGGATAAAATATTCACCCGCGTTGGCGCCTCCGATAACCTTTCTTCGGGTGAATCGACGTTTATGGTCGAGATGAACGAGACGGCCAGCATCCTGAACAATCTCTCGGACCGCAGCCTGATCCTTTTGGACGAGATCGGCCGGGGGACGTCTACCTACGACGGTATATCGATTGCATGGTCCATTGCCGAATTTCTGCATAACCAGCCTCAGGCCCGGGCAAAAACGCTGTTCGCCACGCATTACCACGAGCTGAACGAATTGAGCAACACCTTTAACCGCATCAAAAACTATAATGTATCGGTAAAGGAGGTGGGCCAGCAGATCATATTTTTGAGAAAGCTGGTACCCGGCGGCAGCGAGCATAGCTTCGGCATCCATGTAGCCAAGCTGGCCGGTATGCCGCAAAAAGTATTGAGCCGGGCCAACGAAATATTAAAAAAACTGGAGGCCGAGCGCACCGGCGGCGAGCACATCAAGGAAAGCATCCGCAAGGTGCAAAAGCAAGCGGTGCAGATGCAAATGTTCTCCATCGACGATCCGGTACTTGTAAAAATACGCGATACGCTGAACAATCTTGATGTAAACACCCTTACCCCGGTCGAGGCCCTAATGAAACTGGACGAGATACAACGGGTGATAAAAGGATAGTAGCCCCACCTAAATCCTCCCCGGTAGGGAGGACTTAACTGTTATACCACAAGTACTAATAAGTCTCCCCAACCGGGGGGATTCATAAAGGGCTGAATTGTTAATATGTTAAAAATCTTTCGGTAACCTTAATTGCCGTTTACGCGTACATTTATAACATGAATAAAATACATTACCTGTGTTGCGTCTTGTTAAGTTTTACGATGGTGCTTTCGGCATGCCACAGCAAAAAGGCGGTGTTAAGGGGCGAACCGGGCGAAAGCAAAGCAGTGCTGAAAGGCGAACCCGGCGAGGTGGTAAAACCGGCGGTTAGCCTGGCGGAAAAATATTCGGCGATGATGGGAGTGGACAAGAGCGACATCCGTAACGGGCGGCTTTATGCCTTTATCGATCAATGGTGGGGCACGCCGTATAAATACGGGGGCCAGGACAAACAAGGCGTAGATTGCTCGGCGCTGGCTCAAACGCTGGAGCAGGAAGTATATGGCATTGCTATCCCACGCACCACAAGCCAGCAGGTTAACGTTATTAAACGCAAATATGAAGAAGAGCTGCAGGAAGGCGATCTTGTATTTTTTGACTATGACGGTGGTAAATTTAACCACGTTGGGGTTTATCTTCAAAACGGTTACCTGGTCCATGCCAGCTCCTCCAGGGGTGTAACCATCATACGTTTGCACGATCCGTCGGTATACAGTCATTTTTCGCGGGCAGGATCGATCATAACCGACCCGCAGTTCATGTCAGCAGGTAAATAACATTTTTTAAGGTTATTGATTTTCGATCTCTTCGGGAATCAGCCGGGGTTTTGCAAAAACAAATTTGCGCTTGCGGAAGAGCCTGGAAAGAACAGGCCCATCGTTATCCTTTTCGGGGTAATATTTTTTCATAATACGTTTCATTACAACCCCGTAAAGGATAAAGGCAAACAGCACATATAGCCGGGTTAGGGATAAATAACCAATGGTTATCATTACGGCAACTACCACTGGTATAAAAAAGAAATTTAGCCGAACTGCTCTATATTTTAATATTTTCTCCAGGTCACTGGTTTCAAAACATAGTTTTTGCCGGTTATTTACCAGGTACCTGATTAACAGGGTTTGGGTTAGTATGCTCAACAGCAAAATACTCACATAAATATTAGCGGCCCAGGTGTATTCGGGACTTGAGGGATCGGCATTAGCAGAAATCAGCGAAACGCCAAACGGAAACAACGATATCGAAAACAGATAGAACAGGTTGAATCTTAACAGTTTTGAATCATAGTCCTTCAAAAGGCTAAACATTTTTAAATGATGGCGCCAAAACCTCGCCACCAGGCCAAAGCTTATTATATATGCCATTAATTTTGGAATGAGAAGGCGAAATGCGTGCCTTACCTGTAATGCGTTCGCATTTTTTAAGTCTTCGGGCAGCCGGATGTCCAATACCATGATGGTGATAATAATAGCAAACACCGCATCGCTGAAGAGAATTACCCGCTCAAGCTGGAATTCCTTTTTTATCTCGGTTTCTTCAATATTGTCCATGCGTTTAAGGTTTAATTTTCAATAACTTTGCATCAACATGTCAAATCAAGAAGAAAGATACGGTTTCTGGATGAAATACAAAAGATTCGCAAGCACTGAGATTTTGCTGTATATCATCATGATCGTTGGGATCATCCTTGGAATTGTTATTTTCGGTAAGTAAGATCACTTAACCAGCGCTACGGTATACTCGTCGGCGTCATATACCGTTTGGTAAAAATCCACAAGGTCGGAATAGGTCTCTTTGCTGTAAGCCCCGCCGATGATCTGCAATTTACGCTTATAGGTTAGCTTGTTACCGTTGACCGTCATCGTTACCGCAAACGAACCAAAGGGCTTCTTAACTTCAAAGTTAACGGGCGCCTTTTCCAGGCGATAACCCGTTGGCAAAGTATAAGTTATATTGTCTTCTTTTGTAAAACCACGGTTTATGAAGACATCGTTTACCCGGTTTGCGACCTGCTGCGGGGGTGTATCCGAACGGTCGAACGAATTCAGCATAAAGAACATTTTTCCACCGCTTACCGAAGCATAATCCCGCGCATGCAACCTGATATTTTCCGTAAATTCAGGCGCCTCATTTTTAAAGCGCCTTAAATACAGGGTATCGATATTCATATTATTCACCGGGTATATCTTCCTCAGATCTTTAATTTGTTCATCCCGTGGCTCGCCCGCCAGAAAACTGCGCTCCTCATAATCCGTTCCTTTAAACGTGGTGAGCATCCTTCCCTGCAATTCGCCATTCTCATCGATCACAAAGCTGGCCTTGCGGGCTTCCAGGTTATCATCGGCGGTGTATTTAGGCGTATGCAGCAATTTACCACCCTGCGGCGTACAGGCCAACACGGTCCTATCGTCGGTAAAACCTCCCAGGTATCCAAAAGGAATGGTTTGACTGGTACATTCGGCCCATGTCGTGTCATTTTTAAACGGCAGGCATAGGATAATATGGTTGCCCTGTTCCATGCTGGCAAAGTCGTTTAGCAGGCTCACTTTATAATTATCCCCGGCCTGAACAACGCAATAGTACGAGTCGATATTTGCAGCCTTTAACAATGCCTGTGTGTAATTCACCAGCGCCTTGCAGTCGCCGTAGTTTTGCTGATCAACGTCGGATGCTAAAAAAGGCTGGTTGCCGCCTATGCCTACCTGTACGCTTATATAATGGGTTTTATCCTGCATATATTCGTATATTTTTTTTGCTTTTAACCTGGGGTCGGCAATGTCTTTGGTTATCTCTTTAATATGTTCAACAGTTGCGGCCGGCAACTCCTGCCGGTTAGCTATCAGCTTATCGTATTCCCACTTACCCAGTTCTTTCCAATTGGTAAATTGACCGCTATAGCCATAATACATAAACCTTTCGGGAGCGATCTTTACGCTGGT
>Ga0134126_10001279_pt1 | contig 31961 bp, 29 predicted proteins | sample KB31752_FD_96881 | JGI IMG/M metagenome (GOLD analysis project Ga0134126, IMG submission 96881) | Terrestrial soil microbial communities with excess Nitrogen fertilizer from Kellogg Biological Station, Michigan, USA - KB3-175-2 | ecosystem: Environmental > Terrestrial > Soil > Unclassified ... | reverse complement strand
TCGTTGTGCGCCAGAAAGATGGAGACGCTATTCGCATTCTCGTCCGCCACGGCCGCGTCAATGTCTTTCGCATTGCTGCTGCTGTTGAAATTGCCCGTGGCAATCCACGCCGGGCCGGAGCCGGTGGGCACGGTGGTCTGCGCGGCGAAGGTGCCGTCTCCTTTTCCGAGCAGGATGGAAAGCGTGTTGTCGGTGAAGTTCGCGGTAATCAGGTCCTGGATATTGTTGTCGCGCAGGCTCGCCGTGGCCACGAACACCGGCCCTCTGCCCGCCGGGTATTCCGTGGTCGGAAAACTCGAGGGACTTGCGTTGGCCACTCCGGTCTGTGTGCCCACGCTGTTCTGAATCGCCGTCAGCGCGATGGGCACGCGTTCGCCGGCGAAGAATGTGGCGGGTTGGCCATCCTGGGCGCGCAAGAGCACGCGCCGCCCGGTGCGGACGGCGGAAAGCATTTCCGAAAAACTCGCCGCGGCGCCCGGCACCGTCGCCAGGAACAATGTCTGCCCTCCTCCGAAGGCGACCAGCGGAGGCAGCAGCGACCCCAGGCTCGATTCGCCCGATCCGGCGAGAGAAGCAATCTGCGAGGGCGACAATCCGGAAAATGACGACGGCAGCCCGAAGACCTGCGAAATTACGTTCACTAATCCTTGATACGATTGCTGCGCTTGCTGAATCTGCTGCGGGCTCAGGGAATAGATTTTGCCGGTCTGCGGCGGCTGAATGCCGAATTGCCGCGCGTAATTCCGGTTTACCTCCAGCACCTCGATATCGAGGATCAGTTCGCCCGGCGGCTGATCCAAATGCTTCACCAGATCGGCGGCCAGGGCCGCGTCGCGCGGCCGCGCTCGCACGGTAATAGTGTGGCTGCGCTCTTCCAGATACGCGTCGTTGATGCCGGTAACTTCGCGGAGCATGCGATAGATCTCGTCGTCTTGCCCGGTGGTGTACGACGCCGGCAGAAGTATCGTTCGCATCACCTGCGGCTCGTAATCGCTGCGGTTGGCGAGAACATCCTCCGCCACAAAAAACAGGCGGTTCGTCAGCGGAACCCAGAACGTCCCGGTCATATCGCCCAGCAGGCGCGTCGCCGTATTAAAATCCAGTCCGTTCAGGTCGAAGCGCACCGGCTTTTCCCGCAGGTTCGGATCGAAAGCCGCTTCAACCCCGAATTGCCTGGCTACCTCTGTGTACGCCCCCTTGGTGTCGCCGCTGTAATGGAAATCGCGCGTGCCGGATTGCGGCTCGAGTCGCACCGGCGGTTCCAGATCGTCCGCGGACTCCTGCTGCGGCTGCGCCTTCGGTTCGAGCCCGCGAAGCTGCTCGATGCGCTCGCGAATGGCCTCGTCGCGGGGCGCCAGGTATCGCGCTGCCAGCAACTCTCGCCGGGCATCAACAAGCTTGCCGCTCACCGCGTCGCGTTCCGCCTCGTCTACCTCCTGATTGATCAGGCGGCTCTTCGCAATTTCCTGGCGGGCGAAATAGTCCTTGTTGCGCGGCTGCCAATTTGCGGCTTCGGCGTAATCCTGGTAAGCCTCCTGCCAGTCGAACCGCTGCTCGGCTTCCAAGCCTAAGCGGTAGGCCTCCTTGGCGCGCCGCGCGTCGTCCTTCGGATTCGAGCGGGCGCCGGCGTCATCAACTCGCGCCGAAGCCGAGGTCGAGGCCGCGCGCCCAGCCTGCGACTGGCTCTTGGCCGGAAAAGCGGCCAGCGCCAGCAGCGCCACGCACGGCAGCAGGGCGCGAGTTCGCGCCGGCCGCTTGTAGGTTGCGATCATCGTCGGCATGAAGGCTGTGAGATGCTCATTCTAACTGTAAATGACGCACGCGCAGGGCGATAGATAGCGGAATTCGCTTGCCTTGAGCGGGGCCAGCGGGATAAACTCGGGGTTCAGTTGAAACTGGGTTTCAACTGGAACACTATGCTTTCCGCTCTCATTATCGCCTTGCGCGAGGGCGTCGAGGCCGCCCTCGTCGTTGGCATCGTGCTCGTCTATTTGAACCGCACCGGCCGTCGCGCGCTCAAAGTATACGCATGGGTGGGCCTTGCGCTGGCGGTTGCCGCGAGCATCGGCGTCGCTATTCTGCTCCAGCGGTGGCGCTTCAGCGAAGACGGATTCGAGGGGCTGCTGATGTTGGTGGCCGCCGCGCTGGTCGTCACCATGATCGTGTGGATGAACAAGGTGGCGCGAAGCCTGCGCAAGGATATCGAGCAGCGCATCGAGGCGTACGCGCACCGCGCCGGGCGAGCGGCGGGATGGGGCATCGGCGCATTCGTGTTCCTGATGGTGGTGCGCGAAGGCGCGGAGCTTGTGCTGATCCTTCGCGGCGTGGAATTTTCCACCACGGGCGTGCAGACGTGGATCGGCACCGCCATCGGAGTGGCGATCGCCGTCGCGGTCGGCGTGTTTTTCTTTCAGGGGACGCTGCGCATCCCGTTGCGGCGATTTTTCTCCGCCACCAGCGTGATCCTGATGGTGATCGCGTTCCAATTGGCGCTCACCGGGCTGCACGAGTTGAGCGAAGCAGTCCGCGCGAATGGCGCCACCTGGATTCCCTCGAGCCGCGCCGAAATGGCGTTCATCGGGCCCATCGTAAACAACGAAACGTTTTTCTTTATTGTCGTGCTGGGCGTCGCGGCGCTGGCCGTGCTGCGCGAATGGTTTGACGCGAAGCGGCCCGCGGCCGATCCGGCCCTGAATCCCGCCGAGCGCCGCATGAGGGATTGGGAGTTTCGCCGCCAGCGCCGCTGGAGCTTCGCCGCCACGGGGCTGTGCATTCTCGTTGTCCTGGCCCTTGCGGCCGATTCCGCGTACGCCTGGGCCGCCGCGAAGCAGCCTGCGGCGCAGCCGCTCACGGCATTGAATGGCGAAGTTCAGGTTCCGATTTCGGCGCTCGCGGGCGCGAGCCTGCATTTTTACACCACGGACGTGCAAGGCGCCGTGGTCCGTTTCATGATCGTTCACAAGCCGGATGGCGATTACGCGGCGGCGCTCGACGCCTGCCAGATTTGCGGCAGAATCGGTTACCGGCAAGACGCTCACGGCAACGTGATTTGCCGCAATTGCGGTGCGCCGCTCGACGCGGGCTCCATCGGGCAGCGAGGCGGCTGCAATCCTATTCCCGTCACTTCGCAAGTGCGGGGCGGTGAAGTGATCGTGGACCTTTCGGCGCTCTCGCTCGCCACGGCGACGATTCACCCGGATTAGCGAGTAAGCGAGTAAAAATGTTCGCACGCCTGGTGGCAGAATCCTTCGTTCGCAATCCGCGCCGCAAGCTGATCACGGGCCTTGCGCTGATGGTGGGGATGGCCGTGGCGACCGCCACGCTCACCGTCGCGCTCGATGCGGGCGACCGGCTGGCCCGCGAGTTTTCCAGCCTGGGCGCAAACCTGCTCGTCACTCCCAAATCCGACACGCTGCCGGTCGAAATCGGCGGCGTGGATTATCGCCCGGTGGACGAGGGCGCCTACCTCAGCGAATCCGATCTCGGCAAACTGAAGAGCAAGGATTTTTTCTGGCACAATAATATTCTCGGCTTCGCGCCGTTTCTCGGCGTGCCGGTCCGCATCGCCACCGCTCAGAATCGCCCGCCGCAATTCGCCGCCGCCATCGGCACCTGGTATCAACATGCCGTGCCCGTCGCCGGTTCGGCGCCCTTCGTTACCGGGCTGAAGCAGACGCACTCCGGGTGGAAAATCCAGGGCCGCTGGTTCGGCGACGATCCGGGCGAGTGCGTCCTTGGGGAATCGCTCGCGCATGGGCTGGCGGGCGGCGCCGCCGTCGGCCGGAAGATTCGGATCGAGCCCGCCGGTAGCACCCCCGGCGCCGCGCCATCCGCCTGGCGCGAATGCACCGTCACCGGGATCGTATCCACCGGCGAAGCGGAAGACGACGCCATTCTGGTGCCGCTCGCGGCGGCGCAGGAAATGTCTGGCCATGCGGGAAAATTCCGGCAGCTTTTCGTCAGCGCGCTCACGAAGCCGGCCGATGCGCTTGCCCAACGCAATCCCGCCACGCTCGATCGCGCCGATTATGACCGCTGGTACTGCTCGCCGTATATTTCCTCGATCAGCCTGCGCATCGAGCAGACGTTTCCCGGCGCAAACGTGCACGCGATTCGCCGCGTGGCCGAAACCGAGGGCCGCATTCTTTCGCGCGTAGGAATCCTGCTGTGGCTGGTCACGTTGGCGGCGATGCTGGCGGCGGCCCTGGGCGTAGCGGCCACGGCGGCCACAACCGTGCTCGATCGCCGCACCGAAATCGGCATCATGAAGGCAATTGGCGCCACGAATTTTCTGGTGGCCGCGATTTTCCTTTCCGAGCAGCTGCTGCTGGCGCTGGTGGGCGGCGCGGCTGGATTCGTCCTGGGCGCCGGGTTGGCGCGCCTGCTGGGCGCGAGCGTGTTCGGTTCGCCCGCGCCGCCTCGCCTGATCGTGCTGCCCGCGGTGCTGGGCTTGGCCGCGCTCGTTGCCATTCTCGGCAGCTTGATTCCCCTGCGCCGCGCCGCGCGCTTCAATCCCGCGCCGATTCTGAGGGGCGAATAATGTTCGGCCGCTTGCTTTGGAGATTGCTCCAGGGCAGTCGCGGCCGCCTGATTATTGCCTTGGTGGCGCTGATCAGCGGCGGAGCGGTGATTTCCTCGCTCCTCAATCTTGATCTCGACGCCAGCCGCAAGCTGACGCGGGAATTTCGGCGCTTCGGAGCGAACCTGGTGGTCACGCCGCAGCGCGGATTCGCCGCGCCGCAATCAGCGGCGGGCGCGTCCATCCCCGGCAGCGAGATTGCCGGCTCCGGCGCCCCGGCCTTGATGGACCAAAACGCCGCGATGGCCGGAATCGAAGCCGCGCGTGCGCCGGAATTTGTGGCGGCAGCGCCGTTTCTGTATGTTACGGCTCGTTCGGCGGGCACTGATGTGGTGGTCGCGGGCGCCTGGCTCGATGAAATGCCGCAAATCGCGCCGGCGTGGAAAATCGAAGGCCAGGGCATTTCCGCGCGCGACGATCTCGCGCACTGCATGATTGGCCACAACGTTGCCAGCCAGCTTCACCTCGCGCCCGGCGCCACCCTGGAGTTGGACTATATGCAGCGGAGCGTGCGGCTCGCGATCGCGGGCGTGGTCGAAGCGGGAGGCGCCGAGGATAACCAGGTGTTCGTCAATTTGCCGGTGGCACAGCGGCTGGCGGCTTTGCCAGGGCGCATTCAGCTGGTGGAAATCACCGCCGCCGGAAACGCCCGCGCGATTTCCGGATACGCGGCGAGGCTCGCACAAGCACTGCCCGGCTATCAGGTCCGTCCGATCCGGCAGATGGCGCAGGCCGAAGGCGATCTGCTGGCGCGGATTCAATCTCTTATTGTGTGGATGGTGGCGCTGATCCTGGCGCTGACGGCGCTGTGCGTGCTCGCCACGATGTCCGCGCTCGCGATGGAGCGCCGCAACGATGTGGGATTGATGAAGGCCCTCGGCGGATCCATCTCGCGAATAGTCGGTTTGTTTCTGGCGGAAATTGGCGTGCTTGGCGCGGCGGGAGGGATCATCGGCGCGGCGGCGGGAATCGCCCTTTCGCGCTGGATGGGCCAGCGCGTGTTTCATGCGCCAATCTCCGCGCGATGGGAAGTCTTCCCGCTCACGATTGCGCTTATGATTGGAATCTCGCTCGCCGCCGCGCTGCCTCTGCGGATGCTTGGCAAAATCAAGCCGGCGGTGATTCTCCGCGGCGAATAGCGCCGATAAGACCCATGCCCATCCTCGTCCAAATCGAAGCCTTGCGGAAGCAGTTCGGCAGCGTCTCCGCCCTCGATGGCGTTTCGCTTTCGATTTCCGAGGGCGAATGGATCGCCATCATGGGGCCCTCCGGCTCCGGCAAGACGACGCTGATTAATATTATCGGCGGCCTCGATACGCCTACCTCCGGGCACGCCATCGTTGGCGGCACGGACGTCGCGCGCCTCGATGAGGCGGGCCTCACGCGCTTTCGCGCGGAAAAGATCGGCTTCATCTTTCAGCAGTTTCACCTCGTTCCCTACCTGAGCGCGCTCGAGAACGTGATGCTCGCCCAATATTTCCATAGCTCGACCGACGAAGCCGAAGCGCGCGCCGCGCTCGATCGCGTTGGGCTCGCCGCCCGCGCCGAGCATCTTCCCGGCAAGCTTTCCGGCGGCGAACAGCAGCGGGTTGCCGTCGCGCGGGCGCTGATCAATCATCCGAAGCTCATTTTGGCGGACGAGCCTACCGGCAATCTGGACGAGGCAAATGAAAAGACCGTGATTCGGCTGCTGCGCGAGCTTCACGCGGAGGGCCACACCATCCTGATGGTCACGCACGATGCCGCCATCGGCGCCCTGGCCGGCCGCCGCATCGAATTGGCCCACGGCCGCCTGGCCCAAGTTACCGCCACCACCCTATAAGCGCCTCAGATCGTGCTGCATGTCCTCGCGCTATGCTCAGTCCATCCGAAGGCGTGCCTCAGCGCGGCTTCGGAAAGGCTTCAGCCCGCGGAAGCCTCCGGCGCGGCGATCCTCTATTCAGAAGACTTAGCCAACGGCCGGGCCCCCGAAATACCCGGCCAGCCTCCACCATCGCACAAAACGCTTTGCCGATTTATGTTGACTTTCTCGTTAAGATATGCTACCAAGTAAGATGGGCATTTTTGCCAAGGGAAGGGAGGTCGGCAGATGGTCCTAAGAGCGCAGCCAAGGGGCGCGGCCCCTAGCCACTCCCCTTTTCTAATCTACGGTACGGGGATTAGAAATGCCCTTAACCCCCGCATTTGCAGCATAAAATCCGTTCTAATCTACGGTAACGCGATAGTTCTGGGCTATCATCTGAGGCCAAAGACATGAAGGGGCATGCAAAGGCTGACGGGGAACGGGGCCGGCTGCTGCGGGCGGCGCGGCGCCTTATCGTCAAGGTGGGGACGACGACGGTGACCGGCGCGGAGGGGGAACTATGCGCCGAGCGCGTCGAGCCGATTGCGCGTTCGATTGCCGCGCTGATGAAGTCCGGGCGGCAAGTAGTGCTCGTATCGTCGGGGGCGGTGGGGCTGGGGCGAGGATGGCTCGGTCTGCACCGTTCGCGCCTGAACGATATGGCGACGAAGCAGGCGTGCGCGGCGGTGGGGCAAAGCCTGTTGATGAACGCCTATAAGGCGGTGTTTGCCGCATGGGACGTGAAGGTGGCGCAGGTGCTGCTCACTGAGGGCGATTTTACGGAGTGGCGGCGGTATTCGAATCTGCGGCACACGATCGAAAAGCTGCTGGGGTTCGGCGTGCTGCCCATCGTGAATGAGAACGACACGGTTTCGACGGCCGAACTGGAGACTATTGCAGCCGGCGCGGCAGGCGCGGCGGGGGCATCGGGCGGGCGCGCAGGGTTCAGCGACAACGACCGGCTGGCGGCCCTGGTGATGAGCGGGCTCGAGGCGGACGCGCTGATCCTGCTGACCAACGTGGATGGATTGCTGCGGCGGTCCGATTCCGGCGCGCCAGCCGCGATTCCCCTGGTCGAACAGATCACGCCGGAATTGCGCGCGCTTGCCCTGGGGGCGTCCGCGGGCGGGCGCGGGGGAATGCAGACGAAGCTCGACGCCGCGGAAATCGCGATGAAATGCGGCGGTACGGCCGTGATCGCCAACGGCGGCTCGCCGCACGTGCTCGAGCGAATCCTCGATGGCGAAAGGGCCGGCACGGCGTTTCTTCCCGCGAAGCGCATTAACGGCAAGCGGCGGTGGATTGCGTATGCGGCCGGGGTGCGCGGCAAGGTGGTGGTGGACGCGGGTGCGCATCGCGCGATCACCCAGGGAAAGGCAAGCCTGCTCGCTTCGGGGATCGTGCGTATCGAAAATCATTTCGCGCCGATGGACGTGGTGAGCATCCTCGACGGCGAAGGCCGCGAATTCGCGCGCGGGATCGCGAATTGCGCGAGCCAGGACGCCGGGGCTTCGCGCGTGCTCGTGAACCGCGACAATATCGTGCTGATGGAATCGCTATGAGCCAAGCCGCCAGAGAACGAAGCCAGATCAGCGTGGCTGAAATCGCGCAACGGGCGCGAGCGGCCTCGCGCTCGCTTGCAAGGCTTTCGGGCGAGGCGCGAAACGAGATTTTAACGCGGGCGGCGCAGGCGCTCGAAGATGCGAGCGCGCGAATTCTGGATGCGAACGAGAAAGACCGCCGCGCCGCCGAGGCGGCCGTGCGCGAAGGGACGCTTTCGACTTCGATGCTCGCGCGCCTGCGTGTGGACCAGGGGGGCGTGGCGGAAATGGCCGAGCGCGTGCGCGGCGTGGCGCGATTGCCTGATCCGCTGGGCCGCGTGCTCGCGGCGACGGAACTGGACGAAGGGCTGGTGCTCTGCAAAGAGACGTGCGCGCTGGGAGTGGTGGGCATCATTTTCGAATCGCGCCCGGACGTGATTCCGCAGGTTGCATCTCTTGCTTTGAAATCCGCGAACGCCGTGATTTTGAAAGGCGGCGCGGAGGCGGCGCACACGAATGAGGCGCTGGTGGCCATCTGGCGCGAATGCCTGCGGGAATTTCCCGGGGTTCCGGCGGAGGCGATTTGGCTCCTAGAGGGCCGCGAGCAGGCCACCGAGCTGCTTTCGTGCGAGCGCGACGTGGATCTGATCATTCCGCGGGGCTCGCGCGAGCTAGTGGAATTCGTCGCGCGAAATAGCCGGGTGCCCGTGCTGGGGCATGGCGAAGGCATCTGCCACGTCTACGTGGACCGCGCGGCGGATATGGGCAAGGCGCTGGCGGTGGCCTACGACGCGAAGGTGCAGTACCCGGCGGTGTGCAACGCCGCGGAGACGCTGCTCGTACACCGCGAGATTGCGCGCGACTTCCTGCCGCGGATGGCGCGGCGGATGGGCGAGGCCGGGGTCGAGCTGCGCGGGGATGCGCAGACGGCGGCGATATTGAGCGAAGCGGGAATTCAAATCGTCCCCGCAACGGAAAGCGATTGGGCGACCGAGTACTCGGCGCTGATTTTGTCCGTGAAAGTGGCGGAGGATTTGGATGCCGCGATCGAGCACATCAACCGCTTCGGATCGCGCCACACCGAGGCGATTGTGACCGAGGACGCGGCGGCGGCCGAGAGGTTCATGAACGAAGTGGACGCCGCCGGGGTCTATCAGAACGCGTCTACGCGCTTCGCGGATGGATTTCGGTATGGTTTTGGGGCTGAGCTGGGCGTCAGCACGAATAAGTTGCATGCGCGCGGGCCGATGGGGCTCGATGGGCTGGTTACCTATAAGTTCAAGCTGCGGGGCGATGGTCATACCGTGACGGAATATGCCGGCGGGAATAAGAAATTTACGCACCGGGATATTTCGGATATGCGCGGCCGGGAATCGGGCTCGCGAAAGGCGCCACGCTCGTAGCGCGAGCATGGGAAATACATGCGAGGTTCAGTGACGGGCGGCGTGGCCAAAGATGCTCCGATATTGCTTACCGGGCGCGGCGGGCAGATTGGAGGGGACCTGCTGCCGCTGCTCGCCGAGCTAGGAGGACCAGTTATTGCGCCGGGGCGGGATGAGATGGACCTGCGCGATGCGGAAAGCGTGCGGCGCGCGATTCGCGAGTGCAGGCCGCGGCTGATCGTCAACGCCGCTGCGTACACGGCCGTGGATCAGGCCGAGGTGGATGAGGCCGCGGCTCGCGCCGTGAATGCCGAAGGCCCCGCGATCATCGCCGAAGAAGCGCGGAAGATCGGCGCGGCGATTATCCATTATTCGACAGACTATGTTTTCGATGGAACGAAGGCCACGCCATACACCGAAGACGATTTACCCCGGCCGCTGAATGCCTACGGTCGAACGAAGCTCGAAGGCGAGCAGGCGATTCGCGATGCGGGCGTGCCACACCTGATTTTCCGCACGGCGTGGGTTTACTCGGCGCGCGGCAAGAATTTCGTGCTCACGGTGCTGCGGCTTGGGGCGGAGCGCGACGAGCTAAAAATCGTGGCGGATCAGCATGGCTCGCCCACATGGAGCAGGGAAATCGCGGCGGCGACTTCGCAAATTCTTTCGAATCTGCCGGCGAGCGAGGATTTTGGGGCGGCGATGAAGCGCGCGACCGGGACGTATCACATGACGGCCGGCGGGGAGACGACCTGGTTCGGGTTCGCGGACGCGATGCTGGAGAAATGCGCGGCGGCGGGGAATGCGGCTTGGGTGGCGGAGGTGATGGGCGGGCGCGGGGTGCGTGCCAAGCGGGTGATGGCGATTGGTTCGCGGGAATATCCCACAACGGCGCGGCGGCCCACTTATTCAGTGCTGGATAATTCGAAATTGCGTAAGGCGTTTGGCTGCGTCCTGCCGGATTGGCGGGAGCAGATTGGAAAGATGTTCCGCGCCGGGTAGCGGTGCGACCAGCGATGCTTGGTCCATTTGCCGAACCGGGCCGCGACGAGAGTCTTAGGATGCGCGGAGGTTGGCCTTGGGGGCTAGGGAGATGGGCTCGGCCAGGGGTCCGTGGGTGACCAGCGGGTCGGGCGTGGAGCCTGCGCCCAGCATGGAAGCGGCGCGACGAGCGAGCTCGGTGCGGTTCTGGACGCTGAACTTGCTCAAAAGAGCGGAGATATGGAACTTGACGGTGCGCACCGTGATGTTGAGGTGGGACGCGATTTCTTTATTGGCGCGATTGCAGATCACCGAATGCAGAATTTCCTTCTGGCGGGGGCTAAGGGCAGCGGGATTGGCGACGGCGCGGCCTTCTTCGAGCAGGTCGTTGGCGCGCGAGAGGAGATATTCGCTGACGGATTTTTCCGCGGGAACGAGGACGACAAAGTCGTTGGGGTCATGACCGCGTACTAGACACTGCATCGCGAGCAGGCCCGCGACGCGCTCGACGGCGAATTCCCGGTCGCTGGATTGCGCGCGAAACTGCGCGACGCCGGTGCGCTTGTCACAGAAGACAAAGAAGTTGCTCTCGGCGCTCTCCTTCTTCATTTTTTCCTGCGGCACCACCGCCAACTCTCGCATTTTTTTCACGTGGATCTCACCATTCCGCTTCGCCCAAAAGATCCTGCCGGCCAAGCTCTTTCGTTTGAATTGGTTTAGCTAAAACAGCCCTGCCGCCATGGCATTACAGGGCGGGTGCTATAGTGCCGAGATACTGCTTGCGCGGACGGGCTCGCCCCCGGAAAGCCGTCCACCCAACCGGGCCGGAGCGCCACAAGGGGCACTTGGGTTGCCAAAGAGTGTCAGGTGTTTATCCGACTCAATTTGAGAAAGATACTTTAGGCGCCGAAATTGTGAGTGGAATTTTGAGGGTAGAAAGTGCGCGGCCGCGGAAAAATGTTCCGTACGCGCTTTGACGTAAGTAGCCTGAGATGAATGGGAGAGTAGAAGCCACTCGGGGGAAATGGTGCGGGTACACCACTAAACGCCGGCGTTGGCGCGTACAATAAAACCCTGATGCGAAACGGGATGCCAAGGCGAGCAGGAATCCTGGCGAGAGAGGTTGCTTTTGCGTGCTGCATTTTTGCGCTGGCGGCTGGGCCGCTGGGCGCGCAGATCTTGCCTCAGAAGCGCGCGCCGCTGCAACCGCCGCAGGGTACTGGAGCCTGCTCGATCGAGAAGTCCTGCGCGGAGGTTGCGCCGGAGATTATTCAGAGCGCCTTGGGCGTGTCTCCGCTGAAGGAGAACCTGCGATACCTGACCATGACGCTGGGCGCGCGGGTGAGCGGTAGCGCCGCGGCGGATAAAGCTGCGGATTGGGCAGTGGAGGCGTTCCGGCATGCCGGGGTGGATGAGGTGAAGACGGAGGATTTTACGATTGCGTCGGGCTGGGCAGCCGGGAAGGCAGTTGCGCGGGTGATCGCGCCAGTGCGGTTTCCGTTGCGGATTGCTGCGGCGGGGTGGTCTGCCGCGACACCGCAGGGCGGGATTACGGCGCGCGTGATTGATGTGGGGAGCGGCGATGAGGCGGTGTTCGCGCGAGTTGGGGCGGCGGCGAGGGGAGCGATTGTGCTGGTGCGGTCGCGGGTGGCGAGAAATGCCGCGGATATCGAATCGGGGCGCGAGAGGGATGCGGGTGTGGCGGAGCGGGCCGGCAAAGCTGGGGCGGCGGCGATCCTCTGGATGTCGAATCCGGCCGGTGGGGAAGTCTATCGGCTGCGGGCGACTACCGACGGCACGGTGCAGGGGCTGCCGCAGGCGGTGATTGCGCGAGGGGATGCCGAGCGGATCGGGCGGCTGATAGCGGCGGGGCGGCGCGTGCGGGTACACGTTGAGATGCCCAATCGCGTGACGGGTGCGGTCAAGTCTCCAAACGTGGTGGCGGAGATTCGCGGGCGCGAAAAGCCGGACGAATTTGTGCTGGTGGCGGCGCAACTGGATTCGTGGGACATGGGGCAGGGCGCGCTCGATGGCGGGTGCAACGCCGCGATGCTGATTGACGCGGCGCGGGCGATCCATTCGGCGGGGACGATTCCGCGGCGCTCGATTCGATTTGTGCTGTTCACCGGACAGGAGCAGGGGATGCTCGGCTCCTGGGCATACATGCAGGCGCATCGCCCGGAGCTTGACGGCCTGGCGGCCGCAATCGACTTCGCGCGCGGCGACGGCCGAATCACCGGATTTTCCCTGAACGGTCGCCGCGACGCGCTGCCCGCCGTAAGCACCCTGCTCGAACCCATCCGCCTGCTCGGCGTAGCAAATTTCACCCTCGCCCCGCAGCCGCTCTCCGAGGCCCTTGATTTTCTCCTCGAGGGCGTACCCACTCTCGTGCCGGTCCAGCAAGCAGGCCCCAGCGCCGCCGCCGCAGGCACGCCCGCCGATACCTTCGACAAAGTGAATATCGAAGCCCTCAAGCGACGCAGCGCCATCGCCGCCATCTCCGCCTTCGCCCTCGCTGATAGCGACGCCCCCATCGCCCCGCGCCAAACGCGCTCCGAAATCGAGCACCTGCTCGAGCAAACCGGCCTCGCCGAAAAAATGAAACGCGCAGGCTACTGGTGGCAATGGCAAACAACCGACCGCGGCCGCCGGCCATCGTGCGGTCCCGCTTCAAGCTGCGGCGACACTACACGGTTATAGGATCGCAGCAACTTGAGGGTGTGGCTTCGGCCGGGTGAGGGACTTGCCGCAATTTTGTCCGAGCACCTCGCGGCCCTACTGCACGGCGGCGGTCTCTTCCCCTCGGCACGCGGCAAGCTCGCGCGGCCATTCGATCACCAAATGCTTGCGGCCAGGCGCGAGTTTCAAGTTCCAGCTCGCCCCGGCCCGTGGTCGCTCGGGCAGCTCAATTTGCACACGATAGAACCCGAACATCTGCGCGATCTCCGAGCGCAGCTCCCACTTTCCCATCCCGTTCAGATTTCCCTTGTCATCCACTGCATTCGGCAATCCCTCCGCGTTCACTCCGAAGCCGCCCGTGTAACGGGCGAAATCCGTAAACCATCGGTAGTCCAATTGCGAGGCGCGGATAGGTGCGATGAGAGAAAAGCTAAACACCCGGACGCCGCGTTCGACCATTTCCCGCTCTGAGGCATTCTGCGTCAATCTGCTCGCGTTGTCGTCGCCGTCCGTGAAAACAAAAATCGCCGCGCCATTGCGAGGTGCGGCGAATGCCTTGCTCTCCGCCGCCAGCGTGTCCCAAAGAGCGGTGCCACCGGCCTGGTCGCGGCTTAAAAACACCTTTTCAAGGCCCTGTCGCAAGGCCGGTCGGTCACTCGTCGGTCCAGACACAAGCCTCGGCCGTTGAACAAACGTCACGATTTGAATGCTTGCGCCGGCCGGCATCTCGTCAAGAAGGTAGGCTCGAGCCAACTCTGCCGATGCGAAGCTTTCCTGTATAATTTTTGGGCGGCTGCTTGGTGGAGGGCGCTGGGGGCCGCTGCTTGCTGTGCGCCGGATTGCCGGGGAAGGGAATTCATGACAGCGAAAGCGGAACAGACGATCGGGATATTGACCGGGGGCGGGGACGTGCCGGGGTTGAACGCGGTGATTAAGTCCGCGGTGTATCGTGCGACGGAGGCGGGGCGGCGCGTGATCGGGATTCGGAAGGGATGGAAGGGGCTGACAGACGTAACCGGGCCGCAGGACGCGAACTACGTGCTGGAATTGACGCGCGCGAACACGCGGACGATTGACCGTACGGGCGGCACGATCCTGCATACGTCGCGTACGAATCCGCGGCGGATGGCCGAAGGGAAAGTGCCGAAGCACATTTCGGCCGAGCGGCTGAAAGGGCTTCCGTTCGACGGGAAGAATTACGATTTCACGAAGATCGTGATCGAGAACCTGGAGCAGCTCGGCATCAGCTGCCTGATCGCCATCGGGGGTGACGACACGCTCAGCTTCGCCGCCGCGTTATCGGCCGCGGGATTTCCGGTGGTCGGCGTGCCAAAGACGATGGATAACGACGTGCAGGGCACGGAATACTGTATCGGCTTTTCGACGGCAATTACGCGGGCAAAGGACGCGATCAACCGGCAGCGGACGACGATCGGGTCGCACGAGCGCATCGGAATTTTCCGTATTTTCGGCCGCGACGCGGGATTCACGGCCCTCTACACCGCGTACGTCACTTCGGTGCGCTGCCTGATTCCGGAGCATCCGTTCAACCTGGAACGCGCGGTTCAACTGCTGATGGAAGATAAGCGGAACAACGCGAGCCATTATTCGCTGGTGATCGCGTCCGAGGGGGCGACTTGGGAGCAGGCCAAGGTGGCTGAAATGGGCGAGGCGGACGCTTACGGCCATCGCAAGAAGGTGGACGTGGGCGCGTCGCTGGCTGAGGAGATCAAGAAACGGACGGGCGAGGAGACAATCACAAGCGACCTGACCTACGATCTGCGCGGCGGCGAACCGGATACGATGGATCATCTGGTGGCGACAACGTTCGCGAATATCGCGCTCGATCTGATTCTGGATGGCGCGACGGGGCGGATGGTGGGCGTGCAGAACGGCTGCTACGCGCATGCGCCCTTGCCGGCGACATCGCTCGGCCCGCGGCGCGTGGACGTGGCCAAGATGTACAACACGGAGCGCTACCGGCCGAACTACGGCGGGAAGCTGGGAGCGCCGCTGCTTTTCAACCGCGTGTAGCGAGAGAAAGCGTTTCCCGGGCCTGTGATGCGGTGCACGGGGGAGTACAATATTCGCGGAGAAACTTCTATGGCGGACAATCTGGTGATTGCGGGGCGCGTCTTCGGCTCGCGCCTGATCGTCGGGACGGGAAAGTACCGCAGCTTTCAGGAAATGGCGCGGGCGCACGCGGCGTCGGGCGCGGAAATGGTTACCGTGGCGGTGCGGCGCGTGAACCTGAGCGACCGCGGCAAGGAATCGCTGCTCGATTACATTGACCGCGACAAGATGTTCATCCTGCCGAATACGGCGGGATGCTACACGGCGGACGAAGCGATTCGCACGGCGCGACTGGGGCGCGAGGCCGGGCTTTCGCATTGGGTGAAGCTCGAAGTGATCGGCGATCAGCAGACGCTCTTTCCGGATACAGAGGAGCTGATCGCGGCGACGAAGGTGCTGGTGAAAGAGGGATTCGTGGTGCTGCCCTATACGAACGACGATCTGATTGCCGCGCGCAAGCTGGTGGATGCGGGGGCGGCGGCGGTGATGCCGCTTGGCGCGCCGATCGGCTCAGGCATGGGCATTCAGAATCTTGCGAACCTGCGGATTTTGCGGGAGCGCGTGACGGAAGTGCCGCTGATCCTGGACGCTGGGGTCGGCACGGCTTCGGATGCCGCACTGGCCATGGAATTGGGCGCCGATGGCGTGCTGATGAACACGGCGATTGCCGGGGCGCAGGACGCCGTGCTGATGGCTGAAGCGATGCGCGACGCGGTGGGCGCTGGGCGCAAGGCGTATCTGGCCGGGCGCATCGAGAAGAAGCTCTACGCGGCGGCGTCGAGCCCTCTCAGCGGCGTTGTGCGCTAGCGCGGAATCCTCGCAGGTGTCGAATCCTCGTTCGTAGCCCTCAGCTGAATAGTACGTGCCACAGGATGTCCACCAGGGCGTGGACCAGCACAGCCGGAAGCAACGAGCGCGTTCGCATCCACACATGCCCATAGAAAAGCCCCGCGATTGTGGCGAGCAGCACGTATTTCCAATTCGGAAATGGCGCGTGCAGGATGTGCGAGAGGCCGAAAAGCACCGAGGCGACGATCAGGGCGGCCCAATCGCTTTTGAAGGTGCGCGACAGGAGATTTTGCAGCAATCCGCGAAACAGAAATTCCTCGGGCCATGCCGTGAAGAAGAGAATGCCAATAATCGAAAGCGGCAGCATGCGCATTCTTCCGGCCGAAGGCGCCCAGGCGATAAAGTGCAGCCGCAATCCAAGAGGGATGGCGATGGCTGCGAAGATGGCCAGGTGCAGCAGGATGTGCCATGTGAAGCCGCGGCGCCATTCGATGCCGTAGCCCACGCCTTCGAGTTTGCGCACGAGCAGGAAGGCGGCAACGGCCGTCGAAAGCGCGAGTAGGATCGTGAGCGTGTGCGTGAGGCCCGGCGGGTTGGGAAACAGGTGGTAGAGCCAGCGGAACTCGACGGGAAGCCAGATGAGGACGAGCGCGACGTAGTCTTCCCAATGCCCGGGCGATCTGCCCGCGCTGCCGGCGAGGAGAAGCGCCGGCACAATCGCGCAGGCCACGCCAATGGCCATCCATTCGGCGCTGACGCGAACTGCGAGGCAGTAAATCACCACGCCGAGCAGCGGAACGAGCGGGGCGAGCAAGCCGAGGCGCCCGCCAAGCCAAGCCTGCGCCGCCTCCAATATACGCGGCACAGCGAGGAAAAATTCGAAGGCGAAAAGCGCCGCGGCGACGGCCAGCGCGACGATTACCGCTCTGCCGCCATACCCGAGCCACGCGCCCGTGAAGCCGGCGACCAGAACGACCACGGCCCAGATTGCGACGGCCAGGGGAAGGGTGAGGCGCCGGGACGATGGGAAGGAGAAATTCGGGGTCATGAGAAGGATTGTAGCGGAGTGGCGCGCTTGCGGCGAAGCGATTAGGAACATTGGCAGGTGGGTCAGTTTGAATTTTCAATTCCTTGTGTCACGATCAGGAAAATTCAAACGGACCCGCCACCCGGGATTTGAGTGGCGCGGCGCGAGAGGCTGATTCGATTGAATTGAACCGATGCCTGAAGCCAAGAAGCAACGTATCGCCTACATAGACTGGATGCGCGGATTCGCGTGCCTCGCGATGTTCCAGACGCACTGCTACGACTCGTGGCTGGGCGGCACGGCGCGATCCTCGCATTTTTTCAAGCTTTCGCAATTGGGCGGGACGCTGCCGGCGCCACTATTTTTGTTCCTCTCAGGGATTTCGGTTGCGCTGGTGACGGATCGGATGCGGCGCAAGGGGATTACGGCGAACCGAATCGCGCGAACGACGATCTTGCGCGGCGCGGAAATCTTCGGGCTGGGGCTGCTTTTTCGCGCGCAGGAATTTGCGCTGGGTCAACCGTGGGCGCCCTGGACCGACCTGCTGCGGGTGGATATCCTGAACGTGATCGGGCTCTCGATCATATTCATGGGCGTGGTGTGCCGGCTGGCGAAAACGCGGGCGGCAAATGCGGCGGTCGCGGCGATCGGCGCGGCGGCGGTCTCGCTGCTGACGCCACCGCTCTGGACCACTTGGCGACCAAGCTGGCTGCCGTGGTACCTCGAGTCGTACATCAATGGCGTGCATACGTTTAAGGCGCCGCAACCTTGGCTCTTTCCGATTTTTCCGTGGACGGCGTTCGCGTTCGCAGGGCTCGCGATCGGCGTGGCTCTGGTGAGCGATTGGGGCGTGAAGAACGTGGCGCGCATTACGGCGTGGTGCGGCGCGGGCGGGGCGGCGCTATTTCTGCTGGCGCTGGGGCTGGACGCGCTGCCGGTGCGGGTTTACGCAGTGCGGGATTTCTGGCATACGAGCCCGAACTTTTTTCTGGCGCGGGTGGGCGTGCTGCTGCTGATTATCTTCGCGGGATATGCGTGGTGCCGCTGGGGGGCGCCGCGATGGACCTTCAGCCCGCTGGTGCAGATGGGGCAGACGTCGCTGCTTGTTTATTGGGCGCACATTGAATTTGTGTACGGGCGATTTTCGATTTTGGAGAAGCGGGCGCAGACGATTTCGATGGCGTCGGTGGGGCTGCTGGCGATTTTCGCGGCGATGGTGCTGCTCTCGATTGCAAGAACGCGGTCCAAGGGGAGAATGCCGGAGATTCTGGCGTGGTTTCGACGCGCGGCGGGTTGGGCGGCGGAAGGCTAGGCGCGCGGCGCGCGGCCGCGATAAAGGAAATTCAAACAGCGCGAGGGCCTTTCAGGGTTTGGCCGGCTGGGCGGGGGTTGCAGCGGGCGCCGAAGGGGCGCCGGGCTTCGCGGGCAGCTTGAAAATGTATTCGCCGGGACGGGCAAGGCCCATGTCCTCGCGGGCGATGCGCTCGATGGAGGCAGGATCGGTCTTCAGGGACTTTACGCGGCCTTGCAGCACGTCGTTCTCCGCATTGATTTGATCTATTTGCCGCTGCACGTCTGCCGCCTGGCGATGCGAGCGGCGCATGGCGATCAGGCCGTGCGTGCCGAATACGTCCTGCAAAGCGAGCAGCACCAGACCGCCGGCCAGGAACCAGGTGATATTGCGCAGAACGAATTCGCGAAATTGTTCGAAAAATCCTACCCGCTGATCCAAGCGCTGGCTCCCTCGGCAAGTTTCCGAGATTCTTCCGGGCTGGCCGTTTCCGTGTAGACGCGGACGAGCGGCTCGGTTCCCGACAACCGCATCAGCATCCAGGAACCATCGTCGAAAATCAATTTCAATCCATCCTTGCGATTCGTTTCAGTCACGCGGCGCCCGGCGAACTGCTTGAAATCGGCGCGGAGGCGCTCCGGCAGATTTGCCTGCGTTGCCTCGGAGAGATGCAGGTTCACGCGGATGGGCCAGTATTCGCGTCCGACGCGGCGAAAAAGATCGCGAAGCTGACTGGCAAGCGAAGCGCCGCGCGCGGCGATCATTTCGGCGACAAGAAGGCAGGCGAGGATGCCGTCCTTTTCGGGGACATGGCCGCGGATCGTCATCCCGGCGCTTTCTTCGCCGCCGAGAATGATCTTGTCCTCGCGGAGCAGCGGGCCGACATATTTGAAGCCGACGGGCGTCTCGTAGACCTCGGTGCCGTGCAAGAGGGCTACGGCGTCCAGTAAATGCGTGGTGGCAACGCTGCGGGAGGCGCCGCGCTTGACGATGGGCTTGCCTGCGGATTTTTCGAGGCGCGTTTGGAGCAGATAATCGAAAACGAGGGCAAGGATGTGGTTCGGCGAAACGAACGAGCCGTCGCGATCGAGAATGCCGAAGCGATCCGCGTCGCCGTCGGTCGCCAGGCCCGCGAGAGCCTTTTTTTCTCGCACGGTTTGGCGCAGCGGGGCGAGATTTTCTTCCGAAGGATCGGGCCCGGAGCCATCGAAGAGCACATCGCGATTGGCGCGAAGCATTTCGGCGGCGATGCCGTGCCGCTGCAAGAGGGCGTCGAGCCAGCCGGCGCCGCAGCCGTGGAGCGCGTCGCAGACGAAGGGATCTTTCGCGCGCGCGATTACGTCGAAATGAACCAGGCGTTCGATTTGCGCGAAGTAGGGTTCGCGGGGATCGGCGGGTGGAAAATCGAGCTGCGGGTCGTGCGGGGCAGGCTCATCCTTCAGGGCGGCGGCGCGCTTTTCAATGTCGCGGGTTACGTCGGGAAGGGCGGGACCGCCCTCGGGGCCGGAAAATTTCAAGCCGTTGTAGGCGGCCGGATTGTGGCTGGCGGTGATGTTGATGCCGCCATCGAGCTTGCCGTGAATGATGGCGTGCGCCACGGCGGGAGTCGGCGTCGGCGCGCTGCAAAAGAGTACGCGACAGCCGTGCGCCTGGAGGACGGCTGCCGCGGCGCGGGCAAACTCGGGCGAAAAGAAGCGCGTATCGTAGCCGACTAGCAGCGTGGGCGATTTTTTCTGCGCGAGCACATGCTGCGCAATCGCGGCTGAGGCTCGGCGCACGCCGGAGAAGGTGAAATCGTCGGCGATGATGCCGCGCCAGCCGGATGTGCCGAAATGGATCGCTTGGCCGCTCATTGAAGGCTATTGTATCTTGAGGTGCAAGTGGGGCGTACAAGTGGACGTGCAGGGATTGTGAGCCGCGCGAAAAAGGGCGGGACGGACAAGGTTGCGGTGCTCGTGACCTGCGGTTCGCGAAAAGAGGCTTTGCGGATCGGGCGCGCGGTGATCGAGCAACGGCTGGTGGCTTGCGCGAACGTGGCGCGGTCGCCGATGGATTCGGTCTACCGCTGGAAGGGAAAGATCGAAACCACGCAGGAATTCCTGCTGATCATGAAGACCTCGCGGGCGCGATTTGACGCGCTGCAGAAAGCGATACGGCGGCTGCATAGTTATGATCTGCCGGAAATTATTGCGTTGCCGGTTGCGGAGGGTGAGGCGGGCTATCTGGCTTGGATCGCGGAATCGGTGAAGAACTGAACGACCGGCAGGGCCGGCAGCGGCCGAGCGCGGAAGCGCGATTGCGGCTTGAGCGACGTTGCGGTACAAAGGAATAGCAATGAGAGATTTGCGGGCATCGCAACGAAAATTCGCGCGGATCGCGCCCTGGGCCGTCCTGATCCTGCTCGCGTTTGCCATTCCGGGCGCGGCTTTGGCACGGGACGCAAGTTCGAGTGCGGCTGCCGCACAGGAATCAGCGAAATCGCAGGCGCAGCCGAACAGCCAGGATAAAAAGGACAAGCAGGACAAGCAGGACAAGCAGAGTAAAGACAAGGGCGACGCGCCCGCGATGACCAAAATCAGAATTCAGGTGACCGGCAGCGACGATAAGCCCGTGCAGAACGCTTCGGTCTATATTGGATTTTACGAATCGGGCGGGCTATTCCACGGCGATAAGATGGCCGAACTGGATTTGAAGACAAGCCAAAGCGGCACGGTGAAGGTTCCGGAAATTCCGCGGGGAAGAATTCGTATCCAAGTGCTCGCGAAGGGCTGGCACACCTTCGGCAAATGGTACGACATCGAAAAGCCGGAGGAGCTTGTGGAAATTAAGCTGGTGCCGCCGCCGCATTGGTATTAACTGCCGCGAAGTTCCCGCCTTGCGACCATTTTCCGAAAAAGGAAGCGCACGATGACGAATTTTTCGTCCCGGCGGCGCCGCGCGTCGAGGGAAAACTTTTACCCACGCGGGTGGTTGCACAGAAGTGGTGCAAAGAGCAGAAACGCGCGTATTCATCGGCAAATTTGATTCGCGGGAGGGGTTTTTCCACATGCTTTTCAACAGAACTGTTGAAAACTTTTGCGGAAATTCTATCGGGAGTTCGAAATCGGGGGCACGTGTGGCCGGTGAGTTGCTTTGGCGGCGCGCTGCGATTTTTCCGGCGCAAAATGGAACGCGGCGGCACGGTGATTCAGCCTGGGCGTGATACGATTCCTTCGTTTCGCTTCGAAGAGCCCTCACAGTGAAGGAATTAATTCTGAACGCCGATGATTTCGGCTTGACGCGCGGGGTGAACGAAGCGATTATCCGCGCGCATCGCGAAGGGGTCCTGACGAGCGCGACGCTGATGGCAAATGGCGAGGCGTTCGACGATGCAATCGCGGCTGCGCGCGCGAACCCAAGGCTGGGAGTTGGCTGCCACTTGGTTCTCGTTGGAGGGACATCGGTTGCGGATGCGAGAGAGATTCCATCGCTTGCGGATGGGGCCGGCCGATTGCCGCGAACGCTTGGCGCGCTGATCGCACGGGTGAGCTGCGGGAGGATCCGATCCGAGGAAATCGAGCGCGAGCTTGCGGCGCAGGTCCGCAAGATTCGCGAAGCTGGCCTGGAACCAACCCATCTGGATACTCACAAGCACGCGCATGCCCATCCTGTGATTCTGGAGGCGGTGGGGCGGCTTGCAAATGCGAGCGGCATTCGGCGCGTGCGGAAACCGCTGGAGCGCGTTGCCGATTCGTGGAGGACGGCGCGACCGAATGGCGACGGATTCGCGAGGCAATTCCTTGGGTCCGTGGCCATGTGCGCCGCTGCCCCGCGATTTCGGGCCGCCGCGCGGAAATACGGGCTGCGCTCTCCGGATCACTTTTTCGGGCTTGCCGCGACTGGGCATCTGGACGATTCTCTGTTGCGCGGCATAATTGACACGCTTCCTGAGGGCCGGACGGAGATCATGACGCATCCGGGCATCTGCGATGCTGATCTGGCGCGCACAGGCTCGCGACTACAGGGCCAGCGAGAGCGCGAACTCGGGGCGCTGCTGCATCCGGCGGTGAAGCGGGCGGTGGCCGAGGGCGGGATTAAGCTAATCTGCTATCGGGAGTTAAACTAAGGGTATGGCACAGCGGGAATTCATTGCCGCTCGGCGCTCGCCGAGGTACTCGATCGTCGTGCCGCTTCATGACGAGCAGGACAGTATCCGGGAGCTCCACGGAAAATTGAGCGAGGTGATGTCTGGGCGCTATGAACCGGTTGAGTTTGTGTACGTGGACGACCGCAGCAGCGATGGCACGCCTCAGGTGCTGGCGGAAATCGCAGCGGCCGATCCTCGCGTGGCCGTGCTGCTTTTGAAGCGGAACTATGGCCAGACGACGGCGCTTGCCGCTGGATTCGATTACGCCTCCGGCGACATCATCATCTCGATGGACGGCGATTTGCAGCACGATCCGGCCGATATTCCCATGATGCTGGAGGCCTTCGAGTCTTCCGATTGCGATATCGTGAGCGGCTGGCGGCAGAAGCGCGTGGATAATTTTCTGCTGCGGCGGATGCCCTCGCGGGCGGCCAATTGGATGATGGGGAAGCTTTCCGGGGTTGATATCCACGATTTCGGCACCACGTTCAAGGTATATCGCCGCGAGACGATTAAGGACATTCGTCTTTATGGCGAATTGCACCGGTTTATCCCGGCGCTCGCGGCGCTGAATGGCGCGCGGGTGGTGGAGGTGCCGATTCGGAATATTGTGCGGCCGGGCGGCAAATCCCATTATGGGATTTCGCGCACGGTGCGCGTATTTTTCGATCTAATCACGATTCGATTCCTGATGCGCTATATGACGCGCCCGCTGCATTTTTTCGGGCCACCGGGGATGGCCGGGATCGTGAGCGGTGCGGCGATCATGATCGCGCTATTTGTGGAGAAGGTGCTGGGGCACACGCCGATCTTCATGCAGCACGGGCCTTTGCTGGTGCTGGGGATGATGTTGTGCTTGTTTGGGGTACAATTATTGGCAGTTGGGCTGGTCGGCGAACTCTTGATGCGCACCCACTTTGAATCCGGTGCGAATCCCGTATACCGCATCGAACGCATCATTGCGGCTGCCGGGGCGGTCCCGCCCGGGTCGCCAAGCGATGCGGTGAGGGCCGCGGGGACGGTGCGATAACGCCCCGCGCTTTTGCGAGCCGCCCGTATGCCGGGCGCGCCGATACCAGCCATTCCAGCCGAGGAGAGAGCTACATGCGAAAGACTGCTTTGGGGGTTTTCGTTATCTTCGCGCTTGCAACGCTGGTCTGGGCCAGCGATCCATGGAAGAGCAAGCCGTACCAACAGTGGGACAAAGATGACGTCCGAAAGATCCTGACCGATTCGCCGTGGTCTAAGGTGATACCGGAGGACGCGAACTGGCGAGGCTTTGCGGCGCCCTCAGGCTTGCCCGGCGGCTCAGATGCGGGACGCGGCGGTGGCGGCGGAGGCGAAGGGGGTGGCGGGGGACGTCCCGGTGGTGGCGGAGGCGCAGCAGCGCAAGGAGGCGGCGCATCGGGCGGCGCCGGTGGGGGCATGGGTTCGGCCGGCGGGATCTCTCAGGTTCCATTTTCCGTGCGCTGGGTTTCATCCCAGACGATCCGGGAGGCGCTGGTCCGCAGCGCGGAACTGCGCGGCCAGATGACTCCGGCTCAGGCACAGAGCCAGCTAGCGGCCCCAACGGACGTATATGAGGTGATGGTTGCGGCGCTGCAGATGAACCCGTTCGAAGGCGTTGACGAAAAGACGCTAAAGCAAAAAACTGTCCTGGAGATGAAGAAGTCGAAGGCCAAGGTACAGCCTTCAAAGGTGGAAATTCAGCGCTCGCCGGACGGTAAGCGCATAGAGGGAGTGGTTTTCTCGTTCCCCAAGAAGGCGGACAACGGAGAAGCCACGATTTCGCCTGAGGAGAAGGAAGTCCAGTTCATGTGCCAGATTCCGGAGCTGGACCTGCGCGCCAAGTTCGACCTTTCGAAAATGACGACGCAGCAGGGGCGCGACCTCTAGATATAGGCTCAGCGGTTGTGAGTCGAAATTGACTGCTATCTGGCGGCGGCTATTCGAGGTCGGGCGGGGTCACTTTCTCGATCCAGGCGTCGTAGCCGCCGGTATAGCCAGCTTTCTGCTGTAGGGCGCGAATGCGCTGCTCGATCTGCGCGATTGTGGCAGCGGGAAGCGGGGGTGCGGCTTCGACGATCTGCTCAACCGCCCGGGCATGTGAGGCTGCGCACGCCTCGGCTGGGGCGTAAATGCCGCGCAGGTCGGTTCTTTCGCTTCCGATTCCAAGATAGCCCTCGACCATCCGGTTCGTCACTTGCTGACTGTGGACTAGGGACACGCGAATGTTTCCCTGCCCCGTGACGACATTTCCGACCCCGAAAACGTGCTGCTTTCCCCCATAGCGAGGCAGGGCCTCGTCTGAAAATGTGTAGTACTCGCCATTCATCTCGACGCCTGGCAGCCGCTCCGGCACCGAACCTATTGAGGAGATGACCAGTGGGGCGCGCAATTCGCGCTCCGAACCGGGGATCGGCTCGGCTCGGCGGCCCTCAACCTTCGTTTCGGCCAGGCGCAAACCAGCTAGCCTGCCATTTTCGACGATCAGGCCGATTGCGACGCGGCGATCCTGCACGCGGAACAGATATTTATCGCGCGCGAGGCGCAGCATTTTCTGGCGGACCTGTTCGGTTTTCGCGATTTGCTCGGGCGTCGCGTTCTCAGGCGGCTGGGCGAGCGGCATATCCTGTTCGCGGCGGCGATAGATCAACAAGCAACCCTTCACGCCTAGGTCTTCTGGGCGCACGCCATGCGCCTTGCAAGCGGCGGGGATGCCTTTCTCGAGCTCGTGGAGGGTAGTTTCGATGCCGCGGGCCCGCAGGGCGCGCTCGTAATTTTCGAGCTGGAGGACTTTTACGACGTCAATTGAGGCTAGGCCGCCGCCGACAACCACGGCTTCGTCCGGGGTGTCGTAACGCGGTCCGGAGTAAGTGCTTTCGTTCTTGTGGTTGTACCAGTAGATGAAGGGGTTCTGGTAAACGAGGCCTTGGTCCACGTACTGGTCGGCGCCGGGCAGGCCGAGATCGCGGTCGCGCCACGCGCCATTGGCCAGAATTACGGCCGAAAAGCCCCATTCGGCGCAAAGCTCATCGAATCCAAGATCGCGGCCCAGCTTTGTGGCGGGGATGAAATAGACGCCGGGCTTTTTCATGCGGGCGTCAATGCGCGCATATTCCTGCTTGCGCTGCTCGACGTGCCAGCGCGGCAGGCCATCCTCGATCTTGCCGTACGGGCGCGGATTCTGTTCAAAAACGGCGACGCGGATGCCGCGGTCGGCGAGGATTTCGGCCGCGACGGAGCCTGATATGGCACCGCCCACCACTGCGACGAAGTGGCGGCTGTTACTGTTCGCGTCTGTCATCGGTCCGATATCGCCCGTGTGAATTCTACAACGAGTTGTGGGTTTTCGGCCGCCGGTTCGCGGGACTCACGCGCCTGCCCGGGCAGCGAGATACGCCGGAGCGAGAACCTGGGCGATGAAGGATTCGATAGTCGTCGGCGTGGTGTTCTTCGGGGAGCGCGGTTCGGAAGGCGCGAGCAATCCGGCATTGCCGGCCTTGAACATTTCAATGACCAGCGTGGCGGAACCCTTCGGCAGGCCCGTCTGAACGAGAATGGGTTCAAGCATCATAAAGGGCACCTGCGAGTACATGAGGCGGGGCTTGCCGATGGCCTCACCCAGAATCGAGGCGATCTCGTTCATCGTGACATCGCGCGGGCCAAGCAGTTCTTGCGTGCTGCTGCCGGAAAAATCGCGCCCGACGAGACGCGCCGCGGCATAGGTTCCCACGTCGCCGGCGGCAATCCAAGGCGCGGCAGCATTCGCGGGAGCGGCGCCGCCGAAAACGCCCATTGAGCGCAGCGGGCCGATGTTCACGAGGAGATTTTCCATAAATTGGGCGGGTCGCAGGTGAAGGACGTTAAGGTCGGAGATCGCATTGAGTTTCTGCTCCATATTGTGGAGGCCGGCGATGGGGCCGGTGCCGGAGGGATGCTGCGCGCCCAGGCTGCTGAGCGAGATCACATGCTGGACGCCCGCGGCGGCCACCGATTCCGCGAAAGCATCGGTGATGCGCTCCTGGTAGGCGCGAAAATCCTCGCGGTGCATCGCTTGGGGGACGACCAGGTAAGCGGCCTGCGCGCCATCGAGGGCCTGCGCCAAAAAGCCGGGCTCCTCAATATTTCCGACGGCGGCAGCCGCACCGCGTTGTACAAAGGGTTGCAACTTGCCCGCGTCGCGGCCGATGACGCGAATTTGTTCGCCTTTTGCGAGCAGGGCTTCGACGGCGGGCCTTGCGGTGTTTCCAGTGGCGCCTACGATGGCGATCATGTGCACTCCTCAGGGCATGGGAATTTTCAGGCCCGAGCTGCGGGCGAAGGCCGCGGCTTCGGGGTAACCGGCGTCGGCGTGGCGCGCGACGCCGATGCCTGGATCGTTGGTTAGCACGCGTTCGATGCGGGCGCCCATTTCGTTGGTGCCGTCGGCCACGACGACCTGGCCTGCGTGCTGTGCGTAGCCGATGCCCACGCCGCCGCCATTGTGTATCGAAACCCAACTCGCGCCGCTCGCCGTATTCAGCAGGGCATTGAGCAACGGCCAATCGGCGATGGCGTCCGAGCCGTCGCGCATGGATTCGGTCTCGCGGAAGGGGGAAGCGACCGAGCCGCAATCGAGGTGATCGCGGCCAATGACCACCGGGGCTTTTAGTTCACCGCGCGCGACGAGGCGATTGAGCGCAAGCCCGAATTTATCGCGCTCGCCGTAACCCAGCCAGCAAATGCGCGCGGGTAATCCCTGAAAGCGGACGCGTTTGCGGGCAAGCTCGATCCAGCGGGTGAGCGCGGGGTCGTGCGGGAACATTTCGAGGACGAGCTTATCGGTGCGGTGGATATCCGCAGGATCGCCGGAAAGCGCCGCCCAGCGGAAGGGCCCGCGGCCTTCGCAAAAGAGCGGTCGAATATAGGCGGGCACAAAGCCGGGGAAATCATAGGCGTTCTTGACGCCCTGTTCGAAGGCGAAGGTGCGGATGTTATTGCCGTAATCGAAGGTGACGGAGCCGAGGTTCCGCAGGGCAAGCATGCCTTCGACGTGACGCGCAATGGATTCGAGCGAGCGGCGACGGTAGCTTTCGGGATCAGAGGCGCGCATTTCGGCGGCTTGGGCGACGTCGAGGCCGCGCGGAATATAGCCGCCGACGGGATCGTGCGCGCTGGTCTGGTCCGTGAGCAGATCGGGGACGACGCCGCGGCGGGCGAGTTCGGGAATAACATCAGCACAATTTCCAACGAGGCCGACCGAGGCGGGTTCGCGCTTGCGGACGGCGTTTTTCAGGATGCGCAGGGCTTCATCGAGATCGTTGACCATTACATCGCAGTAGCCGGTCTTGACGCGGCGCTTGATGCGTTCGGGATCGGCGTCAATGCCGAGGAAGGCCGCGCCGTTCATGGTGGCGGCGAGTGGCTGCGCCCCGCCCATGCCTCCCATGCCACCGCTGGCGATCAGCTTTCCGGCGAGATCGCCGCCAAAGTGCTTGCGACCGGCGGCGGCGAATGTCTCGTAGGTGCCCTGCAAAATGCCTTGCGTCCCGATGTAGATCCAACTGCCGGCGGTCATCTGGCCGTACATGGTCAGGCCGGCGCGATCGAGCGCGTCGAAATTCTTCCAGTCGTTCCAATGGCCGACGAGGTTGGAATTCGCGATCAGAACGCGCGGCGAATGCGGATGCGTGCGAAATACGCCGACGGGCTTGCCGGATTGAATCAGGAGGGTCTCATCGTTCTCGAGGGACCGGAGCGAGGCGACGATGGCGCGGAAGCAGTCCCAATTCCGCGCAGCCTTTCCGCGACCGCCATAGACGATCAGGTCTTCGGGCTTTTCGGCGACTTCGGGATCGAGATTATTGAGCAGCATGCGCAGGGCGGCTTCCTGGTGCCAGCCCTTGCAGGAAAGTTCGGTGCCGCGCGGGGCGCGCAGAGGCTCGTGCGTGGCGGCGGGATGGGAGGGGGTGTTATCCACAAAATGTGCCTGTGGCGATCGAACCATCGAACCACAGACGGGCAAATCGTGCAACCGCGGAGGCTATCCCCTACGCAGGATTAACCTTATTGCGATGCGGCCGCAGGCCGGAGACGCCGGGAAGCAAGGCAGGACCGAATGGAGGCGGGGCTGCTTCCCGTGACGCACGATTTTCTGGCAGCGATGCTCGGAACCGACCGGCCGAGCGTGAGCCTGGCAGCCCGAGCGCTGCAGAAGAAGCAGATTATCGAATATACGCGCGGCGCGATCCGCATCGTGAGCCGCAAGCGGCTGGAGAAATCGGCGTGCGAATGCTATGCCGCGATCCAGCACTTCAATGACGAACTTGCGGCGTGGTAACCAGCGCGGAAAGAGCACGCGTCTGGCTGCACGATCTTTTCGTTCGCAAATGGCCGCAGGCATGGATAGAATCGGCCCACTCGCAATATCCAGGAGAGGCCATGAAGAAATTCTATGTGTCCGCATGCGTGTTGGGCTTGCTGGCGGCGGCAGTGCTGGCGGCGCAGGCGCCTGATCTTGCCGGCGTCACCACACAGATCCGCGCCGAGGAAACGAACAATTCCAAGATCATGTGGATCATCCACGAGGTGGCGGACGTCTACGGTCCACGCTTGACGGGCACGCCGAATTTGAAGGCGGCGGACGATTGGGCGGTGAAGACGATGGCGTCGTGGGGGCTGGCGAATACGCACCTCGAGCCGTGGACGTTCCAGCCGCCGAGCGCGGCGACGCCGGTGCCTGGCTGGGAGAACGTCGACCTCGAAGCCGTGGCGGTGGCGCCCTTTCATGGGCAATTGACGGTGAAGCCGCTCGCGTGGACGCCGAGCACGAAGGGCACGGTGACGGCGGAGGCCGTGATGCTGCTGCCTCCGGGGCTCGCTTCCGGCAGTGGATTCCGCCGCGGCGCCGCGCCGGCTGCCGCGACGAGCGGATTGCCTGCGCCGATGCCTGCCGAATCGGATGCCCGCCCGGCGCAGCCGACACAGGCCGAACTGGACGCGTACCTGGATTCGATGAAGGATAAAGTTCGCGGGCGCATCGTGCTGGTGGGGAAGCACGTCGAGGTGGCGGAGGATTTCGAGCCGGCGCCGCTGCGGCGTTCGGACGAGGCGTGGAAGCAGCTCTTCGACCCCAACAATCCGAATCCTCAGCGCGGATTCGGCGCGCGGCGACCTGCCACACCACTGGCGGCTGGGCAATTGAGTCCGCAACAAGTGGCACGCGCGGTGGACCGTTTCCTCGTGGAGAATGGCGCGCTGGTGCGTGTCAACGACGCGGGCCGCGCTTATGGCGTGATCGTGGCGCAGCAGAATGGGAATTACGATTGGACGCGCGTGGTGCCGACCTTGATTATGCGGAACGAGGATTATGGCCGCATCTCGCGCATCCTGGCGGACGGCACCACGGTGAGGCTGCGGGTGAATGTCCAGAACCGCGAGTACCCGGAAGGCACAACCGTTTACAACGCGATCGGCGAAATTCCCGGCACGGATAAAAAGGATGAGATCGTGATGCTCGGCGGGCACTACGACTCGTGGCACGGTGCGACCGGCGCGACCGACAATGGCATCGGCTCAGCGATGATGCTCGAGGCGGTGCGACTGCTCGAGGCGGTACACGTAAAGCCACGGCGGACGATTCGCATCGCGCTATGGAGCGGCGAGGAAGAAGGCCTGCTGGGCTCGATTGCCTATGTGCAGCAGCACTTCGGCAGCGCCGAAAATCCGAAGCCGGAGTTCGCCAAGCTGGACGCCTATTTCAATATTGACTCTGGAACGGGGAAGCCGCGCGGGGCGAACGTCTTCGGGCCGCCGGCCGCGGCGGATATGGTTCGCAGCGCGCTAGCACCATTTCAGGATTGGGGCTTCACGGGCGCTCGCGCCACAAACAGCCGGAGAACGGGCGGCACGGACAGCACGTCGTTCAACAACGCCGGGCTGCCGGGAATCGGTTTGAACCAGGACTCGTTCGATTACAACACCTTTACCCATCACACGAACCTCGACACGTACGAGCGCATTTATGAGGAGGACGTGCGCGAGGGAGCGGTGGAGATTGCTTCGGCGGTATACGCGATTGCGATGGCGGATCAGATGGTGCCGCGTTTCGCTGCGGGACAGATGCCCGCGCCTGCGCCAGTGCCTGCGCCGGGATCGAGGGCGGAAGCTGCGAGATAGATGATGCGTGCCGTCGGGCTTGGTTGGTATTCGTGAGTACGCGGATTTGACCGGGTTTGGCGCGGCGGGATAGGTTTGTAGGTAGGTTAGCCGGGCGAGCCGTGCGGTGGTCAATCTCCCGGCCAATTGTGCTTGCGCGAAGCGTGCGGCAGCGATCGCCGCTCCGTTTGCGGCGAGAAGAAGTTAGAGGTCTGCCGAGAAGCCAGGGAAAAGCCACCGAAAATCGCCGCCGGGCAAAAGCACGGGTCATGATGCTATTTCCCGCGTGCAGGGTATAGCGCCAACAATGACGGCGCTCGAGCCGGGGATTTATGCCGTGGTCGAAAACGCCCGCACGCCGCTTCTCGTGCTGGGGCTGCGCGTCAAGGCGAGCACTCGCACGTTTTATCGCGCCTTCAAGGTTGCTGCGGCGGAAACCCAAGGCCGCCTCGTCTATGAATTGGGAAATGGGCAGTGGAATATTCCCACGCTGCGCCATCTTTTGCAGGAAATCATCCCTCGCAAGTCTTGCGTGGAGGATTTTCGGGGTGCGCCACGAATTCCCCGGAATCGGCCAGCGCACGATGCTGCTGAACGCGCGACGGATCGGGCTCGCGGCCGGAGAGCAATTGATCCTGCTCTCGATCGAAGATGTCACCGAGAAGCGCGAGTACGAAGCTCTGCGGCAGCAGGCAGCCCTGCTCAATCTGGCGTATGACGCCGTGTTCGTCCGCGATATGGCCGGCAAAATCTCCTTCTGGAACAAAGGCGCCGAGGAGCTCTACGGCTGGCCGAAGAAGGAAGCAATCGGCAAGAGTTGCTACCTGTTGCTTCGGACGGAATTCCCCAAGGACCAGGCAGAGATCGAGATCGAATTTCTTCGTGCCGCCCGCTGGGAAGGGACTCTACTCCGCACCTGCCGCAGCAGAGAGCGAAAATACGCGAGCAGCCGGTGGGCTGCATGACTCGACGGGGGCAGAAGCTCGCGGCGCTGACGATGCTGCTGCAATCGGTGCGGAAGGGCGCGACAGACCCAAAAACAGCGGAACGCTGTGGCGGAGTGCCTGGAGGTGACCCGCGAAGCGGCCCAGGAGATTCGGACCGTCGCGCAACTGCTGCATCCGCCGCTGCTGGACGAGACGGGCTGGTTTCCACGCTCCGCTCCCTCTTGAGCGGCTTACCCCGGAAGTGGAACTAGCGCTATTCCGCGTGGTGCAGGAGTGCCTCGCGAATATCCATCGGCATTCGGGCGCGAAGAAGGCGACGGTCGAACTCGCCGCTGAGAGCGGCTTCTTCACCTTGACCGTATCCGACAACGGCAAGGGATTGCCGCCGAAAATGCGCGAGGACGGCGACAGCAGCCACGCGCTCGGAGTGGGAATTATGGGGACGAAGCAGCGGCTCGGTCAATTTGGCGGCACACTGGAGATTGCGTCGAGCGAGCGCGGTACGACCGTGAAAGCGAGCGTTCCGCAGGCTCTTTCAAAACGAGAGCTTCGGAAAGCCGGCGC
>Ga0134126_10001278_pt1 | contig 31978 bp, 26 predicted proteins | sample KB31752_FD_96881 | JGI IMG/M metagenome (GOLD analysis project Ga0134126, IMG submission 96881) | Terrestrial soil microbial communities with excess Nitrogen fertilizer from Kellogg Biological Station, Michigan, USA - KB3-175-2 | ecosystem: Environmental > Terrestrial > Soil > Unclassified ... | reverse complement strand
GCCATGTCGAGCAGACGGTCCAGAACCAACAGCACGCCGACACCTTCAGTGGGCAGGCCGATCGCGTTGAGGATCACAGCAATCGCCACGAGGGACGCCGCCGGGATACCGGCAACTCCCATCGACGTAATGAGCGCAAGGGTCACCACGGTAAATTGCTGACCAAAGCTCAAGTGGAGGCCGTAGGCCTGGCACAGGAACATGGCGCCAGCGCATTCGTAAAGCGCGCTGCCCACATGGTTGATCGAAGTCCCCAGCGGCATGACGAAGCTCGCGATGCGTTCCGACACATGCGCGCGTTTCTCCAGACACTCCAGACTGAGCGGCAACGTCGCGGCAGATGAAGCAGTTGAAAAGGCGGTCGCGAGTGCCGAGCTCATCGCGCCAAATAACCGGTACGGGTGCGCGATACCGATGAGGCGCATCAGCAAGGGCAACACGATCACGGCGTAAAAGACGATGCCCGCGGCCACGCAAGCACCGAACTGGAGGATCGGCCCGGCGGCGTGCAGGCCGGACTTTGCAATGACGCGCGCCGTGAGTCCGAACACACCAACAGGCGCAAGCTTCATGACGAACTCGGTAATGCGCATCATCACTCGAAACAGGCCCTGCCAGAAGTCCGACACGACCTGGCGGTAGGGCATCTCGATGCGCGCCAGAAAGAACCCGAACAGAATGCTGAAAAACATGACACCGAGCAGCTTGTTGCCGGCGGCCGCCTCGATGATGTTAGCCGGGACCGCGCCGACCAGTGTTTCCAGCACTCCGGTCGAGGCGTGGCCCTGCACTGCCGCCGTCACATCGGCCGCTTGTGTCTCCAGTGCCAGAAGAGCTTTCGCAGGCTCGCCATTGACAATCCCGGGCTTGACCAGGTTCACGAGAGTGAGCGCCGTCAGCACAGCAAGCAGCGTCGTCACGATGTAGAACGACAGCGTCTTCAGACCGAGCCGGCCGAGATCGCGACCGGAGCCGAGACTTGCGACACCGGTGATGATCGAGGCGGAGATCAGTGGGACCACCACCATCTTCAGCATGTTGATGAAGAGGGTGCCGAGGACGTCGCAAAGCGACAGAATATAGGCACCCCACGACCCCGCCGACCCGAGGAGCCAACCCGCGACGGCACCGGCCGCCATGGCGACCAGGATTGGAGTTGCGGTCAGGCCGCGTGACGGTGGGAGAGAGGCGCCGGCCATCGGAAGCGATGTGCTCTGCAGTGAAGCCGGCGCCGCGGGGCGCGCTACTCGAACGCCTTGCGATTCTTGGCCACTTTGGCAGTCCGGCGCACATCCTCGATATACGCCATGGCATCGCTCTGCCCAAGACGATCGAGCTCCTGACGGGTGCGTGCGGCCTCCTGCTGCTTGTTGGCATCACCCGAGTCGACGCGCAGCTTGGTCACTGCAACGATCGCTGCACCGCCGTTATCCAGTTTCAACGCGCGGTAAACGGCCTTACCAGCCGGCGGCTTGGGAACATCGAACACTACAGAGCGAATCTGTGCCGGTACGGCCGCATCCGTCCGCCCCACAAAGCGGGCAGGCTCCGCGGTCACACCCAATTCCTTGGCGACCTCATCGAACGAGGCGCCGGCCTCGAGCTTGGTTTTCGCAGCATCCGCAGCTTTGGCGGCGGCATCGGTGCCATTCTGTTTCTTCAAGGCGGCAACGATGGTGTCACGCACCTCGGCCAACGGCTTCGGCTCCGGCTTCTTCCGGTCGAGCACCTTGATCACGACCAGACGGTCGTCCCCGAGGAGCACCGGGCTGCCGATGCGACCGGTGGCAACAGGTGAGTCACCAAACACCTGCTCCTGTAACTGCGGAGCCGCTCCAAGGGGCGCTCCGCCCGTGCCGCGCAGAAACTGCGGCACATCGCCGGTCTGCAGTTTGAACTCCTTAGCGATGGTATCGAGATCGGCGTTGGGCTGCTCGAGCCGGCTCTGCAGCTGCTCCTGAATGTCGCCAAACCGGTCGGTCGCATGGTTACGGCGGACCTCGGACTCCAACTCCGGTCGAGCCTCCTCGAAGGTCTTCGTCTTGCCCGGCTGGATCTCCTCCAGTTGGATGATGTGGTAACCGTATTGCGTCTTCACCGGCGGATGGATTTCCCCGACCTTCATGCTGAAGAGCGCGTCGCTGAACGGAGCGACGAAGGCCGTGCGGTCGGCCCAGTCGAGGTCGCCACCCTTGTCCGCCGAACCGGGGTCTTTCGAATACTGCTTGGCGAGTTGCGCGAAATCCTTGCCGGACTTGGCTTGGCTGTAGACGTCCTCGGCAAGCTTGCGGTCGGCGGCATCGTCCTTGGTCGCAGCGATCAGAATATGCCGGGCGTGGCGCCGTTCCGGTACCACATAGGCGTTCTTGTTCTTCTCATACGCCGCATGCAGCTCAGCATCGGTTACGGGCATCTGGGCGGCGAGTTGATCCAGGCGCAGCTCCGCGTACTGCAGATGGGCGGACTCGGGGGTCATGAACTCCGCCTGATGCGCTTTGTAATACGCTTGCACCGCGGCGTCATCGACGGGCGGCCCCGGAAATTTCTCTACCGGCAGCAAGGCATAGCGCACCTCACGCTGCTCGTTTTGCAGCGATTTCGCCTGCGCGATCTCGCGCGGCGTGAGGAAGTCGGAAGCACGGATGCCATTTTCCAGCTGTGCCCGTCGCAGACCGGTCCGCATCTCGTCCTCGAGCTGCTGGACGGAAATGCCAGCTTGGGCAATCGCCGCTTTGGCCGCTTCGGGCGAATACTTACCTTCGATCTGGAAGGCCGGCTCGCTGCGGATCGCTTCCTGGATATCCGCTTCGGTGACCCGATAGCCCATATCGTGGGTGCGCTCGGACATGAGTGCATCGCCAATGAGTTGTTCCAGGACCTGGTCCTGGAAGCGCTCCCGCAAGGCAGGGGGCAGATCCGCCGTACCGAAGCTCTGTTGCAGGCGGCTTTCCTGCCGATTCCAGGCATTACGCGCCGCCTGGATCGAGATCTTCTGACCACCCGCTTCGGCGGCGTAATTGGCGTTCTCGATGTTGAGGTTCACGATGCCATAGGCGCCCCACGCGGCGAAGACGAGCGCCAGAGCGCCCAATACCACGTAGCCGAGCCATTTATGGCGATGAAGTCCGTCGCGTATCGACTGAAGCATGTTAACCCGTTGAATTTAAAGGGGATCGCTGCGCGGCGACCCATGATGCGACCGTGAATCATAGCAGTAGTTCTGCCCGGCCACATCGGCGTCCCTCAGGTTGATGTAGCGCCCCTGCCCCTCGTACACGGGCCCCTCATACGGGGCGCTCACGGCATTGCCGTTCACGAAGTTGTGTCCGGCCGGGCGCGCACTGTCGCCGCTGAGGATGCCGAAACCCCGGTATTCGCCCGCGTGCATCGCTGTTATGTTGTTCGAGCTCACGAGCAGCCGGCGACAACCCAACAGTCGGATGACCGCCGTGAAATCGGCAGGCCCGGTGCCGGAGGCCGCGTTGCAGCCGCTGCTATCGACGGCATTCGCGGTGATGCAGCCGCCTTCCGCATCGGTAACTTCCAGCCAGCTGGCGGCGCTGACTCCCCCGAACACCGAATTGTGTGACACATTGAGCAGCGCGGCCTTATTGAGTGTCAAAAAAACGTGCGCACCGAGCTCCACATCGGCGCCCCCGAGCTCGAATTTGCCCAGCGCATTGGCGTTGCCGGCGTCGATGTAGGCGTCCCCGTGCCAACGGCCGCCCTGGTAGACGATCTTGCCCGTACAGTTTTCGTAGCGATGCATGCCGCCGAAGAACTGGCAACCCTTGAACTGTAAATCGAGCTCCGAGGCGGTGGCGTAGACATGGGCGCACGAGGCATCGAACTCGCAATTCTCAAGGAACAAGCCCACGCCTCTGTTGCCCTTGCGACCATCGCCACGCCTGGCTTCCTGACTACCGACATCTGTGATACGCACCGCGGCGGGTGAGTGCTGAAACACACAGTTGACGATGCGCGTATCGTCCGCATCCACATCGAACATGAGAATGCCGCCATGCGGATATTTGCCGAACGGAATCCCCGCTCCCATCGGCCTGTCGAATGTGCCCCCCATGGTCACGAACCAGAACTCGAGATTCTCGATCGCGCAGGTGATGGCGGTGTTCATCAGCGCCGTGTCATCACGCGTCGTGCGGCTGAAGCGGAACATTGGCTTGTCACGATTATCCGCCTCCCCCGGAGAATCCATGATGATGCGAGTGTGGCTCGTGGTATTGGCCGGATGCCCTGCCCCACGCAGCGTGACGCCCGTCGGAACCGTGATCGTGTCCGTTACGCGATACCTTCCTGGAGGAAACAGCAGGACCGGGGCAGCGCCCCCCTTGCCAGACCAGGGACTTCCGTAGAAACCACTCGCCCATGCGGCATCCACTGCCCGTTGCAAAGCTTGGGTAGAGTCCGCGGCTCCGGTGGGATCAGCGCCCCAGCGCAGTACATTGCCGGGAGGGTAGCTGAGGTCGGACGGGAGCACGCGATCGAGAGTCTCCGCCGGCGTCGGCGGATAGCACGGCCGTGCACAGTTGGTATTTGTTTTCGCTCCTGCCACCGGTGCCGCCGCCGTCCACGCCAGCAGGACCTTTGAAAGATCTCGACGACGCATCAGAGCCTCCTGCGGAAAGTCGCGATACTGCAGAATATCGCGTGCACACTCCCGGTCACGATTGCTTCCGAAGGAGAGACCATTTCATGACAGACCCAAAGGACTCGTGGATTCCATTGAGCTCCACGGAGTTCCATGCGCAAGTGAATCCCCTCGGCGCGCAGCTGTCGATCCTGCGCGACCGCAACGGTCACGATCTGCTCTGGAACGGCGACCCCGCGGTCTGGAACGGGCGCGCGCCACTGCTCTTCCCGATCGTGGGCGAGCTTGCCAATGGCCGCTACCAGGTGAGCGGCGAGACCTATCACCTCTCGAGGCATGGATTTGCCCGTGGCAGGTTGTTCGAGGTGATCGCAGCGACAGCGGACACCGCTACCTTCAGATTGCAAGCAGACGAGTCGACGCTGCCCGTCTATCCGTTCCGGTTCGAGCTCGACGTTCGCTTTGCCGTGAGCGGCGCGACTCTCTCCATCACCAGCTCCGTGCGCAACAAGGGTCGAGACAGCATGCCCGCCAGCTTCGGTTATCACCCGGCCTTTCGCTGGCCCCTGCCCTATGGACAGGAGCGAGCCGCGCATTTCATTGAGTTCGCCACCCATGAGCCCGCGCCGATCCGGCGCCTGAACGCGGCAGGGTTGTTGACATCCGAGCCGCACCCAACACCGATTTCCGACCGGCGCCTGGTGTTGGAGGATTCATTGTTTCGAAACGACGCCGTCATACTCGACCAGGTTCGCAGCCGCTCGGTCAGCTACGGCGCCTCCTCCGGTCCACGTATTCGGGTGAGTTACCCGGACATGCCTTATCTTGGGATCTGGACCAAGCCGGGCGCGCAGTTCATTTGCATCGAGCCCTGGCACGGCATGGCCGACCCGGAAGGCTTTTCCGGCGAGCTCACCCGGAAACCAGGCATATTCATGGTCGCTCCGGGGGAAGCGCGTTCCCTCGAGATGACCATCACACTGACAGACCACTGAGCGTTGCGCGCTAGGAACAGGCGCCGCCCAGGAGGCCACTCTTCAACTCCGCGTTGGGCGGCTCCGGGCCGAGCCAGATCGAGATGAGCGCGCGCGAAAAATCGTCACCGGTGATCGTACCTTTCACTACGCCGTTGACACTTACCTGGGTGCCGGTGCCGGGCAAGCGGACGAAGCCGAGACGCTGGCCCGTCTTCATATCCGACATCCAACTGTTCAGCGTGGCTATGCGCGCGCTGAGTGCGGGCATCTGTTCCTTCGCCACACGTTCGAAACCCTCATTCCAGGCGTTCCGCATGTCGCTCACGCCGACATTGCGCACAAAGTGAAGTATCAACTCCTGCGGCGCGTTGAGGTTGGCCAGAGCAGCCGCATCGCGCGAGGGACTGGTGACGTACAGTGCGGCGACGTACACGTTCACCTTGAGAAAGGTCGCCTTGCGCATCCCGAGACCATTGAGCGTCAGCGCGGTGCCGTTGACCTGCACGTGCTCTGGAAAATCGACTCCCTTACACTCCCTGGCGCCTGCGACACCGGCGGCCGCCAGCATCAATCCACTCGCGAACAATACGGTGCGCTTCATGTTCTCCCCCGTCAGCTTTGAACCGGGCCCTTGGACGTCAGGGCGTTCATGACATCGTGCAAAAACCGTGGCGCGACCGGTTTGGTGAGGTGCAGATCGAAACCAGCCTCGTACGCATTGTGCAGATCGCCGGGTTGCCCGAAGCCGCTGATGGCAATCAGCTTGGGCGGATTGTTGAGCGCCAGCGCCCGCACCCTGCGAGCCACTTCATGGCCATCGATGTCAGGCAGGCCTATGTCAATGAGAGCAATGTCAGGTTGCCATTCCAACGCGGCGCGCACCGCGGCCTCACCCGTGGCAGCCGTGCGTACGATATGCCCCTCCAGGGTCAGCATCGACTCCATCATACGACGGCCGTCTTCGTTGTCCTCGACCAACAGGATGCGGCGGCCCTGAGCAAACGTAGCAGCTGCCGCGACCGCGTCCCGCGGAGCTGGTGCCGTGACAGCTGGCAAGCGCACGCTAAAGAGAGCGCCTTTGTCGCGTCCGGCGCTGAAGACCGTGACCTCGCCGCCGTGCATTTCCGCGAGCCGCTGTACGAGCGTGAGACCTAGACCGATACCGCCCTGAGGACGATCGACGCTCTGCGGCCCTTGCACGAACAGTTTGAAAATATGGGGCAACTCCTCGGGAGCGATGCCCTGCCCTTCGTCCCGGACTTGCAGCACTGCGTGCTCCGCCTCCTGGCTGACACGAACCTCGATCCGTTGCTGCGCCTGGGAAAACTTCTCCGCATTGTCCAGAAGGTTCGACAGAATCTGTTCGAGTCGGACCCGGTCGGCCTGCACCCAGACACTGGCGAGATTCGACTGAACGCGCGCCGCCCTGCTGCGGCGTGTTTGCTGCCAGGTACGCAGCACACGCTCGGCCAACACCGCAAGATCCAGCGGCTCACGGTGCAGCGTCACCTTGCCCATCGCCAGACGGCTGACATCGAGCAGGTCCTCGACGAGCCGTGCCATCTGCTGCGCCTGCCGGTCGATGACCTCGTGCGCCTGCAAGGCAGCGGCCGCGCCCGGCTTCGACAGGCGCAGCACATGTGCCGAGGCCACTATGGAGCTCAACGGATTGCGCAGCTCGTGCCCCAACATCGCGAGAAACTCGTCTTTCGCCTGGTCCGCTGCCAGCAACGCCTGTTGCTCCCGCTGTCGCAACAACTCTCTTTCCTGCAGCAAGGCTGCGGCGTCAGCCAGCGCGGAAGCAACTTCGAACACTTCTTGCACGTGCGGCTCATTCTTGACCGCCGCCAGATCTGCGGCCTGCGGCTCGCGACCGATGCGCCGGGCCGTCGCCGCCAATAGAGAGATCGGCTCGGTAATATAGCGGGAGAGCCAATATGCGAACGCCAGCGCCAGGAGCAGCGAAAGCGACGTCCCGAGCGCCATATAAGCCGAGGCTCGATAGGCGGAGGCGTTGAACTCCGAGCTGGGAAATGCCAGTCCGACTGTCCAACCGGTCAGCGACGAAGTTTTGAACGCCGCATAGGTGTCCAGCCCTTCGAGCGTCCTGCCGCGGTACCACCCTTGCGGAGCGCGCTGAATGGCAGCCCGGAAATCGGCGGAAGCCAGCTCGGCCGAGGGCGCCGGTATTCGGGCAATGAATCGGCCGTTGCCATCGACCAGCGCTGCCACCCAGGAGCTCGCATAGCCCTGCGCGTGCAGCAAGTGCATCAAGGCTGCCGGCTCCAGGACAAACTCCAGCACATAGCGCAACTCGCCCCGATAGCTCACCGGCAGCCGCACGGCGATGCCCGGAACCTTCGAAACCGGACCGCGGTTGAGATTGCCAATCGACACCTCCCGCGTGACCAGGACTTGCTGGAAGGCTGGATTGTCGCTCTGCGCATCATCGGGGAGCTGGGCCCCGTAGGGATAGCGCAGGTTCAGAAGCTGCCGTCCGGAGGTATCCACCAGCAGAACATTGCGCCAGTCCGGCTGCTGCGACGCCAACACGCGGCGGGCCTCCGCGTAAAACGTCCGCAAGTCGCCAGTCTCGAGACTCTCGGAGGCACCGAGGGCCCTCAAGGTCCCAATGTAGCCGCGCATTTGAGCCTCTACCGCAGACAGAAACGTCCGGTTGCGGGCGCGCGCGGCTTCGCGGAAGTTTTCCCTCTCATGGTCGATGAGGAAATAGCCGAGAACCACCGACAGAAACAGCATCGGCACGACGCCGATGGCCGCCAGCACGAGCAGCTTCGACCGTAACGGAGGTAGGGATGCCACAGCCACATCATGACCGAAACGGGCTTGCGGCGCATTCCTGGTATTCGGTTGGGCGCGGCCCGCGCACGGCTGGTCCGGGCATCATCTTGCGACCGATACACGGATGACGGGAAACTGGACTTCGGCTAATTCTTCCCAGGGATGCCAATGAAACCAGCTCTGTCGGGCGCACTTGCGCTTGTCCTGGCTGCCGCCGCGCCAGCGGTCGCAGCTCCCACCGCTGAGGCCATTCTGGCGGCCAATCACGCAGCGGTCGGTAACATGCCCGCGACAGGCAATGCCCGGATCAACTACAGCTTCTCGGCCTACGGACTCGAAGGCTCGCGGACGGACAACATCGACCTGCAAACGGGCGCCTATGTCGAGGCGACACAAGCTGACATCGTCGGGGAGGCAACAGGCTTCGACGGCTCGGTTCCGTGGATGCGTGACACCTCAGGAGCCAACACGGCACAGCAAGGTGGCGATCGTATCGCCGTGGCCGTCAGTGAGGCTTACCGCCTCGCCAATCTCTGGTGGCGGCCCGGCCACGCGGGGGCGACCGTCGAGTATGTCGGCCGGCAAATCGTCGCCGCCCGGACCTTGGACCAACTTCGCATCACCCCTCGCGGCGGCAAGCCGTTCGGCGCATGGTTTGATTCAAACACTCACCTGCTGGCGCTGATCACCGAGGACCGGCAGTTCTTTCACACACGGACAGAGTTCGACGAATACCGCACAGAGCACGGGGTACAGGTGCCGCACCGGGTGACCCTCGACGGCGGCGCCGGCAAAGAAAACGTCGAGCATCTGCAACTGACCGCCTTCAGCTTTGAAGCGGCGCATCCGCTGACGTTCTACTCACGACCTGCGCAACCACCCGCTGGAGGCACGATCAGCGGCGGCGCGAGCAGCGTCACGTTGCCGTTCCGGCTGCTCAACAACCACATCTATACCAACGCCACGGTTAACGGCAAGGGCCCCTACACATTCATCGTCGATACCGGCGGCCACAACCTCCTGTCGCCCCGATTGATCAAGGAGCTCGGTCTGAAAACTATCGGCGCGCAAGCGATGTCCGGCGCCGGCGAAAAAACCGCCGAGAGCGGCTTCGTCCACGTGGACGAGATCGCCTTGGGCGCGGTGCAGCTACACAATCAACTCGGTTTCGCGGCGCAGATCTACGACCCCTCCATCGAGGGTATCCGCGTCGACGGAATGGTCGGGTTCGAGCTATTCCGCCGCTTCGCGGTGCGCATCGACTACGGTCATGGAACGCTCACCTTCATCGATCCGGCTCGCTTCAACCCTGCGGATGCCGGCACCGCCATACCGTTTGTGTTTTACGACCACCTGCCCATGGTCGAGGGCCTGGTCGGCGATCTTCTAGCACGCTTTGACATCGACACCGGCTCGCGCTCCGAGGTCGACCTCACCGGCCCGTTTGTCAGCGCGCATGACTTGCGTAAAAAGTTTTCCAAGGGCATCAGCACGGTGACCGGTTGGGGCGTCGGCGGGCCAGCACGATCGTACGTCGTGCGCCTTCCCTCGCTCACACTCGGGAGTGTTGCCGTGAGCTCTCCGGTCGCCGGTCTTTCCGAAGCGAAGGGCGGCTCCCTGAGCGACCCGAGTTACGACGGCAACATTGGCAGCGGCTTTTTGAAGCGCTTCGCGGTGACCTTCGATTATGCCCATCAGACGATGTATCTGAAGCCGGCCGAGCCGCAACCCGTCGACGCCGGCCGTTTCGACCGCTCGGGTATGTGGATCAACTCGGGTCCGGATGGTTATGTTGTAACCGAGGTCGCCGCCGGCGGCCCGGCGGCCAACGCCGGAATCCAGGCGGGGGATGTTATCACCCGGGTGGACGCCGTCGCGGCCCGCTTCGACGGTCTCGCCGACACGCGTGCGCTACTGCGTTCCCGGCCACCTGGAACGAAAGTCGTCATGGATCTGAAGCGCGCGGGAAAGACAACACAGGTGGCGCTGGTCCTCGCAGATCTCATTTGAAACACCGGATGGTGTAGAGTTGCATTCATGCTGGGACGCTACTTACTCGCCATGGTGATGGCATCCACCCTGTCGGGTGTCGCACTCGCCGCGGACAAGAACTGCAAGCTCGAAAAGCTCGCCGAGCTGCCCGTGACCATGGCAAGCAGCAGCCCGCTGGTGTCGGCCGGAATCAATGGAGTCGATGCATTGTTTCTGGCCGACAGTGGCGCCTTTTACAGCGTCATCTCACCCGGCAGCGCCGCTCAATTCAAACTCAAGGAGGGCCCCGCGCCGGTTGGTTTGGGCGTGAAAGGCATTGGCGGCTGGCAGGCGGTCGGAGTGACGACCGTCAATCAGTTCACGTTGGCCGGCATTCCATTCCACCGCGTGGAGTTCATGGTCGGCGGCAGCGAGCTCGGTAGCGGCGCCGCCGGCGTTCTCGGTCAGAATGTACTGCGGCTCGCCGATACCGAATATGACCTCGCGAACGGCGCAATCAGGTTGATGCGTCCCACCTGCCACTCCGCCCTCCCGGTGTATTGGGGCGGCCCGGGCCAGCTTTATTCGGTCATGGCAATCGACCCCACCACGGCCAAAGAGCCACACACGGTCGGCGTCGCGTACCTGAACGGCAAGAAGCTCACCGTGATGTTCGATTCAGGGGCGCAGGCGTCGATGATGACATTGGCCGCGGCGGAACGCGCGGGGATCAAACCGGACAGCCCCGGGGTGGTGCCCGGTGGCAATTGGGGCGGCTTCGGCCGGAGGGCCGTCAAAACCTGGCTGGCCCCCTTCCAGAGCCTCACGGTCGGTGACGAGGAGATCCGCAACACGCGGCTGCGCGTGGGCGACATGTACCTGGATAATGTCGACATGCTGCTGGGCGTCGATTTCTTCCTCTCGCACCGGATCTATGTCGCCAACAGTCAACACAAGCTGTACTTCACTTACAACGGCGGGCCGGTTTTCAACCTGAAGACCACTGCCGCCCAACAGACGGCCGCCGCGCAACCGGCACCCGATCAGTCACTGGATGCCGACGGCTTGGCAAGGCGTGGCGCGGCGTTCGTCGCTCGTCACGAATACGCATCCGCGCTAGCCGACCTGACCCGCGCTTGTGAAATGGCCCCGCAGGAGCCAAGGTTTTTCTTCCAACGGGCGCGCGCCTATGTTGCCGACAGTCAGTCGGCACCGGCGCTGGCCGATCTCGATCAGGTGATCGAACTGAAGGCCGATGATGTGCCGGCGCGGGTCTTACGGGCACAACTGCGCCTGGCCTCTCATGACCCGACCGGGGCGGTCGCGGACCTCGACGCCGCGGACCATGCGGCTGCCCAACAGGATGACGCTCGATTTACGCTGGCTGCGCTGTACATACGGACCAATCACCTGCCGCAGGCGATCGCCCAATACGATCAATGGATCGACGCCCATTCGCAGGACCGGCGCACGGCGTCGGCTTATGGTGGACGCTGCTGGGCCAGAGCGGCCTCAGGCTACGAGCTCGAACGCGCGCTGGCCGATTGCAACAAGGCCAATCGCCTGGGCCCGCACGACGCTGAATTTCTGCAAGTCCGTGGCCTGCTGCGATTGCGCATGGGCGACTTTGATCACGCCATCTCCGATTTCGATGCCTCCCTCAAGTTGAATCCCAAAAATCCGTGGAGCCTCTGGGGGCGGGGGCAGGCAGAGCAGCACAAACAGAAAAGCCGCGCCGCGCAACAGGACCTGGCCGCCGCGGCGGCCTTGCGGCCTCATATTGCGGAGCAGTTCCAGACACACGGTTTCGTTGTGCCGGAGTGATCCGCCGGCACTCATTCCATCGAAAGTACGGCTGTCTAAAGCGCTGCGGCCGTAAGGCCGCCAAAGCGCCGGTCGCGGCGCGAGTATTCCTGGAGCGCGCTCTCGAACGCCCGTGGGTCGAAGTCCGGCCACAGACAGTCCACGAAATGCAGCTCGGCGTAAGCACACTCCCACAGCAGAAAGTCGCTCAGGCGTTTCTCCCCGCCCGTGCGGATCAGAAGATCGACCTCCGGTGCGCCGTCCGCGGCATGGTCCACCGCAGCCAGTGTCTCCAGGAATCGGGCCCGCTCGATGTTGGGTTCGGACCGCAGCCGCCGGCAGGTTTCCAGGAGACTATGTTGCGCGGAGTAGTCGACGGCAAGTCGCAACTGCATCGCCGAGCACTGTGCCGTAGCTCGCTCGCTACGCTCGATCAATTGACGCAAGTTGTCGTTCAGCCGATCGCGGCGTCCGATAACATTGATGCGGACAGATTGTTCGAGGCAGCGCTGCGTCTGCGTCAACAGGTAGCGGCGCAAGAGTTGGAAAAGCGCGCTCACCTCTGGAGTGGGCCGGTTCCAGTTCGCCGCGGAAAAGGCATACAACGTCAGAGTGTCGACCTGCTGATGTACCGCGGCCGTCACAATGGCGTCGACCGCCTTGGCGCCGGCACGGTGTCCCACACTACGGGGCAGGTGACGGCGGGCTGCCCAGCGGCCGTTCCCGTCCATGATGATTGCAACGTGCATTTTAGAGTACTCTGCAATTCAGAGTTAAACGGCAAAAAAAAGCTCAGGTTCCACGCGTGGCCTTGATAACGGCCTCCACGTGATCGAGATAACGATTCAACGCGGCGCGGCCGCGTGGAGTCAGACGGTAAACCGACTTTGGACGCCGCTCCGCAAAGGATTTGGTGCACGTCAGGTATCGGGCTTCCTCGAGCTTGCGGGCGTGCGCGCTCAAGTTACCGTCGCTTACGTCGAACAGCGCTTTCAGCTCACTGAAGGTGAGCTCCTCACGCACTGCCAGGGCACTCATAATCCCTAAGCGCACGCGCTCGTAGACGAGCCGGTCGAAGGTGGCATCGTCTTCGCGTCCCCCTGGGGACACCGACGCGAGCTTCGGTCGCTTGCGCGGCGCGACCTCATCCGGCGGCGCGGCGGCCTTAGATTTGGCGCTCATGGCGAGTTCGTCCGATCAGAATGCCGAACAGAAAATGCAGGCCGCCAAAGCCGGCGCCCAGCATGGGAATCTGTGCGCGGTCCGGGAGCAGCAACGCGAGCAACCCGAATGCGACGAACGCCCCGCCCATGACCGCGATGGTGCGCGTCGCGGCCACGCTCGCCGAAATCAACGCACAGCCGTAAAGCAGCAGCCAGGTTCCGGGAATGGCGTGCAGATTGCCGCTGCTCCAGTGCAGACCGGTCATCACGGCGCCACCGAATAATGCGGGCAGCAGGCACATGGCGAACTTGCGCAGTGGTGTTCCATACAGCAGCAGGCCGCGCAGGGACGCTGGCCGCGTCATGAGCGCGAAACCCACTCCCCCGCCCAGCGCCGCCGATATGAGCCAGGTCACGAGCCAATACTCGCGCATGCCGGAAGTGGACGAGATCACCATCGCCAGCAGACCGATGCTCCCCATGGCAATGCCGGCCGACCCAGGCACGGCTACGGAGGCGGCCGCATCCATCGATGCGCGGATGTAGCGCAGGGTGGCTACTGCCTGAGAATCGATCCGAACCGCGTTCGCGGACTGCATGCCCATCCCTCCCGAATCCGACTTAGAGCATCACTGGAAGCGCTCACGAACGCTACGGTCGCTTACCAGACATTGTCAAGTACTCTGCATTGCAGAGTCTGCCGCTTCGACATTGGCTTTGTACCGGCCGGCGTGGGCTGGCAGACTCGAGGTCCGGACGGGCGCGGACAATCCACGGCGCCCGAGGACTTCGGGGCCATTCGCGATACGGTGTAATGTCAAGCTCGCGCCGCACACACGTTCTTCCACTGCTAGCGCTGCTCTGCCTGGTGCCTGACTTCGCCGCCGCCCTCCAATGTAGCGAGGTCGTATTTCGGGACACCCGCGCGACGGCCTGTCGCGTCGACCTGCGCAGCGATCGACTCCAGCTGTTCCTCTACGATGCCGCCGGAATGCCTTTCAAATCCCTGCGGCACCTCGCCGAGTCGTTCCAGGGCCGCCCCGAGCAACTGGCGTTCGCCATGAACGCCGGCATGTTCCGCGAAGACTACAGCCCGCTCGGGCTGCTGGTGATGGACGGCCGCCAGATCCATCGCATCAACCTGGCCACCGGCTTCGGCAACTTTTACATGAAGCCGAACGGCATTTTCGTGCTCACCACGGTCGGCGCGCAGATCATCGAGAGCTCGCGTTACCCCACGGTACAGGACCCGATCATTCTCGCCACCCAGTCCGGGCCGCTGATGGTGAGTGCCGGAGTCATCCACCCCGGGCTCAATCCACAGGGCACCTCATTGAACATTCGCAACGGCATCGGCGTGATGAACGCCAACGAGGTGGTGTTTGCCATCAGCGAGGCGCCGGTGAACTTCTACGAGTTCGCGCTATTGTTTCGCGACAAGTTGCAATGTCCCGATGCGCTCTACCTGGATGGCAGTGTCTCGAGTCTCTATATCCGCAGCATGGGGCGCGACGACGAGCGGGCAGCCGTCGGCCCCATCATTGGTGTCACCATACCAACGTCGAAATAGGCCTCACATCACCGCTGCGGAAGGCGCCGCTTCAACAACTCGCCGCTGCCGGTAATTCCCAACTGCTCACCGGGCTCTAACGCTTCCACACGCCGCCTGGCAAGGGTAGTTCCCGAAACCGGGCGCACGTTCACCCGGCCGGCTAGCAGCGTCACGGTCGTGCGCTCTGGCAATGCGACCACATCGAACGCCGTTCCAACAGCAACGACTTCCGCAAACTTTGTGTGCACGCGAAATGGCCGGCGCGGGTCCTTCGCGACTTTGAAGTGTGCCTGGCCGACAAGCAGCGCTACATCACGGGCGGCCGAGTTGTAAGCCACGCGCAGCTGCGAGCTCGCATCGAGAACGATCCTGGTGCCATCGTCCAAAGCAACCGCCTGGGTTTCGCCGCTATGCGTCTCGACTCGTTTTTCAACAGCGGGGTAGAGGATCGCCGGCCATACCGCCAGAACGGCGTAGGCGGCCATACAGGCGGCCGCAATAACTCCTGCCGAGGCAAACACGACGGCGCGAACGGACAATACTTGCGCGCGCGACTGCTCCCAGCGGCGCGCGTAATCGCGGCTTGCGGTGACAATGGAACGATCACGCAGCGCTTCCAGCGCAACTGGCGACTCATCGCTCTGGGGCTTCATCGGGCTCAACCTCCATTGTTGGCCACACTCGCATTCCAACGCCTGCGGGCGCTGTTCACCATCCAGCACACGCCGCACCTGGCGCGCGGGGCAGACCCGTTGCGCATCCTGCGCCGGTACCGGGAGAGCCGCGCATGCCGCACCTGTGCCGATCGTGCCCGGTCGCGCAACAGATTCAAAGCGGTTGTGAACAGGAACGCGGCGGGGTGCCGGATGGTGCGCAGGTCGCCACAGCGAGCTTCGCAAAGGTGACTGCCCGAGCCGTGTTTCCGCAGCGCTGAGACCGGGTTCAATATTTTTGCGCGTGCGCCGCTATAGAGTGCAGGTATTCAGTATTGGGAGTGCCCGATGGAACTTAGCACCCTGCTCAATGCAATGGTTCAGGGGGCCGAGACGGGCGTTCTCACTCAAGTCGCATCTGGAAATTCCAGCCAGTCCGGAGCCAACCTCGCTGGACAGGCTGGATTCAGTCTTCCCGGACAAGCTGGAACCGCAATCCCTGGGCAAGCCGGAGGCAGCCTCCCCGGACAACCGGGCACGAGCTTAACGGGGCCACCCGGATTGACTGTCTCGGGGCAGCCGGGCGTGATCGCAGCGGTGCCGCCGGGGCTGAACGTGACCGGTCAACCGGGTGCCGGGTCGAACGTCTTTGGGCAGCCAGGGGCGAACCTCGCCGCGCAGCTGAGCGCCAATGCGTTGGGCCAACAAGGCGGCCTCTCAGCCCAACAAGCCGTTGCGCAGACTGCGGCCGGCATGGCTCTCGCGCGGACCAACGCCCTTGCCGCACCGCAGCGCACCAACCTTCCGGTCGTCAGTGACCTTGCGGACATCTACCACGGTTCTGAAGCGCCCGCTTCTCCAAGCCTGCTTTCGCAAAGTGGAGTGGGTGCCTACATCCATCTGCTGAATGCGTTCGGCTCTCAACAAACCGACAACCAGTCGGCGCTCACCAACAATCTGGGCAATGCCTCCGCAACTCTGAAGTCGGCTTACAACCAGGCCGTAGCGACGCTGCCCGCGCAGCTGCAGCAGAAAGACTGGTCGTTTTCTGTCGTCGACGGCGCGCTCATCTTCACCGCTGGCAAAGACTCGCTGTCTTCGCAAGAGCTCATGACTCTGCAAAAGGCCTTTGCGGCGGCAAACGTCGCACTGTCGGCGCGGGAAGTCGCCAGCACGATCACGTCCATGGCGGCCCAGCGACAGGCCGGCACGGACCCCAACACACTCGCCTGGACCAATATTCAGGCAGACGACTCCAACTTCGGCGATATCGTCAATCTGCGCTCTTACGTGACGACGACCGTGCCGGGCGGCAACTACCATACGAACACTCCGGCGGAAGCGATGCCGCCGCAGATACCGATGTGGCTCGGTGGCATGGACCTGCGCGAGCTGGCCAGCGCGCGGCCTAACTTCTTTCGACCCGACGGGTCGGTGATCACCGAGACACCCGACTCTGAAGATGAAGCTGCCGGGACGATGGAGGAAGTCACGACCCTGCAAGGGCAATGCTCATGCGGGGAAGTGCGCTTCAGCGTGGAAAACACTTTCGACTACGCCTTCTACTGTCACTGCTCTCGCTGTCGCCTACGCACCGGATCCGCGTTTGCTGCCGTCGCCGGGGTCGAGGTGGATAAAGTCCAGGTCACGGCAGGGAACGATCATCTGTTGATTGAGGCTGAATGTTCGGACGGTTACGGGGCTCGCTGCAGCCGCTGCTATGCGTTCTTGTTCGCGGTGGTTCGCGAAAGAAAATACATGCACGTCAGTCTCGGAACGCTCGACGGTACGCCGAGCCGGCTGCCGGACCATCACATTTACGTCGCATCCAAGGCGCAGTGGTTTCAGATCACCGACGACCTGCCTCAGTACGACGAGCTGCCGCCGCAGCAAGACCAAGGCTGAGCACCGACGGCCGACCGCGCGCCGCTCGCGGGCCGCCGGGCCCGCGTTCCCGACGTCGCGCCGATCCTATTCATTCCGGAGCGCTCGTGCTCCTGTGCACGGTCGCGCCCTGCGCACGGTCACGCCCTGCGCACGGTCACGCCCTGCGCACGGTCACGCCCTGCGCACGGTCACGCCCTGCGCACGGTCACGCTCCTGCGCATCGCCGCTCTCTTCCGCAAGCCCGCCTTCTTTCTGCACCTCTTAATTTCATATTGCCTTAATTAAGCATTCTCTACATAATAGCTCCATGCAGTGCCTGACCGCCCTCGCCGACCCTACCCGCCAGCGCATCGTCGAGATGCTCGCCACGGGAGCCATGTCCTCCGGCGACATCGCCCGCCAATTTGCGATGACACCTCCGGCGGTCTCACAGCATTTGAAAACCCTGCGGGACGCGAAACTGGTTCGCGTGCGGGCTGAAGCGCAACGTCGGATTTACGAGCTCGACCCGGCAGGCGTCGACGCGCTTGCCGATTGGATCACGCGCATTCGCTCGTTCTGGTCCGGGAAACTCGATGCATTGGAGCGGGAGCTACTCAAATGACACCAGACGAACAGGCCACATTCCTGAAGGTATCGGCGGTGTCTTTCGAGCGCATCCTGCCCGGCCCGATCACACGCGTGTGGGATCACCTCGTCAAACCAGAACTGCTGCAAAACTGGTTCGGCGAGAAGAGCACCATCGAGCCACGCCTCGGCGGCGCTGTGCGGCTGATGGACGGGCACATCCGCGGCACCATCACGCAATGGGCACCGCCAAAGAAGCTGGCCTACACCTGGAACGTCTTCGGACCCGACGATGGTCCCGACACCCTCTCCGCCTATCCCGAGTCCTATCTAACGCTGACGCTCGAACCCCACGGCGAGCAGGTCATCCTGCGACTCGCGCATATGCCGGTATTGGAGCGTTTCGAGAAACAGAACGCCATGGGATGGCATACGTTTCTGGACATCCTCACCGCCGCCCTGACACAACAGCCGGTACTTCCGCGACGTGACTACATGGTTCGAAACGCGGAACGATACGGCGTGGATCTAAACAGTCTGCAGCGGTGACAGCGTTGCCTGAAGCGCGCCCTGCGACAACCGGTCGCATGGCGCGTTGCGTCGGAGACGCTAAGGTTCAACCATGGCGTCTGGATCCGACATACCCCCGTCGAGGGATCGGCCGGCGATGGTCCGTGCCTGGCCGGACTATCGCACCGTGTGGCGCTGGCATTTTTATGCCGGCCTGCTGTGTATCCCATTCGTATTGTGGTTGGCCGCAACAGGCTCCATTTACCTGTTCAAACCGCAAATTGACGCCTGGCTCGACCGACCGTACGACAATCTCGCGATCAGCGGTGTCCCGGCTAGTCCGTCGGCGCAAGTTGCAGCGGCGTTAGCCACACAGCCGGGAGCAGTGCTGAACGCGTACGAGTTGCCGCGCGATACTCGGGCGGCGGTTCGTGTACTCATCGGCCGAGGCGAGCAACTGACACGGGTGTATATCCATCCGACGACGCTGCAGATTCTGCACTCTGTCGACGAAGACCGGCGCTTCACCAACCAGATATTCCGACTCCACGGCGAGCTCATGCAGGGCGACCGCGGCTCGATGTTAGTCGAGACCGCAGCGTCGTGGACCATCATCATGCTCATCACAGGCCTGTATCTGTGGTGGCCTAGAGGCACCAATGGTGCCGCCGGCATCGTTTACCCCAGACTGGACAGGCGCGGCCGTCTCTTATGGCGCGACCTCCATGCGGTGACGGGGTTCTGGGTAACCTTCTTTGCCTTGTTCCTGCTGATTTCCGGCCTGCCCTGGGCCAAATCCTGGGGTAACCTGCTACAGAATGTCAGGAGTTTGAGCTCGGTCTCGCTGGTCAAACAGGACTGGACGACCGGTCGCTCCTCCGAGCTGGCACAACGGCGGCTTGCGTCATCGCCGGAGCAGACGGCAACGGCAGAACAGACCGCGACGCCAGAGCAGGCCGGAATGCCGGCGGACGAGCATGCGGCGCACCATCACGGCGGAGCATCCGAGGCCGGCCAACACGCTCTTCTGATCGACTACCACACGTTGGACCGCCTCGTGCCCGCGGTAGCGGCTCAAAACCTCGAGCCGCCCGTGCTGATCGCCCCATCCTCCAAGGCTGCGCCCGGGTGGACAGCAAGATCCGACACCCAAAACAGGCCGCACCGCGTGGACCTGACATTGGACGCGGCTCGTGCTGCGGTGGTTTCACGACACGAATTCTCGCAACAGCCACTGCTCGACCGCATCATTGGTGTCGGTATTGCCGCGCATGAAGGCCAGCTGTTTGCGCCATTGAACCAGGCGCTGGGATTGTTCACTGCGGCCAGTCTCTGGCTCGTCTGCATTAGTGCAATCGTCATGTGGTGGCGTCGGCGCGAGCGGGGATTGCTTGGAGCACCGCTACCCGCACCGCGTAAACCACTGGCAGCAGGAGTGTTCGTCATCATCGTGGCGCTGGGCGTACTCCTGCCACTCCTGGGAGCGACCCTATTGATCGTCTGGCTGTTGGAAAGGACTCTGCTGCGGCACTGGCTGCGGGCGCGCGATTTTCTTGGGCTGCCGGCAACATGAAATTCAACCTGATGGCGGCGACCACTGCGATCACCTCATTGTGTGTCGCGCCCGGCGCCTTTGGCGACTCTAACGGGAGTCTCAACGAGGTCGTCGTCGCGGCCACCCGCAATGAGCGCTCGCTCGCACAGATTCCAGTGAGCGCCAGTGTGGTCGATTCCGCAGCCGTTGAAAGCACACCGGCGCAGTCGCTCGATGACATCTTGCGCCATGTGCCCGGAGTCAACTTACCCGTGCAAACGGGCATCGAGGCTCATCCCACTGCCGATAACGTCTCGATGCGGGGCCTGGGCGGAATCCATGCCCTGGTGTTGGTCGACGGTGTTCCGCTCAACGATCCATTCTTCGGATACGTTCAATGGGGGAGCGTTCCGCTCGAGTGGATCGACCGGGTGGAGGTTGTCCGCGGCGGCGGCAGCCCGTTGTGGGGCAACCTGGCAATGGGAGGCGTCATCAATGTGGTTACGCGCACCCCTGAGCAGGATCAGGCAATCGCCTCCGCAGGCGGGGGCAGCTTCGGCACCTACCGGTCCAGTTTGTTCGGCACTTATGGCCTGAGCGGCAACAACCGATTGAGTGTGATGGCCGAGGTGAACGGCACCGATGGCTTCATGGCGGTGCCCGACTACGCTCGCCGTCCGTTCGACACTTCAACGAGCTTCACAGCACGCAACTTCGGGCTGCGCGACCGCTGGCAAGCCGCTGAGGATCTCTTGATCGGTCTGCGCTTCAACTACCACAAGAACGACCAGGAGCTGGGAAGCTTCCTGAATTCCAACCGGCAGGCGATTTCCAGTTATGCCGCGAGCATCGACAAATCCTTTGGCCATGCCGCAAGTCTCGCCGGCACACTGTTCTACTCGCGCAGCACTTTTGTCACCAACAATGCCACCGTGGATGATCCCACGCTGCCGTTGTCGATCCAGAGCGATCACATCGACAACATTCATACGACCCCTTTTCGAAATCTCGGCGGGTCGCTCGTGTGGTCACAAAGCTGGCAAGGGCTGGCACGGAGCCTGACTGCCGGGGTCGACTTCAATGATGTCAAGGGGTCGGACCACGCGGCGATTTTCGACGCCACAGGCATGACGCAGGTTCGCACGGACCTCGGGCGCGGGCGGCAGTTGTTCGCGGGTGCGTTCGCACAGTTGTCCATGGTGCCACTGGAGCGCCTGGAGCTTCTGGCGAGTGGTCGTGTTCAGTATTTCGCGGTCCTCGACGGCTTCGACGGCAACCCCGGCGGTCGCGGCAACGTGCCCAACCAGAACATCACCAAATTCGACCCACGCTTGAGTGCGCGCTATGCCCTTTCGGATGTGTTTGCGCTGCGTGGCGCCTACTACCAGGCCTTCCGTGCACCGACACTTGATAATCTCTACCGCGGCTTCGCCTCCAACGGGGGCATCTACTATCCCAACTCGGCCTTGCAGCCCGAGACCCTCGATGGCGGTGAAATCGGCGTTGATCTGACCTCGCAGAGACTGCGGGCGCAAGTAACCTACTATCGGACCACGGTCCACAACCTTATTACGACAGCTACGCTGCAGTCCGATCAGCTGCCACCGGGCTTCTTTTACGGTGGCCGGCTTGTCAACGCCGCCTCGGCGCTGGTGCAAGGTGTCGAGGGCGAGCTGAGCTGGCGGATCGGTGGCGGTTTCTCGAGCACTGTGGGTTATACCTGGGCGCAATCCGTTTACACCTCGAACCCCACCGACCCATTGAGCGTGGGACAACAGTTGACGGATGTGCCGCGTAACAGCGCCTCGGCCGCCGTCACCTATGAAAGCACTCGCGGCTGGCGCATCTCGACAGACACGCGCTACGTCTCAGCCACCGCCTGGACCAATGCCGAGCACACCAATCCCGGCTTCCCCTACCAGGCCGCCGCGGATCCGCATTTTGTCGTGGATCTGGATGCAAGCTATCCGATCAACACCCGGTTGACGATCTACCTTCAGATCGAAAACCTGCTCGACCGCCACTATATCGTCAATCCGGGGCCGTTTAACCCACCGGAATATGGCACGCCATTTCAGGTATTCTTTGGGGCGCGGGTTAGCTTGTTTCCACCGCCCACAGCAGGATGAAGGCACACACCTCAGGTCCCGTCGGTCTGAACATACAGGGCACCTGGCAGTACTGGCGCCCTCCCCTCGGGACAACGGTTGAAGTGGGGATGGTACGCGGCGTCGATGTGGCGCTACCGACTCACTATCACGAAGAAGACCAACTCACTTTTGTGTTGTCGGGGAGACGCAGGTTTCTCATCGGCAAGCGCACGATAGAAGTGTTTCCCGGTCGATCCGTGCGCATTCCCGCACGTACGCCCCATCGCTCGCTGTCCGAGTCCACCGAGGTTTTGTGCATCAATGTTTACACCTCACCGCATACCTCTGAGATCTTCGGTCCAGCGAGCGATCTCATTTGCCTCTTCCTGGCGGAGGCAGGAATTGCCCGGTCGAACCTCCTTCTACCGTTTGACGGGCAACCCAGGACGATCGAAACGAGTGTGCCTGCACCAGCCGCTGAAGGTATCTACCGCTCGCGCGGGGAGACGGTGAGCCAGGCTGCGCAGCGCAGTGGCATGAGTCGGGAAGGCTTTTCGCGACGGTTCAAGAGGCTTGCCGGAATCGCGCCTCAACAGTATCGCCTGCTCGAGAATCTCAACGATGCGCGGCGCTTGCTCAGGAGCGGCCTCCCTATTGGCGCTGCAGCCGCAGAGGCTGGATTCTCGGATCAGAGCCATCTCGGCCGCTGCTTCCGGCGCTTCTTTGGTGTCACACCGCGTCGATACGTGGCTGGGCCATCCGACTAGCGGCCGAAGTCACATCCGTTCTAGAACAGAACGACCCGGACTTGCTATTCATACGGACAAGCCGGCGTTGCGAATCGTTCGAGCGCGGCATGCTCGGGAATTTGCAGGTGCCTCTCGTTCTAAGCCTCTTTTCATACGCATTAGTCATTGCCGCTGGAGTGAGCGTTGCACTCCAGCAGGTTATGAATGCCAACCTGCGGGCCGAGCTCGGATCGCCGTGGTGGGCGGCATTTGCGAGCTACCTGGTTGGGATGGTGACCATGTTGGTCGCCGCACTGGCAGCCCCGGCCACCCATCTCACGTTCGCGACTGTGCGCAATACATCCTGGGCCTCATGGACCGGGGGCCTTCTGGGCGCAACATTCATCGCGATCGCCATTTTCATGGTTCCCCGATTGGGCGCGGCGGCGGTGCTCGCCTTGATCGTCGTCGGGCAAATGATTTGCTCGCTGACCGTCGATCATTTCGGGCTGTTCGGGATCGCCCAACGCTCCGCGGACCCCTTGCGCTTAGTAGGAACGGCGCTCCTGATCTCAGGCGTGGTTCTGATTCAATGGCCGCAAGGTATCAGAACCTGATGCGTACTCCGCCAAACACGGAGCGGGGAGCGGCGGGATTCTGGAATCGGTTGTCGACGCCCGGAGCATTCGAGCCAGCATCCGGGACGCCTGGGGCGCCGACGCCAGTTGGATCGGAGTAGAGGCCGTACGTGGCATAGTGCCGGTCGAACACGTTGTTCACGGTGAGGAACAGCTCCGACTGTTTCCAGAACTGGTAAGCGGTACGCAGATTCACCACCTGATAGCCGGGGAGCGGGCTGTTCTGGTTCGATTCGTCGCCCCTGTAAAACTGTGTGCTCGTGTAAGTCAGCGTGCCACCGACGGTCCAATGCGGCAGCACCGTGTAATCACCTCCCAGCTTGATACGGTGCCGTGGAATGCCCGGCAAGTGATCCCCCGGCGCAATCTGGATGTTGCCGTCGGCGTCCCGGAAAGGGTTGGAAGGAGAGCTTATTGCGAAAGCCGACTCGAAGGTGGCATTCACATAGCTATAGTTCAGATAGGCGCTCCAGCGGTTCGAGTTGTAAGCCAATCCTGCCTGCGCACCCTCACGGCGGGTCGAGCCGATGTTCTGGAAAAACCCGGTGCTCAAGGTCGTCGAGATCGCGTAGATGTCATCGCTGAGGTTGGTGCGGAAACCGCCTACATTCCAAGTAAGCGTATCCTGCCCCCCTCCCAACGAGGTGATGCGCCCGCGCAGACCGACCTCATAGGTGCGCGCAATGACTTGATGCAAGGTCGGCGGGTCCCCTGCAAGGTTCGCGGGCAATAAGCAGGGCAGTAACGGATCGGAGCACTCGATCTCGCTCGCAGTGGGTGCACGATTGCTCGTGGCGTAGCCGGCGTAGGCGGTAACGCCAGGAAGCAACTTATAGGTCGCGCCGACCGCGGGATTGAAATGCATGTAGCGGTTCAGTCCGTTCAGGTTGGTGCCGCGCCGGTCGTAGAGGTCGACCCGCGCGACGTTGTAACGGCCGCTGGCTGTGACGGCAAGCGCGGGGGTGACATCGAAAGTATCGGTGATGAAAAGGCCGTAGTACTTGTTGGTCGCCTCGAGAATGACCGGAGTAGCGGAAAAGCCGCTGTCCTCCGGGGTATCGACAAAAAGACCGGATGGTTGAACGATCAGATTGGTATCGATGACGCCGACCTCGGCGCCTGAGGAAAAATCGGTGTGGGCGATATCGACGCTGGCGCCGGCTGCGAACTGGTTGTCGTGCCGCGCAAGTTGCTGGCGACCGGTGAGCTGCACAGATCCACCCAAACTTCGGCTGTGGATATTCTCGAAGTCATTCTCGCCTATCGGCACCGCGCCGCCGTTGGAGATGTCCGGCAGGGGCTGCCGCGCCGAATTGAGGAGCGGCGTCGTACCATTCGCCTGACACAGGTCTGCGGCGGCGGCATCCGTCGTGCAAGCGGTGTCGTTGGTGGTATTGCCGTTGGAAACGGACTGTCGGTAGTTGCGATAATAGAGCACGCCTGCGGCGGAAAGATCCTTGGCTAACGTGTAGTTGACATCGAGAGTCACGAAGTCGAGCCGGTTGAGATTCGCCTGCGGGCCGGTAAACACGTTGCGCGAATCCAGGGCCAGGCTTTGGACCGGAGCCGTGGCCGGGCCGAACAGCCCGTTGTCCGCATGGGCGTAGGTTAAATCCAACGTCGCAGCATCTGTGTGCATGCTTCCTGCTGTGTAAAACTGCCGTATCCGGTCGTGCGCGAAGAAGCGCCAGCCGTCCTCATCGAGGATCCTGCCGCCGGCATAAATGCCGAACCGGCCATTGTTGGCACCGAACTGCGCGGTCGCGCCGTGCTGTTTGAACGAGCCGCCGGAAAGCTCCACCTCGGCGCCCTGGTAGCTGAAACCGTCCTTCATGGTGAGGGCGGCGGCCCCGCCGAGAGCATTCAGGCCGTACACCGGATTGGCGCTCACCAGGTCGATCCGATCGATGGCCACATCGGCAATCAGGTCCCAATTGACGGCGTCGCCGAACGCTTCGTTGATGCGCACGCCATTTTGGTAGACGGCGAGGCCTTGAGGCGTGCCCAACACCGGGGACGCATCGAAGCCCCGGTAGAAGATATCGGGCTGAAAGGGATCGGCCAGGGTGTCGTTGATGTTGATGCTGCCCAGCTCATCACTCAGCGTCCGTGTCAGGCTCGCCGAGCCGCCGCGAGTCAGATCTGAGGCGCGCACGCTTTCAACGTTGGAGGGAACTTTATCGATATCGATGCTGGCGCCCGGAACCGGAGTAGTGCCAATGATGGTGACGGTCGAAACATCCGCTGCGGGAGCGTCGCCGGCAACAGCCTGGGTCATAGTCGCGGCTTCAGCCAGGAACAGCGCTGTAGCAGTAGCCAGAGCCGGGAGAAATCGAGCCTCGGACATGAGTCGCATTCAGGAATGTTACACAATGACTCTTCGAGGTTCGGACAAGAAACGGGAGAAGGCGAGGGAGTTTTTCCCGAAAATGGCGGTGCCAGACCTTTGCGTCTGCAGCCGCCGACGTGCACCGCGACTTGAGTCCAGTAAAGGAGACACAAGTGTCGCGGAAGCGGCGCAGGATTCCAAGTCCCCTGCCTCCGACTTAGAGGAACGCGGTCACCTTCAACACGCCTGAGATCGGCTCCAGAGGATGGGCCTGATACCCGGTCACGCCATCGGGTGGCTCGCCGGGCAGACGCGAGGTGTAGTAGTAAGCGGACGAGTTGGCCTTGGTGTTGAACACGTTGTAGAGGCTCAACTGCACCTTGAGATGAGCGTTGATCTTGTAGCCCGCATCGAGGTTGAACTCGCTGTAGCCCGGATCTTCCGGGAACCGGTTACCGTCACTGATCGGGTAGGCGCCCAGCTTGCGCCATTGCAGGCCACCGAACCAGGGGCCGATGTTGTCGACCAACACGCCGAAGGATCCGATGAATTTCGGCGCGTTGGCGATGAAGGGGCCGTCGAGGCCGAAGGCTGCCAGGTCGCCTCGATAGCGCGCTTTGGACCAGGCGAGATCCGTGTTGATCTCGATCCAACGCAGCGGGCGGTATTCGGCGGATAGCTCAATGCCCTGCCGCCGGCTCGGGGCACTGGCCGAATCCTGACCCGCGTCGGCATCATAGGTCAGCTCGGAGTTGAAGTCCTGTTGGAATATCGCCAGTTGCGTCGCCAGCCTGGGAACGATATTGCTGCGGACTCCAAACTCCAGGCCGTTGCCGGGCGCCAGCAGTGGGGTCTTGCCGGCAGTTCCCGGCACACCCTCCAACGGCACGGTACCGAACACACCGCGAACATCATCGGAATGGAAGCCGCGTCCGGCGCTGAAGTAAAACTCCGTGGCGGCAAACGGCCCCAGGATCAAGCTGCCCTTCGGTTGGAACAGCGTCTCGTGATCTGATCCCGAAAAGCCGGTCGTCAGGCTGTGGTCGCTGGCGCGATAGTATTCCTCGCGCAAGCCCACCACCGTTCGTAACCATTCGGTCCAGTGTGTGGTGTTCTCTACATACGGCCCCAGATCGAGCAGATGTACCTGGTCTGCGTTGCAGATGCCGCCCGCTATCGGGACTTGAAGTGAAGGACCTGTTGGTTGCGCCACCGAACAGTACGTCAACGGAACACGCTGCAAGGTGTGTTTGCGGTTGACGTAGGCGTCGTCGTACCGCACCTGAAGGCCCATCACCAGATCGTTCTGTATCGCCCCGATTGACTGGGTGAGCGTGAACGAAGATTGCCCGCCCGCGGTGGTACGGCTCTCGTATTGCTCTTCCTGGTCGCCATTGATTGGATCGTCGAGGAAGTGCGTGAAGTCGTTCCACAAGATCATTTTGGCGTGAATGAAGTAGGCACTCGAGCTGGATTTCCAACTGTCGCCGGTTACGCCATAGTGACCAGACAGGCTGAAGCGCTCCGACAGGCTGCCGTCGCTCGGATCGAGCGAACCCCAACGGCTGATCAAACCCTCCTGCACTGCACGTACGGGCTGATCTGTCGTCATGTTCCCTTCGCCGTGGAAGTACATGCCGGTCGCGCTGTAGCCGTCGGCGTCGGTCCCGTGGCTGAAGCGCAAAATACCGGCAATCTTGCGAAAGTCATCCGGATGCGTGTACGGGCCGTCGACATGCCCGTAATAGATTCCCCCGGTTAGCCGGTCCTGATCGCTCAGATGACCTGTCCCACCGGCGAATACGTTATAGATCCCAAGCGTGCCACCGGCCACAGCCACCTGATTGGGGATCTCGTTGGCGAGGTGCATATGGGTCGATGCGACCGACCCGAAGTCGCCGACCGAGGCGTAGTACGGCCCTTTGGTGTAATCCAGGCCGTTGGACAGCTCCGGCATGATGAAATTGAGATCCGAATAGCCTTGACCGTGGGTATTGGTCGGGCGGTTGACCGGCATGTCATCCACAAAATTGGCGATATCGGTGCCGTGGTCGAGATTGAAGCCGCGGGCGAGATATTGATTGGCCTTCCCCTCCCCCGAGTGCACGGTCACGACCAGTCCAGGAACGCTCTCGAGGAGTTGCCCGACTCGATACGCCGGACGCAGATCGAGCTCCTCTTCCGTCACCGATCCCTGGCTGGCGGTGGACGCTGTTCCGAGCAGATTCAGGCGCGAGGTGGTAACCACGACCTCTGAAATACCAGCCGGCGCGGAACTCGCCGAATCGGCGGCATCGGCCGACGGCCCATCCGATTCCGAGCCGGCATACGCCGTTGCGGCAGCACTCATCCAAAGCAGCAGGGCTGCACAGGTCCTTCGGCGGAGATTTTCGGGAGCCATTGTCACACCGATACTCCGGTAAGCCGCTCCCGCTGCACAGCAAATTACGGTTAATCAACGTTAAGTGGCGCGTTAATTAACTTATGAAACAGTCATTTACCGGCGGCGTGGACCGCACATCGCCAGCTTCGTTCCAGGCGTCGCGTACTGGCATCACATACCCGGTTTGATTTTCGGACCGCTCCTGCTGTCCTGGGTGGCCAGCGAGCGAACCCCCAGCGGGCGCGGCCGCCCGATCGCCGAGCGCCTCCACGGTGAGCCGTTCACTGGCGCACCGGCGAAAACCCTGCTGCGCAATCTGCGCGACGCCTCGCTCCTCCCCGATGTCGTCGCAGTGGAGTCCATACCGCTCATGGGAAATTTGTACGTTGCGGTCACCCTCAACGCGGATCGCGATGGCGCGTCGACGGGGCAATGCGCTCTGCGCGGCTCGAGGACGAGGACTGGGCCAACATCACGCGCCGGCTGGGCGGAGACACTTCGAAGGGACCCAGGATCCTCTTCCGAAGGAGACGCCTATTACTTCGACCGGAATGACAGAGACACTCCGCTGCCTGTCTATCGGGCCATTGCCGGGACACCGGGGAGACCCGTTACTACCTCGATCCCGTCACTGGCTCGCTCATCGCCAGTTTTGACAATAACGCTCGGTGGTATCGCTGGCTGCACCAAGGTGCGCACACGCTGGACTTCTCCGCCACATTGCGCAGGCGGCCGCACTGGGATGTGCTCATGATCATCTTGTTGTTTGGCGCCGGCGCGATTTCAGTCACTGGCGCCATTCTCAGCATACGGCGTATACGCCGGGGCATTGTCTGACGGACGCAGCAAGTTAGGGAACTACATAGTGGATATCCCTCTCTGAGCAGTACGGTCAGCAGGGAGGACAACCACAATGAGGCGGTACAAAGCCGGCGTCTTTCTCGCCTTATCATTTGCCATCAGCTGGGCTGCCGCCTTCGTCAGCTATTACTTGTCGCAACAGCATCGCGACTTGGCGGCACAGATAGCGGCTACCTTCATGATAGGGGGGCCTGGGCTTGCGGGTATCGTCTGTGCAGTCCTGTTCGAGCGCGGACATCGGGCTGCTGCGCTTGGACTGCGATTCAAGGCGAACTGGTGGTGGCTCCTCGCGTATCTGACAGGAATCCTTTTCTCCGTTATTGCTCCGGCAGCAGCTGTCTTTGTCGGAAAAGGCGCATTCACCGCGCCGCGCAGCGCTCCGCAATTCGCGCTGGCCTGGCTGTTGATCAACCCGGCTGTCCAGATCGTGTTGGCTACAGTAACGGAGGAGCTCGGCTGGCGCGGCTACCTCTATGGACTGTGGCGACCCTTCGGGTTTTGGCGGTATTCGCTGGTAACCGGCCTCATATGGGGAGTCTGGCACGTACCCGGCATCGTTCTGTTTAAAGTGAATTATCCGGATCATCCGTGGCTCGGTGCCGCGGCCTTCGTCCCCTACTGCATGCTATTCGCCCCGGTAGTGACACTCATGAGAGACAAGGGCAAGTCAGTGATCGCGGGTGGTATTGTTCATGGAGCTGCCAATTCGACGGATCTGGCAAGCGGGATGGTCGTGAAGAGTCCCTCGGACTTGTGGCAAGGCGACACGGGACTTGGGGGAGTGGTTTCTCTGGTGGCCTCATTGGTTCTGGTCGCTCTTGTCCGGCGCAGAGAGCCGCAAAGCATGGAAACAAATGACGCGTAGCGTCCGCTCGTCCTGGGTGCTCGGCGTGGCAGGAGCTCTTGCACTAGCCTGTCAGGCTGCTACTGCCGCAACACCTGCCCCGATGTTGGGCATCGATCATATTCCGCTGGTGGTTAGGGACCTGGAGCGGGCCGCGGATCAGTACCGAAGCCTCGGCTTCGCAATCAAACCGGGCCGCTTCCACTTCGATGGCATCCGCAACAGTCACGTCAAGTTTGCCGACGGCGCCGGAATCGAGCTCATCACGGCACCGGCCGCGACCGATCCGGTCACGAGCAAATATGTCCAGTTGCTGTCGCAGGGCGAGGGACCGGCCTCTGTCAGCTTTCATACGGCGAGCCTCGCAGCAGTCCAACAGCACCTGGATCAAATGCACGTCGCCTATTCGGTCGATGGAAGCTTCCTGGAACTTTCCGATCCAGCCCTCGACTGGTTATTCGTCTTCGAGGGTAACAACCTCTCGCCCACCGACAAGCCCGAATATTTCAACCATCCTAACGGCGCGAACGCGACTCTCGGAGTTTGGATCGCCGGCGGCGATCGGAATCGGATGCTCGCCTTCTTCAAAGGCCTTGGCGCCCGAATCGAGCGCCAACGCGTTTACGTTCCGGATCAGTTGGAAGCCACGGTCGCGAGGGTGGCCAATGGCGAGGTGATCTTTCTTCCGCAGAGTCGCCAGATCATCCCCGGAAGACCGATTGTCGGCGTCATCTTCCGGGTGAACGACCTGCCGACCGCGCGCCGCCGAAGCACGCCAGCCGCCTTCGACCAAGCCGAAGATCTCCAAACTCCAACCTACCGAAGCGCCTTCATAAAACCCGAGAACGCGCTAGGGGTTTGGCTGGAGCTCAGAGAGATCCATTAGAGCACGGAATGTCGATCGCGCAGTGCTTTGGAGATCGCCAGCAGGCGGTTCTCCAGTTCACCTTCCCCGTCACCAAGACGCTCAAATCCCCCGGCCAAAGCGATCTGCAGCAAATTGTCGGCGTGTTGGCTAGTGCCAGCGAGTGAACAGCTCATCGAGCGCGGCAATGATTTTATCGCCCTCCTCCTTGAGCGACCCGACTCGCTCTCCGAGGTTTTCTTTGGCCACTGACACTATCTCGAGCGGGTGCAAGATCACCGCCTGGCCTTTGATGCGGAAGGTCGGGTTAAATCGCGGGTTGGGAATTTTTCCGAGCGCGGGTTTATTCACCAGCGGTACTACAACCCGGCGGCGATAGTCGTCATAGAGAGTCGACTGCACGATCACGACGTACGGGATACTGTCGCTATGCCGCCCGGAATTGCGATGAACGTCGAACTGAGCCATCAAAGAGTGGAATGATCGTCGGCAAAAGAGCCGTTCTCGTCACCGAACTGATTCCACAACGCGACGGTGGACGCTACGATCTCAACTTGGGCAGCGCGTCGCTGCCTCTCCTCGGCGAGATACCTGGCCAGCAGCGATTCGACCACGCTCGACAGGTTCTCCGTTACCTCACGAACGTGGGCAAGGAGGTCCTCATTGAGCGTCAGGTTGACAGCGCGCTTACGGGCATTGAGGTCGTAGCCAAGGTTCATGTCCATCCCTCCGGCAGAGAGTCTATGCGCATGCTATGCGCATAGTCAAGCAGGCTGCGCGCGCAGGCGGCAAAGCCTGTGATATCGCTCACGAATTCACGCGAGCCTGAGAAAAAACTTGATCTCCGTCAGGACAACCGCGACAGCACAGGCCAACATTCGGGCATGGACTGGACCAGGATTGTCTTTATCGCATTGTGTGCCGGCGCAATCTGGCAGGCCGGGCATCAGTGGCGGCTGCGCCCTGTTCATCCGCCCGACGGGTTGATTGCGCCCGACGATCCGCTCCAGTCCAATCTGGAGGGGGCCGCGAGAGTGGAGCACGGACGCTGGACGTTGACGCCGCGTGCTGAATACGACATTACGGCACGCATCCTGAGTCGGGAGGACTACTCGTTCGATGCTCTCTCCGACCTGGTCCCGGAGGACATCGCCCTCGGCTGGGGCGTCATGTCGGATAACCGGATCTTGCGCTCGTTCAAAATAACGCAGG
>Ga0134126_10001277_pt1 | contig 32021 bp, 23 predicted proteins | sample KB31752_FD_96881 | JGI IMG/M metagenome (GOLD analysis project Ga0134126, IMG submission 96881) | Terrestrial soil microbial communities with excess Nitrogen fertilizer from Kellogg Biological Station, Michigan, USA - KB3-175-2 | ecosystem: Environmental > Terrestrial > Soil > Unclassified ... | reverse complement strand
CAGCGCAACGGCTAACAGTATTGCCAGCGCTATGGTAAGCGACAGGATAGACCTTGAACGCGCCGATGCTATACGTACATTAATTTTCGTGGTCGTCACCTTTGGCATACTTTGGCTGTTTATTAAACAAAAAATAAACCTGACCGTTTTTTCGCTCGTGCTGTTCGCACTTGTACTGTTTGACATGTGGCAGGTAGATAAAAGATACTTGAAAGAAGCCAATTTCCAGGAGAAACAGGCGGCTGACCAGCAAATTAAACCACGGGAAGTTGACGACTTTATCAGCAAGGACCATGACCCTGATTTCCGCGTTTTTGATTATTCAGATTATGGGAATTTAAGGCAGGATAATTTCAACCCGTTCTTTCATAAATCGATAAGCGGCTATTCTGCAGCGCGTTTAAAAATATATGATGAATTGGTAGAAAATCAATTGTCCCAAAATCCGCCAAATCATGATGTGCTGGATATGTTGAATACCAAATACATCATTACACAGGATACTGCCCACAACTTAAGAATGATAAATAATCAAACCGCCTGCGGACACGCCTGGTTTGTAAAAAGCGTTAAATTTGTTAAAGATGCCGATGAGGAAATGAAGGCAATCTCGGCCTTTGCGCCAAAGGACGAAGCAATTGTAGATCAGCGGTACAAAAAGTTTATAGATACGAAGCAGCCGGTAGGAGGAGACCCTAATGCTACAATTAGGCTTATCAGCTACAATCCCGATCACCTGGTCTATCAAATGGGCTCAACTTCGTCACAAATCGCTGTTTTCTCTGAGATATATTATGAAAAAGGCTGGAAGATGCTGATTGACGGTGTTGAAGCGCCTTATTTCCGTGCTGATTATGTATTGCGTGCTGCGCAGCTACCGATTGGCAACCATAAGGTTGAGTTTATTTTCCACCCCGCGTCCTATTATACCGGCGAAAAAATTTCCCTCGCGGGCTCCATTTTGCTGATCCTGGCTTTAGGCGGCGCCGTTTATACAGAGACGAGGAAAAAAGAGAAGGCCGCAGTAACGCCGGAGCCAGAACCGGCGCCCGTTAAAAAAGGCAAAAAATAGTTCAGGTTTTAGATTTGACAACTTTTTAAAAGTTGTCAAATCTTTAAGCAAGTTGTATCTTTACGTTATGAATAATCTTTTGCAGCGAATTACGATCGATTCAAATATGTGCCATGGAAAAGCATGTATCCGTCATATGCGCTGGCCTGTCGAAGTAATTATCGATTTGATTGCGTCTGGAATGTCATTTGATGATATTATCAGGGATCATCCTGAATTGGAAAAAGATGATATTCGCGCTGCTTTGGCTTATGCAAAAATTACTTTGTCGGGCAAATCCTTGTTAGAGGCAAATTAGATGGATTTTTTGATTGATGTCCATTTACCTATCAGTCTGTCGAAATTTTTAGATAAACACGTTGAGTGCACTGCATCCCACATCAATCAAATACTACAAAAGTGGCATACTACAGATGCAGAAATCTGTAAATATGCTGATGAAAACGACCTGGTTGTAATTACTAAGGATAGTGATTTTAAAAATTCTCACTTTATCAATGGCACTCCCAAAAAAGTAATCCGCGTTACTTTAGGAAATATCACTAACGCAGATATTCTCTTACTTTTCACAAGGTACTTGCCCTTTATACTCCCTCTGTCAGTAAAAACCGCATTTTACATTGAAATAAATATTGAGCAGATAACTGTAATTGACTAATTGAAGATTTTTACCTTTTACAACCCTTACAGCTTTTCCAACCAAAATCAATCATTAGTCCTTCTGTTCCACAGCCAATACCACCCCAGGTTAAAGGCTATCAACATGTGATTGAATACGGTCGGGACCAATCCGTAATACCGCCTCATAATATCAAAACGCTCCATTAAGCTTTGGCGGTGTTTTGTTTTCGACATGCCGCCTACCAGGTATTTGGCCACGTATTGATTTACGTTAACAATTTTTTTTGCTTTTTTCACCGCCCGGAGTATCCAGTCGATATCAGCGCTTAGCTGGTACTTGCGGTCATACGGTTCTGTTAACGACCTGCGTATACAAATTGCCTGGTGGCTCACACTCATGCCGTACCGAAAACTTCGCCAGGTAAGGGCCTTAGGCGCTTTGTGGCGGCGCTGGCCAAGGCTTTGTCCTTCGTCGTCAATCATTTCTGTTTCACCGTAATAAATGTCGGCATAAGGTGCGCTTGCGAAAACGCCGGCAACCGTGTCATTTGCATAAAATTCATCGCCCGAATTCATAAACAGTACATAATCGCCGGCAGCGGAGGCGAGGCCTTTGTTCATTGCGTCGTAAATGCCCTCGTCTTTTTCACTGATAAGTTTCGCAATCCTGCTTTTATAACGGTTAATAACTTCAATGGTGCCGTCGGTTGAAAGGCCGTCGACTACAATATATTCGATGTTGGAATATGTTTGGTTTAATACGGAAAGCATCGTTCGCTCAATATCGCGCACGTTATTGTAAACGATGGTAATGACGGACAATGTTGGCTGAAAGTCTGTCATTTGTTTAAAATTGATTGGTAAACAGCCATATATTTTGAGGCTACGATGTCATTGGTAAAATTAGCTAACACCTTTTGGCGGGCGTTTGATGCCAACTCCTCTTTCCTGCCAGAAGTTAAAATATAGTGGATACCTGCCGCAAAATCTGCCGATGATTTGAATTCGGCGAGGTAGCCATTTCGGAGGTGCTCTACCATGTCGGGAATACCGCCCGTGTTAAAGGCCACAACCGGCGTTCCGCAGGCCAGCGACTCCATCACCGTGTTTGGCAGGTTATCTTCGATGGCCGGGGTTACAAATACATCGGCCAGGCTGTAAAGCTCCGCGAGGTCATATTGCGAATTGATAATATCCAGCTCATGAACCCTAAATGGCAACTGGCTCACATCAAAAGATTTGTTTTTGCCGAATATGACAATCTCGGTTTCAGCCAGGTCCGGGTAATTGTTTTTCAGCAGATCAAGCGCTTCAACCAAATAGCTAAAGCCTTTTCGCCGGTCGAGGATATTCGCCGCGCCAAACAGTATTATTTTTGAATGGGGATCGATATTCCATTTGGATCTTGCGACCGTTTTGTCTTTCGGCGAAAAAATATCCGTATCAATTGGATTTGGTATGCTTTCGATACGAAAATTCTTTAAAAGACTGCTTGAGCGTGCTACGTCTGCCAGCCATGTGCTGCAGGTTACAAAAACAATATTTTTAGCCGCTTTCAGCATATCATTTTTGCGCAGCCAGCCTTCAAATGAAATATCTTTGTCGCCCGGGTCACGCAGCATCCAGCAATTACCGCATTGATTTTTGAAATGATCGCAATCCCCGGCGTAATGACAGCCGCCGGTGAAGGCCCACATATCATGCAAAGTCCAAACCACCGGCTTGCCGGTTTCAAACAACTTTTTTAAATCATCGATAGCGAGGTACCCATGATTCGTCCAGTGCAGGTGTAAAATATCCGCGTCCGAAACACCGGGTTGGCGGCTTATGTCAGTACCGGTATTCGCTGTGGAGAAAGCAAACCGCACTGACCTGTTTTTAGCCTTAAACCAAATGAATGGCAGGCGCTCGTAAAGGAAGTCAAATTTTATCTTTAACCGGGTGAAAAAACTATCGCAAATGCTGTTAACGCGCGGCTCGACGGTTATTTTTTTCTGCACCTGCAGGTGCGCATCCACCTGCTGTAATTCCAGGGCTTTTAACAGGCGCATACATGCCGCAGGGGCGCCGCCGCCGGTATCGGTTGTATTGATCAATGTTACTTTCATTAAGCGGCGCTATTTATCCCGGCAATTATAACAAATCTTAAATGAAAACTTTACTTTTGGAGGGATGGTAATCACGGCCATCTCCCGATAGCTATCGCGACAACAAAACCGATTGAGTATAAAATGAACTTTTTTGCTTATTTATTCCAGGACTGGAGCGCCAACCGGCAAAATTTTAAAGCACAATTTGTTTTGTTTTTATTCCGGCTGGTGCAGGTTTTTAATCGCTACACCATTACAAAAATCATATTTTATCCTTACCTGATGCTTTACCGCTATTATGTGGAATGGATATTGGGCATTGAATTGCCTCGTAAATTAACCGTCGGCAAAGGTTTGTCACTTTACCACGGGCAGGCGCTGGTAATAAATAAAGACACCGTTATCGGCGAGCATTGTGTGCTGCGAAATTCAACTACCATCGGCCATAAAAAATTGGCGGACGGAACGTTTAGCTGCTGTCCGCGCATTGGCAATAATGTAGATATTGGCGCCAATGTGTGTATCATCGGCGACGTAACCATCGGCAATAATGTGATCATCGGCGCAGGAAGTGTGGTAATTAAGGATGTACCTGATAATTGCATTGCGGTGGGTAACCCGGCGAGGATATTGGGGGATAAAAATGATACCCCGTAGGGGTTACACGTTTGCAGCATATAAATAATAAGATATTTTGCCCCGTCAGGTGGCAACCCTTTGCGAATGGGTTGCCACCTGACGGGGCAAAAAAAATGGTTTTATCAATTCTACAAATGTTTAGCCCCTGGGCGGCATATGCAGTTTGTCGCTTTTATCAAAGAGGCGGATCATAAAGCAAAATTGAATTTATACTATTAATGGAACAAAATTTAACCGACCGCTCATTCTGGAAATCTTTTTGGGAATCAAAAAAAGACATCATTTTTTTTCTGAAGCCCAATTATGTTTTTGGCGATATACTGGCTAAACTGATCGCAGAGAAAAATATAAAAAATGCCATCGAGCTTGGCGGTTTTCCCGGTTATTATGCCGCTTACCTAAAAAAATACCAGGGCCTTGACACTACCCTGTTTGATTATTTTATACATGAGGGACTGATCAACCAACTGCTCGAAAAAAACGGCCTTAAACCCGGCGATGTAAATATTATTGAAGCCGACCTTTTTGAATATAAACCTGAAAAGCTGTACGACCTGGTGCTTTCCTTTGGTTTGATCGAACATTTTAACGATACCAAATCCATTCTTGAAACCCACCTGCATTTTTTGAAACCCGGCGGGGTGCTGTTTATTACCCTCCCTAATTTTAAAAGCATCAACGGCTGGATACAGCGCAAATTCGACAAGGAGAATTATGATAAACATAATATCGACAGCATGAACCCCAAATTATTAGCTGATTATTGTAACGAATTGGGGCTAATTGAAGTCGAGTCTTATTATCACGGTAAGTTTACCGTGTGGCTGGAAAACCGGTCGGAGCAAAAGGGGTTGGTTAAGGCGCTGGTAAAATCCATTTGGTTGGCGGGTAAGATTTTCACCAGGCTTGTGCCGGTGGAAAGTAAGGCATTATCGCCTTATATCGTGGTGAAGGCGGTGAAATGATTTAGTAGAATCGGACATTATTTTAAACTTGTTAATATGAAAAAACTTTACCTGCTACTCTTTTCTTTGCTCCTGTTGCAAAATTTCGCGAAAGCGCAAACCAATGAGGTTTACTTTACCTCGTATCCAACGCTCACACCCGATGGAAAAACGGTGATTTTTAGCTATGAGGGCGATCTGTGGAAGGTTGACATTGGTAATCCGGCGGCTGTCAGGCTTACCGCCATGCAGGGCGAGGAAACTAACGCCCATGTATCACCGGATGGCAAATGGCTTGCATTTTCATCAAACCAGTTCGGCAATAATGATGTGTATGTAATGCCACTTGCAGGAGGCGAGATCAGGCAACTGACTTATCACGATGCCGGCGACGAAGTGGATTCATGGAGTTGGGATTCCAAATCTATATATTTCACTTCAGGCAGGTATAATAGTTTCAGCGAGTATAAGGTGGGCCTTGAGGGTGGTACGCCTGTTCGTGTTTTCGGGAACTACTTTAACACCATACACGGAGTTTTTGAGCACCCGCAAACCGGCGAGCTGTTTTTCAGCGACACCTGGGAGAGCTATCTTTTTCCGCAGCGCAAACATTACAAGGGGGCTTATAATCCCGATGTGCAATCCTACAATCCTAAAACTAAAGCTTATAAACAATATACCAATTGGCTGGGGAAGGATTTTTGGGCAACGCTCGACCAAAAGGGAGACATCTATTTCGCATCCGATGAGGGCAATGAAGAGTATAACCTCTACACATTTACCGATGGCAAAAAGACTGCGCTAACCCAATTCCCGACCTCTATCAAGCGGCCTTTTGTGAGCGCCAACGGCGAAAGGGTTGTATTTGAAAAGGATTACCAGGTTTGGGTTTATGATGTGGCTTCGAAACAAGCACAAAAGCTGAACCTGTCTATTTACCGCAATAATATTTTGCCCAAGCTGCAGGAATTCAATGTCAAGGGAAAAATTGAAGACATGGATGTATCGCCCGACGGCAAAAAACTGGCCTTTGTATCGCGTGGTGAGCTTTTTGTAAGCGATGTGGAAGGGAAATTTGTGCGTGAAATACCACGCGGGAACGGTGAACGGGTAACTGAGGTAAAATGGCTGCCAGACAACCGTTCGGTAATTTTCAGCCAAACCCTGGGCGGTTATTCAAACTGGTACACTATCGCGGCAAACGGAACCGGAAAAGAAAAACAAATAACGGATGACAAACAAACCGACAGGCAGCTAACAGTAAATAAGGAACATACCCAGGGCGTTTATTTAAGCGGGCGTAATGAGGTGCGGATGATCGACCTGAAAACATTGACCAATAAAACCATTGCGAACGATGAAATATGGGGCTTTGAAACGTCCGCACCCTATATCTCGCCGAATGGCCAATATGTGGTTTATGACGCCTACCGCAATTTTGAGCAGGATATTTTTGTTTACGAGATCAAGAGCGGCAAAATATTGAACCTGACCAACAGCGGTGTTACCGAAACTGACCCTTATTGGTCGCCTGATGGCAAGTATATTTATTTCACGTCGGATCGCACGCATCCCGAATATCCCACAGGTGCAGCCAATACGCATATCTACCGCATGCCGCTGCAAAAATTTGACCAGCTGTTCAGGCTTGATAAATTTGATGCGCTTTTTAAAGAAGAGAAAAAAGACAGCACAAAAACCGACAGCGCAAAAAGTAAAAAGCCCGGCTCAAAAAAGCCGCTGTCGGAACAACCCTCGCCGAAACCGCCTGCGGAGATCGTGATCAATACAGATGATATTATGAAGCGGCTGGAGCTTATCAGCCCTGAATTTGGCAGCCAGCGCTCGCCGTACGTGATACAAAAGGGTGACAAGACGCTGGTTTATTATGCATCGAACCACGGCGAAGGAAAATGGGCGATATATCGTACTACCCTGCAACCGTTTGAAGAGAATAAAACTGAAAAAGTTAGCGGGCCGGATGCGCGGGGGTTTGATATCGTTAATGCCGGCGATAAATATTATGCGCTTGCCGATGGTAATTTACATACCCTCAATATCGACAACAATAAGCTCGATAAAATAGATATCGACTATAAATTTGACCGCAACCTCGACAGCGAGTTTAAACAGATGTTCGATGAGGCCTGGGCAGGGTTGGATGAAAATTACTACGACGGCAATTTTCACGGTACCGACTGGAAAAAGATGCATGACCGTTATAGCGTTTACCTGCCTTATTTGAATAACCGTGCCGACCTGCGCCTGCTGCTTAATGATATGCTGGGCGAACTTAACTCGTCCCACCAGGGCTTTTATTCTAACGGAAAAGAAGAAAACAAAAACCTGAACTACCGTACCATGGAAACGGGGATTGTTTTCGACAATGACGATCCTTATAAAGTAGCGTTCATATTAAAAAACAGCAATGCCGACAAAGCCGAAATAACCGTTCAGGCAGGCGACAGGCTAAAGGCGGTAAATGGCGTTGCGGTTGACGAAAAACAGGACAGGAATTTTTATTTCACGCGCCCCTCGCTGGATGAAGAAATGGAACTCACCTTTAGCCGCAATGGGAAGGAGATTATTGCTAAGATACATCCGCAACCGGGGTATGAACTGCGTGATAACCTGTATGACGACTGGATTGAAAGCAACAAGAAACAAGTTGCCGAAAAGAGCAAAGACCGCATTGCCTATGTTTATATGAAAAATATGGGCGGCGGCGCATTGCAGACCTTTATGGAAGACATGGTTGATTACGCGTACAAAAAGGACGCCCTTATCCTTGACCTGCGCTATAATACGGGCGGTAACGTGCACGATGCCGTTTTGCAGTTTTTATCGCAGCGGCCTTACCTGCAATGGCAATACCGGGGCGGGCAAAAAACGCAGCAGCCTAATTTTGCGCCTTTGGCCAAACCAATCATCCTGCTGGTTAACGAGCAAACGCTAAGCGACGGCGAAATGACGGCCACAGGTTTTAAAGCGCTGGGACTGGGTAAAATTATAGGTACCGAAACCTACCGCTGGATAATTTTTACCAGCGGCAAAGGATTAGTCGATGGTTCGTTTTACCGCATACCTGCATGGGGCTGTTTTACGCTGGATGGCAAGGATATAGAAAAAACCGGCGTAAGCCCCGATATTTATGTTAAAACCGGGGTTATTGACCGTTTGGAAAATAAAGATCCGCAACTGGACCGGGCCATCGATGAGATAATGAAACAATTGAAGTAAAATTTTCTTTTGTTACAAGGGTACCCTCTGCGGGGTATCCTTGCATTTATTAAAATACTGCCATGACCGACAGGCAAAAAATTCTTATTAAAGTAATTGCCGCTCTATTGACCTTCGGTATACTGTACGAGATGGTTGCTGTATTTATTTATAATGACTTCCTTAATTCACTTATACCCGGCTGGCATATTACGTTGTACAAACTAAACCGAACATTACGGGACACAATACTGGTCAGCGTTTCTGCTGTTTTTACGTACGTTTTATTCAGATTGATATACGCCGCCCTGGCTTATGCCTGGCCAAAGTTATTTCGCACAAAAAATTGAGAATTTTCAGGATTTCAGGCTTTTATTTCTTTTTTGGCTGCATATTTTAGCTGCAGCTGTTTTACAAAACGCAGCCCGCGTTGCAGCAGGTTCCCTTTGCGGCGTTTCAGGAAGCTTTTTATGGCCTCGTAAGCCTGCGGGTCCTCTTTGATCGTTTCGGGGAATTGTTTGACGGGAGCCTGGGCGGTTTTTACATGGTACATGTTTTCCTTGTTGGAGTGTACGCCGCTGCCGTCGTTGCCGATGTTATGGATAAGCGATGCCGAAGGGTTTAGCGTCAGCCCGCCTTTTAAAAATATGGAAGCATACCAGCGTATGGCCCACGAGTCGTTTTTCCCGGCTTTAAACCCCTCCAGTTGTTTCCAGAAATTCATAGTGCCTTCGATAGAAAACTGGTCAATTTTCTTTTTGTCGAATTGTTTAAGCAGGACGTCTACATCGGGTTCAAAATTGTTCCATGCCCTTGCCCAGGTCGCCCATCCCCAGCTGGTTGCGGCCCTGAAGAAAAATGTTTGCGGCAGCGTTTTATTTGCCAGCTTATACATGTAAGCGCCGATATGCATCACCTTTTCATCATTGGTATAACGGGTTAAAGCTTCGTTAAAATACTGCAGGGTATAAGGCGACGAAAGCAGGTCGTCCTCAAATACAATTACTTTACCATATTCATTTACCAATTGTGTAACCCCGCTGATGATCGAATTTGCCAGCCCAAGGTTGTTTTCGCGGGCTATTATCTTTACCGATTTAAACCCGGTTGCCTCGTTTATCAATTGCCTTACCTGCTCCACTTTGGCTTTGTCTTCACCTGTCTTCGCCGCATCTGAAAAAATGAACAGCCGCGATTCATCGGCCAGCAAATTTTTTTGCAAATAAGCAAGCGTGCGCCGCGTGTGTTCCGGGCGGTTATAAACAAATAGGGCTACAGGCGCAAGATTTTGCATGAATAAATTCTCTAATTTATACGAATTTTACGAATCCAAATTTTGGTATTGTCTCAGTTTGAAATTTAACTTTCGCTTGTAGCCTCAACCCCATATCGTATTGCCGCTTCAAGTACATCAATGTTTATATCTTTTAATTTACTGAACTTAATGCAATACCCGGTCACGCTCGCCTTGCCCAGTTCTTTCCCAAAGGTCCGGGCTAAATAGGTCTTATCCTTGATACCAAGGATATAGACAGATATCCCGGTTTTGTTTGCGCTCAAACCAATTTGAAAAAAATCCCGGGTCTTGCCATCGGCATATTTAATGGTGTAAAACCCATAGCCTATATTAGGATTACTAACAGGTTTATTATCGCTGTTTTTACCATTGTCAAACCATAGTTTGCAGCCAGGTAAAACATCAAGTATATGATGGTGCAGCTCTTGCATCTCACTGCGCTTGGGTTCAGGCTGGCTGGTAATATACGCTTCGATCTGATCTTGTACGTTCATGTGAAATATTGAATTATAGGTTGTTTGCTTGCGTTTTAAATCCAGTCTTTATTTTCACACACCAAAAGCACAAGTCTTAAGTCGATTTTGCCTTTTCCCGACTTAGGGCTCAAGACTCTCGACTCAGGACTAAACGTCAATTCAGAATCGACCTGATACTAAAATATAGTTACCTGGTCGCCTGCTTTTTTACAAAGAACGGTATAAGCGCTGGCTAATTGTTCATTTATCCTTTTTCCGAAAATTTTTCCCAGGCCTTTCTTTATCGCGTACTCGGCTGTAATCCTCAGGCCGGTTATGAAGTTTTTTGGTTTTTTTTGGTTGATATAAGTGTTGAACCGGGTCACTTCGGGCTCAATGAGCGAGGTAAGGTCCTTCTCTACTTCGAAGCCTTCCGTTTGTAATAAATAGCGGAGTGAGGTTGGCGTATATACGTTAATATGCCCGTATGCCAGGAAATGTTTTATCCTTTTGTCGACGCCCGGCTTATAATCAAGCGGTACCTCAATAACACAATAACGCGCTACCCGTTTTATTTCGCGCAACAGCAGCCTTTCATGCTCCACATGCTCCAAAACGTGCGAAAGTATGATCAGGTCAACGCTGTTATCATCAAATGGCAGACGGTAACCATCAAACAACTGCACCGACAGCAGGTCGTTAATATTTCTTTCGAGGATGCGGCCGACGCCGCTTTCCGAAATCTCAGCAGCATGATATTCAGGAGCGAAGTTTTGATCCGCCAGGAATTTGAGGATGCTGCCGTCGCCCGCGCCTACCTCGAGCACTTTTTTAAAATCGTGGCCCTTGCAAACGTCAATGATGTGCTGCGCCTTGTATTTAGCGCCCAGCATCCGCCAGCCCTCATCGTCCTTTACGTAAAATTCGTCGTACGCGGTTTTAACATTGCCGCTGATGATCTGTTGCTGCATGATGTGCGAAGATAAATTTATCGCTGAATATTTCGACGTTTTTTATAAAATCAACAATGAAACCGGCTGTTTGATTTGCGGCGCAACCTTTTGTTTTTAGCGGGGGTTAATCAGCCGGCAATACGGTGGTGAAACGCGGGCTATTGCTCCTTGACAATAAATTCGGTGCGCCGGTTTAGCTCACGGCCCGCAGGGTTATCCCCGCCACCCGGCAGCGAATTGGGGGCTACCGGCATGCTTTTGCCATAACCCTTTGCAACCACCCTGTTATTGCTAATGCCTTTTGACAAGAGGTAATCAACGCACGATTTCGCCCTTCGTTCAGAAAGGTTTAAGTTGTAGGAATCGCTCCCAATGGAATCGGTATGCGAACCAAGCTCGATTTTTATAGCCGGATTGTCCCGCATTATCTTAACTAAATCGTCCAACGCAGTTTTAGATGCCGGCCGCAGTTCCGCGCTGTTGAAATCATACAAAATGTTTTTTATAACAATTGGCTTATTTATTTTAAATGCAGCCAGGCATATACCTGGGATAGCTGCCGTATCATTGTCCCCGGCGATCGCAACGGTCTTTTCAAAGTAACCGTTTTTTTCGATCAAAAGACTGAGCGGAGCCGTTTTTAATAGTTTGAAAGCATATTCGCCATTGGCTGAAGTAACGGTTTTGTCCAAAATTTTTCCTGAGACGGAATCTGACAGGCTGACCGTTACATCACTTAATGCCCTGTTCGAGTCGCAATCGATTATTTTACCCGTTATAACAGAAGGCAAATACCGAAGCTCAAATAAATTGAGACAGCAATCAGATTCCCGGTCGGAGCTGATGTAGAACTTATCGGTGTCATCCGGATTTGCATAATAATACAGATCGTCTTTTACTGAATTTATGGGGTATCGAAGATTTGCCGGGGCCGACCAGGCCGTGCCGTCTCCATAGCTTTCAAAAAAATCAAATCCACCCAAACCGCTAAACCCTTTTGAACTAAAAACAAGTCTTTTATGCGCTTCGTCGTAAAAAGGCGCTTCTTCATCAGAGGAAGTATTTACCGTCTTCCCCAAATTGAGGGCGTTTACCGGTTCGCCGTTTTCGTCCAGGTCGCTCATCCAAATATCATATCCACCTTGTCCGCCCGGCCTGTCCGACACGAAGAACAAATGTTTGCCGTCGCGGGTTACACATGGCTGCATGGCATTAAAGCCATCCGCATTTACAAAATTGTTTAGCTTAACCGGCTGCGACCATTCATTGCTTTGTAAAACGCTATAATATATAGCCAGGATTGTTTTGTTTCCCTTTTTATACCAATTGGTCAGGTACAATTTTTTCCCGGAAGGTGCTATCGATGGCGTGCCGTATTCAATATCACCATTAATATTTACCCGGCTGAAGTTTACAAGCTGCGGTACAAACGAATTTTGCGATGCGGCAATAAATACATTGTTTGAATGGGTTTTATTATTACCGGTGAGCCTTGATGAAGTGAACCAATAATTATCGGCGTTTTTAGTAATGGCATAATCCCCGGCACCGGCGTTCCATTGCCCCTGCATTTTTATAACTTTTATAGGCTTGTGACCCGCATACTGTCGTTTAGCCAAATTGCAGCTTGCAATTTCACGGTCGGCGGCGTCGACAAATTCCCGGTCTCCTTCGTAGGTTGCTTTAAACTGTTGTAATTCTGTCAATGCCTCATCAAAACGGGCTTCGGTCCTTAAACACTCGCCATACCATAAACGGGCCAGGGGATAGGCGTTCGCATTTTCATCTAATATTCCCCGGTACACATCCCTGGCATCGCGGTAGTCAAAATACAGGCGGTACGATTCGGCCAGCCGGTAACGGACATAAAGGGCCAGGTTTTTTATTTTTGCCTTTTCAATTTTTCCGCCCGAATAAAAAGGAATGCTGCCCGCAGTACTTTTTTTGTCGGCGGCCATCTTGTAATAATAGGCGGCCTTATAGTAATCTGCGTCCTTAAAGGCCTTATCGCCCATGGCTATAAAGCTTTTATTTTGCGCAAATACACCAATAAAAACAAAAAACGTAAAAAATAAGATGCACAGTTTTTTCATGTTTTTATCTCAAAACCGGGGGCATACTTCATTAGGGTTTGCGGGCTTTTTACTGAAAATATAATTTAATGATAATTCAAAACCGCCGCGGCCATTTGTGGCAACGCTTAGAGGCGATGTGGTAAAATCATAACTAAGGCCTATCACCAAATTTTTTATATGGTAACCAACATCAGCGACTGCGGCGTCTTTGAAACGGTACATGCCGCCAAGTATCAAACCGTAATCATCCTGCATTTTAAGTTCTGAATAGATGTCGATGGCGGTAAGCTGGTTTTGCTGCTGGCGCACATAAATAAAATTGGGCGTCACATCAAAAATATCGGAGGCCTTTATCTTAACCCCTCCGTGGATGGTATAGCGCGTGGGTAACCTGCTCGCAAGCGCCCCCCCGGCAAAAGGATCTTTTGGAGTAGTTAGATGCGAAATACTAAATCCGCCAAATACGTTTGCGGCGTTTGAGGGGTCGGAGTCGTAAAAAAATACGCCGGCGCTGGCGTCAAAAACGGTGGCATTGGTGGTTGTAAAGTTTTCAAGGCCGGGCAGGCCCAGGTCGAACCCGAGCAGCGGATTATACTGATCGTCCAATTGCAGCTTGCTCGGATCAAAACTCCTGTTGATAAAACCTGCCTGAACGCCGAAATGAAGTTTTTTTGTACCATCAGCCGAAACGGCAATACCGTAGCCAAATGAACCATACAGCGTAAAATAATTATATCCGGCAGTTCCGGCCGCCTGGTTAAGAATGTTCAGTCCTAAACCCACTTTTTCGGTGGGACGAAAATCAGCTGATAAGCCCCCTGTCCGGTACCCATTGCTTATGCCTGCCCATTGATCTTTAAAATTCGTATTTAAGCGCGTATCCCCGTCAAACACCCCGGTTAAAGCCGGGTTCAGCCATAACGGATAAGCATAATACTGCGAGAAATGCGGGTCAACCTGAGCCATTGCCCGGCTTAGTGCAAATAACTGCGTCAATATAAAAATGCTTAGTATTAATTTCTTCACCGTAATAATGTAATGGTTCCTTTTTTGTTCACCGTGTGGCCGTCAATCATAATTGCTTCCAGGTAATAAACATAAACGCCAACCGGCTCTTTCGTGCCTTTGTAAGTACCATCCCAGCCGTTTTGCAGGCTGGTGGAAGTATAGATCAACTCGCCCCATTGGTCGTACACGTAAAACTTAAGGCTTTTTATATTTTCGCTATGCACATGTACTGCGTCATTTTTCCCATCGCCGTTTGGTGTAAATGCATTGGGCACATAAATAAGGTCTCCCGCCGGATTAACAGCCTTTCCTGTCACCGCAGTTGAGCTGGTACTTAACTGGCAGGGCAGGCTCCCCACGGCGCGAACGATCACCGTTACACTTTCCTCCGGCTGCAGCCCTGAAATTTTTTCGATCAAACCATTGCTTCCGGAACTCGGCGTGACAAAGGTTTGGCCATTATCAAGGCTCACCTGGTACCCTGCCGCGCCGGGAACGGCAGTCCATTGAAAAGTCACGCTTGATATAGTCGTCGAATCGACTGTTACCACGGGCGCAGCCAGTGCGGTTAAAATTTGCGCTGTGACAGCGGTGCGCGTGGCGGTGCAGCCGGTTGTATTATCGGCAGCCTCGGCATAGTAAGTGGTACTCGTACTTAATGCCGGGGTTGTAAAATTGCCGCCGGTAAATATTATACTGCCTCCGGTTGATGCGCTATACCAGTTAATAACTGCATTATTATCGGTGCTGCTGGCCGTTAACGTCGCCGTGGAACCCGGGCAAACTCCGGCGTCTTGCACGGTTATTTGTGGAATCGCGTTAACGGTAACGTTTACAGCTGTGCGGCTTGTTGATACGCAGCCGCTGCCGTTAACAGCTTCGGCGTAATAAATTATATCGCTGCTCAGCACCGGCGTTGTGAAATCAGTGCCCGAAAAAAGCGCGGTTCCGCCTGCGGCCGCCGAATACCAGTTGTAGGTATAGCCCACCAGTGGATTTGAGATACTTAATGTTACAGCCGACCCGTTGCAGGTAGCCGCCGGGTTGTTGATCACCACCGGCGCCGCCGGGATGCCGTTAACAGTTACCGTAACGCTGGCCAGCGATGGGCTGCCGCATGATCCATTTGTAGCCTCGACATAATAAGTTTTTCCAAGCAACAAGGGGCCGGTTACATAAGTTGACCCTGTAAACAAGTGGTTAGTTCTTGTGGCCGAATCGTACCAGTCGTAAGTTATGCCCGGCTGTGGTGATGCGACCGAAACGGTTGCTGCGTTGCCCGAACACACTGCAACGTTTGCAGCAATCGGAACCGGGGTAGCCGGGCTGGGCGTAATTATAATGTTAACTACATTGCTTATTAGCGGAACATTACAAATGCCCGAGGTTACCGTCCGCCGGTACCAGGTAGTAACGCTTATCGATGGCGGATCATACGTTTTAGCCGTTGCCCCGGCGATATCGCTGAAAGTAATATTGTCTGTCGAGCTTTGCCATTGATAAATATAAGCGCCTGTGCCGCCGGTTGGCGTGCTGCCGGTTATCAGGGCCGGGTCGCTGCTTGAACAAAAACCGGTAACTGCCGGCGCGGTAATGATATTATTGGCTATCTGCGGCGTTACGGTTATTTCTACCACATTACTTACCACGGGCGTGATGCAAAATCCCGACGTGATCGTGCGCCGGTACCAGGTGTTCGCCGTTAATGACGGCGGATCAAAGTCTTTTGCCGTTGCACCCGCTATGTCGGTGAAAGAGATATTATCGGTTGAACTTTGCCATTGATACGCAAAGGTACCATCGCCGCCCGTTGGTGCACTGCCGGTTATAGGCGATGGATCACCGCTGGCACAAAAGCCGGTCATCGCCGGCGCCGTGATGATATTGTTAGCGATAGCCGGCGTTATGGTTATTTCAACCACATTACTAACGAGCGGCGTGCTGCAAACGCCCGAAGTTACCGTACGCTGGTACCAGGTGGTGATATTCAGCATGGCGGGGTCATAATTTTTAGTAGTTGCGCCGGGGATATCGGTAAATGTGACATTATCAGTCGAGCTTTGCCATTGATAAGCGTAAGCCCCAGTACCGCCGGTGGGCGTGCTCCCTGTAATTACAGCAGGGTTGCCGCTTGTACAAAAGCTATTCACCGCAGGTGCAGTAATTATGTTATTAGCCACCGCCGGCGTTACTGATATTTTTACCACATTACTGATCAGCGGTGCGGCACAGCCCGCTGAGGTCACTGTCCGGCGATACCATGTATCGGCGCTTACAGCAGGCGGATCAAAATCCTGGGCCGTTGCGCCGGGTATATCTGTAAACGTAATATTATCGGATGAACTTTGCCATTGAAAGGCATAAATACCGTTACCACCTGTCGGGGTGCCCCCGCTGATAACCGCCGGGTCGCCGGAGCCGCAAAATGATGTAATTGCCGGTGCGGTTATGGTGTTGCCCGCCAATGCAGGCTGTACCGTAATAGAAACCTGGTTGCTAACAAGCGGCGTTGTACACGACCCGGATGTTACCACACGCTGGTAGTATGTTGTAGCGTTTAACAAGGGCGGGTCATAGTTTTGGTTAGTTGCGCCGGGAATATCGGTAAAGGCGCCGCCATCCGGCGAGCTTTGCCATTGATAGTAATAAACCCCATTACCGCCTGTTGCAGCGCTGCCCTGGATAACCGCAGGGTTGCCTGGCCCGCAAAATGATACGACCGCAGGGGCGATAATGCTATTATTCCCCAACCCCGGCTGAATAGTAATAATGACCACCGAACTAACCGATGCCGTCGAGCAGGCCCCCGAAGTCGCCAAACGCCGGTAATAAGTTGTAGCAGTAATAACCGGCATGTCGTAATCATTTTTTGTTGCGCCGGGAATGTCAGTATAGATTGCCGCATCAGGCGAGCTTTGCCATTGGTATTGAAAAGTTCCCGTGCCGCCCGAAGGTATGTTGCCGTTGATAATTGCAGGCCCGCCCTGGCTGCAATAAGAAGTGGTGGCCGGTGGAAATATGTTGTTATTTGTTATGGCTTTTAATACCGTTATGGTAACCTTATTGCTTACTAAAGGCGCAGTACAGATGCCCGTAGTTACAACACGCTGATAAATAGTAGTGGTGCTCAGCACTGGCGGGTCGTAATCTGCATTTGTAGCCCCCGCAATATCGGTAAAGGTGCCTCCTCCGTTTATCGATTGCTGCCACTGATACGTATGGGTGCTGTCGCCGCCCGCCGGTGCGCTGCCGGTAATAATTGCCGGGTCGCCCGATGCGCAAAAAGAGGTAACAGCAGGAGCGGTTATGGTATTGTTGGAGAGGGGGTGGGCAATGGTGATTTTGATGATGTTGCTGTTATTTGGCGCTGGGCAAACGGCAGCAATTACTTCGCGACGATAGTAAATAGTCGCCTGTAATAAAGGAGGATCGTAGTCTTTCGAAGTCGCACCGGCGATATCCGTAAAGGTAGTGCTGTCTGCCGAGCTTTGCCATTGATAGGTAAATGAGCTGCCGCTCACAGGAAGGCTACCGCTGATCGCAGGCGGGTTTCCGCTTCCACAATAGCTTTGTGAAGCGGCAGGCAGGCTAATCTTGTTGTTTGTTACTGCCGTATTGTTTACCACCACGTTTTCGGCCGTTGAAGCTGAACCATTAAAATTCGATCCGGGAATGTTGCCTCCTCCGACCTGGTAGGTCGTATTTGTGCCGGCGAACGCGTTCGTTTTGGCCGTAATAAGCCTGTTAGGTGCTGTGTAGTCGCGGGTAGGATCCAGGTAAAGCGCTTCGGCACTGCTATTATAGGTGCCGGATGTAATACAACCGACGGTCACTGTTACGGTAACGGTAATACTATCTCCCGCGGGAATGTTAAAATCACCTAATAAGGGCTCGGTGCTGGTTCCTTTATTTGCAAGCGCAACTGGCCCAGTCGAATTTCCGGCATAGGCTACAGTCGCGTCCTTAAATGAGAAGCCAGGCTGAAACAAGACGTCAGCTTGTACGCCACCAGCGTTGCCCCCTGCGGACTTATTGACGATTGTAACGAGGTATGCTGCCGTATCTCCCGGCTTTACCGGAACTCCGGGAGTTTTTATGCGCATTTTGGTATCCAGTTGCGGAAGGCAGGAAGATCCGCTGCCCTGCAAATAAGGGGGAAGCTTGGCCACGGTAATAGTTTGCTGTATCCCCCGGTTGCCGTCTCCCGCAAAATGTGATGTTCCCTGGCCGCTATTTGTTTTACCTGAAGCGCCGCCATTTACATTCACATTTACTGTGCCTGCGGCTATGGCGTAAAAAACACTTCCGCCGCCGCCGCCACCGCCTGGCCCATGTGGTTGCACTGCACCGGTATCATGTTGGGTATTGCCACCTAAACCGCCATTGGCATTTATAGTTAAGCTTGCCGATGCTACAGGATTTGAGACTTTCACAAATACAGAGCCACCCGCGCCGCCGCCCCCGGAACCATCGGGGTTTTGACCATATGCGCCCGGTTGCCCATCGCTGCCATTGGCATTAATTGTTCCGTTGCCCGAAATGCTTCGTGCATTAATTACTACAATCCCTCCGCCAACGCCCCCTTTAACACCGGTTAAGGCATCGTTCGCATGCCCGCCGCCGCCGCCGCCGCCCATAACTAATCTCGTATAATCAGAAGGCAAATTTATGCCGGGCCTGCCGCCGTTTGGAGCTGTACTTCCCCCGATTGGCTGGTATCCAAGGCCTCCAACGCCGCCTTGTCCGCCATTGCCACCGCCTGCACCGCCGGAGTTTGAATCGTTACCACCACCCCCGGCATTAGCCGGAGCTCCCCTGCCTCCTGATCCGCCCGGTAAGCCCTCAATAACATTATCAACCTGGTTGTAGCCATCCCACATATAGCGCGGTGTGCCTGCAATTCCCTCGCCCTTGCCAGATACACGCTGGTCATTTGCAGGAGCTACATATAGATCACTTATATTAGAAACTGAATTTTTAACCAGGCTATATCCGCCGCGAAAACCTCTGCCGGAAACATCAACAGTAAAACCATTAAAATTCATATTGCCGGATACTTCGAACGCGATCACACCTCCAGCAGCGCCATTGAACGGCGGCGGGGAAATATTGGAAGAAAGACGAAGATTGGAATACTGCGGGATCCTGATTATCTGGAATGACTTTTGGCCGGAAGTCGCGGTTGGCCCGGCATTGGTATAAGAATAAACAGTCCCGTTGCCCGTGCCTGAACCCTTAAATGTCAAAGTACCTCCTGTAAGCGGAACATTATTCGTGGCAATAACATACTCAAACTTTCCGCTATTCCCCAAATTAGTGTAACCCGTCGCGCCCAATCCGTCAAGGCCGGATGTCGCATTATTAGCGCCATACAAGGTGCTGTTGGAAAAATCTATCGTGGCATCCTGCATTTGAATTATTAAAAGCAGGTCTCCGGCCGTAATAGGAACCGAGCCAAAGTTGTTGCCATGAGCATCGGTTGGCGGAACGCTGCCCAATGCAACGCTCTGCGCCCCTGCCACCAGAGTCACGTTGCCCGAGGCTGGGAAATAGCTGTTAATGGATCCGCTTATATTCGTCGGCCCGTCGGCGCCGGATGTTGCGCAAACCGTCGGGCCGGAGGGAGGGGTTGTGACGATTACGGAATCGACTTTTATGTTAACGGTGTAAGTAATTGATGAACAACCGTTCGTAAGCACCTAGTCCACAGGGCCCGTAAAATCATGAGCCGTGCCGGAAGCGGGCGATAGCACGCCGGTATTAGTGACCGTTATTACAGGGGCGAGATTTTTTATATTAGTACCAAAAGGAACAGTCACTGTAATAAGAGCATTCAGTTTATCGATTACCGCAGGGGAGCTTTCCTGAGGAATAGAAAATGAAGAGATTTCGGACGGTACAGGGGCGTTTTGGCTGTATTTTGCAATGAAACTGTCGCATATTCCGTTTATAGCCGTTAGGTCCTTAGTGGTACAGTTAGAAGGATCAAAATCAACCGTGCTGCAAAATGCTCCGCCGAGCAGGATATTTTTGCCGGCATCTATTGCCAACTCAATTCCATAAGTTTGATCGCACGATGAATTGCCAGCGTTAAAGGCCCATTTATAGTTTCCATTTTCATCGTACTTTGCCAGGAAAAGGTCTCTTTGACCGTGATCGGAGACGGTGGCGGCGACTTGATTGTCTGGATTGAAATCTATCGTGCCGCTAAAATATCCCGTAATATAAATATCATTGTTGCTATCGGACGCAATTTGATAACAAAAAGCGCTGGCTGATTGCCCCTCCATAACTTTAACAAAATTAAAATTCCCCGTCGGAGAATATTTGGCAACGAACATGCTTAGATTACCAGCCGGAAAAATCTCTGAGCCAGGGTTATTAGGATCAAAATTAATCCCGCTTTGAAAAGCACCAGCCATGTAAACATTGTCATTTGTGTCCACACAAATGACAGACCCGGTTTGATACAATGTCCCTGATATTCTGTCGGCCCAAACGAGAATTCCTGATGGATCGTATTTAGCAATGAAAGTTTCGTCGACAGAACTTGTTAGCGTTCGGCTACTTCCTAAGGGATTAAAATTTACAGTTCCGTTATAATAGCCGGATACCAATATATTGTCGTGGCTATCTACATTCATGCCCCGATATGCGTCATCACCCGAGCTGCCTAAATTGAGAGCCCAGACTAAATTACCCGCGCTGTTATATTTAATGATATAACCATTGCTTCCTCCGGGAGAATTGAGTATAGTGCCGTCCACGTTTATCGAAGAATCGTAGTACCCGTTACATATCACGTTGCCATTGCTGTCTGATACAACGTTCGCTCCCCTATCTGTTCCGCCGCTTCCAAATGATTTTGCCCACAAAAATTGGCCATTGCTATCAAGGCGAATGACGAATGCATCTTCCGCGCCATGGCTGCTTAGAGTATGAACACCCGGACCAGGATCGGCATCAAGATCAGTTGAGGAAAACTGCCCGGTAACGGTAACATTCCCCGATTTATCCAGTGCAAGAGAGTTTGCCTGGTCTAACGCGTTGCCCCCCATGGTGGAAACCCACAACAAATTACCGTTGGGATCAAATTTTGCTACGTATATATCAGCATCTCCTTTGGCAGTAAAAAATTTTGTGCCAGCCGTGGGATCAAAATCCACCGTGCCCCTAAAATAGCCGCACATATATACATTTCCCTGGTTATCTACCTGCATTCCGGTGCACTTACTGTCGCCGGAACCGCCTAATTGATTAACCCACAGAGGAGTCGGCAGCTGAGCAAATAAAACTGATGGAAATGCTATCGCAAGCAGGAATAAAAGAAAAATTTTGGTAAAGGTTTTGTTCAATGCATTACTTATTTTTAGGAAAAGGAGTTGCTTTAATTAACCGAATCTGTTTTATTTCTTCGTAAGAAGATACGATCAAATATAACGTTTATATCTTCAGAAACTTTAAAAAGATACGCCGAGAGACTGTAAATTATTACGACAATTATTGAACGGTATACTGTATCAAAGTATATGCTTTTTAAAACGGGTAAGTATAATCCGAAAAGCAGGCAGACAATAAAGATTGTTAAAATGTACAAATGGGCTTTTCCGAATGGTTGTAACCCGAACTTTACTTTAACAAATAACCAGTAAGCAAAATTAAGCAAGAACATTGTCAGAAAATAAGAAACCGCTGCGCCCATCATTCCAATACGCGGGATAAGCACCCAGTTAGAGATCACACAAAAAACCACAGCCGAAATAATAAAAATGGTTGTTAAGCGGTAATACTTTGATACATTCATTATATATCCATTTAACCCGCCTGTCATATCAACTAAAAAAGCGGCCCCGACGACGATGAAAACATCAAAATAGTTAGCGTACTGCGGCTTATGGAGCAGCATAACAATAAACTGTTTATTGATGATCAGGCCGATGAACAGCAGGCAGCCGATCAACATCTGGACAACCGATGTTTTATAATAGATTTTGCCAATTTTAGCAAGATCATTAGTAACCCACGATTGTGCGACAATTTGAAGAGATGTACGGCTCATTGCTTTGGCCGGCAGGCTGATTACCACAGCTATGGCAAAAAAAGTTGCATAAATGCCTACGAAGCTTAAAGATTCTGTCGTAAGTATGCTGAGCATAATGACATCGAGATTTTGAATCATTACAAAGGAACTCCCACTTAATACAGTAAAGATACCGTAGCTTATAAATTTTCTCTTCTCACGTGATAACTGCCGGTCAATCGGGGCAATCGCAAAATGTTTTCCTTTGGCTATGTAAAGAAACAGTATGATTATAATCGCTACGTTCGCAGCTATATAGATTAGTAAAAAGTCATGATAATTTATCGCAGAAAAAGCAATAAGTAAAACGCTTATCAAAGTAAAGACACGAAGAACCACTTCGCGCAGAAACGATGACAATACATTTTTGAAAACGGTAAGCGCCATACTCTCAAGTACCGCGAAAACCATCGTTAAAAAAGACAAAGGGACCAGGTAATAGAAATATTTTACTAATAAAGCTGCGCCTTTGTTTTCTTTGTAGAAATTTATAATCGGTTTTTTGAACAGTAAAAACAAAAGCGTAAATATTGTAAAACTTACCAGGCTCCAAACAATTACCAGTGTGACGAACCCATTATGCCGCTTATCAACGCTGCGGTGATATGGGAAGTACTTAAGGATAACATTACTTATACCGAGTGAAGCAATTTGAGCATATAGCAGGGATATGGCGATCATCAGGGAGAAAAAACCTATCTCCTCGATGCTCAAAAATCGCTGAAACAGAATGATAAGGTTAAAGAACCCCAAGGCCGTACCCGCGTATAGTATCAGGCTATTAAAGAATCCCTGTCTTTGCAATAGGTTCATTTAATTTAAATTAGAAATGATACTATTTTGAATGATACTATCAAGAAAGGCGATACGCAATTTATTATCATAATTATTTATCATGTGTACCCGCCCCGCTTTACCAAGTTCAACAGCAAGCTCAGTGGATGATGCCAGGACTGTGATTTTTTCTGCCATTCCTGGTATGTCATATTCGTCAGTCAAAAAGCCGGTTACACCATCTATGACAGCTTCTTTGATACCTGAGTGCCGTGTTGAAACTACTGGTAAGCCAGATGAAGATGCCTCTAATACAGTGACAGGGGTACCCTCTTTGTCGCCATTTTTAGCGGTTACGGAATGCTGCACAAATCCACGCATCCTTTTCATTAAGCGCCTGATCTCTCCCGGGGCTTGAACGCCGGTTAACGTAATATGTTCTTCAAGATGAAGCAGGTGAATAAGATTTTTTGTCTCATCAAATAATGGGCCGCCGCCAACCATCCATAATTTAGCATCAGGGTATTTTTCTGTAACTAGTTTAAATGCCCTAACCAGCGAACCCGGAGATTTCTTTTCAACAAACCGGCCAACAAACAAAAAATCTTTTTTTGAATCAGAAATATCCAATAGGGGGAACGCGTTAGTATCTACGCCGCATGAGGCATTGTAAACCTTATCTGCCGGGGCTCCCATTTGTTTCAGGGTTTCTGCCATTTCCGCCGATACTGCAATAAAAGCACTTGCATAGTTAAACGCTTCCTGGTAAAGTTCGGCATAGTCTTTAATCGTTTCGCGGTGATAAACGTCTGCACCATGGAACTGTATAACAAGCGGAACATTCGCCTGGCGGCAGGCTTCGGTTACCGAGGCGCCTACCATGCCATATTCAGCAAACACGGCATCAATTTTTTCTTTAATCAGATAATTTTTTAGTGCGGCGGTCCTGACCTTTATTTTTTTTCGATGGAATAGTTTTTTTTGAATAAGATAACTTAGCAAACCTAATTTTGACCTGATCAAAGTTTTATCCCGGTGATCATATACAGGGAAAGCCCCGCCATATAAAACCTTTTTGTTACCCGCCAAACCGTCGATATGCGCCTGGACAAAAGTTTCGGAAAAAGCAGATTTATTGGGTTTAATAATACATAAATTATACTCACCGCTCATACTATTTCAATTTTGTGCGGACATACAATTTGCGGAAATAGCTTCCAATTTTATATTTTGCTTTATTAAGTATCCGTTCGCTGCGCTCAAGCGCTGTTACAGGCTTATTTTTAAAAAATTCCGCCTCGAAATTGTCGTTCTTCTCTAATACAATGTGCGCATAATCGCCTACATTCCATACGTTTTTTTTCTCATATAGAATAACTTCAGTACCGGTGTCTGCTGCCAATTTACCGATTACTTCATAGGAGATATGTTCATCAACCGGCTGCATAGTCTCCGGTTTATTTACCAGTGACCATTTTAGATTATGCGGTGTCGGAACGGTTAATATGACCTTTCCTTTATTTCTTAATATTTTAGCGATAGCTGCATGAACGTCGGGCCTGTCGCTTACGGCAATGTGTTCATATACATCCATAAATATGATCAGATCAAACTGTTCATTGAATGTATCCGGCGTTAAAATAGATTCCTTAAAATTTAAGTTATCATTTGCGAATAGCTTCTGTGCTATTTGGACAGATAATGTACTAATATCGATTCCTGTAATAATTGCGTCCGGCCAGCGTTTGTGCATTCTGGAACAAATACTTCCCATACCGCATCCAACCTCCAAAATTCGCAAAGGTGCTGACGGTGCAAATTTCTTAATGGTTTTCCACCCATACTCAATCCGCGGGTTTACTATGATATAATCGTTAAGTTTATTTTTTACGTGCTCATCGTAATATGACACTACATTTTCGCGGTTTAAATTTTCATTCATTGGGACAGAGAGAATATTGATATTTTGCTATTGCAAAGTTACTTAAATAATATCAAAGCGGTTTTTGAGCGACGACGACGTATATTGACCCGTCACGGTCACGTTGTTTCTGCGAATTAATTTTATTAAACAGTGCTATTTGAGCCTGCATAATTAAAGCAAACGGCGGTATCAGGAATCGCGGCAGCTTTAAGCAAATACCATCCTGCAATAGTTGTAGTCCGCTTGCAGCAAGTCCCAATATCCCATAAAACGAGCTTATTTTAAAGCCCTCGGCTTCTATCGTTTTTCTTAAGCCTGCACTAGTCCACCGCCAGTAGTCGTTTGGCGTGGGATGGTAAAACCAATAGCCATGCGTACTTAAAATAATCGAACCGCCAGGTTTTAATATCCTCAAAGCTTCCTGCAAATATCCTTCCGGAGAATCAACGTGCTCCAATACCTGGTTGGAAAGCACAATGTCGCAGTAGTCATCCGGAAGTGTCGTCTTACTGTCAAAGTCTATAAGATGTTCAGCCTTCGGATTCATTTTTAAATCCACGCCCAAATATCTGCCGGTTAACGGCTCGATAACTGAACGATAGGGCATATCGCCGCAACCGAAATCAACGAGCAATAGGTTTTTGTTTTTATCTGTAAGTGTTTTTATTTGCCTAACGGTCGCGTCCCTCAATTGGGTTAATGAAACATAGCGTGTATGGAATATTGTCGGATTCAACCGGCTATTATCTTTCATGCGGCTAATTTAAGGGTTTTTATCAGGTTAATATAACATCATTAATTGGTTAGGCTGCGTATTCGATTTTCGCCGGACTTAGGCAAAAAAAGAAGCCGCCTCACTGTTTAGATAAGGCGGCTCCGCGACTTCGACCCAGCAATCTTACCGATTGCTTTTGTTAATAAGTCAGATTATACAATTTTGTAATGTCAGTCGGCTTTAGCACCCGATTATAAATCCGTATGTCATCAATTTTACCCTTAACGAAATAGCCTGTCGTCGGAGAGCTTGGATTATCGCTTCCAATGTACATATCTGCTGTTATGGTGCCATTCGGAGAAGGTATATTGTCAACAGTGTTATCCAAAACGCCGTTTATATAAAATTGAATTTCCTTTTTATCAAGGCTATAAGTTGTAGTGATCATAAACCACTTATTTGTCGTAATAGTGCCGTTACTAAGAGAATTTGAACTGCCACCGCCGGGCCCAAAAAATGCCAGACCAACGGCACCCTGCCCGGAGCTTTGAAACTCGTATCCGGTAATGGAAGACCCCCATCCGTCAGCAACCCCTGATGTTCTTTTACACATTATAAACGACCCGTATGAAGGATCAAAATCACTTAAATTCACCCAGGTATTTATCGTAAAATCCGTGCTATTTAACCTCAATTGATGCCTGTCAGCAACCTGGATGTTGTTACTTACCCCATCAAATAAGAAAGCCGAATTCGGTGTCCCGAACCGATTCGTAGTCGGCGTTGCGCCATGTACAATGCCATCATTATAATTCCCCGATGAATCCGCAGCGCTATTATTAAACGGATAATAAGCTATCAGACCTAATTTTAAGCTGTCAATTAATGGAACTACGGTTATTTGGCAGCTTACCGAAAGGGTATTGGCCTGGTTGCTTACGCTTACTTTTGAGGTTCCGGTTTTCAGGGCGGTTATTTTCCCGAGGTTGGTTACTGAAATTACTGATGGATCGGATGAATTCCAGACGAACGAGGTGGTGTCAAAATCAGAAGGGTTGGTCCGGAAATTTATTTGCCGAACTTCGCCTACATACATCTTCAGGGTGTCTTTTCCTAAAAGGATTGCCTGTAACTTCTCATTTGAGCCGCCCAGGTCTTTTTTGCAGGCAGTTAATGAAACCGCTGCAAGGATAATTAAGTAAAATAATTTTCTCATATAATTAGTTTAACGGAGTTATTCATAATGTACTTACTTAGTAGAGGTACGTGCAATTTTTATACTCCAGATTATTAGATTCAGCTTAACTTTTTTAATAGATGTTTGTTTAAGTGTCGGTTAATTAGATGAGTTATACAACTGCTGTATCGACGCATGACTCAACGCCCGGCCGTAAATACGTATGTCATCTATTTTACCTTTAACAAAATAGCCAGTTGACGGACTAGCCGGATCATCACGACCTATGTAGAAATTGTTTGTAATCGAGCCGTTAGGAGAAGGGAAGTTTTCCGTTGTATTATTTAAGGTTCCATTTAAGTATAAGGATATCTCCTGTTTGCTAAAATTGTACACAACCGTTATCATATTCCAGTTAGTTGTACCGATTGAACTTTTACCAATGGCCGCCAAGTTAGTACCACCACCACCAAAATAAGGCAACCCCGCTCCTCCTTGGCCGGTAGAATTGAATTGATACCCCGTAATTGAAAGACCAAACCCGTCATTAACTCCGCTTGATCTTTTACAAAGGATAAAAGACCCAAATGATGGATCATAAACATCTAAATTTATCCACGTGTTTATCGTAAAATCGGTGTTGCTTAGACGAAGGGATGGGTTGTCTGGTATCGAAATATAGCTGCTAATTCCGTCAAAAGCATAGGCCGAATTAGCATTGCCTTTGCGATCAGTAGTAGCGGCTACATTGTTGGTAGTTCCGTCATTTCCGTTGCCGGAGGCATCAGCCGCACTATTGTTAAAAGGATAGTAAGCTATCAGCCCTACTTTTAAACTATCAACCACGGGTGCAGGATTCTGATGTTGTTTTTTACAGGAAACAAGAAAACCGGTGCTTAAAATGGCGGCTGCGAAAGCCACAAAGGTAAAGGTTACTTTCATTGGGTTATTTAATCAAAAAGGGGTTAAAACTATTTAAGTCGCTAAAAAAACTAATATTTTGTCTTTAAAGTTAAAAAAATATTTTGAAAACTAATAGCAATAAACAAAAAGTTTGTTTGTCAGGGGCGGCTATTGCCGTGTCGACCAAAACAATACAACCAGAAACGCCTGGTAATCAGTCGTTCATAAAATATTTTTACGTGTGCTATTGTGAAGTGACCGTGACCGCTTCTATTTACTGATTCTGAAATTTCTTGGCATTTACCTTCCGTTCGTTTTCGCTAAGGAATATTTTACGCATCCGGATGCTCTGCGGCGTCACCTCGATGTATTCGTCAGCCTGTATGTATTCCATTGATTCTTCGAGCGAAAACTTTATGGCGGGTGCTATGCGCACATTGGTATCGCTTCCTGAGGCGCGCATATTGGTAAGCTGCTTGCCTTTGGTAAGGTTGATAACCAGGTCATTATCACGGATGTGCTCGCCTAAAACCTGGCCCTCGTAAATGTCCACGCCCGGGTCAACATGAAAACGGCCCCTGTCCTGCAATTTGTCTATTGCAAAGGCGGTTGTTTTGCCACTGTCCATTGATACCAGCACGCCATTCAAACGGCCGGGGATATGGCCTTTCCAGGGTTCGTACGCTTTAAAGCGGTGCGCCATTATAGCTTCGCCGCCGGTAGCGGTGAGTACATTATTGCGTAAGCCGATGATACCGCGCGCCGGGATGTCAAATTCCAGGTGCTGCAGGTCGCCTTTTGGTTCCATCACCAGCAGGTCGCCTTTGCGTTGGGTTACCAGTTCTATCACTTTGCCGGCAACTTCGCCGGGCACGTCGACTATCAGTGTTTCAATCGGCTCGCATTTCACCCCATCGATTTCTTTGATGATCACCTGGGGCTGGCCAACCTGCAGCTCATACCCTTCGCGGCGCATGGTTTCAATCAATACCGATAAGTGAAGGATACCGCGGCCATATACCAGGTAAGAATCGGGCGATTCTGTTTCAACAACCTTCAGCGCCAGGTTCTTTTCCATTTCTTTGTAAAGGCGGTCGCGCAGGTGGCGCGAGGTCACAAATTTGCCTTCCTTACCAAAAAACGGCGAAGTGTTGATTGTGAACAGCATATTCATGGTCGGCTCATCGATCTTGATGACCGACAACTGCTCCGGATTTTCAAAATCGGCAATGGTATCACCAATATCAAAACCTTCAATGCCGACTACGGCACAAATATCACCTGATTTTACTTCGGCAGCTTTTACTTTGCCGAGGCCTTCGAAAGTGTATAATTCTTTTATTCTTGATTTTTGTATGCTGCCATCACGCTTTACCAACGAAACGGGCATGTTTTCGCGGATGGTACCGCGGGCCACGCGGCCAATGGCAATACGGCCCACAAATGACGAATAATCAAGCGAGGTGATCTGCATTTGCAAAGTACCTTCACATTCGGGCGCCGGCGGGATGTTTTCCAGGATAGCATCCATCAGCGGGAAAATATTATCTGTAGGTACTTTCCAGTCGGTGCTCATCCAGCCCTGTTTTGACGAGCCGTAGATCACCGGGAAATCCAGTTGATCTTCGGTGGCCTCAAGGTTAAAAAACAGTTCGAATATTTGTTCGTAAACTTCTTCGGGACGGCAGTTTTCTTTGTCGACCTTATTTACAACTACGATAGGTTTCAAGCCTAAAGCCAATGCTTTTTGGGTAACAAACCGGGTTTGCGGCATAGCGCCTTCAAAAGCATCGCATAGCAACAAAACGCCGTCGGCCATTTTTAACACGCGTTCCACCTCGCCGCCAAAGTCAGCGTGACCGGGGGTATCGATGATGTTTATTTTGACATCTTTATACCGCACCGAAACGTTTTTTGAAACAATAGTGATGCCGCGTTCGCGTTCTAGGTCGTTATTATCCAGTATCAATTCACCTGTTTGCTCATTATCCCTGAAAATTGAACAACTGTGTAATATCTTATCAACCAGCGTAGTTTTACCATGGTCAACGTGTGCTATGATCGCTATATTTCTTATTTTTTGCATTTAAATGCGCCTCTAAATTTCGCGCAAAGGTACGGTTATTTAACCAAAATTTAAAGGATTAACAAGTTATTGATTAAATAATGATTTGCAGTTAACAATGATGAATGCAGGCAGCGCAGGCTGGCGGCCTTACATGAGATTATCATAAACAGGGTTTGCCCCGCGCCTCCCGGCTACAAAGGCGCCAACTTTACACGCGCGCTCCAATATTTGCGGCATGGGTGTGTTATTGAGTACGCCGTTAATAAACGTTGCCAGGAATGCGTCGCCGGCGCCAACCGTGTCCACAACCGAAACTTCGAAGCCGGGATGCTCGTAAAATTCATAGTCGTGCCAGGCTATTGCCCCATTTTCGCCCCGCGTAACACAAATGGTCTTGGGATGATACGTTTTCTGAAACTCTATAATGTTCTCTTTCAGATCACCCCCGCTATTGCCAGCCAACAGTGCGGCTTCATCCTCGTTCATTTTTATAACATCCGCGCCTGCAAGCAGCGTTTCAATGTTTGACAAGGTATAATGAGGCGGCCTCAAATTCACGTCGAAAACCTTTAAAGCGGTAGTTTCATTTAATAAATTCAGCAGCGTGTCACGTGTTATCGCTTCGCGGCAGGCCAGGCTGCCATATACTATAGCCGACGCCCAGGCAGCAGCTTCGGTAAGCGCGCTTGTGGTTTGGATGTTATCCCATGACACCGGCTGCGGGATAACATACGTGGCATGCCCGTTTGCATCCAATTGTACGGTGACTTCGCAGGTAGGCAATTTTTCGTCCGTTTGGATCAAGTCGCTATATAACCTATTGGTTTTTAAAAATTCTACCAGGCCGGTTCCGGCCTCATCGGCGCCTACCCGGGTGGCGAACAAAACGTCGCAATGCTGTTGTACAAGGTGCCTGGCTACGTTCATGGGCGCGCCGCCGGCAATTTTTTCGTCGCCAAAAGTGTCCCACAAAATTTCGCCGAAACAAAGGATGTTGTTCATAGTTGGAAGTGTAGGGCCAAAGCTACAAGCTTTTTTAACAAATGCATTAAATTGAGTAAAAGAGAGCCGTAAGAATAAATTTAAAAAATTTGCTAATAAAAAAACCGCCGCCGGAAATTCCCGGCGACGGCTAACCAAACTAAACAAATAAGAAGCTTATAAGGTGGATCGCGCTGGTTTTAGCTATTTATTCGCCCTCTCAATGCCTAAATCAATATGCTAATGCCCGGCTTTGTCCTGCTGCCAGATGCCGGTGACCTTACTTACTTCATCATAATCATTTAAGTTAACATGGTGCTCCAGCATAAATATACCGGTTGCGCCGCTAACGGCCACAATTTTAAATTTGCGTACTTCGTCGTTATAGGTGCTTAATGTCGGCAGGGTAGCTGTAGGGTCGGTTTGGATAAAGAAAAAATGAAATGTGACCTGGCCCGGCGCGGTTACGTAAACATAGTTGTCGGTATATCCAAACGATGAATCGAACTGGTATGGCAGCGGCGCCCATTGGTTAGGGTTGTTTACCGGGCTTGGCGTAAAATATGCCAGTACCATACCATTGTCCAGCACATCCTGGGTTATCGTATTATTCATGCGTGTATAGTAACGTGTGAAGTATTCGGTATAACTGCCGGGGCTTGTTTCATACACGTATTGCGAGTTCCATAGCCATTGATTGCCGCCAAGTGTAAACACATCGGTTTTTACATTTGCATTTCCCGGAGGGCCCTGGGGGCCATCGGGGCCCTGCAAATTTATAGGTACGCCCCACCCGGCTGCAGTTTTTGGTCCGTAAAGGAAATAGCTTGTTTTGTCAAGATAATAATCGCCTGCGACGCCGGTGGCAGCGGGTGGTGCGCCGTTGCCGCTATAAATTTTACTGCCTGGTGCGCCTTTAGGCCCGGTAGCCCCGGTAGCGCCGGTTGGCCCAATTGGTCCGACAGGTCCTGCAGGTCCGGCGGGTCCGGCGGGTCCGGCGGGTCCTGTAGCCCCTGTAGCTCCCGT
>Ga0134126_10001276_pt1 | contig 32021 bp, 31 predicted proteins | sample KB31752_FD_96881 | JGI IMG/M metagenome (GOLD analysis project Ga0134126, IMG submission 96881) | Terrestrial soil microbial communities with excess Nitrogen fertilizer from Kellogg Biological Station, Michigan, USA - KB3-175-2 | ecosystem: Environmental > Terrestrial > Soil > Unclassified ... | reverse complement strand
TTAAATGGCTCGACAACGAAGGAGACCCGCAAGCCGATAAGGAAGGATATGAGCGGGCAATCTACGCTCTTCGTGGATGGGTGAAAGACCTTCAAAAGAAAATAGAGCAGGCTGAGCCTATACAGCAGGTAGGATTGAGATGGATTCCCGTGTCGGAACGTATGCCGGAAGTTGGTAGCCTAGTTTTACTGTTTTCCGAATATATGCATAGAGGCAAACCGGCTACGGAAATGTTCGTGGGCTACCTAGGTGAGCAAGGCGAATGTTTTAAACACGATGATGATGATTATGGATGGGCATTCGAAGAGTGTATTACCTATTGGGCCGAATTACCGGCTTCCCCATTGGAATGCGTCCCAGAACAGCCCCTATTATCCGTACAGCAGCAGTCCGAAGACGATCTTATCCCCGACCTTTCGTCATTGCCAGATGTCGATAAGCAAAAGTTCTTCGAAGGGTTCTTGCAGACGACCGGCAAAGCCTTTTTGAAGGTCTTTTACATGCTGGGGTTGGAATGGGGCTTTGAAACCGGCATAATTAATGAAGGAACGCCCGATAAATTTCGCTTATCCTTCAAAAAGGAACAGCCTTCCCCATCCATAGAGATAGAGCAAAAAGCGCCAACGAGATCGCCGAGCGATGGAGCGGCTTCGTTCCATCCGGATTCGCACCTTATGCGCGGGCCAAACGATAAGCGGCATCTCACCGACGCCAATGGCGGAGACATACAGCAAGAGAACTTTTTCTGCCATCACGAATTTGGCGGCGGCGATAGATGCAAGACGCTTTGCAGTAATTGCAGCGGCGATCTGCGGCAGCCAAAGTCTGAACCCCTACCATTAGGACAGGAGGATAAAGGAGAGAGCGACGTCAAAGGCTGGGACGCGCACGGAAACCCAATCCCCCTTCATTATGGCAATGAGCCGAAAGAAATCAAAGACTTAATTTTCGAATTGTCGCGGTTCTACAGGCAGACTTCCGAAACGGTGGCTTGCAGAAATGGAGCCATCGCCATGTACCGCAAAATGATGGAAGAGCAGCAAAAGCATGAAGATTATTATTTGAAAAGACGAGATGAATACCAAAACGAACTCTCTCAGCTACAGTCCGAACATGCAGAAAGATACAAGTTGCAAGTTCAATTAGAGGCGCAGCTGGCTACTTTACGGATAGACCACAAGACCGAAGCCGACTTCAACGCATCGCTCATTGAACAACTCCAACGCGAACGAAAAGCCGATGCAGAACGGATAGCCGCTTTGGAAAAAGAAAGGGATGACTATCGCAACGCGCTGCATGTTTTAGAATCAAGCACGACGGGGTATCAGGCCAGCAATATGCGGGCACTTAACGCGGCGATAAAGGAAACCCTCTCCCAACCCTCTCACCCTCAAAGCAAAAAACAGTAAGTATGAATACCGAAAAGAAAATCACCTCCTTGGACGTCATCAAACGAATGGCTGACGACAATAACCCGGGCCTGCGCCTGGCATCCCTCAACAACATCGACAAGGTGGAGATCAAGGGAAAGAACGGATTCTTCACCGTGGGAACACCGCCGGAGGATGTTCACAACTGGATGCAGGGCAAAACCAAGCATGGCGGACTCTTCCTCATCGATGGGGAAGCCTTCAAAGAAACTGAAGCAAAAATGAAAGCTGAAAACGAATAACCCCCATGATACAAACAAAGGACCTGAGACAAGGCAACAAGCTCAAATTCGAGGACAAGATCGTCACCGTCTTATATATCACCCCGGACGGCGTGATCATCGATGGCATAGACGCGGCCGACGGCTCAAACATCAGCCTGGAGCAGGAAAGGTTGGAATACATCCCGCTGGACGAGACCTGGTTGGAGAGATGCGGGTTCGATAAGTTCGAACAATCAATGCTTCATTTTATCTATCGCGATTACCGACGCCGCAACTGTGTGGTAATACCGGTAGCGGGTTTCTGTGAGGTGGAATATTCCGGGCTAAGTATCGATGACAGGACGCATATAGGGCGAATCCAATACGTTCACCAACTTCAGAACCTCTTCTACGCATTATGCGGCGAAGAGCTGGAGATAAAGTAAGGCGCAAACCATTACAATCCGATCTGGCCCAAAATCCTGAAAACTGCTCAAAACATGACCAAAGAACAGCTTCAAAAGGCAACTGCCATTAAGAAGGAGATCGATTTTATAAATCGAAGCCTTATTGAATTAGATGAATGCCCGCGAACGACCTTTCAGACATCACCATCCGGCAAAAGCTTTAATTATGTGCCTGCCGTAATGCGCGGATTTTTCGATGAAGATGTCTATCGGTTACGTGTCTCAGCGCATATCGCGGAATTGGAAAAGCAGCTCGCAGATATTTAAATTTCCTGCCGGACCCCCAAAAAGTGAAAACCATCCAATATGGAACTATCCAACGACCTATTAAAGTACACTCCCCGCCAAATCCAAGTTATCCAAGGAATGGCCAACGGCCTGCGGTATAAGGAGATTGCCGCCTCACTCGGATTAAGTACCCGCACCGTTGAAGATCACGTAAACGCGATCATGAAAAAGATGCGCGCCCGCACCCCCGGGGAGATAATCGCAATGGGTATCCGCATGGGCCTTATTGCCTAACCGTGAAACTACGGCTGTTTCACGAGAAACGTTTTCGATCCGTCCCGCCAAAAGTCAACTATCCCATTAAAGATGAATGAAGTATTTGCAAAAAATCTAACTGCCGCCCGCGAGAACAAACCCAAGCGCACGCAGGAGAAAGTCGCCGCCGATCTCGGCATCACAAGATCGGCTTACGGGTCATACGAAGAAGGGAGGGCTTTTCCGCCGTCGGAGCTTCTAATTCGGATCGCCGACTATTTCGGCATCGCCGACTTGAAAGGATTTATTTCGGATGATGAATTCCAGCCGTCCCGATCAATGCCGAAAGTCAGGGATGAGGCAAGGCCGCACAAACTGACGCTTCTCCAGCGGGCCTACGAGAACGCTCACATCAAAGACAAGCTAGCCGTAAATCTACTGCTCGGCCTTGTTGATCTCAGCGATCCTTCTTGATTACTAAATAGTTTAGTAGCTTTAACTTATGGGAGCACCTAAAGGAAATCAGTTTTGGAAAAAGAGATCCAAGCATGGGAGGGACAAGCTATTTGCCACCCCAGATTTGCTATGGGAAGCCTGCGAGCAATATTTCAAATGGTGTGTGAATAACCCGCTTATAGAACTGGAACAGATAAAAAATCCTCCTAGACCATACAAAGACAAGGACGGAACGTGGGTTGCTCCGTCGCAATTTGTGGAGTTGCCGAAGATGAGGGCATTCACGATTCAGGGTTTATGCCGATATCTCGATTGCAATACGTTGTGGTTCATGCAATTTGAAAAGAGTTTGAAGGAAGATTCGAAAAAGGACGACCCGATCACAAAAGACTTTTCTCTAATCTGTATACGCGTGCGGGAGATCATCTATGAGCAGAAGTTCACCGGGGCCGCCGCTGGCTTTCTCAACGCGAACATCATTGCCCGAGATTTAGGGTTGGTTGAAAAGCAGGAAAAGCGCGACGTGGACAAGGATGGTAATGATGTTCCCAAAAATCCTTTCGTGCGAATCATGCTACCCGAGGGTATGAATATTGAATTTCCGTCCAACCTGACCGATGATGCAGGAAGCGATTAACCTTTTCCCGGAAACAGACAGGATGCCCTTATATTGGGCGAATCTGTTGGCAAAGGAAAAGATCGTTGTCAACCCTGGTGGCACCTATTCCGGAAAGACACAATCGATCATCCGGGTATGTCTGACGTGGGCGGCAATGAAGTACTTTCCTAATGGCATCACGATCTGCTCGGGGACCCTTACTAAGCTCAAAGAAGACGGCATCGCGATATTCGAGGGCCTCTATGGCAAGAATCCGGTGTTGAGAAGCCTGATCAAAGGATACAACCGAAGCGAATTCAAGATCACGTTCGGCACCGGCACGACGATAAAGTTCACATCCTTTGAGAACATCCTCCAGGCGGAGGGCGCAAAATGCGATATCCTTTACATTTGCGAAGCTCCGCGTCTGTCATGGGGGGTAGCATACCGGCTCATTTTCCGTACCAATTTCAAGGTCTATATTGATTACAACCCCTATCAAAACTTTTGGGTAGACGATAAGATCATTGATTGCAAGGTTAACCCCAGGACCGGGAAAAAGGAATTTAATAGTGTGAAGGTCCTACGTAGCTGGCATATACACAATCATTTCATCAGCCAGGAAAAGAGGGATGAGCTAGAAAATATCACCGACGAAGAGATTTGGAAGGTATACGCTCGAGGACTGAAGGGCAAGCTGATGGGCCGCATTTACAATTTCAAGAAGGTCGAAAAGATTCCGCCAGGCCTTCCCTTTGTATTCGGCATAGACTTTGGCTACAATGTCGACCCTTGCGCCATCGTCAAGATATACATAAACGGACGGGATAGATATTGGGAGCCGCTATTATACCTTTCTGAAAATGCGATGTTGGATCTTATAGCCAAAGACAATTTACGGATCACGCCGGCGCAATATATGGCGCGTATCCTGAAAAATAACGGCTGTACAACATCTACAATGGTTTGGGGTGACCACGACAAGAATATGTCATTTCAGTTGCGCCGCGCTGGTATTCCCTTCCGGATGATCAAGAAGGGGCCAAATAGCGTCGTCATGGGTATTAGCAAGGTCAAGGCCTATAATAACTTCTACCTGCCAGACGATAACTTGGAGCGTGAACATGATGGGTATACCTGGGAAAAGGGTGTCGACCTCGCCACGGGCAACGAAGTCTACCTGGCTACGCCGGTGGCCGGCCGCCCTGATCACTATTTAGATGCGGGCCGATATGGGATAAAAGGCCATTCTATGCGCGCCACAGAAAGCGATAAAGGTGCAGAGGACGAAGTTGAGGAAGAAAGCGAGTAGTTATTCGATGCGGTTTGCAGGGTAAGATGTAAATTTGGAAGCCATGAAAAATAGTCTAAAACAAATCTTCTTTCCTCCGGTCATGTTGGGCAAGCTGGGACCGATCTCATCGTTTCCTAAACCCAGTCCCGAACAGGAGTTCCGGTTTAAAACGGTCGATGATATTGCAGCGCTTGAAGGTATCGGCAAAAAAGAATTGGCGGCATTGGAAGCGAAAAAGCTCATTGAACACCTTAAAAGCGAATTTGGGTTATGATCAAACTAGGCCAGATTATTCGAAGCCCCACCGAGATCACAATCGATCCGAAAACGCATCGCGGATCGATCGATAGGGATTTCTTCAATAAAAGCATGAAACGCTTGGGACCCATCAAGATGCGAATGGGATGGACGACCGAAGATTGGTTCGCCAATACTTATTCCATTGTGTTTGAGGCTAGGGGAGTTAGGATACCGAGATTTATGAATCCCGTCCGTGGCAGACGTCGCGGCAAAACTAAAACACTATGATCAAAGCAAATGAGCTGCGATATGGCAATTTGGCCCTTTTAAAGTATGATAGGTGGTCAAGCAGCGAAGACAAATCTATGCCTTATGAGCGAGTTATATTGGTCGGAGGAGCGATTGGAAAAGATCAAGACGCGAGCATTTGGGAAGAACTTGAACCACATGGTCAATTTTGGCGAGAGTCGGATTTACATCCCATCCCCCTAACCGAGGAATGGCTGCGGAAGATGGGATTCAAATCATATTCGGAAAAAGGCGACTCGTTCGACTATTGGCATATAGGCGATCCAGAAGATGAAGAAACAGGACGGCTATGGTCAAAAGGAGACATCATTCATTTGGAATTCCCGGATGTAGAATTGCAATTCGTCCATCAGCTACAGAATCTTTATTTCGCCCTCACCGGTGAGGAATTAACAATAAAAGACGATGCCTAAAATACTAACGCTTAAAAATTTGACGAAAGAACAAAAGGCAGTCATAGAGCTTTTTAAGACTGGCAATTTCTCCGTTCATTATCACGATTTCTGTGTTTGCAGCGTTTTCAAAGATCGATTTGATTACGATTTTGTAGATGCAGAAACCGGCGAAGATATTCCAAGGGAGGAAGTCTATGAGCCTGGCGACGACGTTGGTTATTTACCAGAGATCGTGCAATTATTGGTATTGGCATTGGGTGGTAAATCCGGAAGCGCATAAAATTTGGATTGTTTTCCCACTTTGGCAACATTTGCCACCGACCAGAGACAACAAAATTCCCACTTAACCGATAAAATAAGCAATATGGTCACGGAAAATATCCCTTCACAGAGAACTGCGGTCATTCAGCGAAGAGATAAAGAGATTCGTCGGATATGTGAACGGTTCGGCGCCTTTGTGAGCTGGCAATATGGTCATCCGCGCAAACGCATATTTCCCAAGCGCGACCGACTTGAAAGACTTCGGCGCAGGAGTCATCCTCAAGGCGGGTTTGCTATGTTGGCGTCCATAGAAATGACCATTGCCCAAATAATGGCTCAGATGAGTACACCTATTCCAAAGAATACCGAACGCATCTACCCTGAATGGCCGCTGTCGATTGGCGAAAGTTCACCGGAGGTCGTAAAACTGGGTGAAACAAGCCTACTTCTGTGCATGGAAGAGCCGGTGGCTAATCTGATCGCGGCAAGGAAGGCGATAGACAGGTTTTACGCGAACAGGGCGCAGGCCATGCGTGAGCGCCCTATAAATCAGCCGAAATGAGCAAACGATCCGACATATCAGACATCGAAGTCGTCCTGGCTTGCAAACGGGCCCACGAGACGCATGGCCCTTTTGCATCGGAATTGCTTATGGAAAAATTCCAGGCACCAGAAAAGGTGGTGATGAGCGCCATGGGAAGAGCAGTTGATCGCGGCTATATCGAATGGGGCGTATCGCTCAGGTCGGCATGGCCAACAGCTAAAGGCCTTGCATTACTTGATTTACCATCTATTCATGAGTCATTGATGAGGGACTTAGCCGGCGCTCTAAACGCCGAGGAATACGGGATATTGAAAACCGCACTATGTGATCATCTGAAACGGGAGCCGAGATTTACCGATTGGACCAACTGCATTATGTCTTTTAAGCAAGATAAGCCGAACGAATATGTTTTTTCGTGTAGCGGCGAGGAATTGGGAAGGATGATCCGGGAAATAAAGTTTGCCAATGTCCTAAGCACCTTCGCCGAAATTTCCGTTACGTGGGTACCGTAAATCTACGGATGACCCCAATTTTCCCTCCCAAAAAGTTTAGTATTTATAGGATTACTGTACTTTTAGACCAGAATGCCTATTAATCAAGCCAGTAAGCCGGTGTGCTGTATCTCCTGCGGTAAGCTAATTGCCAAGGGTTATATCGACGCCGGCAGCATCGAGATCAGGTGTAAGTGCGGCGTGGTTAATAAGCTCGAAGCAGAACATAAACCCGAGGGCCGGAGTGAGTTGAGTAAGCGTGTCAGCCAAGTAGTTCATATCCCTTATGGGGTACAAGATCAATTTGGTAACGTCCTGATGCCAGGATGTTTTTCCAAGAAGACAGGTAGATAGAGCCCCAGCGTTGTCGATTACAAATTAAGTTGCGCCACATAGTTGAGCGCCAGTATCATCGAAAGATGATGTTGGCGCTTTTTTCATTTACGCCCAATGAACAAATACGGTATCGCAGGCAGGGAATTGATGAAAGGCAATATCGGCAACGCTATTGCTGCGATCGCGACGAAATCCGTCACCTCCGAGCTCATCCAACATTCCCGCTGGCGCAACGGTAATTTCTTCTTCGGCGTCAATGGCGCCGATAAAGCCTTCATCTGGGGCAACTTCAATAGCTCGCTAATAGCGTATCAGTTTTGCCCCATTGTATCCGCAGTCATCAACAAAAAGGCGCAGGCCCTGGTCAACGGCAAGACGGTCGTCAAGTCCGATGATGACAAGCGCGAAGTCATCACACCCGCGGCCAAAGCGTATATTAAACTGATGAAGCGGCCGAACCTGCTGCAAACCGGCAAGCAGTTCAAGGCGCAAGGCAACATCTACAAGCAGATCTACGGCTACTGCCCCGTGCTTATCGTAAAGCCCGTCGGCTTCGAAAACGACCCGTCCCGGTGGAAGCTATGGAACATTCCACCGTGGATGCTACAGATCCGCGACAGCACGAATCTGTTTTACGCGAACGGCGATCAGCCTTTTGAATCGATTTGGCTCACCTACATGGGCCATTCGGTGCAATTGGACCCTAACAGCATCATCTTTCTGCGGGAAAACCAGATCAGTACGGGCACGTACATGATGAACAACAGTTCCGAGAACAACGTGTCGTTGTTCCTGCCCGACAGCAAGCTTTTCGCCTTGGAAAAGCCGATCGACAACTTCATTGCGTCGCTCAACAGCCGTGGATCGCTGATCCGCAATCGCGGTCCGCAGTGGCTGCTGACCAACGACAGTAACGACAATCCGGAAGCCGGCATCTTCCCGAATGATCCACTACAACTGCAAGACCTGCATAAAGACTTTCTGCAATACGGCATCATGCATGGGCAGCGAAAAGCCATCATCACTGACGCGAAGCTGAAACTTCAGACTGTCGGTTTTGATGTTGCTCAACTCAAACTACTGGAAGGTGAACTCCAGGATGCCAAACAGATTTGCGACGGCCTAAACTATCCGCCGTATCTGCTTGGCCTGGTCGATGCCAAGTTCGACAACCAGGACATTGCCGAACGGTCACTATATACCAACTCCATCATCCCGGACAGTGATAGCGACGACGAAATTTGGACCTACCGGTTAGGCCTGGATAAGCTGGGGCTAAAGATCAGCACCGATTTCAGTCATCTGCCGGCATTGCAGGAGGACATAACTGAACAGGGACGCGGGCGCTGGTATATGGACCAGGCGCTGACGATCGAATTCGAACACGATCTGATCACCTGGAACGAGTGGCGCGCAATGCTCGGCATGGACACGGTTCCCGGCCGCGATTTGTATTACAGTGAGATGATCACCCAAGGACTGATCCAACCGAAACTACCGGCGCCTAACACGGCCAATGTATCGTCAGATACTGCGGCCACCAATTCCAATAATCAAAACAATTCCAACAATGGCAACGGAAACTAAGCCGGCTGAGAAGCCGAAAGTCGATAAAGCCGCTTTGGAGGCACAGCGGGAGATCAAGGAGCGCCAGGTTAAAACAAACGAAATCGTCAAGAAATGAGCAAGCTATTGGCATTGAAGGACCTATCGGGAAAACCGCTGTTCGACTATCTCAAGACGAACAAAGAAGCCCTGATTGCCGAAAAGAAGTCCATCGTCAAGCATGCGGACCCATTTTCATGGTCGCCGGAGATCAGCCGGATGAAGATCACGAAAGACGGTTCAATCATCAAGGCTGACGCAACCGGCGACGGCGACCTAGATGGCGACGCCGACGGCGGGACGATGATCCCAGATGACGAAAGCGTCCATGTGACTGTCGTCGCCAATACCGCTAACTGGTGCGATAGCCAGCTGGATGTACTGATCCCCGATTGCTGGAAAAGCTCGATCAAGCAGCGCAAGGGCATGATCCCGCACCTGCATGACCACATCCACCAGATCGAGGCCAAGATCGGCGAAGTAGCGAAGATCTACAGCAAGGATATGAAGCTTACGGACCTGGGTTTGAACCAATCCGGGACCACCCAGGTCCTGATCTTCGAAACGGACGTAATGGCGTCGTACAACGAGAAGATTTTCAACCAGTACAAGCTCGGGAAGATCAATCAACACTCCATTGGCCTGCAGTACGTGAAGATATCGCTCTGCATCAACGACAAGGATAGCGAGAAAGAATATGATTTCTGGAACAAGTACTACCCGCAGATCATCAATAAGGACGTCGTCGACGCCCGCGGTTATTTCTGGGTAGTGACCGAGATCAAGCTGCTTGAAAATTCCTGCGTTCTTTTTGGCTCAAACGAATTGACACCGACCCTGGACGTAAAGTCCGACACTGGCACCCAGCCGCTGCAAAGCACTGACAAGGACCAGCCGTCATTTGACTCGTTAGGGGCGATCAAAGGCATCGTCCTATGCCAGGGGTGTATGACGGTGTATAGCGCGCCGGATTCCGGTTCCTCCAAATGCCCTACCTGCGGACAGTATTGTTCGCCGGACAGTAATACGGCAGAAGTGGGAACCTTCGATTCGCTCCGCGCCATAGCAGAAACAAAATTTATCTAACCCGTTCAAATTGTAAAAGAAGATGATTACGAAAGAAGAACTTGACGCGCTCGTTGCGCAACTCGGGCCGCAAATGGCGGCAAAGGTTAAAACCGAGATTGATGCTTACGAGGCCAAAGTAAAGCAGTTCGCCATTGATGCCGTTAAAAACGGCAATTACATATCGAAGGAATCCTTCGATGAGTACAAGAATGCAGCCGAAACAGCCGTAGATGCTGTAAAAGCAATCTGCGAAAAGCAGGGCACTACGCTGGCTGAAGTTGCGTTGCAGCTGGGCGCCGACAAGGTCGGTACCAAATCTCACGGCCAGGTACTTCGCGAAGACACCGAAAACCTGCGGAAGATTTATCAGCAGGGCCAGGGCACCAAGACCTACATGCTCAACCTGAACGCCAAAGGCGAATGGGTGATGAAGCCGATCGACATGACCAAGACGACTGGTTTGGAAGCCACCATCGACGGCGTTCCCGCCTGCGCCGTGGCTTCTATCACGCAGGCGCTTGATCCGGCTACGTTGCTTCGCGTAGGTGCTGGCTCGGTGATTAATAGCCAGTATCGTAACTCCGCCTGGATTTTCGATCTGTGTAATACGATCAACGCGTCTTACATCTCCGCGCAACCTTTCGCCATGTGGTTCGATGAACAGCCCAAAGTTGGCGGATCGGTTACCACGGCTGAAGGCGTAACCAAGACCCCGACGCAGTACATCTACAAGCTGAACAGCGCGACCTACAAAAAGGAAGCGACGATCATCGGCATCACCGAAGAGTTTCACATCGATTTCGCCCAGCTGGAAAGCGATCTGTTGAATAAGGGCCGTATCGACGTGATCAACCGCGTCAACCAGGCCATTCTTCCCAACATCATCGCAGCCGCTACTCTTTACAACCAGGGTGCAGCCTTCAAAGGCGGTGCTGGCGTAGTGGATGTGAATGATTATGACGCTGTCGCAGCACTGGCCGCTCAGGTAGACAATGCGACGTTCGGCAGCGCAAAGACGAACACTGCCATCATGGGCACCAACAAAAAGTATCGGATGGGTATTCAGAAGAACAATCAGGGATCGTACCTGAACCCGCCCGAGGTTCTCAATGGCGTGTCGTTCGTCGGCAACCCGTCGATTGACACGTCTTCGCTGGGTGCTGATGGTTTGCTCGCCGGTGATCTGAAACAATACAATATCATCCTGCGTGGTGGTTTGATTGTTCGGGTCGGCTACAACGGTACCGATTTCGGCGATAACAAATTCTCAACGGTGATGGAGCAGTTCTACTATGACTACATCTCCACCGTACGGAAAGTAGCCATCGTAAGCGGACCGGATTTCGCCACCGTCAAAGCGGCTATCACCGTATAGTATTTCGTAACGGTTAAACTTTTTATCATGGTAGAAGAATCGGAAGACTTGCAGGAAACTGCAGTCGAAAAAGATGAATCGGTCGGTGAGCTGGAAAAAGAAGAGATCAGCCAACCCAAATCCACGGTCAATACGATTATGATGGTCGGCGGTGACGAACCGCAGCCGGGCCATAATGTAACGGTGAGCACGGTATCCATGATCTCTGCGGCTGCTGACGGTCAACATGCTCCATCCGAAAGGGTGAAGGTGTTGATAAAGTATCCTAAGGACTGGAAAAAGCAGAAGCATCTCAAAGATGGCGACATCAAAGAGATCGCGCCGGAAACAGCCGATCAGTTCATCAAAGCCGGTTTTGCTACCCTGGTAAAAGAGGATAATTCGAAGTAATGTCATTTATCGATGCATCATATTTCGTTGGGGACCTAACCATTCCGAATTCGGGCAGCCCTGAAGTAGCTGAGCGGATCAGTTGGTACATACAAAAATATGAACCGCTGTTCCTGCAAAAGCTCTTCGGCTATCCGCTTTATAAGGCGTTCGTCGCTGGGATGTCGAATACACCACCGGATCAACGGTTTTTGGATATCCTGTACGGCAAAGAGTACACGGACTTTCAGGACCGCATCCAGTTGTGGAAAGGGCTCATCGTGACGGACACTCCCGTTTTTACGATCGCAGGCAATGCTTCCTATAAAAAGCCGGTCTACATCGCCGTCGGAACAACCGCTGGATTTACGGCTAACACGAAGGTGGCAACCTTAGATGGGACGAATGGGACGGACGATTGGCGCGGATGGACTCCCATCCTATTTCGTGGAAGCGCGCCACTGACTCCTGACGTGGACTATTCCTGGGATATAGCAACTGGCGTTTTGACGCTTCTCGCGCTCAATGATGTCTTTGGGCCTGCGGAAAAGTTCTTTGCTCAATTCGATCAACGGACCGATCCGATCAATGCCCCGGACATCACGCCGAGCGAGAGTTGTATTGCCGGATATGTCTACTACTGGTATCGGCGCGGAAATGCCACGCAGACCACTGATTTCGGCGAAGTGGTTACCACCGCAGAAAATTCCATCAACGCCAGCCCTCGTAAAAAGATAGCCGCCGCCTGGAATGAGATGAGCGGGTGGGTGAAGCAGTTCTGCGCATTCATGGAAGCCACGCAGATAGCTGATCCGACGATCTATCCGGAATGGACACTCCCCGACGAACATCATGCATTGAAGCATTTTGGTTTTATGAACCCAATTTTTTAACAAACAACATTTTCAGATAATGAAAACGCATCTCAAAGCATCTTTTTTAGCCATTTGCCTGTTGGCGATGGCTTTTGCAGGATCGGCGCAATCGAGCCTGCTTTCGACGACCAGCGGCGGAGTGCTGGATACGGTCACCGGCACCACTGCTCGCATTATGGCCCTGAACACCATCGGATACAAGGAAACGATCACGGCGACCGTCGTGATCACGAAGATATCCGGCACCAATGGGGGAACGATGGTTCCTGTCGGCAGTGACGATGGGACTAATTGGCACGACATCAGCCAGATCACCAAAGACACAGTTACCGTCCCCAATGGGAACCTTATCAAAGGCTACAGCTTTCAAAAGGGATGGAAATGGTATGGCGTGCAATGGACCGGTACCGGAACCATGTCGGGGTCCATCAGTGGCAAACTCGTAGCTCGTAAACAGACGGACTAATGAAATGGCAGCCGCTATATATCGTGGATATTCTTGGCGAGGTAGTGAAGGCCGTCGACGACGTCTTATTCCCTGTCCTCAACAAGCATATCCTCTATTACTACGGCCGGCCTATTCAAATCCTGACGAAGCTCCAAAAGCTCAATGGCTCAATCACGTTGAAAGATAACAAGTATCCACTCTTCGCCGTGTTCCAGGATTTCCCGGAACAAACCGGCACCGGCTACTATGCCGTCGTGAAGTTTCCCAAGATATCCATTGCCATGCTATCTAACCTGACGGATGAACCGCAGGCACGCATGACGAAGACCATGAAACCTGTTCTTTATCCGATCTATGGAGAGTTCCTGCGTCAGCTTGCAAAGCATCCCAATGTCGTGGGCAATGACCCAGGAGCTTTCCAGATGGTCAAGTGGGACAGGTTTGGGTCGGAAGCGGAAGCGAAACTGAACGATTATATCGACGCGATCGAGCTGCAGAACCTGGAATTGACTTTCAAGACAGTAACAAAATGTAAATCTTAAAAACACTTTTTCAATGGGTGCTTTAATTAAAGCGTGCTTAAAAGCGCTTACGATAAAAAACTCCGGCTCCGAGTGCAGCGAATCGATGGGGCCGACCTCAATGCTGTTCATGGTGCCGCCGAACCTCAAATGGACGGCCACGGACATGCTTAATTTCGACGCTTACCTGCAAACGCAAATTCACGCGGCGGCAGGACAGCGGATCTATCCGTTGTTTGGTCCCGATGTTCCGATCCGTAAACTGACCGTGAACAAAGAAGGCGACGTTATCCCCATTCAGGATGATGGCACCCCGATATTCGTTCGTTACGGCAAGATCACCCGGATGTTTGGAACGACGGAGGGAGGGATATGCTATGCGCAGGTGCTTGAGTCGCTGTTAAGGGCCGGCTACTCGTTCATCGAGGTCGACAATGCCAACCAGGTGCTTATGCGGGCGAATGAGGATGGCACTTTCAGTGGCATCAAGACGAGTTTTATGTACAGCCCGTCGCCAGACTTCGCCGATTTCAAAAATCCGGGATATATCTATTTCCAGATGACGATTGACGTGCAGGAGTATGTCAATTTCGGTGAGATTTTCCAGAGCGATGCCGCGATCACCGATCTGACGGGACTGCTGGATGTAGAAGTAACCGATGCAACAGGATCGAGCACTACCAAACTGAAGATCGGCGTCGAAACCCTTTGCGCCAATACTGACCTGGTAGCGCTGGTTGGATCGCCGCTGGCCGCTGTTGCCAACTTCGTTGTAACGGCAACTATTGCAGGAACGCCAGTAACGATCACCGCAGCCGCAATCGTAGGCGGACATATCGAGCTCACCGGCACTTTTGCCAGCGGTACGGAGTATACGGTTGCGTTGGCTTCTGTTTCTACGCTCTTTACCAACGGGGTCGAAGGATATGAAGGAATCCAATCGGTTAACATCACGATCCCGTAATCCGTTGCTATCATCCAATTTATCATTTTTAAAAGCTTAAATAACATGGCAACTAAAAGATTTGGCCCGGTAGACGAAAAAGGCATCAAAGGTGTCGATGTGAACCTTGAAGCCTTCGCTTCCTATAAGTCGCTAGACGACCTTAAAAAGGAACCTGGCAAGATATTCGGACACCTGCCGCAAGGTGCGCAGGATGTCGCCTATGAAGAGCTGGCCGCTGAATTGGGCATCCCCAAGAGCGTGGCCGTTTCTCCGGTTAAGCCTGCCGGTACCCCTGCTTAATAACCTAATAAGGCCGTGGAAGACTGCGGCCTTATTTCAAAACTTTCTTTATGCTGGATGATTTTGCTGAGCGGATATCTAAGCTCCAGGCCTTTGATTTCGGGCAAGCCCTACAAACCGCTGTCGAAGACAATGCGGACAAGCTTCCGCCGATGATCCGCGAACAACTGGAAGAAGGCAAAGACGGCAACGACAAGCCCAACACGATCTTCGGTCGCAATGGGTATTCGCCGCGTACCGTCGAGATCAAAAAGGCAAACGGCCAGGGGTTAGGGGCGGTCATAGACAGGGTCACCAACTATATGACCGGCGCTTTTTACGAATCGCTGGAGATGAAAACGGAAGGACAATTGATCGAGGCCGACAGCGATGTGCCTTATTTCGGCGATATCACCTTGTACAGCGATGATGCTCTTTTGGAGGTAGACAAAGATCACCGGCTTGAATTCGCGGAAAACTATACGATGCCTTCGGTTGAAGCGCAACTGCTTGAAAAAACTGGAATTGTTGTAACCCACAAATAATGCCTATTCCGGAAAATATTATCCAACGCGCTGCCGATTGTTCGGTAAAGCAGTTCATGCAATGCTCGTTCGATCATAAATACAAGGCGCTATTGATCGAAGGCGAGGCATCGGAGGATGATCTCCGGATAGCCTTCGAATACATCTACGCCGAATACGCCGACTATTCCGGTCTGTTCCAGTCTCAAGAATTTGATATCGTATCCTACATAAACTCGCTTGATAATCGCATCCAGACCATAAAACGGTTTATCGATCTGCAAAGAAAATTCTTAAAACACTTCGATATTCCGTACCTGCCAGAATTAAAGATGGTAAAAAAATACGGACATGAAATCTATTGGGACCAAAACTATCCGGATAAAGAAGGCTTCCTGAAAAAGTTGATCAAGATCGAGGCCCGTGAAACAAAATACCAGGCTATCGTAGACAAAAAAGTCAACGAGCTGATTGCTCTTCGCAAAAAGAAGCAGACTAAAGAGCATTCCATATTGGAAAGCCGAAAGGATTTTGTGACCACGCTTAACCGCCTTTCGCAATCCGGCTTTCACATAGATAAGGAAAAAACATCAGTTGAAGAGTTAGCCCTCATGATCAAAGACCGGAGGGATGAGGTAGAGGAATCAAAAGCTCAACAAAGAATAAAGAAACCAAGATGATGGAAGAATGGAAAGACATACCAGGATATGAAGGGGTATACGAGGTGTCAGACTTAGGACGTATAAAATCATTGGCTCGATCTTGGGTTTGGGGCCGTGGCGCTGTCCGTCATCAGCCAGATAGAATTCTGCGACCCGGTTTGCAATGTGAAGGAGGTTATCTAACTGTAAATCTAGTCAAGAGCGGAATTTCAAAAAATGTTTTAGTTCACCGAATTGTTGCCATCGCGCATATATCAAATCCAGAATGCAAACCAGAAGTCAATCATAAAGACGGAGATAAACTCAACTGCCGAAAAGACAATCTGGAATGGAATACGAGGGAAGAGAATCAGCAGCATGCGTATAAAACAGGATTGCATGCAAATACGATTCAAAAATGCGCCGAATCATGCAGACGTAGGTTTTCAAAGCCGGTTGCTCAATATACAAAATTAGGAGAGCTGGTGAAGGTGTTTTTTAGCGAAGCAGATGCGCAACGCGAAACGGGCATTAGACAGTCCAATATTAATTCGGCGATTCAAGGGAAGGCGAGATCGGCTGGTGGTTTTATCTGGAAACGGCCATAAAATTAACTGAATGTCAGCTCAAAATATTATATCGTTTGGGTTCAACATCGATGAACTGAATGCCGAAAAAAAGCAGGTGCTCGACCTTTTCGTCGATATGTTCGGCAAGCTTAAAGAATATGACGGGACCAAGTTCAACCCATTAGGTAATGGCGGCCTTGCCGACCTTAAAAGGTCCATTACCGAAGGATCGCAAGCGCTCAGCGCCTTTAACGATACCGCTAAGAAATATAACGATACAATAACTGAGCAGGCAAAGCGCCAAGCTGCCAGCAAGCAGACTACCAGCGATCTATCGACCGCGATGAAAGAATATCAGCGGATTGTAGACCAGCTTGCTGCCGCCCAGGCGAAGAACAATGCCGCTTCCAGCGATGCGGCCGAAGGTCTGGCTATGGAAAAGCAGGCTTTGAGGGAGCGCAACGCAGAATTATCTGCGTCCGCCCGTCTCCAAAGCGCGGAGGTTAATTCTATCAACGAAGCAGAGGCCGCCAATGCCAAATTGACGATAGAAAAGAAAAACCTAAATCTCGAAACGGAAGAGGGCAAACAGCGGTTGCAGGAGATCAATGCCGAGCTCAACAAAAACACAGAGTTCATCCGCGAAAACGCATCGGTCGCCGAAAAGCAGAAGATGAATATCGGCAACTATGCCGGATCTCTTGCTCCCGCATTCCAAGGGCTCAATGAACTTTTGGAAGGTGTCAATGAAAAGATCGCGGCTATCGAGACGAGAGGACAGAGCGCCGCAAAGGATCTAACCAGGGTGCCGATAGGATTTGACAATGGACGCTATGGCGGCAATAGCAATAATGTTAGCGGTTTCGCTGGGGGCGCTGGCGCATCCGCACCTGTATTACAGCAGGATGCAGCTGCCTACGAACAATTGATCGTTCAACAGAAGATTTTGGAAGGCGGTCTGGGCCGCCAGAAAGTCGGCTTTTCCAATGTTAACCAGGAGATGCGGAATGTCAAGAACACCCTTGATGCTCTTTCGTTGACCAGCGCCAAGGATTCTGAGGAGTTTGAAAAGTTGAATACAGTCTATACTCAGTCCGAGCAGAAAATAAAGGACTTGCATCGGGAGCAAGCTATTTTGACCGGTGACGCGCCGGCTATTACTGCCCTGACCGGCGTGGCGAAAGGATTGGGCGGCGCATACGCGATTGGCGCTAGCGCGGCAGGTGTTTTTGCCGACGGCAATGAGAAGGTTGAAAAGGAATTGAATAAGCTCGTAGCTGTAATGACCTTTTTGCAAGGCCTGGAAGAGGCTACGGCTGCTTTAAAAGATCGAAATGCTATCGCCACAGCTTTGGAGGCAGAAGCAACAAAGGCCCTTAATTTCATTAAGGCGATCGAGGTGCGGTTATTCGGCGAAGCAAAGGTCGCTGAAGTCGCTGACACCGCTGCAAAGGAGGCCAATGTCGCCGCTACCGAGGCCAGCGTAGCCGGTACAGTGGCGAACACAACAGCCATTGAAGCTGAGACTGCGGCAACGGAAGGCGCCACGGAAGCCACTATTGGGCTTAGAACAGCCTTGGTCGGTATTGGTATAGGCGCTGTGATCATCGCCGTCGGCGTCCTGGTTGCCAAGATTATCGAATGGTCTGAGGCAGAAAATAAGGCTGCTGCGGAATCTGCTGAACTCGCTGAGGCTATGGAAAAGATCAATGAAATCCTTCTGGAACGAATTCGGCTTTCGGATGAAGACTCGCAGCACACCAAACAAAACCTTCAGGATGCATTGACATTGGCTCAGGCGAATAAACAAAGCTACAACGACATCTATAGTATTAAAAAGGCCACTGCCGATCTCGATCTTCAGACGGCGCAAAACGATTTGAAAAAAGCCGCTAATACCAACGATCTCGGCGAAGCCTATCGAATTATCGATGGAAATGTGAAAAGCCTGGACGATTCGTTAAATCCGCTTTTGAAAAAGCAAACAGAGCTTGTCGAAATAGGTAAAATTTGGCAGCAGGTTCAGAGAGGAAATATCAACCAAGGCGAAGCATACCTGCAAATCTATCAGAAATTCGGTAATCAATTAAGTGCAGAAGATGCCAAAACTCAATTAGAATCGGTCACAAAGGCTGCTGATGCCATTAAAAAGACGGCCAAGGATCAAACTGATATCCGCGATAATTACAATAAGGCCGTGATCGCCGGCGAAGCCGTCGTTATTGATAAACAGCAGCATGACGCCGAAGAGCTTAGGCAGATCACCCTCCAAACTTCACTCCAGCAGGCTGATGCCATTAAGGCCAAAAATCAGTTGATACTTAATGATGACAGAAGCACCCTTGAACAGCGGCTGGCCGCTATCCGGTCCAATGCGCAGCAGGAAAAGGACATCCTGGCGGCCAATCTCAATGAGCAACTTTCCAGGCCTGGTGCTCGGGATGCAAACGGAGCATTAACTGGTACATCAACGATTGCCATCCAAAAAGCTGCCGAAGAGCGCACCAAGATCACCGAACAATCCCAGCAGGAGCAATATAAGCTCATTGTTCAATATAATGATGCGCGGTTGTCCTATCTCAATTCGATCAATAAGAATGAATTGGATAGCGATGCTGCCGTGCAAAAGGCTATATCTGAGAATGATACCAAGGAATTAGATGTTCGACTGACGGCACTGTATAAAAATATAAGCGACCGTTCGCAGGCTATAGCCGGAGATTATGCCCTGCAATTAAAACTTGCCATCGAGCATAACAAAACGCAGGAGGAATTCGACAAGATCGAAAGCGACCGGGCTAAGGCTTTGGTGGAGCTCAATGCCAACACCGAAAAGGAGATATATGACACGGTGGTCAGCTGGGGCGAGAAGAGGTTCAAGGCGATCGATGAACAAAATAAGGCTGAAAACTCCGTCACTGATGTAACCGCTAAATATAATCTGCGGAGCGATGCGCTTGATAAAAATTTAGCCAGTAACCTATTGTCGGTTATTAATTACGATGGAAAGCGCAAAAAACTTGACGAGCAATACGCAATCGATAGCGCCGACGCTCAGGTGGAGGATGACAAAAAGAAATTGCAGCGGCAAAAGGACTATCAAGAGAAGTACCTGGATATACAGGCAGCATTTGCTAACGGACAGTTAGATCTTGCGAAGGCTGGCGGAGATTCAGGCAAGATCGCTAAGGCACAAGCGGAAGTCGATGCTATCAATAAACTCCAGAAGGAGTCGGCCGATTTCATATCGGAACTATCCAAAAAAACAGCAGATGATCAGGACGCAGCCATCAAGGCCCATAATGCAAAGACGGTTGCTGCGGCCGGCAATTTAATGGCCGATCTAAAGTTGCTTGCATCCAAGGCGGCGGAGGCAACAATATCAATATATGATAACGAGCATGAAAAGCGCATCCAAAATATTGAACGCGAAACCGAATTGGCTGACGCCGCCTCAGATGCCCAAATTGCTGCCGTACAAAAATCGACCTTAACCGTCCGTCAGCAGGCCGAAGAAATCGCCATTCTTGCCGCGCAAAAGAGAGCCCGGGATACAGCCGCTCAAAAAGAAGAGCGAGCCCAAAAAATCGAAGAGGCCAAATTTGAGCGCGATTATTCTCTTGCGCAGGCAATTTGGAATACTGCCTCCGCTATAATGAAGACTTTCTCTACCTATGGATTTACGCCTCTGGGGTTTGCTGCGGCAGCCGCACTGGCTGCCATTGGTGCTATAGAAGTAGCAACGATCGAGTCAAAGCCAATACCAGCCTACGCAGAAGGTGTTGGTATTCCGGGGAAAGGTCGTCACCCGGGTGGCGAGGCCATTGTCGGAGAGGCCGGACCAGAATTGGTATCCATCCCTGGCCGCAAGCCCTTTGTTGTGGATCAGGCCACGCTCATCGACCTGGCACCCGATTCCAAAGTGCAGCCATTGAATAAGGATATCGTCGCAGATCTCGGCGGGGCAAGTCTTATGCGAAGCTTCGCTATCCTCAACTCATCTGGCCAGGACCATGCCATTGAGCGGGCCATCGACAACCAGACGACAAGATTGGAACGCGCCCTCAAACGCTCCCAAAGGAAGATCATCAACCACATTCATATCCCGGGGGACACTATTGGTCTTCCCAGAGATTATTATAACACGATGGTAAAAGGCATCCGTAAAAAATGAGTATAGCAACCAAAAAACTGCAATTCTTCTTTACGGATGCCTACAACCGGTGTTATTACGTGGACAATGGCGTTGTGAAACCGCGTTCTATCCCCAAAGCGTTAAGGAAAAATCCCAACGGCTGGAAGGACTATACGTTGCAATTCGACTTCAACCAGAACTATTTTGCTACACTCAGATCAGTTTCCAGCGCGCTAAAGTTCATCGAGGATGGCCAGGCGATCTTAATGGACCGGCTGATCAATGGCGCCGGAACGGAAGAAATACTCTATCTGGTCATCCTGCGGAATAATCCGGCCAAAGGGCTGAACTATTACGAATTGGAGTACAGGGAGCGGGTGGATATTAGCTCCATCGTCGGCGACCCTCGTACCGGCATTTCCGCCAACACCTTGCAATACGATGTCTTCGCCCTGGCGCAAGCCAACGAGAGTACGATGTATTCCATCCCCTGCAATTCATCCAATCCTCTAGCTATACCGGTTCTTTTCGATGGCATTCTACTGCAGGATAAGTTGAACTATAGCGTAACGAGTATTCCTATCGTCAACAACACCGGCCATTTCTGGTTTGCTGTCCCACTCACCTTTCTAAATAACGAGGGCGATAGTGTAGGAGCGATTTTCGGCTCGGAGGACTACGCCAATTTCGACAACCCTGTTACTTACGCGCAAGACCCAGCAACGGCCAATGATTTCCTCGTCTTCGATGTTCCGACAGTGGTAAAGTTGTCCGGCACATTCTCCTTCAAATGGAGCGCGCTTAGGTATAATGGCGGCGGCATCGGGGTATTGTTTTTTACTAGCCTGGATTCAAGACCCGACCCCAATAAGGTCGTTTGGCAAAATATCGGTCCGGCACTGGGAACGCCCCACCCCGCTTTTGTTGTAGGCCAAACCTATACGGTAGCATTCAATATGAAGATATCGCTGGCCGCGAATGAAAAGCTATTCCTTTTCATGGAAATAGCCGATCCGGAGATCAATTCCATGACGATCACGCCATTTGCTACGACTATTTCGGCGGTATATGCCAGTCAACAGCAGCCGTCTGTAAACTATGCTCTCAGGCCCATAGATGTGCTCCAAAGTCTGGTTTCGCAAATTACGCTCGGCAGATATACGGCGGATAGCAATTTTCTCCGGCAAAATAATCGCAAATGCGTGCTCTCCGGGTCATCACTTAGAAGTTTCCCGGACGCTCAGATCATGACGTGTTTTGCAGATTTCTACAAGTCCTTTTTTGTTCCCTACGAATTAGGCATTGCCGTCCGCAACGGGGTCTTGTGGCTTGAGCCGGTCACTGACCTATATAATAGCAATAATGAGATTATGCGGCTGCCCAATGTCAGCAACGTCATCTTATCGGTGGCTAAGGAATTCATCTATGCCTCGGCGAAGGTCGGCTACCTGAAACAGACGTACAACCAGCGCAATGGTAGGTACGAATTCAACTGCACACACAACTATACCTTTCCAATCACGACGGTGGTCAATTCTATGGACCTGGTATCGACCTATCGGGCGGACTCTTTTGGTATGGAGTTCATACGAACCAACTACCCGAACCTGACCACAACGGACGACAAGGGGGATACGGATGTCTTCGTTGCTATGGTAACCGACGTCATCGGGCAGGCGCCGGGCGTAATCGACAATGCTTTTCCCGCGACCATCGTTACGCTTATCTTGGCTGCCCCCGTTATCCGGACGCCCTATTCGAGTACGTTGGTATATAGCCAATACCCTACGATTACAGGCATATCGCAGGCGAATGTAACCATAACCATTTATGCTGACGGTCAGATAGATGGTACCACGGTGGCTGATGCTAATGGCAATTGGTCCTATCAGATACAGACGGCGCTTCGGGTGATGTCGCTCAATTTCAATGGGGTGCATTCTATCACTGCCAACGCTCAAACCGATCCAAGCAATATTAGCGATTTCAGCCCGGCCGTCTTGCTGACGGTAAATCCGGCGCTTACTGCTTCTTTCGTCATCACCAGCCCGACTTCCGGCGACTCCTTGTATGATAATCTGCCAAAGATCACCGGCACGGCTCCGCAAGGCAATGTTGTATCTGTCTTGCTCGACGGCGTACAAATCGGGCGCGTCGTAGCCAATTCATCAAGCCTATGGTCATTCCAGACAACCGCTCCAATATCCAACGGCAACCACACGCTCACAGCGACTTCCCCGGGCTTGCCGGTGACTCCGGCAATTTCCCTAATCGTCAGCAACGATCTGTCAATGCCGCTCATTACCAGCATCCTTTACAACGACACACTCTATACCAACACGCCATTATTAAAGGGCGTAGCCCAGCCAGGCGCAACGATTGACATCTTCATCGATGGAGGCGGGGGGCCGATAGACCTTATAACTGATATCGCCGGACCGGTCGGCACCACCGTAGCCGACGCTAATGGCCGTTGGCAATTCCAGTTTACCGAAATGACCGATCCGTCGACGGATTTGATCATCAATTATATCCCAGATGGGCTGCATGTTTTTGGGACCACCTCTTTGCCAGTCAATGTTTCCGCGTCTATCAGCGGTTTCCGTCTCATGCGCGGCACCAATAAGGGCCCGGTCATGGATTACGACTCCATCCGGCTGGATGATCAATATGTCCCCGCCGGGGTCGATCCTTCGACCTTGCCGCCGACACTTGGACAATTTCTGCATCCTGAGACGCTATTCAATATCGAGGAAACGTCGCCTTATCTATGTCTGAGGGCCCACGACAACACACTATCATCCTTCCTCACCCAGCAAGCTCTTCAACGCATCCTTTTCAATGGTGCCGAGGTAAACGCTAACCTCACCCGCAGCAAAAACGGCCTGGTGGTGAGCGAGAACGCCAATATTCCCGTGAACAGCCTAGCTGCTCCCCTATACTGGCCCTTCTATGTCTCCTTAAAATCTCCGGTCCCAAACACGTTCAACGAGATCATGACCCAGCTGCAGACCGGTGGCTATATCACGGCGGAATACAAGGGGTTGGAGCTCTATTTACTTCCCATTGGCCAAATGACGATGAAGCCGGCTACCGACCAGGCCCAAACCTGGAAGCTGCTCGTTTCTGGCAAAACGCCTTTCTCGACGCTTCTGGCCCTGTTTCAAAACGGAACCTCCATTCAAATAGGCAAACATATGATCTACCGATCCGATTATAATCCCCTTCACTTCGTCAAATACAATGCTACGCCGGTGGCCGGTTGCCACTTTGCGGACATCTACGACGATTGGGAGGAAAACCGTTGGCCGAATTATAGCGCATACGGCCGCCCCGACTACAAGCAACCCTGGGAGATACCCACAGATACCATTGTCGACCAGATGATCACTAATGGTGTGGGGGAATGCGAATTACACCTGGTGTCAGTGGCCACCGGCCTTGTTGTAGACGTCATACCGTATTCAACTCCTGCCGGATCGGTCGTGCAGTCGCCAAATGTTTTACTCGAGGTAAGTATTCCGCTTGCGAGCTATCCCGCTGGATTGTATTGGGCGGCCCTTGTGGCCGACGGTAATATCGTCGGCATTACCAACAAACTCAACTTTCAAACCGATTTCCCGGGGACGCTGAGGCACAAATATGACGGTTCGGTGGACCGCATTGATTATTACTTCTCCACCGGCATCAAAACTATGCTCCGGGTAGAAGGCAAGCTATATCCCTGGCAATCTGACAGTGAAGTGGATGTCTATGAGGATGAGGTAGGGGATTATGAAACTACCCGCAACCTGCCGAAACGTTTCCGCACCGTACAATATGGCACCGAAGATCAACTACTCGCCGATTATATGGCCCTGAAGATGAACATGATCACCGGCCTCGATAACCTCAGGATCGAAAACGAGGCCTACAACCGTGGGGCTGATAGCAAGTGGGAACCGCAGGATCTCGGCCAGGGCGTACCACAGTTGGAAGTGAAGATCGACCTATATCCGACGGAGAATGTCACCGGTACGACCTTCGCGACAGCCGGGGATGCAGATATCGACGCCATCACCTTCACTTATGACGCGACGGCATTTGGTCAAAATGAAGGAGTTATTAACGTAACTGACGATCAAACATCTTAACTATGACGACAACACTTCAAGTATGGACCGGCGCATATCCTTCGATCGTTAATCCCATCCAGGTACGCGTTTACTATGAAAGCGATCCACTGGCCATTGTGACTTCGCAAACGCACGCCGCGCCACACAATGATCAGGAAACATGGAGTTTCCCGGGACTTGACCGGGTAAATATTCTTTTCAGGGTTTACGAGGTCGACGGATCGGGAAATATCATCCAGCAGTTGGGAAAGGATATGAATGTAGTTCCTGGCGCTTATTCTCAAGTTACGGCCAGGGCGCCGGAACAGATCACGGCGGACACTACAACCGGTTTCAGCAGCGGTGTGAATACGGTGGTTTTCGACGGCACAGGCGGAAAAGAGGATTGGCGCGGCTTCGATATTGGCACGCTAAACCGCATGGGGGGCGAAGGCGTGATGAAAAAGGGCGTCGAATATTCCTGGAATCCCAACACGGGCACCCTGCAGCTTCTCACGGCCGGCGACCTATTCAATCCCGGCGAATGGTTTAATGTATCGTTCGTTTTACAGGTTACGCAGCAAACATCCTCGCCGCCTGCTAGCTATCCGGCCTTTGCCACTCCAAAGGTGATCACGGCAAATTATCCGGTTGACGCAGGCGCTGACTTTGGTGGAGGATTGATCATTCGGCCCGCTGGAACTTATTTGGAGGTCACTTTCCCTGCTATTGCCAGCGTTCCGGCGAACAAACGGATAAAAATAGAGTTCGATCCCGGAGCAATACAACAATGCGCAAAACTAATTTTCCAACCTGGCGAGGTTCTATCGTGGTTGCAAGGGAATAGAAACAACCTCTATATCTGCAACCTGGAAAGCCTATATATCTACCCCTTCGTTGATACGGACGCCGTAAAGCGTTGGAGAGTGGATTGTCCGTTCGGGAACTGGTTGCGTATAGGAGAGCAGGTTGTTGACGATAATATTGCTGCGAACGTATTCAATAAACAAATGCTCGATGGTACGGCTCTTGATAACCAGCAATATGCGCGGCTGTATAATGATTTTGTATTGAACCTGCCGCCGGCGGAAGTGTGTAATTACGACGATTGGGCCACAGGCAACAATAAATATATTTATTCATTGGCGAATTCAGCCAACCCGGCGAACAACGGCAAGTTTCACATTCCGAATCGGCTCAACATGTTCGAGAGAATTACCGATGGGACCAGGTCTCCGGGGAATTATGGTGGCCCTCAATTACTCGGCCATAGCCATTACAATGGTGTGGCTGATGATAAAGCACCAGGAGCAGCCGGAAACGTGTTCGTGTACGGCACAACAACTGCGGGGATGCCCGGATTTGCAAACGGTCAAATACAGAACGGTAATCCACCCGGCGATACTTATCAAGGACTAACAAGCAGTACTGGCGGCAACGATCACTGCCCAGCAAACATTGCCGTCCGTAAATGGCTTTTGGTGTAGTCCGTAAATCTACGGTTAACCGAAAATTCGACCCTTCGACAACAAAGACGACAAAAACATTCAATTACCTTTATCTGTCTGACGGTATTGCTAAAATATTTGGCAGACAGAAGCTAAAATCCTTAGTGCAATGAACGCCAGAACCAAATCGATATTCTGCCGAATTATACCAGCAGTAGCTTTCTGTCTCTATTCGATTATCTCTTCGGCCCAGGTTTTCCCGTCTCCGTCAAATAGCTGGGGAATTTACCCGCGTCGCGGTGTTTTTGATTCCGTGTTATATGGTCCTACCGGCTGCGGAGCGCCGACCGATTCCACTTTTCTCTTTTCGATCGGCTTTGGGCACGGGCAGATACTGCCGCTATTCACACCTTACTATGATTCATGCGGGCATCATCTATATGTATGGGATCCATCCTTGAAGGCATGGCATATGGTAGATAGCTCGGCAGCCGGAGGCGCTCCTGTTTGGGGAACGATACTGGGGACATTGACCAGCCAAACCGACCTATACGACTCCCTTCAAGCAAGACAGCGAGCATTAGGATATAAGCCCATAGCACCAGGTGATACAGCTGCTATGTTGGCGGCCTATGTTAGGCTGTCGGTTGCTCAGGCGTCTTTCTATCCGCTCTCTACCAATCCAGCAGGTTATTTGACATCTAACGGTTTACCGAACGTCATCAATTTTCAACAGGTAGTCAATGCGGGAGGCGCCTACAGCTGGGCGTCCGGCACGTACAGCAGCAGGCCATCGGCGGGTGTTCCCTACAGGTTTTATTTTGCAACCGACTCGGCGAAAATATATTTCGATAACGGCTCGACCTGGCTGACGGCAGCGGGTGGTGGTGGTTCCGGGACCGTCAGTTGGGGGGCAATAACAGGATCGCTCGCCAGCCAAACAGATCTGCAAAATGCGCTCAATCTAAAATTGGCGATAGCCAGCAATTTGTCCGACCTAAATAATGTTTCGACGGCACGCACTAACCTTGGTTTAGGTACAGCCGCAGTTGTCGATGTTCCTGCATCCGGAAACGCAAGTTCGTCCCAGGCAGTCAAGGGCAATGATACTCGTTTAATCGGATCGGCCAATGTGCCCAATTCCGCCCTAAACAACATGGGCGCCAATACCATCAAAGGCGCGGTGAGCGCCGGTGTTCCGCAGGATCTCACGCCTACCCAAGTTCAAAGTATTTTGAACTTCGTCACTAACTCCGGAGGAGCCAAGATCCTCGGCTCAGGGAATACGGCAATCATGCCAGCGGCTTCATCTGGTCCGGGGCTGTATTACAACACCGATTCAAACTTCTTTCAGTATAGCAACGGAAGTGTCTGGTTGTCGATAACGTCTACCATTTACGGGCGCCAAGGCGTGTCCGCTTCAGGAGGGGATTCTTTAGTCTTGGGCGGTGCGGCCGGGGCATTCAGTCGGGCGGATACCATTTATATCAATGGGTTCCCCTTCTATTGGACCGGCCTAGCAGGTCAGGCTACGCCAGCCGGAACAGATTCGGCGGTCATCAAAACGGCAAACCAGCAATTAAAGGCCGTTCCTGTCAGTGCGATCAAAGGGCCGAATGTTACAGCCGGAGCCTATTTGTCCCGCCCTGCTGCTTCTAACTGTCAATGTTATTATTTTTCAGCAGATTCTGCCATATGGAGTTACGACAATGGGTCGTGGGTGGATGTCCGGGCGGGTAGCGGAAGCGGATCGGTCGCGCCATATATTATTCCGGTCACGGCCTTTGGAGCAGTTGCAGACTGCAACGGGACTAGCGGGAATGGAACGAATAATACAACTGCCTTTCGTAATGCGATTGCTGCGGCAAATCTTTTTGGATTCAAAATATATGTCCCACCCGCTACAGCGGGGACCAGAAATTTAGGATATCGCATTACCGACTCCCTTTTATTTTCGGGAAAGAACGGCGAGCTATACGGAGCTGGTCAGGGACAGTTCACTTATTATCAACTATCGGACACCCCCTCGCTATATCCCTCCGTGATCTACATGGACAACGGGACGGCGGACGGCCTGGTCTTCGACAGAACGACCACAAATGTCTACCCGGTAATGAACGTCCACGACCTGAGCATCGTCAACATCGCATCTTCCCGCCCAACCGCCGGAGCGGGGATCGTCATCAAGAACAACAACCAGGAATCGAACTTCAAAAATCTAAATATTGTTCGATTCTTCAATGGCATCAATCAGCAGTCTGCGAATTTGGTGACGTACGATCACATTAACGTCCTATTCCCTGTCGACACAGGAATGCTGATCCGAGACATTGTTGTTGGTACAACCGATTTTGGAGGCATCTTTATCCACCATGTCAATATCGTGTCAGACACTTTCGCTACTGGATCGACAACGACCGTGGGGATGTATGTTTCTAACCCATCTGCTCTTGAAGTGCAATTTTGCTCGGTCAGCGGGCTTGTGAATAAGCCCAATGGAGCTTTTTGGTATGCCATTAAAATTGACGCTAGGGACGGCCCCACCTCTGATATACGGATAGCGAACAACTGGATAGAAGGCATCCAAAAGACACCTATCTATATTCATAACCTGTCGGGAGGGAATGTAGGGAATGTCATAATTGCCGATAACGAAATTGAATCCTATAACACCAACGCCACTACCTCTCCATCGATAGACCTTAGCGATCTCTACAACGTTCAATTGCATGGACTTATTCTAGGAGGGCAAAGTCAGCCCACTGGATTCGCTCTGCGGATAGACAGCATTACCAATCTATCGGTGGCTATGCCGATGAATGTAACGGGATATGGATCACTGGCCTATATTACGAATTCTACCTTTCAGCAAAATGACATCTTCGGAAATGTCATCAATCATGGAGCCGTAACTGACAGTACAACGCTATCGGTAATAGGCACTTCGACATTCAAAGGTGCTGCTACATTCAACTCTACATTCAGCGTACAGCCTGCTACCTATACGCTTACCGGGTATCAGGGAAATATTTCCGGCATGTATTTACAAGGAGCCGCGGCAAATAATCAGATATTCGCCGATAACGCCAATTACAATAGCGGATGGACGCGGCCAGTAAGCGGATTCACGGAAGGTGTGAATATGTACAATGGCCAATTCGCCATCTTTACGAACAATACTGGTACAGGCGCCTTCACCCCTAATGTATCTTTAAAGACTGATTATAATGATAATGGGTCGGTCTACTTAGGCGGCAATGCTTCGTTGTCGGTTGGATCGACTTCTGGGTCGACCGTTGTGGTTGGAACGAGTAAAATATGGATTAACCCTACACCATTAGCTGGTGGACTGATTACTGACTCTCCTTTGGTGTATCATGCAGCCGACAATACAATGAGGGCTGCGGCCCCTTTTGGCGGAGGTGTACCCGGTTCAAATACGCAGATTATCTATAATAATTCCGGCGCCTTCGGAGCCAGTTCCAATCTTGGTTTCGATGCATCGAGAAGTCTTTTCTACGTCGATACGGCCGCATATACCCTGACCAACGCTCAAACCCGGATATCTGATATATGGGTAGGTGGCGCGGCAGCAAATAACATGAACTTGTTCGACAATATGAAGTATGCCAGCGGATGGACAAAACCAAACGCGGGGTATTCGGAAGGGTTCAATTTCTACAATGGTCAGTTGGCTTTTTCCAATAATCCTTCTACGGCCGCTGGAACATTCACGCCTCAATGGGTAATGAAAACCGACGATCTTGGATTTGTAGCGATGGGCGGCAAGAGCATTTCGCTTACGCACGGGTCATACACTGGCGCTACGATGTGGGTAAGTCCTGACTCGATTATGTTCACAAAGCCCGGGACGGGTACGTCTGCGATGCCCCTATTGGTGTGGAATACTTCTACCGATAGAGTAGATACGGTTAGCCAAGGAGGTGTTGGGGGCGGTTCATCGGGCATATATGTGCCCACCGTTACCGGGATAAATTTTGTGACCAGCGTAACGGCGGATTCTGCAACATGGTCTAGGAGTGGGAATGTTGTAACCGTGTATGGGTCCATGACAGTTACCGCCTCCGCCAATAATTCGCAGGTCAATATTTCGGTCACTCTTCCGGTTGCATCTCTTTTAAATGGCGGCCACGCCTGCTGGGGTGGTGGTTGGACGGCGGTTGGAAATGGGACAGGAATAACCGTTACCACCTATTCGACGAATCATATCGCGGAACTATCCTATGCTTCGGGAGCGGCGGCGTCGGGGATTCCGATAGTTCTTCAGTATTCATTTCAATACCCAATTCAATAAGCATGAAACGCATCCTATATATAGCCTGTTTGCTGGCGATCGTTTCAGCGATCCCAAAGGCAAAATATTACAGCGGCGGCGCTACATACGTGTCGCTGGGAGAATATTATAACCTCATCTTCGACGGTACAACCAACCAAGCATACCACCTTTTGAACACGGTACCCGCTCTTTGCACGAATCAACCGGCGACGGTTGCCTGGGTAGAAGGCGGCCCCCATGATGCGGGCGCAGGAGATGCCAGTGGAGGCCTGTATATGCTCGGTAGCGTGTTCTCTACGGGAAGTGGGGCCTTTTCACACATCACCACGGATAGTGCCGGAAATGCACTGCCTTTCGTCTCAGGATTGCTTTGTACGGCTTCCAGCGCAAGCCCTTACTGGCTTGATGTTATTTGGACCACCGATAGTACAACCGGGCGCCAGGTGGGAATGGCAGGGTCCATATCCGGCGGCATTCATGGCAACGGGACAAACACAACGGTCAACCAGGCCTCTATCGTTTGGGTGACTTTTCCGATCCCGGTTCACATCGTCAAGGTGGTCGGGCAGTACGTTCTCCGGGCGCTGGATAGTAAGGGCCGGGTGTGGAGCTGGGCAGGCAGCAATAACAAGGCAATGCTGCAACGCGGCACGAGCCCGGCTGTGTCTTACACGCTTCCCGACACTATACAGCTCGGCGCAGGGAGATATGCGATCGATGTTTGCGAAGAAGGAGACTTCGGGGTAATCCTGCTCGACAATCATCATGTGTTGGGCATGGGCGATCATCCGAAATATTGGGGGGGATCAAGTGCTTCCGTCTCCAACACGCCGCAAGACTTCACGTCCTTTTTGACGGCAGGCCTGGGGCCCGATCCCGCTACAGGACAGACTATGTCTGTCGCTAATGTATATGCCAATTCCGGAGGTATATATTATAAGGGCGTCGATTCTACCCTTGGATTCACTGGCGACAACATTTGCGGGCAAGCAGGCAACGGGCAGATGTACCCGATGTACGGCTATAAAGCTGGCACAGGTGCCCCCAATGGCACTACGCCCCAACCGTATTCCTATGACAACGGCCTGGAAGAGGATATGCTACCCGGACCTGTCCGTATCTGCCCCGGTGCTCACAATTGGGTGGCAGGCTACATGGGACCCTCAAACTGTTGGAATGCCTCGTTCGTCAATAGCTTAGGTGAGAATTGGACCTGGGGTCGCGGAAAATCCATGCAAACGGCTAACGGGCGCGCGTCTTGCCAGTATTACGATGGCAATCTCAACGGGACCTACCCGGATGAAATAAACAACCCTTACC